>Ga0070738_10001568_pt1 | contig 44161 bp, 36 predicted proteins | sample Coa_R2_2_FD_66446 | JGI IMG/M metagenome (GOLD analysis project Ga0070738, IMG submission 66446) | Surface soil microbial communities from Centralia Pennsylvania, which are recovering from an underground coalmine fire - Coalmine... | ecosystem: Environmental > Terrestrial > Soil > Unclassified ...
TATCTCTTCCCTTGTTGGAACGGCGAAAATCCTGCTGAAGTTTAAATTTTGGATAGACGTGTGGTTGCATGAAAGTTATTTTCGCTTTTACGTTATTATTGCTTTGGGGAGCGCCCAAATCGACGTTTGCCGGCGGGGAGCCTCGTCTTGCGAATAAGTTGGGTCGTGATTCCACGATCTTTTCGATGAGCCTAATGCCTAAGCAGATGCCTAAGGTCGGCAAGACGTTCAAAGTTAAAATACACGTTACCCCACACGGCGACTGGCATGTCTATAGCTCAAAAATGAAGAATGAAGAGGGGCTCACTCCTCTTACGCTTCAGGTGCCTCCACAACTGGAAGATTTTTTCGAGATCGAAAAGATCGAGGAGACCGGTAACCTTCATACCGCCTATGACTCTAACTTTATGACGGTAACCATGGCGCATTATTCGCCATACGATATTATCGTTACAATGAAGGTCAAGAAGAAATCGGAAGGCGTTGTACCGTTTTATCTCTATTTGCATTACCAAACGTGCAACGAGACGATGTGTATGCCTCCACGCACTTTTGCTGTGCCGATGACGGTAATCGGCGAGCAGCCACTAAAGGTCAAAATCGCTGAGGCTACCGAACTACGACTAAGGAATTATGGTACTGCCTACCGGACGAGATGAAATATGCCTATCGACATATTCTCGTTTCTATTTTGCTACTTAACATAGTAGCTTCTCCAGCACACGCCAAAGATCCTAAAAATATCTCGACGAAACTAGGCCCGGATTCGACCCACTTTACTCTCTCCGTTCCTAACAAGCACGTTTTGCACCGGGGTGAAACATTCAACGCTGTAATTCACATCACTCCTGGAAAAGGCTGGCGAATTTGGAGTTCTAAGATGTCCGATGAGGGGGGCTTGATTCCTTTGAAGGTAATGGTACCTGATTCTCTCGCTAAGTATTTTGCATTAAAAAGTTTTAGGGAAACGGGGGACATTGTAACTTCATATGACTCTAATTTCTATTTCGCACCGGTAGCCCATTTAACCCCCTTTGATGTAATAGCGACCATCAAGGTAAAACATAGGAGTCCTATAGCGCTGCCTTTCTCCTTATTGGTTCTATTTCAAACAGTTGATTCCCAGTATTGCATGCCGCCGCGCACTTTTGCAGTTCCTATGACGGTTATAGCACAAAAGCCGGTCATGCTTAGATTGGCTAGTACAGAGGCAACGTATCGTTATCCAATTGATTTGGCGGTTTTGGGTGGATTGAGATGATTGCAATTCGAAATATCACGTGGATTTTAATAGTGCTTCTGGGCAGCATGTGGGCCAGCACGTCCTTTGCCCGCGATCCAAAGCTTGCTGTAAAGCAATATCCTGACTCTGCTATTTTTAAGGCAAGCCTTGAAAAAGGTGAGGTACCTACCGCTGGTAAGACTTTCAAAGTACGCATTCATGTCAAAGTTCGGCAGCCCTATCATATTTGGAGTTCCACCATGGCTGACGAAGGTGGTTTGATCCCGTTACGGATTAAAATACCTGACTCTTTGAAAGAGTACTTTCAACTTGTGGATGTTAAAGAGCAAAGTAAACCTGTCATTGGGTATGACTCGAACTTTCAGCAAGTAACAAAGGCAATTCATAAACCTTTTGATCTTATTGCAACAATAAAGGTCCTTCGTAATTCAAAAACACCAGTCCCGTTCTTCGTACATCTGATTTATCAGACTTGCGATGAAATACAGTGCCTGCCTCCTGCGATGTTCAATGTTCCAATGGATGTCATTGGTGACAAACCATTGATGATTAAGATCGCATACGGCACACCAGATACCACTGCGCCATCGTTAACATCTCTCGATTCGGGTAGCAGCACTAGCCTCAACCGCGATTCCACTACTCGCATGGGACAAGTGGCAGGTGGTTCGTCGAGCGCTCCACCAAGTGCACCCAATGCGGCGGTTAAGGCAACAGCCACCGCTACGACGGGTGGTGTTGGCGGCTCATTATGGCAAGTAATACTTTTGGCAGCTGGTGGCGGCCTTCTGGCGTTGCTCACGCCCTGTGTATTTCCGATGGTGCCGATCACCATCAGCTTCTTTACTAAGCGGAACGCCGGTTCAAAGAAAGAGGCAGCAAAGGATGCCCTGCTATATGCTGCCGGTATCATTCTTCCGTTCGTACTCTTCGGTTTTATTCTTACCCTGGTTTGGGGTGAAGGAGCGATCAATTCGTTTGCTGCAAATCCGGTAACTAATGTCGTTACATCGGTTATATTCCTTACGTTTGCGCTCAATCTGTTTGGCTTGTTCGAGATCGGCTTGCCGTCATCGGTCGTAACAAAGCTTAATATTTCCGCACAGCAGTCGAAGAGCCGGGTATTTTCGGTAATGCTGATGGGTGTTGTATTCTCGCTTACGAGCTTTACCTGCACGGTGCCGATCGTCGGTACGCTGATGTCAGCATTCTCGCACGGCGCATTCTTTTATCCGCTGATCGGAATGTTGGTCTATGCGACGATCTTCGCTGCTCCGTTCGTCGTGCTTGCCTTCGTTCCGAATGCGCTCAAGTCGCTTCCACGCTCGGGCACGTGGATGAACAATGTAAAAGTGGTGCTCGGTTTTGTCGAACTCGGCGCAGCGCTGCTATATCTATCGAAAGCTGATTTCACGTGGTCGCTGCATCTTATCACTCGCGATATGGTGCTTGCCTGCTTGGTCGCACTTGCGATACTTATTACAGTATACGTCCTCGGACGATTCAGGCTTTCGCATGATACACCGGTCGAACATATCGGTGCTATTCGCGCTTTGTTCGCGGTATTCTTCTTATCAATTGGTATTTATCTGTATACAGGGTTCAATGGCCGCCCGCTTGGACAGTTCGATGGCTTCCTGCCTCCTGCTGATTATGGCGATGGCTCACAATCGGTTGCTACGACAAGTACTAATGTGAAGGGTACTCCGACCGCGCAAGTTATAGAACAGTGGATTCCCTCCTACCCCACAGCACTGGCAGAAGCAAAGAAGACAGGAAAGAACATCTTCATCGATTTTACCGGCTATAGCTGTACGAATTGCCGCGCCATGGAGGCTACGGTCTTCAGCCGGCAGGACGTCAAGCAGATGTTTCAAAACTTTGTGCTTGCTCGTCTCTACACGGATAAGGGCGATGCCTTAAACGATTCGAACCGCACGATGGAAGAATCGCGCTTCAATACGATCGCTCTTCCCTTTTATGTTATTGTCTCTCCGGATGATAAACCGTTAGCAACCTTCCCCGGCTATACGCGTAATGCCGAAGACTTCAAGAGCTTCCTGCGCCTCGAGCACCCGAATGCCGAGCCCGCGGTAGCGATGCTCACGCACTAATAATCCTCTAAATCAGGTCAAATTCTACGCCTGGCGGGACAAAGCAGGCGGCCATAGCGTTCGTCATCCGGCTATGCCAGCACTCGCCCAAAATACGGACACAGCAACCCTCGACCGCTTTTCTAAGCGGCTTCGAACGGCTGTTGCCCACCCCATCCTTACCGATGGATCCATGGCAGCAACGCTTCATGCAACCGGTCACACCGATCCGGTTATCGAGCGGTACAATCTTACCCAACCAATTGCCGTCGAGCATGTGCATCATAGTTTCGCGGAGGCTGGCGCCGAGCTTATAATGACGAATACCGAGCATGCGAATCCCATAACGCTTGCTCGTCATAATTTGGCGGAGAAAACCTATGAGATCAATCGTAAAGGTGTATGGCTGGCACGCACGGTTGCAAGTGAACATGGGTCGTTTGTTGCGGCAGCAGTTGGACCGGTCGGCAAATTTCTCTTCCCCGTTGGTCCGTTAAAGCATGATGATGTACGTCATGCATTTCACGAGCAAATTCTCGCGCTCGCCGATGGCGGACCCGATGCGCTGATCTTAAAGAGCTTTATCGATCTCACCGAACTAGAGATCGCGATCGAAGAAGCACAATCCATCGCACCGCACCTTCCGATCATTGCGCAAAAAACTTTCCCGGAAGATGGCGCTCTTTTGGCGACAGACTTTGCACGCAAAGTCGCAGAGAAGTTAGTCTCTTATAACTTGGCCGCTATTGGAACAAACGGCACCGTCGGCCCTAACCGAATGCTCTCCATTATTCAAGCTTTTGCACTTCCGGGTATTCCTATCAGCGCGCAGCCCGATATTGGAATTCCCACACTGGTGGAAGGGCGCGCAATTTATCATGCCACACCAGAATACTTAGGCGAGAGCGCAAAGCGGTTGGTCGAAGCGGGCGTTTCTATTATCGGAGCGTATGGAGGTGCATTACCCGAGCATATTGCGGCTATTCGAGATGCGATCGAAGGCGTACCGGCAGGAGAAATTCACATCGCAGAGATAAAGCTCAAACCTGAACAACGCAACGGTAAGTCGAACGAGGAGAAGTTTTCCAGGTTCAAGCAAAAGCTTGGCAAAAAGTTTTTAGCAACGGTCGAGCTCGACGTTCCCCGAGGACTCGATATGTCGAGTGTAACGGAAGGTGCTTCTTACCTCGCCAAAGCAGGCATCGACGCGGTAAATATTTCGGATGGTGCTCGTGCTCGACTCCGTATGAGTTCGATCACGATCAGTCATTTGGTGCAGTCGCAATGCGGCATTGAAGCAATGACTCATGTTGCATGCCGCGATCACAACATGGTGGGATTGCAATCGGAGTTACTGGGCGCAGACGCACTTGGCGTTCGCAATATCCTTTGTGTAACGGGCGACCCAGCGCAGATCGGCGATTATCCCTACGCCACAAGCGTCTACGATATTGATGCGATAGGTCTTATTCGTGCGGTAAAGTCGATGAATGAAGGCGGTGACCTCATGGGTAATCCGATCGCCGGCGAAGGCATTAACTGTACGCACTTTCTCATTGCATGCGGATGCAATCCCGTAGCGGATGATATGGAGCGTGAACTTAACAGGCTCGAGCGCAAGATCGCAGAAGGCTGCGAAGTGATCTTTACCCAGCCACTCTTTGAAATGCCCGCGCTCGAACACTTTATCGAATTGGTAAAGCCATTCCAGGGTAACGCGAAGATCATGCTTGGCATACTGCCGCTTCGCAGTAAACGACATGCCGAATTCCTTCACTACGAAGTGCCGGGTATGTCGATACCGGATTGGATCCACAAGCGAATCTCGAAGCATTCGAGCGTAGAAGCGCAAAGTGCCGAAGGTATTGCTATTTGCGTCGAATTCTTGAAAGAGGCAAAATCATTAGTGGATGGTGCGTATCTGATGCCGCCTTTTAAGCGATACAATATGGCGGTCGAGGTCCTCGAAAAGATAGGAGTGTAGGTCCCATGAAGAATGGAGAACGGAGTATGGAGAATGAGATAAAAGAAGAGAGAAATGGAGATCCCTCCACTCTTCACTCTTCCCCCTCTATTCAACAGTGGCCGCGTGTAGGCATTGTCCTCGTCAATTATAATAGTTACAACGACACGTCTCGCTGCCTGGAATCACTAGAGGCAATGACGTACCCTAATGCGGAAATTATCGTTGTTGATAATGGCTCGCGCGATCACTCGGGCACGCGTCTGCAGGAAGAATTTCCAGGCACGACCTTTCTCTTCTCAAAAGAAAATACCGGATTCACTGGTGGTAATAACATCGGCACTGATTATGCCCTTGATGCGGGCTGCGACCACGTCCTGCTTCTCAATAACGACACCATGGTCACGCCGGGATTTCTGGAGCCACTGGTCGAACGGATGGAGTCCGATCCAAAGATCGCAGCGGTAAGCGGAAAGATCTATTATGCGCCGGAACAGCGCAACGGCGAAGCAGACATAATATGGTACGCTGGCTGCTATCGCAAATGGCACATGGGCTATCACCATTATGGCGTCGAGGAAAAAGATACGGGTAAGTACGAGGATGCTCGAGAAATCCCTTACGCTTCGGGCTGCTTAATGCTTATGCGAGGAAGCGTAATCCGCCAGCTTGGTACGCTCTGCGACGATTTCTTCATCTATTGGGAAGAGGCCGATTGGTGCCACCGCGCTCGTGATGCCGGATATACCTGTGTCTACGAACCAAAGAGCATTATTTACCATAATTTCAAAAGTGCCGCCTTAGGCCACGAGACGCCATTCCACATGTATATGCAATATCGCAATGCTTTTATCTATGCGAAGAAGCATTATCATGGGTTCGAAGGTCTTCAGTATTGGCTGTTTTACCCTCTCTATATTGCCAATCGCATTCGCCTTGATCTCAGGGCAAAGAATACGCGTGCTGCCAAAGCCACCTTGTGGGGTGTGCGCGATTACTTCCGCGGCTTTAAAGGACGTAAAGGTCTCAAAGAGCGCGGTTTTTTGCAAGCTTGAGAATCTGGCACCCCATCGTACTCGAGTACCTAAAGGAAATGAATTTGCTACCATAATCTTTCATGCCAACATCACTTGTTACCGGCGCTGCCGGATTTATCGGTTCTCACGTCGTAGATGCCTTGATTGCTCGCGGGCACAACGTTATAGCGCTCGACGATCTCTCAGGTGGCTTTGTCGACAATGTCAATCCTAAGGCGGTCTTTATCGAGGCCAGTTGTGTAGACCACACACGTCTGGACCGGCTGTTTCGCGAGTACAAATTCGATTATGTGTTCCATCTCGCCGCCTATGCAGCAGAAGGTCTTTCTCACTTCATCAAGCGATTCAATTATACGAATAATGTGATCGGTTCGGTAAACCTCATCAACGAGGCTGTGAAGCATGAAGTAAAGAGGTTTATCTTCACGAGTTCGATCGCTGTGTATGGCAAGAACCAATTGCCAATGCGAGAGGACTTAGTGCCGGCACCCGAAGACTCCTACGGAGTGGCGAAGTATGCCGTTGAACTTGACCTCAAGGCGTCGCATGAAATGTTCGGCCTCGACTATGTGATCTTCCGCCCTCATAACGTCTATGGCGAGCGCCAAAATACCGGGGACAAGTACCGCAACGTGATCGGTATCTTTATGAACCAACTCCTTGCCGGCGATCCACTTACGATCTTCGGGGATGGAGAGCAGAAGCGGGCCTTCTCGTATGTTGGCGATGTGGCGCCGATCATTGCTGAAAGTGCGACGTTGGATGCAGCACGGAATGAGGTCTTCAATGTCGGCGCTGATACTGTATATACCGTGAATCAACTTGCGGCGGAGGTGATGGACGCTATGAGTGCTAAGCAGTCGATCAATCATTTGCCGGCGCGTAATGAAGTAGTTGATGCCTGGAGCGATCACTCCAAGGTCCAGCGGATCTTTAGTATACATGAGGAGACTCCTCTTTCAGAAGGGCTCAGCCGGATGGTCGAGTGGGTACGTCAGGTCGGCGTTCGTAAATCGAAGCCATTCGAAGGTATCGAGATCGAGAAGAATTTACCGGGAAGTTGGCGGCAAACGACCCACGAATAATTTTGAAAGCTTCCGTCAGTCGTTTTGTAGTTTCGTGGAAAATTACAAGATCCCGAGACTATGAAAAAGCTGCTATTCCCTATTTTGTTTCTAGTTCTTTCGTTCGTTGATTCGATATACGGACAATCGATCTTATGGCACAAGCTAAGTTTGTCCGGCAGTCAATACGATCCCCAAGATCTCGCGTATGATGGAAAGCTTTATGCCGCCATGCAGGATGGTCTCTTCTGGTCGTCGGATTCTGGAAATACCTGGAATACCACTAAGGAATTCGAACATGAAGCAGTGTATAATGTCTTCTCCATTGATTCATCGGATTATGCCACGACTATTCCCCACTACGTTACTGACGTGTTTGTCCTTTCTCGTTCGAAAGATCATGGACACACTTGGGATAGCCTCCAGTGGATTTCAACTGGTAATTTTTATCCTACAACACGTGGATGCGGTCAAATAGATTGGACTGGAGACTTTTATTGGTTCTCTCAAGGCACATGGTACTCGCTCGATACCTCTTTTAGTCCTTTGTGGTATTACAATGCAGCTGCTAGTGATGACCTGCTGGTTGCGTTGCGCAATGCGCGAAGCGGCAAACAGCTCGTAACGACCACCGACTTCAAAACCTGGAATAATGGGGTTATTCCTGATAGCTCGATGTGGTATCTCGCTGTGGATGGGAAAACAATTTGGGCAGGCGCAACATCTGGTCTCTACCGTTCAAATGATGGGGGCATCCAATGGGAGTTAGTAATGCCAAACTATCCAGTAAAGAGTCTCTTCAGTAGCCACAATGTACTCGCGGCCGGTTCGGATAGTGGCGTATTACTCTCTTTCGATCATGGCAAGAGGTGGATATCAGGCAATCAAGGCTTGCCGAGATTCCAGATTAAAGAATTTGTCGTAGGAGATGGAGTAATGTATGCAGGTCTCGATAGTACTATCTATCGAGCATTCGTACCAACGGTTTCCGTAAGCCATGAAGATAGCCGCACAGGTAGGATAAATCTGTATCCGAATCCTACGAGTGGATTGATTACTTTAAAATGTTCTTCTCTCCCTGCTTCAATCGTGATAATAAATCCTGTCGGCAATATCATAATGACGACAATGCTGACGGAGCCGAGCGAGCAACTCGATCTTCACGAACTGCCAAGTGGAATCTATGTAATCAAAATAGGAAGTTCAAACGAATCTTATTTGGGCAAGATCGTTGTGGACCGATAATGCCGAGAACTTGCCTTGCAAGTCCATACTTTTTTCCAACTCTTAGATGATCTTCTTTGCGGCTTCAATAGTGTCTCAGGTCGCCCATTTTTTAGTAATTGCGTTGCTGGATGTCATCGCTTGAAGAGGATCATATTGGGCCGCCAGATGACTGTAAGTATAAGCCCGGGCATATTTTTCGGGATAGCTTCGTCGGTATGGATAGCGCACCAGAAGCCATATTGTGCGTGCATCTCCTGTTTTATTGTGCGTTATAGCTCATCCGCAATCCTTCCTGGCCCCTTGGAGTTAGAAGGACATGAAGTGGTCGCTTGTCCTACTCTCACTTCTTTTAGTCGCTTGTACTCGTGAGGTTGCTACACCTCCACTAATTCGTGCGCAATCTTCGGGCTGCGAGCTCACGGGATGGATCATGCAGCAAAAGCCGCACAGTACGCGAACCCTTGAAGCCCCGCCCTCCGTCTTGCGGGACACGGTCATCACCGTAAATGGTACAGAGCATAAGATTTCGATCCCTGAAGGCTTCACAATGTCGGTCTTTGCGCAGATACCATCCTGCCGCGGACTTGCTCTTTCTTCTGATGGCGTGATCTATGCGACGTCTTTCAATGGCAAGATCTACGCGCTTCCGGATCACGATCATAATGGTACGCCCGACAGTGTAATAATCGTAGCGACCGGACTTGGCCAGCCACACGGCATCGGCTTCATCGATAAAATGCTATACGCCTCGAGCGATCAGGGGGCGCTGTATCATCTGATCACGCCCGCGACCAGTCGAGTCTCGACCGATCGATCGGTCGTTTCGCCGCTTCCGCCCCATGGCGATCATTTCACGCGCAATTTCGTCTTCGATTCCATTCACCAGAAGATTTACCTCCAGATCGGTTCGGATGGTAACATGGATACGACCACCAACTTCGTGCACCTTGCACAAATTGTTGAGATGAATCCTGATGGCTCGGGCTACCGGACATTTGCGCGCGGGTTGCGCAATGCGGTAGGCCTCGATCTCGATCCGCGTACGGACGCGTTGTGGGCGAATAATAATGGAATGGACGATATTTTTGGCAGCGGGACGGAGCTTACGGCAAATAATCCATCCGAGTCTATTTACATCATATGTGACGGAGCAAATTACGGCTGGCCATTCTGCTATGGTTTTCGAATGCGAAATCCGGTTTATCCGTGGTCGACTTTAGATACGAATATTGTGCAAACCTTCAGCGGGCCCGTTGCAGAAGTGCTGGCACATGAAGCTCCACTCGGTCTTCACTTTTATCGCGGTTCTACTTTTCCTGCGCTGTATCACAACGCGATATTTCAGTGCTATCACGGCTCCTGGGACCGCTCCCCGCCTGCGCCGCCGCGAATCACTGTTATGTGGGCCGATACCGACGGAAAAAATGCACGCGTTACTGATTTCGTAAATGGCTTCCAACCTGATTCGACTGATAATCGGTGGGGTCGTGTCGTTAGCATAATTGAAGGCGGCGATAGCGCCCTCTATGTTTCCGACGATCAGGCTGGTGTGATCTATCGCATCGCTTGGACGGGACCACCTCAACAGCAGGCGGTTAACAGCACCCAAAACAGCGTCACATTCTCTTTAGGGATTCCCTCACCAAATCCGGCAACGAATGCTGTTGCATTTACTATTGACGTTGCACAGCCCGCTTCTATCTCGGTATATCTGCTTGATTTGCTTGGGCGACAGTTACGAAGTATACCAACACAAATAGCTGGCGTGGGCACTACAACGTTTCATCTTCCTACCGATGGCCTGCCAAATGGTACGTATGTGCTGCGGGCCAGCTCGAATGGTCAGGTGGCTTCCCGACGTGTCGTTATTGAGCGATAAGCAGCGGTACCCACTAAAAGGATTAGTATCCCTATCCCAACTTTACTTGCTACGGCGCCATTATCTTCGCTTGGAGACTCATACAGCTTTAACGTGATAAGATAGTCGCCCGCAGGCAAAACGGCTGTAGCGAAGCCATTGGGATCGGGAGTTGTTACGATTTCCTCTCTCGCTCGATTGATCCTCCAATAAGGCCAATAAAATTGGTGAAACCGGACAGGTGTTTGACGAGCAAGGTGAACGTGATAGTCTTTGTCAATAGCAGTGTGTGAGACAAGGTTGATAGAATCACCTGGCATCGTAATTCCGAGTGGTACAACAGTAGGCTCGTTCATCCATCGCAGCGTAATACCAAGCACCTCATTCGGATCGTTTGCTGCCCACTTTGTAGCATATTCCGGTGCGTCCATTCGATAGGCATTTATCGGCAATCGAGGTTGTGCAAATAAATTACGAGAAAGAGTTAGCTCCGAAAGTAAGCTGACAAGGGCAAGACCAATGATGGTGCAATGTACTAAACTGTGTCGTTCTCGTACATAAATGATCGCAAGCGCAAGCAACAGTATTCCATTCCATCGCCAACCAAATTGAACGAACGGCATTCCTGGAATAAATTGCCAGAACTGCTTACTGATAAACGGCAATTGAAAAAAGACCCCGATAATGAGGAGCCATATCCATGGCTGCAGACCGGAGGACGATCTTAGGCGCCACGTCGCAAAGATTGCAATCAGCGCAGCAATAACTGTACTGACGCTTAGTATTCGCAGCCAATCCAAATGCCCTCGAAAAAGATCGAGAAGTGCATAGCCAAATAAGCTGGCATTCATCGGCAAGTCAAAGAGGTGCCGCTGGTGTATGAGACCACGAAATGAGAACGCCGGCAATAAATAGATAGCCCCAACAAGTATGGCTATAGCAAAGCCTGAAAGCTGATTAAGAATACTTGGAAAAGATCGACGGACAATAATTACAACGGCAGTCGAAATTACTGCAAGATAGCTGATCGGAAGATTGGTAAGGAGCAACCCGGACCAACCTATCGCGCTAATAGCGATCGTTCGCAGTTTATCTTTGCCTTGGATAAAGAGTAAAGGAAAGAAAGCGAGTGCTGCATGCTCTGTTAAAGCATCCCGCACATAAACGTTGCCAAAATGGTATGCAACAAAAGCATACAGCATGGCTCCTGTCACTGTTCGAAGCACCGATGGGCTATATCTCCGGAGTAGAACACCCGCAGCTAATACGGAAAGTAGCCCAAAGCTAAGCTGGACTACGTTATACAGGAGTTCTGCAGAGTGGATGCCAAACGAGTATAGAAAGCTCGCATACCAATAGACGAGCGGCGGATAAAAATAAAATGTTGGTGAGCCGTAGCCTCCAAATGAATCAGATAGCCATCGTGGGTAGCCTATGCCCTGGGCGCGTAGTCGTGAAAATTGATCGAGCCAATTGAGATGAACGTAAGCATCATGGCCGATCACGGGATAATTGAGCAGACCAAAAAGAACGCTGATAGTCGAAACTATAAGGACCAGAACAAATGCGAGCCGATCGCTTGAACCGGCTTGCTTCCATTCCCCAATGAGCGTAGCAATCATCCAAATAATTTGACGATCGTCATCGCCGCTTGCTCGCAGTCCTGCATCGTCACATCAAGGTGAGTAATAGCCCGCGCAAGGCCATTCGCACCAGCCGATAGTAAAACCCCGGCATCCTTTAGGCGAGCTAGCGTCGCATCGAGCGGAGTCTCGAATTGAAGCAGAACAATGTTCGTCTGTACCCGATCGAGATCGATCCGAGCATTCTTCGATGACTCATGTATGATCTCCGCAAATCGGCGCGCCTTTATGTGATCTTCAACCAAACGTTCGCGATTGTTTCGCAAGGCGAACAGTGCTCCGGCGGCAATAATACCTGCTTGCCGCATACCACCGCCCCAAATTTTGCGGTATCGGCGGGCTTTTGCAATATTTTCCTGGGATCCTGTAATAGCGCTTCCTACCGGAGCACCTAATCCTTTCGAGAAGCAGACAGAAACAGTATCGAAATTCTGAGCATAGTCTTTAGGCGATTTGCCTGAGTATGCGCACGCATTCCACAGTCGTGCTCCATCTAAATGCATCAAAATGCCGTTCAAATGAGCGAATATACTGATCTCCTTTACTCGCTCGAGTGGATAGACCGTACCCCCGGCCCGATTGTGAGTATTTTCAAGGGCTATAAGACGGGTCACCGGCATATAATACGCCTTCTCTCGAATGGCAGGCTTAATTTCTTCTGTTGAAAGAATACCGCGATCTCGTGCCTTTACCGGGTTAAGCTGAACCCGAGAGAGGAAGCTTGCAGCAGTCGTCTCATAATTAAAGATATGAGAATCCGCTTCGACGATCACTTCATCGCCTTCGATCGAATGAATGGCTAAAGCCAACTGATTCGCCATACAGCCCGACGGCGTATAGAGGGCAGCTTCCTTACCAAGCAGTGCCGCAACCTCCTCCTCGAGCTTTAGAACAGTTGGATCTTCCGAGAAAACATCATCGCCTACTTCAGCCTCGGCCATTGCCTTTCTCATGGCAGGCGAGGGCTTAGTAACAGTATCAGAACGAAGGTCTATCACTTATCCACATTTATTTAATTAGGGAATTTATCTGCTTGACTTTACTTTTGAAAGTTTGTAACTTTGCAGACAGGATGTACGACATCCACACAAAATTACGCATGGAGCGTCCGAAAACCGCCGATAACGCAAAAAGACCCAATATTCCGGCTATAGAGAGCCTTGGAATTGACCGCACTGATCTAAAACTATTAGAGCGGTTACAGGTGCAGGGACGGACCAAGCGGAATGAACTTGCCGAGGAAGTGAGCCTCTCACTACCAGCCGTCAGTGAGCGAATGCGTAAGCTCGAAGAGCATCAGATTCTGGAAGGCGTGTATGCTAAGCTCGACCCCAAACGTATCGGCCTTGACGTTGCAGTCTTTATCACGGTGACGATCGAGTCGAGCAGCAAATACCCAGACTTCCTTCGTGTAGCAGAAGCGCACCCGGAAATTTTGGAGATTCATGCGATCACCGGCGACGGCTCCCATCTCATTAAAGCGAGAACGTGGAATACATCGACACTCGAACGGCTGCTAAGTACGATCCAACAGATGCCAGGAGTAAAGCAAACTCGTACTAATGTAGTGCTCTCAACTTACAAAGAGACGATGGCGCTACCGATCGAAGAACTTAATAAGTAATTTTTACAAACCGTTACCATCATCATCACTCGTTTCCACCGCTATGACTAAATCTGAAGTACTGTCGCTCGCTAAAGAACAGAAAGTAGCATTTATTAACGTCATGTTCACCGACCTGCTCGGCGTCATGAAGGCACTGACCATTCCGGTCTCGAAACTCGAGGATGCCATCGAGCAGAACGTCTGGTTTGACGGCTCGTCGATCGAAGGCTTTGCGCGTATTTCGGAGTCGGATATGTATTTGAAGCTCGACCTGAATACGTTCACCGTTATTCCATGGTCGAAAGGCACACGCGCAGTAACGGCACTTATCATTGCGGACGTCTACATGCCGGATGGCTCACCGTTCGAAGGCGATCCGCGCGGTATTCTCAAGCGCCAGATCAAGCGTGCTGAAGAGATGGGATATCAGTTCAATACTGGTCCGGAGCTCGAGTTCTTCCTCTTCAAGAAGAATGGTGATAGCCTTGCTCCACTTCCCCACGATACCGCTGGTTACTTCGACCAGACGACGGATCTTGCTTCTGATATCCGCAAAGAGATGACCTTTGCACTTCATGAGCTCGGCATCGACGTCGAGGCCCTACATCACGAGGTAGCCATTGGTCAGCACGAGATCGACTTCAAATACGATAACGCCCTCCGCTGCGCCGATATCGTAATTATTATGAAGTATGCTCTCAAGTCGATCGCGATGAAGTATGACCTGCATTGTACCTTTATGCCGAAACCGATCGCCGGTATCAATGGCTCGGGTATGCACGTTCACCAGTCGCTGTTCTCGCTCGATGGCAAAAAGAACCTAATGCACGATAAGGATGGCGAATACCAGCTTTCGGCTTTGGCAAAGCAGTACATTGCTGGCCAGTTAAAGCACATTAAGGCAATGAATGCCATCCTCAATCCGACGGTAAATTCGTACAAGCGTCTCGTCGTTGGCTACGAAGCTCCGGTGTACGTCGCATGGGGGCAGCGTAATCGCTCCGCGCTTATTCGTATTCCGCGCATTACCAAAGGACGTGAGAAGGCAGTACGCGCCGAACTCCGTTGCCCGGATCCAAGCGCAAATCCATATCTCGCCTTTGCGGTCATGCTCGCGGCCGGTCTGGATGGTATCGAGAAGAAGATGCAGGCCCCCGCGCCGGTCGAAGAGAATATCTTCGAATTCACCGATGAGACCGCAGCGGCGCGTGGCATCACGACCGTAGCGAAGAACCTGATGGATGCGATCGAAGAATTGAAGAAGGACCAGGTGGTCTGTGAAGCACTGGGTTCATTCACCGTCGAAAAACTCGTTGAAGCGAAGACCGCAGAGTGGGACTCCTTCCGTATGTCGGTTAGCCAATGGGAGCTTGATCGCTATCTGGAGGTTTACTAAAGAGTAGGCCCCTGTTCTTTAAAGCCCTCTTCTGTTTGAAGAGGGCTTTTTAATTTCTGAGAGAGTTAGAACTTAATGGAGAAAGAAATTCACCGTATCCATTCGGCTTCCTTCGATCTCGATCGGTGCCTGGTCCCGATAGTCGCTTCGCCAATCATATTCCCGTTGGGTGGCATCTTTTAATTGATCGATCGTCCAGCTATCGCGCCAAACTTTTACCGTATACTTGCCCGGAGGGATATTCGTGAGTGAATAGTGTCCATTGGAGTCTGTAACTGCAAAATAAGGATGCTCAGCAGCCATTACGAACGCACGCATCCAGGGGTGGATATCGCACTTTACGGTGTATAATCCCGGTAGGTTCAAGGGCACCTGCTGAGGCGGCGAACCTTCCGATTGCGCAATATTAGTGTTGGTTTTTATGTCCAACCAAAAATGAGCGTTATGCAGTACTTTATCACTATTCGATACTGTGATGACCGCTCCTGCTTTTACTACCTGAACATGGGGAATAAATTCGCAGCCTTTTTGATCGAGCGTTGACGATAGTGGCAGATCGAATGGTTTGCCGGCGGTAATAGTATCGAGATAGACGATCGCGCCTCGAATGCCATCTCCATTGCCTGGTGCTGCCGGATTAGTATGCAGAGCCCCACATACGTCCCGATCTTTTTCAATAATGATAGGAGCAGCTTCCGGCCTGGAGCCGGAAAATCGGACGTTGCCAGAAACACTGCCGCCATTCTTTACTTCGATGGGATGATACTTGAGCTGCGGCGGTCCTTGCGTCGAGCATGCCGCCAAAACGGTAATTGAGATAACGGCGAGATAAAAAAGCAAAGGACGAGCAGTGCCCGTCCTTAATTCGTCATTCATCATTTGTAATTCGTCATTGATGAAGTGGGCGCTGAGGGATTCGAACCCCCGACCTTCTCGGTGTAAACGAGACGCTCTAAACCAGCTGAGACTAAGCGCCCTCCCTTTTTCCAATGGAATCCGCAAACTCCATCGTAGGGGTGCCTAACAGCAATCAGACACTAGTATACTCCCGATCGTGTAAAAAATTATCGGGAGCGAACCGCTCGTTCTGTAATACCATCGCTAAATGACGAACCGTCGGGATTCTTACCATTTATGACTACTCGGTAGAGATACGTCCCATTGCCCACTTCATTGCCTCTCTCGTCGCGACCATCCCATTCAACGATATTAAGTCCTGCTCGCAACGAAGCAGGAATGAGCGTCCGAATCTTCCGTCCAGCGATCGTATAAACGATGATCTTCAGGTCCGCTGGCGAATCGGAACGAAGGACAAATGTGAAATCGGTCTTATCCTTAAAGGGATTGGGATAATTCATTACGTGCTCGATGCCATTCGTACTGCTGACGGTAAAGCACTGCTCGATCGTATCGATGTTTCCGCTGGCATCTTTGACATAGGCATGCACGAACCACTGTCCTGGCTGGAAGGACTGACCGGGGATAATCTTCAGCTGAGCCTGCAATGGCGATGGAGCCGGAGGTAATATGAACTGAACGGTCCAACCCGGAGGCACATCTTTCGTCGACACCGGAAAGTATTGACTACTGCCTGTACCGCCAAAAAGAAAGTCGGCATGAATAGCACTGGAATCGGTCACTCGTACCGGATTCGTACTGGTAAGATTAATGGTAATCCCAGACAGTTTGGAGACGTATCCACATTCGGGAATGTGCTGTTCTACCTGTTGTCCTGGATTCGTAAATAATACCTCGCCAAAGGGCCGCGCCGTATCGCGCTGAACGTTGTACGTCCCGGTAATTGTGTTGTTGACCAACAGCTGCTCGTTAATGCCTTCATTAGGATTGACCACAGCCATAAGTGAGACCGGACCAATTTCGCCAAACGTTTGAACGGTGTCGCTAAACGCCAATGTGGAGTGACCCGAAAGGCTCGTAATAAAATGGCTCGCGATCGTATCGCTTTTGCCATGATATTGACGTAGCATAATAACGGTCGCAGAATCGGCTGGCGCACACGTGAGCGTCGCCACAGTGTATTTCGCAACCACCGCCGTTCCTTGGATCGTGCTAGCTGGCAGTACTGAAATAGAGTCCGTTTGAAAGTATAACTCCGGCGCCGCATCGTATTGCAGTTCGATCGATGAAAGACCAGGACTCTGTGCACTGTTTGAGCTTCGCATAAATATCATGCGAACAGCAAGTTGATCGTAAGTGCGCGCGTCGATATTTGACAGACTGAACGAGGAAGATTGTGATGCCTTAAACGTATCAACCACATCAATGCCGCTGCCATTCCGTCGTGAACCGAGGACGGAAAAAGTGATGTCACTTCCACCTGGAATGGGAGTACCCTTCCAAATAAGCGAGCCATAACCTTTGGCTATGGCTGTAAATGGTGTCTGTGCTACACCCGCAGTGCCGGAGGTAAGTGCAGTATCAAATACACGAGCGCCAGTAGTACCAGGAGCAGCGGTCATTTCCTTCGCAGTACCTGGATTGCTTCCCTTCACACCGATCAAAGCATAGCTACCCTGTGAAGAAAGTCCACCTAGTCCATTCAGCGATCCCAGGGATTGAAGCTCCGCTTTAACGGAATCTATAAAACCGGCAACATACGGCTGGCCAACGGTTACAATTGCCACACGTCTCCCTGGTTCGATCGATCGAATAACCGAATCGAATATTGTCCCAAGTGAATCACCAACTGAAACATTATATGCTTGGTCCCACGGTATTTGGAATTCATTTACACGTTCGATCTGGCTTCCATCCTTTGTGAATTGAGCGATGGAATATCCGACGCCCAGGGGAGCAATAAATTGATATGCCGAATGATCGTTGATTCGAATTTGGGCATAAGGACTAAAAGCAATACCACTATCATTCACCCCGTGAGATATTGCTTCATAGCGGATAGTGTCCTGCGTCGGCAGGAACAACATTCCCTGGTTATTGAGGCTCAACCCACTGATGATAGTGGAAGCAAGTTGCTCGGGTGAACTGTAACTAAACTCGGATCGATCGGCCGGAGCAATGCTGAACGTCGCGTATTGCCAGGCTGTCGTATCACCAGATGAACGTACTATCCTCGTTCGCCACCAATAAACCGATGATAATGGAACGCTAGCAGGCGGTATAGTGACATCAAAAGCTACGTAGCTGGTAGATCCAATATTCGTCCGTTGGTCAAGAAGAATACGGGAGAACGCTTGCGTTGTATCGACTTGTAACTCTACTCGATCACTCGTGGTAGCACCCGGCGGCGTTAGCACTATAAAATGAACATTACTTCCGCTAATGTCACAAAATTGACGAGACCCTTCATAGGGGTAAAATGGATTCGTCGATAATCCATTGATAAGAATATGAACGCTCGCCGAATCATCAGGCCGATAGACCTCTTCAAAATGATTATCAGGATCGATAACGACCGAGATAGTGTGAGCACCGATCGATTCCGAATTAATAGCGAATCGAGCAGAAACAAATGCGCTATCGTCCAATCGTAAAAGCGTATCATCCTTTGAGAATGGAAGCCCGCTGGGCCCTATATCAGTAATGCGGATAATGACTGGCGTTTCAGCAGAGTATCCATAATTATGAATGAGTGCGCGAACCGTAAACGTGCTATCGCTGATACTGAATACATTTCGAGCATTCGTATCGACTCCGGAGTATGCGTGCACTTCATTGGCATACACTGCCAACTCTGGTTGCGGGCGCAATACAAACCCAGTAGCCGCATCACCCAACATGGAGTATTGCAAGCGCGCATTATGACCGACAAACCCGAAGCCGGACGCGCTTCCGGCTGCAACGAGCTTGGCTGCCGTCAGCATCTGCAGTGCGTTCATCGTCTCAGGTTTCGTCGTATCGTGAGAGCTACGATATGATTGCAATAATTGAAAGAATACTGTGGTAAGATCATGATCGTATCCCATTTCACCAAAACCGGTCGTTCCATACGTTTGTACAGAACCGGCTTCGGGTACACGAACGTAAGATTCGTTTACTCCGAGAGAATTGGGCTCCGCAAAAGCACCCGTAGCACAGCTCAATGTAAGAAAGAGTGGGTAAAAGCCTTTATTATGTAGGAGGCTCGCATCGGGAAAGAGCACATCCGACGTAAACGTCGCACCATGACCGCTGAAATACATGAGCGATTGCCCGACCAGCAGCGCATCGAGGATATCTCCAACTCGCGTTGCATCGGGGCCTTGAAAATTCCGGCGACTGATGATAGTCCCTTGAATATTGGTAGGTGGCAGACGAAGACCCAATTGACCATTGCCAAGAGGTGGTGGGGGATTTAAATAGCTTGAATCCTGATATAAAAATTGATCGTGCTGATATCCGGAATCACCCCCGGCTACAAAAAGGAATCGACGGTTCCATTCGGCTGGCGGATCTTCTTCGTACTCCAGCAATTTCTTTACATAAGATTCAGCCTCGTCCGAAGTCGCGATCGGGATGCGAGCAATCAACATCAGCGGCTCACTATCGAGGTTGCTATCTTCGGATAGCGTGTAATAAAAATCGCTAACGGGTTTACCAAATGCAGGTACAAACGACCGTTGATCGCTGCCAGACAAATTAAACTTAGGATCCCATGAGGCATCTCCTAAAAGAGTCACGAACGAGACTGGAGTACCACTATAATTAGTATAGGCGTAATTTAAGAAGCGGCGTATCGCCTCCGGCTCATTGCTGCCATAATCAAAGGCATTGAACACCTCATCGGTAGTAACCACTTTCGAGCGCATCCCCTGTGCCGTTCTTCGTGCTGCAAGCTTTTGTGCCGTATTAGAAAACAGCGGATGTGTGATGACCAAATAATCAGCACCATTGACGGGATTCAGGATAGACCAATCCCGACCTGTGATATTCCAGGGTTGAATATTATCGCATTTGAGAAAAGAAGCCAAAGTTGCGGCCGCATATTCCGGAGATACACTTTTCGGCGCATCCACAAACGCACCGGATTGCGGCACAATACGAGTCCCATCCGTCAAATTATAGACGTGTGGATCGCTTCCCGAAGCAAACGCCAATTGATATGCGGTTCCAGGAGCATCGACGCTAAAATGCCACTGTCCCTTTGTAATTCCGGTGTCAACACTAGGGGTAAGCGGCAACGGAAGATTGACCTCATAATAATCGAGATAGCTTGCGTCAAGCGTGGCCCCGCTCGCAAGAGAGAGAACCGTAACAACATTTGCCCCATTCGAGAGTTGCGAGAACGGTACATGGAACGTTGGACGATAATATGAATATCCAAAGAATACTCCGTCGGAGACGTTATTACCATTTACCAAAATGCGAATTCGATGCGGAGTATTTGGTACATCTTTATCGAAAGAGGTCCCGCGAAAAACGAATTTGAAAGTCGCGTACTTTCCTACTGTATCACCCAGTTTTGCAACATAGAACGTGTCCGAAAACCGGGAATGAGTCGAATCGAGTAATGGTCCGGCAAGATCTGCCCAGACGAAACGCTCCCCTCCCACGTATTCCGTTTTTTGCTTTGTTTCTGTTTCATCCACGAAGCCATCCCCATCATAATAATTATGATCCTGTTCGTGATGAAGTATAACGGTCCCAATGGAATCAACAATACCATCAGCTGCAGGGGCTATGCCCTGATAGCGAAGCGGCACACCACCGGTCTTTACAGAAGCCGTCAGCCAATAGACATTCGTATCAGTTGCGACGTTATAATATTCGGAAAGTACTTGTTCTCCTAAGTTAGTGATCGCAAAAGAGTCCGTCGGAAGAGAAAAACCGGCGAGATGTTTGCCGTAAAATTCTATGGATGCGATATTCCCATTTACATCTGTATCGATCCACAGTGGTATTTCCTTGCCGTGGTTAATGCAGCGTAGATTGGCTGGATTCCAATGTGCCTGAGCGAGGGTGAATCCTTGTGAGCTGAAATTTAATTGGCTTGCATCGACGTGATATAATCCATCCCGCGTGACTGCTAAACGGACATACGGCGCGCTGGGATCGATCCAATTATAAATGGAATCGAATGATTGCGTGCTTGCCGCCGACCGAAGAGAAAGTGCCGTTTTTTTTGCTCGATGTAACGGGATAGCAAATCGTGCGAGGTCCGAAGCATTCGCAACGAGATGCGAATTCATCTCCGCAAACACCGGATCTTTTGCGCCAACTTGTAATGTCGAGAGATTTCCCTTAAATCGAATGCCGGCCACAAATTTTTGGAGAGCGGTTACGTTGCGGCCATTTTTGCTAAGAAGCGGGATCTGAAGAGTGATGGTCCGTAACGAACGAAATGTCTGCGGCTTTCCGATGCTTACATTTACTGACTGCGAATAAGAAGCTGCATCATAAACTCGCTCCGATATACCTTTTACATTCCTTTCGGATGGCGGCAGTGAAATATTACCAAGAGCATTATTCGAAATAGGCGTAACGATCGGAGCAATGCCTGTAACGCCATCCGGAATGGCAAATGTAATATTTAGTACCGGGATATCTTCCCTTCCCTCCGTGGCGCCAAGCAGATAAAAGCCATTGGGCATGGCATCCGAAAGCACCGGCCACTGCACACGCGAGAAGACCATTCCATTCGGAGTATTCTTTACTGGTACACGAGAACGCTCTATTGAAGGACTCCCGATATCAATAGAAAATTCGATACTCCCCTGTGAAGCTGTTACCGAAGTCTTATGTGATAGAATAACAGATCGTGAGGTACCAAGAGTAAACCGTTTGACCGGTGCTTTAGCTATTAGAGTGCTGTGAGAGTATAGGTGGGCCTTCGATAACTGCTTTCCCTTCGTACTCGCGTTGGCATGAGTTCCTTGTATAGGAGCGGGCCTCGCTAAGCGAACAGCAGATTGCTTCGAAAGACGTACAGGGGCCTGCTGGGCATGCGCCATCATGGCCAACAGCATCATAACAGCTGTAAGCAAAGGCACCGCCTGGCGATGAATGAGAATTCCGAGAGTACTCAACATGGTGACAACGCGCCGGCAAGCAGCAATGTCCCTTACGGACTCATTTTTGACCTATTCGAAAGCATTCTGTTATAAGGTTGCACCAGCAGGAGCTACCTCAAACGGCCACTCTCTTCTCTTTTTTGCTCGAATAAAATAAACGACTGTACCTATCGAGATAATAGCAAGCGCTCCGAGAACGAACTGTATTCCCGTATAATAAAATACGAAGAGCCAGATCAGGAGAGAAATAATTGCTGGTAGCGGAAATAGCGGCATCCTGTACGGCAGCGATTCTACATTTTTACGATCTCGGTGCCAAAGAATAAGCCCTATGGTCTGTCCGACAAACTGAATAAGAATTCGCATGGCGAGAATGGCGCTGATCACATCACTCATCCGGTTAAAGAATACGCTAAAGATGAATGCGAAGGCGGCTAAAACAAGGAGAGAAATGTGCGGAAATTGTTTTTTAGAGTGAAGTTGGGCAAAGACCGGAAAGAATGCTCCCTCCTTTGCAGCGGCATACGGTATTCTTGAATACCCCAACGTTGCTGAGAACAGCGAGGACGCAGCAATGATAAGGATTAGAATGGTCCCTACATTAGCGGCGGCAGAGCCATATATATTTTCGAAGAACGTACTAAAAATGAATTGTGAGTGTCGCACCGATTGCCATGGGAGCGTACCAAGAATGCTAAGTTGCATCCCAATGTAGATCACGGCAATACCGACGATCGACCAAAACATGCTGAGCGGGATGTTCCTTTCTGGTCGCTCGATCTCAGCGCCGAGGTGGCAAACATTATAGTACCCAAGATAACTATAGATCGACTTGCCCGTTGCACTGCCAAGCGCTACGAAGAAGACTGGCGAAAGTGACCAGGCATTTGGAGGGTAATTAAAAGCGAGCTTCGGATCGAAATGGGTCGCTCCGGCAAAAAGTATCCATCCTATGGTAAGCAAAAGGACGGTCCATAAGACGAGCGAAATCTTCCCCGCTGTTTCGATCCTTCGATAAAGAGCGATCGTAAGAAGGATGATAAGAAGACCCGAAATGGCCTTCCTGCCAATAAAACTCACCGGCAGAAGATACTCGAAGTGATCTGCAAAACCTATTGATCCAGAAGCAATTACGAGCGGAGCCTGGAAGACTGTTTGCCATACAAATAAGAATGAAAAGAACCGCCCCCAACTTGTCTCTCCATAGACCTTTCTCAAGAATACGAAGCTTCCTCCTGCCTCCGGCCAGCGAGCTCCCAGCTCGGCCCAGACCATCCCATCCAGCATCGAAAGAATAGCGCCGAGGACCCACGCAATTATACATTGTGGCCCCCCCATGATATCGATAGCCAGAGCCATGGTCACAAACGGACCAATACCGACCATTTCGATCATGTTGAGTGAGGTGGCTTCACGGAGTCCCAGACCGCGTACGAGCGTGATTGGGCGAGTCCCGGCGGGCGGAGGGTTTATCCGTTCGCCAAGCTTCTTCAGGACTCCTCTATCACTCACTTTATTCCAGGATAAGTTAGCTCAGGATAATAATTGACGGCGAGCTTATCGAAGAGGACCTTCGTCTTTTCGCGGCCGCTCGGTGGATTAATATCGTAATAGTAAAACAGCTCGATATCATCCTGATTATATCCAAGCTGGAGTGTACCTTGCGACTTATGCTCGGCAATCTCCCAATTCACGATCACTTTATAGTTGAGCGCATGATGAAACCCGAAGCTTTGCGTTCGGTCGAACGAGAACTCAGGAATGCTATCAGTGATGTGAGTGATCGGGAATTCGCTGAGACCACTGCATGGCAACGCCGGCTTGTCTTTCTTTCGGTCACTACCGCCTAAAACAATTGGATGAGGAATATTGGGAGGAAGATCGCGAACAGCCTCGAGCGCCAGTATCGTCGCGGCTTTATGATGGCCATGGGTCGAATCGGCTGGTATAAGGGTATATACGAAATCGTAATGACCGCCAGTCAATATTTTCTTCAGCTCTGACTTTACGAATGGGATATTCCAATTGCTATCCAAAACCTCGTGCGGATCCTTCGTATAGCGATTGTCCTTCTGGTTGAAGAAATAAATGTGATTGAGCCCGAGGATCTTACCTGCTGCAGTCAACTCCTTATGGCGGATGCCAGGCAGATATTTTCTGCCGACCTTCTCATCCGTCAGTTTCAAGTGATAGTATGGCTCAGCAAGTGTTGAGTACTTATACCCTGCTTCCCCATTGGTGATCACTACCAGGTCAACAGTGCCATGAAGATCATGAGTAACCTTGTATACGGTAGCAGCGTAGGCAGTCTCATCGTCCGGATGTGCATCAACGATGAGGATTCGAGGGCCAGCCAGTTTCGCGTAAACAGCGGATGATGTGGCGAGAATTATCAGGCAGAGAACGAAACGGTATTTTGACATCGCCGTTTCAACAACAATTACAGCTGGAGCGGTTGCATTCTGGCTCGAAACTGTAACTACCCGTTGGTCGTATTAGAGTTTATCTATGGGAGCTATACTTTTTTTCTTACTTCTCGTCCTTATAGCGTGCGTCGTGATGATCGTGCTTGTCATCGTTGGCAAGATTCTCTTCACGCTGATTTCGCTTGCGTTGCCGCTGCTTTTAGCGATCGCACTGCTGCTCATCATTATTCGCCTTTGGCCACGACGAACGTTGTGGTAAAAAAATGGCCAGGATGGGCTTACTGGCTATTAGATGGCTCTGCTATTCCACCCTCTGATGCCGCGCGTGAGATCACATTTCGAGCTATTTCCTGAAGCTCCTGCTGTTCCAGATCGTATGTGGCCTGATCGTCTGCCTCCGAAGCCGTTGCGTCATCCAGGTCATCGGTTAGATACCGACGGCTAAAGACAGTAAGGCTATCACCGACGATAGCGAACGAATACACTGTTTTACTGGTGATCTGCTCACTTCCATCTGCCGATTTTACAGCATCATACAATACTAACTCGTTAGGCCGAACCTGATCTAATTCCCGACCTTTGGAGAGATTATAGGAGGCTATTGCAACAGAAAGCTCCTTAACAATTGAACTAAGGTCTTTTACTTTTTCCTGGCGTAATGTAAGCTGTGGCTTCCCGGAGGGGGTATTCAGATGTCCAGAACCACTGCACCCGACGATACTTAAAAGAAGGCCAAATAACACGATCCGCTTCATGGCATAACGAGCATTTACCGATGAAGAATATCTAATTCCGTGCCTTTTATTAAGAGGACCGAAGAATCTTTCAAAGAGGCGAGGATTTTTAATCTTACTTCTCGAGGCGTTTTCTGCCTGAGGTGGGTAACAAATCTTACTGCCAGTAGTTATTCTATCGGATATGTCTTCTAAAACCTTTATACCGATCGTTCTAATCGTACTGCTGTGGGAAGGCTGCGGAACAGGTACGGATGTACCAAATTGTCCTTATGTTTATCAGCAACAGCAATTAAAGAACGTTTCCAGCACCCCAACGCCGCTCGGGAAATCCCGCACGAACGCTCAGGATGGTTATGCACCTAACTTTGAATGGAGGCGAAGCGATGGAACGCTGGACTCCTTATCCGCCCACCAGGGTACTGTTATACTCCTAAACTTTTGGGCTACGTGGTGTGGACCCTGCGTTTCCGAAATGCCAGCGATTCAAAGCGTTGCAGATGAAATGAAGGATTCCGTTTTAGTTATCGGAATTGATGAAGACCATGTGTGCGATCCGTTTCCCACGGTAAATAACTTCATTCAAGGCAAGGGAATTCGATATCAGATCGTGGTCGATTCGAATTACGAGCTTTATTATCGGTACTTCCCCAATGTTCGTGAGAATCCGTCGTTATACGCTATCCCTCAATCATTCTTTATTGATCGCAACGGATCGATTCGATATGCTGAAGCCGGCGTTGGCGATAAAGCCGCGTTCGAGACGTTTATTCGCAACTCCTCAAAGTAGTTAGCGAACCACCACAAAATCTCCTGTAACGATTCCCCTTCCCCCGTCGATCGGCTGCAATCGATAATGATAAGCACCGCTCCGTATTGCGGTAGCGGGCACGATCATCGTTTTATCCCCGGCTCCTTTTGCATTATCGGTACTACTATACACTTCTGCACCAGTGGCGTCGATGATCTGCAGTTTAACCGTCACATTACGGGTTGCATGATACGGTATAGAGAGTGATGCTCCTTCAGTTACAGGGTTGGGATGAGCAGAGCCGCGAGCGGGAGCTATGCCATCATTAAGAGAGAAGTTTGATCCCTCACGCAATTCCTTGTATAGTAAGGAATCCCCGCAATAAAATTTGAGATCGATCGTACCGGAATCGGTCACTGCTCCCAGCAAGCACTTATTAAATTTCAGGTCTGAATTATTAAGTATTATCTGGGCAACCCGGAAATCCGTCCAACCTGAATCCGATAATGTTATCAAGAATTGGAGCCGCGCAATATCAAGGTTAGAATCGAGCGATATATTATTACCACTAACATTGATGGGGAGTAACTGTAGCTTTGTCCCACTCGGCTGCATTGGCCCAACCGTGGGAGTGGTTGCGCCCGGAAGATCCGTATGTACATTAAAGACATTCCATGGCGTCATCACATCACCGTTATACTCGAGGATGACCTGTATGGAGTTAAGGCCTTTAGCATGGAAACTACCTGTTGCCTTAATTTCGATGGTCGAAGTGTCCCCTGGGTGAACAGCTACATTTGTTGCAATTGCTTTAAATTTTATGGTATCTGTCGGATTGGCATACCCCAAGAGCGGGATAGACCGAACCGTGGCTGTAGTGTCATCCGTCGCGATCGTAACGGTTCCTCTGGAAGTACCGGTCACTGTTGGCACATACCGAACCGTAATAAGTGTCGACGTCGAATCGTACGGCTTGATGTTTATTGGCAGCGACGGTTGAGGCACGAATAGAAAGTTTGGATCGGAGAGCAACAACTGGCTAATGTGCAGCGTATCACAGCCATAATTTTTGATAAGGATCGTTGTATCGTGCGTTTGGCAGTAGGATATCGTATCGAAGCTTCGCAGCGAACTATCCAATCCAAGAATGCGAGAACCCGGCACGACAGTGATCCTATATGGTATCATCATGGTCTGCTTTGTCTTTGCACCCTTGACACTATCACTTACCCGCAAATACCCTTGATACGGACCAAATACGGCGTGCTGTGGCTGAATGCCGAGTGGAATTGGCGGCATTTCCTTCGTTACCCATCGAGGAGAAGGCGCATACCACTTAAAGAGCGAAGAAGATTGCGGATTTTTTGTAGTCGAGTCGAGCCATTCAACTGATACCCATAAAGAGTCACAGCCTTGCTCGGATAACGTGTAAGCACGTATCGGAAAATTATCGCACCGGGTGAACGTACCAAAGTCGATCGCATTGGCAAGCGTTTGGCCATCCTGGTCCTTAAGAATTAGCTGTGGGTTATCTGGTACTCCAGTACCAGCAACCGGAAAGCTCATCCGCACCGGCCTTCCTAAGACCGACAGATTTACGATCAGAGAATCTACATTTAATCCCTGCTGCGTTGGCGAAAATCGAACGGTAAAATTCTTCGTAGAAAAAGGCGGAATGGAGTCGTTCGTCCAGCCGGTATCGAGCACAAAATTCTGCCCGTACTTTAGCTGCGAACTCACGATCTTAACCGTAAAACAACTATCATTCGAAATACGGATCGTGGAATCGTGGCTCTCGCAGAGCGAGAGCGAGTCATATTGGATCTTTGATGTAAGCGCCCGAACAGGATTGTAGTACTTCATCGCTGAAGTTACAGTGAGCGTATCGAAGGCAAAGACTCCTTCGCGCATTATCGCAAGCGTTACACGCGTTTGATACACTCCGGAAAATGCGGCATGTAAACTCAGGCGAAGCTTTCCCGAGCTATTGGGCGGAATGATGATCGGGAATGACGGCGTCGTACCAGTCGTCGCGTCGAAGATGTCGAGCGGTGGTAGTGCCGGAGCATTTGCATCGATGATATAAATTGTGTCGCAGCCAAGATTCTTGATCGCGATCACCGTATCCTGTGGCGAACAAACATCGATGGAGTCAACTTTAAGAGACGCGGTTGGAAATTGAAATTGAGGGATCGAGCCATCACCACCATCGACGGTTTTCCATACATTTCCAGCATTGTCAAACGCATATATTACTTCACCTTTGCATCCCATTACTGCAAAGCGAGTATCATTCTCATTGCCTGGCCCTCCGAGCGGAAACCAGGCAAGTCCTCCATCAGTCGACCGATAAATGCCACTGAATCCGTTATCGATTGGATCGGTGGAGCAAACTTGTACGAACAATGTCGATCCGAATCCAGCAATGTGGCCCGTTGTGCGAAATTGCAAATTGGAGACCTTTTGCCAGGTAGCTCCATAGTCCGTTGATTTTCGAATGCTGGAAGGAATTGCACCTTGAACAGCAGGATATCCCTCTCCCGCTGTATAAAAATTGGGAGTTCCTTGTTGCGCGTAGACACTCCACGATTCAATATCATCGGTAGCCGAAAGGCTGAGCCACGTTCTTCCTCCATCCAAGGTACGTGACCATATCTGCTGTTTATATGCTACAACAACTCCATAATTATTATCAACAAAATCAACTCCGTTTGTCTTTGGGATTGCTGGCGTAAAAGATACACCCCCATCGGTAGAAATATAGCCGGTTGCTGCTTCGTCCCGTCCTGTAATTACGAGAGTGGTTGATGTCTGGTAAACATCGCTAAAGTGTCCATTAAGCACAGGTACCCAAGAAACACCACCATTGGTCGTTTTATACAAGCCTGGAAGTGCAGGATGAAGAGAGTCAGTGATAGGTTCACACGTGAGCCAACCGATGGCCGGGCTGGTCATCAAAATTTGTGTTACCAATCCACTCGGAGTAGAACCGTCTCCGTATCGAGGAAATTTTGTTGGAGACCAGCTTTGTCCACCATTGGTAGTCTTATAAACACCATCATTTAGATTACCCGCGATAAGGCCGACTTTCTCACTAAAGAAGTAACAGGCTCTAAATCCGTTGCCAACCGGAGATCGATAAACAATCTGCCACGATGCATTACTCGTAGCAGCTAATAAGAATAACAGCGCAATCGCAAACAGCCCGACTCGCAGACGGATCGAGAGGACAGATAGCGTATGGGCAAAAATTTTTTCTCCGATCATTTCCAGTAGAACTCCGAACCCTCAATCTCTTAACGTATCAGGACCGCAAAGCTCACAAATTTCTCCCTTCTTTTGTACACGGACCCATGAACTAACGTTCAGAAATCACGCGACAATAGAATTTTCTACAAGCCGGAGGGGTTACAGGCCCGCTCATAGCATTACTATTCTGAATGAACGAGATTACGACCACCCAAATCGCCGATCTGCGAGCGCGTCTTGCGGAGCTCGGCGACTCTCTTTGACCTCGCTACCAAACAGCGCCGGATCGATGATTTAGAGCGTACCTCCGGCGAAGCCAGCTTCTGGGATGACCCGAAAAAAGCCCAGAAGACCATGCAGGAGCTCTCCCGTCTTAAAAAGGAACGTGACGATTTCCAAAAGTTAAAATCCCGTGTCGATGACGCCGAGGAGCTGATCGAACTCGCCCGCGAAGATGAATCACTGGTCGACCAGGTAAACGAGGAATTCACTCGACTGAGCGATGACCTTGCGGCGCAGGAAGTCGCCGTCATGCTTTCCAAGCCAGACGATCACAAAGATGCGATCGTGACGATCAATGCCGGACAAGGTGGTACGGAGGCGCAGGATTGGGCTGAAATGCTCGAACGTATGTACACCCGTTGGGGCGAGCGTCAAGGGTACAAAGTACGTCTCCTGGACGAACTCCCCGGCGAAGGCGCAGGCATTAAATCAGCGACGCTGGAAATTACTGGTGAGAATGCGTTTGGTTATCTTAAGACCGAGAATGGTGTACATCGGCTCGTCCGCATTTCTCCCTTCGATGCTAATGCTCGACGCCATACCAGTTTCGCGAGCGTCTATGCTTATCCCGTGATCGAAGAAGATAACACGGAGATCGTTATCAATCCAGCCTTTCTGCAACGCGATACCTATCGCTCCGGCGGTAAAGGCGGACAGAACGTTAATAAGGTCGAGACAGCCGTTCGGTTAACGTATAAGTACACCGATCCGGAAGGCGGCCAGCACACCGTCATCGCCGCATGCCAGGAAGAGCGATCGCAGTTGCAGAATGGCGAACGAGCAATGAAAATGCTCAAATCGCGTATCGCAGCTATCAATCGGGAGATCGAAGAAGCTCGTCTCGCAGCGATCGAAGGCTCCAAAAAGAAGATCACCTGGGGCTCGCAGATCCGGTCGTATGTCTTCCAGCCGTATACTATGGTTAAGGATCATCGCACAAAAGTCGCAAAAACAGACGTGCACGCTGTGATGGATGGTGACATCACCGAATATATGAAGGCCTATCTCCTCTTCGAGGGCGGCAAACTCAAGGTGACGGAATCGGCCGAAGAAGAACTGTAAGTCATTTTTCAACATACTCGGAACAAGCGACTACAAAGCTGGGTAGCACTGTTCCGAGCCTGTCGTTTCAGGCCCTACGTTCTTAAACAGTACCATTTACTTTCTGGGAAAATGGCCATCGTTTTCGAAAACTGGTCTTCGAGGATTTCCGCGTAACCGTTTGTCGATCTGATCGGCAAGCCACTGAAAATACTCTCCGAGATATGGATCTGCAAATTTCTCCCGCATATTCATAAACATTGGCTGATAACGATTCCAGGCGCCGGTCACGAGAGAGCCAAGCGTTTTATCGACCAGGTCCATATCGATTAATTTGTCGGCGACGAGAATGCCGAGATGCTCCATCTGTTGAGAAAATTCGATAAAGATTATTCTTCGTTCTGCTGGAAGCTCTTCGAATTCTTCGCGGGTTTTTGGCATATCCGTCGTTGTCACATAATGGATCAGCTCGGCAAAATCACGAGTCTGAAAATTGCGAAGGGTTTCCAGGGTTAGCCTCTCTCGCCGGTCCTTGGCTGCGGCACGCACCTGTGCCAGGCCGAACACGACGGCTACTACGACAGAAAGTGTAAGGGCGATATTGGCAATGAGTGTGATCGTCTCGTTGGACATAAAGCTTGACGACAAAGTATATTCGAGTGCAAAGATACAATTGAGTTTTAAGCTGCCTTTGTTCGGATTCAGTAAATTTGAGGCGCTCTCAATCCAATTAACTCATCTTGTCTGTTATGAAAATAGTGGAATCTCCGGAATTACATGTCATCGGTATCGGTGCTCGTACTAATAATGCCAAAGAAATGTCCGCCGAAGGCATCATTGGTCCGATGTGGGACCGCGCAGTCTCGGAAAACATGTTCGATAAAATTCCGAATCGCGTTGATAATACAGTTTTAGCGATGTATACCGATTATGAATCGGATTCTAACGGAGAGTATACCTTCTTTATCGGCGCAAAAGTAACGACTCTGGACGTGATACCAGAAGGATTGCTCGGCAGAACAGTGGCAGCCGCTCGCTATTCTGTTATTACGTCAGAACGAGGACCGCTTTACGAGGTCGTACCCCAAGCATGGCAGCGAATATGGTCGATGAGCGAGGCCGGGTTGGGTGGCAAACGTGCATTCGTGGCGGACCTGGAGATCTACGATGAGCGAGCACTAAACCCAACAGATGCCGTAATGGAAGTTTGGGTGGGCGTGAAATAGAAAAAGACGCTTCTTTAATGTTCAAAGAGGAGATGTATGAATCTATTACCACTCGACTGCTTGAGCGCTAAGAGATAACAACCTGAGGGGCATAAACTCCCATCATCCATCCTTCCATCCCAAGATTGCTGGCCCTCCTTGGAGGTAAACACGCGGACACCCAATGAATTATAGACAGCGAATACAACGCCAGACTCGACGGGAGCTACGGTGATAGTATGAGAAAAGGGATTTGGATAGGCCATGACGTCCGCGACAGTCTGTCCATTTGAATTAACGCTCAACGGGGAGACGATGCCGCTCACTCTGACATAGCCCACATCCCAAACTCCGCTATCAACGCCATCTGCATAGGATTGGCGAGCTTCGAAGAAACCAACAGCATACGGATCGAAAATCACCGAATCAAAAACAGTTGATCTCGGTGGGACGCTAATAACCATTAGTGTGGCCTTCGAAAAGAAGTAGTTATGATTCAAATCACCAGCATGGAGCTCAATGGTATCCTTGCAGAGATTCCTTATCGGCACCCCTTCCATTACACGATGGCCAATGGTCGTTTTCACCAGTTCGGTGGTATCCAATGCAAATCGAAAATCGGAGCAGCCTCCGAAAACCGGAATCGGAAGCGACGCTGATACCGTGTCCCACAATAAACTGAGCATAAGTGTATCGTGTATTCGCTTACGATCAATAGAAGCATGCATCACCACCCGAATCAGACGGCTCGAATCGTGCGGAAGTATTTTGACCGGCTCAATTCCGCCTTCCGAAAAATCGAAATCACTGAATGGTGTGCTGCTGATACGTGCAGTTTCGGAAGAATCAGATGGGTTGTATAGCCTTAGCAAAGCGACCGAACTGTCCGACGTGCGAATAATACCGAACTGGGTTGTTGAGAGATCGAGGTACTTTTCCGCGCATCCACCACTCAGACTCTGACGAAAGATAATAGGCGATCCGTAATTCTTTCCATCTCTTATTCGCTGGGCTATTATCGTTAGCGTGTCCAAAACTATTGGACGCTCGGGACGTGCTTGGAAAGTTACCCGAAGTGGGATACTTGAATCAAAAGCGCTAAGGGTCAAAGGGAGACCGAGCGAATCCGTGACACTAAAATCGGCGGGGCCACTAATCACATAGCTTATGACTTCTGAATCGAGAGTCCGATTAATGAGCCTAAACGCGGCCATAGATGTGTCTCTTGGAGGGAGAACTCCGAAGGCTGACCGACTTATGTAATATTGGTTCGACGGCGCAATATATGTGATCGCGGTGAGAGCTATCTTTTGCTCATACGGCGGAGCCTCCGAGGTCAAGTCGATTATGATTTTCGAGGTATCTTCATACTTTGGTATGTACTGCAACGCGTAGGACCTGACGGTTTCGGAAGGTCCAAAATCGAAGGATGTAGGACCATACTTTGCAGGACTAAAGCCGTGCCCGAACAACGAGTCCTGTCGAACTAGAATCGGGCGAATATTGGTGTCACGCCAACCATTTGGATAGCCAAACATTACCGTCGCCTGAATCGGAGAGCTGCCAAGAGGTACCATCACAACTTGATTGCCGCTCATAATCAACCAGGGCTGAACCACAACTTGCCATTGCCCCAATACTCGATTGGAGAGGAACAAGAATGTCAAGCAGAGCCAAGTTCTCATAGTGTTGAGAAGTGACTTTGTCAGGCAATAGTTTTAGCTATGCTGGGAATAATAAAGCCCCTTTCTTGAGGGGCTCTGAATGACTCGCGTTTGTATTAGTGTCTTCGGTCGCCGCCGCCGCGATGTCCGCCGCCATTGCGACGATCACCACCGCCTCTGCGGTCGCCACCACCACGATGTCCACCGCCGTTACGACGGTCGCCGTAACCACCACGATCACCGCCGCCTTCGCGACGCTCGCGTGGACGCTCTTCCCAACCTTCCGGTACTGGCAATAACGCCTTGCGCGATAAGGAGAATTTACCATCCGGCTTGACTGCGATAAGCTTCACGTCGAAGACGTCGCCGACCTGGATGACATCCGATACGTTATCGACGCGCTGGTAATCGATCTCCGAAATGTGAAGCAAGCCTTCCTTCTTTGGTAAGAATTCGACGATAGCGCCTAAGCCTTCACGGACCTGCGTAACGCGACCCGTGTAAACAGCACCCTCTTCCGGCTCAGCGATAAGTGCCATGATGAACTGCTTTGCACGGTCCGACGCCTCGCCTGAAAGCGCAGCGATCGTGACTGTTCCATCCTCCTCGATATTGATCTCGACACCCGCATCCTGCTGGATCTGACGGATCGTTTTGCCGCCAGGTCCGATAACAAGACCGATCGCATCGACCGGCACTTTGACAGTTGTAAGGCGCGGAGCATACTGCGAAAGCTCGGATTTCGGAGTTGCAATGGCTTCATCCATCTTACCGAGAATGTGCATGCGGCCATCGCGCGCTTGCATAAGCGCCTTCTCAAGCAGGGTAAAATCAATACCCTTGATCTTCATGTCCATCTGGCATGCGGTAATACCATCACGGGTACCGCAGACCTTAAAGTCCATATCGCCGAGGTGATCTTCATTACCGAGAATATCGGAAAGGATCGCCACACGCTCTCCTTCTTTGATAAGACCCATCGCAATTCCACTGACCGGTTTCTTAAGCGGCACGCCAGCATCGAAAAGCGCGAGCGAACCGGCGCAAACCGTGGCCATTGACGACGAACCATTCGATTCGAGGATATCGCTTACCACACGGACGGTGTACGGGAAATCAGATTCAGCCGGGATCAGATTTTTGAGCGCACGCTCTGCAAGATTACCATGCCCGATCTCACGACGGCCCGTACCGGAATAACGACCGACTTCGCCAACCGAATACGGTGGGAAGTTATAGTGCAGCATAAAGCGCTTCGTCGTCTCGGGCTGTAACCCTTCGATCGACTGCTCATCACGCTTCGTGCCAAGCGTTGCACTCGAAAGGGATTGCGTCTCTCCACGAGTGAATAGGCTCGAACCATGGACGCGTGGAAGAACAGCAACTTCGCAGGTGATCGGACGGATCGAAACGGAATCGCGACCATCGAGACGAATATTATTCTCGATGATCATATTACGCATTTCGCGCTTTTCGATGTCATACAAAATGTGGTCGACATCGCCCTTGATGTGCTCATATTGCAGCTCACCGACCGATTCCATCACTGCCTTGCGCACTGATTCTTTCGCTTCGTGTGTCTGACGTGAACGCTCCTCTTTAGCAAGGACCGTACGCGCAAGTTCGCGAAGCTTCGCAGCCGCGAGACCTTCGACCTGGGCAACCAGCGCAGCATCCATAACATGCTCATCCTGAACGCGCTTCGTCTTAGCAATACCGCATTCGCGGACGATCTTGTCCTGCCCTGCGCAAAGTTCGCGGACCGCATTCGCCGCATGTCGTAATGCGTCGACAAAATCTGCTTCACTGATCTCGTGTGATTCACCCTCTACCATGAGGATCGAATCCTTTGTACCTGCAACGACGAATTCGTAATCGGCCTGCTCTAATTCGGCGAAGGTCGGATCGATAATGACCTCACCGTTCACTCGTGCAACGCGCACTTCGGCAACGGCTTCTTCAAATGGAATATCGGAAAGCAACAGCGCAAGTGAAGCGCCCGTGGCCGATACTGTATCGGCATCATGCTCCTGATCAGAGCAGAAAATTGTAGCTACTACCTGCGTCTCGACACGCCACTCTTTCGGAAACATTGGGCGAATCGGGCGATCGATCAGACGCGCGGAGAGAATCTCCTTCTCGGTCGGACGACCTTCCCGCTTGAAGTATCCGCCCGGGATCTTGCCGGCTGCAGCCGCGCGCTCGCGGAATTCTACTTGCAGCGGCATAAAGTCAATGCCTTCCTTCTCGTGCTCTGCGGCGACGGCATTAACAAGGGCCATAGTATCTCCCAAACGGACCATCACCGATCCGTTGGATTGCTTTGCAAAGCGGCCAATGTCGAACGACATCTTTTTGCCGCGTGCGTAATCTATCTCGTAGATCATTATTCGTTATGTTGTGATCATTGCAAAAAAAGAGTAACCGGAACCTGCACCTGCGAGAGATGTGGAACGATGGCCGCTATTTTATCGGCAATGATGATGTGATTCAAAATCCGCTCTTAGCTATTGGCCGCGCGCCGGCTGGTTGATCTGACTTCGTGTCCGAAGATAAGGCTGGAGACCTTCCTCGTCCGGCGCTTCCAGTACCCTGAGCGGTACGTTATTGTCAAAAAACACTCTGTGCGGCTACCCGAGCTCAATAATGGCACATTCACCGCTATAAGCGCAGAGGGCGGGAGTATCGTCCAACGATTCTGCCCGCCCGCTACGAGAACACTTATTTACGAATATCCAACTCCTGAATGAGAGAGCGATATTTATTGACGTCTTTCTTTGCAAGATAATCGAGCAAACGGCGACGCTTACCGACCATTTTCAGGAGCCCGCGGCGCCCGTGATGGTCCTTCGGATTCTTCTCAAAATGAGGCGTGAGCGAATTGATATTGGCGGTGAGGATCGCGATCTGTACTTCCGCGCTCCCCGTATCGTTCGGCCCTTTGCCGAAACGGGCAGAAAACTGCTGCTTTAATTCTTTCGTAACTGGCATGTGGATGTCGTTAATAGCGCTCTTGATAGCCTCCAAAGACCCCGCGCTATTAGCGCCTTAGGAGACTTTTTTCCAAAAATTGGGTCAATTCCCAGTGTAGAACGGCCAAAGAACGGCCACTAATAACCATTAATTCCACACCTTCCAGTCACGATCGCCTCATTTCCTGCGTCGGAGGGGCATCCCCACTGCTTCCTAAAAAGTCCACCGAACCGTCATCGGAGACCCTAAATTTCCAGTGCCTTCTGGAAATACAACCTGATAGGCAATCGTCATAGCCAACCGAATAATCGAGTAAGTTAAAGCCAATTCCAAATGTAACCTTGACATGATCGCCCTCGCCTCCAAACGCGTTTGTCTCTGCACATACAGGATATCCTTGTCTGGGAAATCCCATTGCTTCGTTTATATCTCTGGCAACACTAATAATATTCAGTAATCGGTCACTCCGGTATATCATGAATGGCAAATGGTAATCACGCACGAGCCCGTATCGGATGCGAATTGAATCTCAACCGGTACTGTCCTGACAGCCGATCACAACGCTGTGAAAGTCATTATTCGCGCGCTCTTTTAGAGCATAGACATCGAATACCGTATCACGCTCTTTCAAGTTCGTGTCGAGCCAGAGTGCAGCTATCGCATTAAAGACACGTGTTGCCGCCCATTGCGGTAAAATGGCGGTGTCAAGGTAGTTGGTATCCTCCTGAACCGCAGCATAAAATCCAATGATCTGCGACTGATCCGTCAGCCAGACTCTTACACTATCGGGAACGTTAGGTGGAGGGTTATTTAAAACCGTCACACTCGGAGAGCAGCTCGCGAACAGAAGCGTACTAACGAAGAGGATAGTGCGTATCATGACCATAAAGAATCCACAAGCACTTAATTATTACATGATTATGTTTTGAAAGAATCCGATATGATTATTCTCTCCATCCTCAAAACGCTCGCCCTCGGCATTTGGCTCGGGGCACTCATCATGCTTGGCTATGCTGTTGCAGGACCGATCTTCCAGCAATCGCCATCTAAAACGCTCGCCGGGACGATAAACGGTATCATCCTCGGCCGGATGAATAACATCGAGTGGATCTGCCTAATTGTGGCACTTGCCCTATCAATTGTTCTGCTAATTCTCCATTGGAATGATGCCAGTCGCAATCTGCGAATCGCCGAAGTTCTTGCTATCTTCATTGCATCGGTCCTGTTATGGTCCTATGCCGCTAAAGTAACCGCCAAGATGGAGACGCTCCGCACGACTATCGGGGATTTCGACCATCCTAAGCAGACAACGGAGTACGTCCAGGCTAAAAACGATTTCGACAAATTACATCATACCTATACAACTCTCGTTGGAATAAACATGATCGTGATCCTCGGCTCGTTCGTTCTTTCCATGATGAACGCCCGCAAGTAGCTATGAAGCACTACAATAACACCGAAGAATATCTTGCGACACTTCCAGAAGAGAAGCAGATAATACTTCGGAAGCTTCGCGAAGTGCTCCGTAAAGCGTTGCCAAAGGCGGAAGAAGTTATAAGTTACAGTATGCCGGCGTTTAAGCAGGGAGGAATTATCTGCTGGTTCGCAGCCGCAAAGAATCACTATGCGATATATGTCTATCCGCGCGTGATGGGCGTCTTCAAAAAAGAACTAAAAGAATATTCCGGCACAAAGTCAGCGATCCATTTTGCTTATGACAAGCGAATGCCGGTTGGTCTTATCACAAAGATCGCTAAAGAATCTCTCAGGCAGAATCTGACGAAGACCGCCCTCAAAAGATCAAGCAAAAAATAAAAATCCCTCTTCCAAAGGAAGAGGGATTGGATGAGGACTTCTCCGAATAAATTAAGCTGGATGTGGAATCTCTTCCTCCATGATCTCGTCGGTCACGTCATGCGTTGGGACGTAGCCGTAGATCATTGGGTTTGCGGCTAACCAGCGCTCCGCGTCGATAGCGGCGACACAACCGGTGCCTGCAGCAGTCACAGCCTGGCGGTATACGTGGTCCTGGCAATCGCCGCACGCGAAGACGCCTGGGATATTCGTGAATGAGGTCTTGCCTTTTGTCTCGATATATCCAAGCTCGTTCATATCGATAAGGCCGCGGAAAAGCTCTGTATTAGGTGCGTGGCCGATAGCAACAAAGATACCATTGGTTGCAACCTCCTCCGTCTTCCCTGTAACGGTATTGCGAAGAATAGCACCCGTTACCGTCTTGCGTCCCTTCTCGTCCGTAACGCCCAGTACCTCCGTGATCTCCTGATTCGTGCGCCATTTTATTTTCGGGTTCTCGCGAGCGCGTTCGAGCATGATCTTCGATGCCCTAAAATCTTCTCGGCGATGGACGATGGTCACCGAACTGCAAAAGCGCGTCAAGTAGTTAGCTTCTTCCATTGCTGTATCGCCACCGCCGACGATAAGAACATCCTGATTGCGGAAGAAGAAACCGTCGCAAGTCGCACAAGCGCTAACACCGTACCCCATATATAACTGCTCCGATGGAATGTTGAGCAACTTCGCTCTCGCACCGGTTGAAATAATGAGGGCTTCCGTGTAATACACTTTTTCTCCAGCCGTCAGCTTGAATGGTCGCTGTGAGAGATCGACCGCAGAGATCGTCTCGAATTTCGAGACCGCACCGAAGCGCTGCGCTTGTTTACGCAGGACCTCCATCAACTCCGGCCCCTGAATACCGTGCTCGAAGCCCGGATAGTTCTCGACTTCGGTTGTGATGGTAAGCTGACCTCCTGGTTGATCCCCTTCAAAGACGATCGGGCTAAGGTTCGCACGAGCCGTATAAAGTGCAGCGGTAAACCCAGCAGGACCAGAGCCCAGTACGATCACTTGATGAACTTCATGACGCTTAAGATGCGTCCGATGTGGTTTAGATTTCGATTGCATAGTCATGATAAAGAATGGGCTGCGCGCTTTATTGATCTTTACGTTTCATGGCCTTCACATTGCGTTTCAGCCCTGCTAACTTTGTCCGTTTTACGGGCGATTTGCGAAAACGTTTTGAAAACTCTTCCTGCTCCATCTGCTCGATCGTCTCGGGTGTTAAGCTCAAGTTTTCAGGGCGGGGCGAGAACTCCGGTATAGCAGTCGGCTCCGCAAACCGGTTCCACGGGCACACTTCCTGGCAAATATCGCAACCATAGACCCAGCCGGATAATTTATCAGCCAGATCTTCCGGTATCTCGTGTTGCGGCTTTAACTCGATCGTCAAATATGCAATGCAGCGCCTCGCGTCGATCTCATATGGTTTCAATGCATCCGTCGGGCATGCATCGATACAGCGGGTACATGTCCCACACATATCTCCTGCTGGTGCATCCGGCTCAAGATCGATATTGAGAATGATCTCCGAAAGAAATACCCACGAGCCTTTCTCTCGTGTAATAAGATTAGTATGCTTTCCCCTCCAACCGACACCGGCGCGTTCGGCGATCGCTTTTTCGAGTAGCGGACCAGTATCCGAGTAGTATCTTCCTTCGGCACCTGGTACCAAAGCCTTTATCTCGCCCAATAAGCGCGCAAGCATCGGTGGTATCACCTCATGATAATCCATGCCCTGCGCATAACGAGAGACTTTTAAGCCGTCCTTAGAGGCAGCGTCGATCTCTCGCCGCTCCTCATCGTTATAATAATTAAGCGCAAGTGAAAGGATGCTCTTGGCGTCTGGAAGAATATTTCGCACATCACGGCGCTTTTCGTGGTCGCGCTCGAGCCAACTCATCATTCCGTGTGCACCACCGGAAACCCAGGCGTTAAAACGGTCCGCCGCTTCATCAAAAGGCTCAGCACTCGTTACACCGGCTTTCGTAAAGCCGATATCGAGGGCCATTTGCTTGATCTTTCCTGTGATCTCCGGGCGTGTCATTGCAACCCATTATAACATAGGGAATGAGCAAATTCGGCCCCGAAAAATTCATAATGAGACAAGGACAAATTCCCTTACTCGAATGTCAACTTCCCCTACTCGAATATAAATGGTCCGGTTGCGACCCATACTTCTTCGCCTTCGAGTTTCACTTCATAAACGGGTACCGAACCAGATTGCCCAATTATTTTACCGGAAGGAATATCGAAGACCCACCCATGGAGCGGACACGTGACCGTAAGCTCATCCTTATTGATAAACCCTGCACCCAACACTGGCGACATCTCATGCGGACAAATATTAGAGATCGCCCATACTTCTCCTTCCAAAATAAAGAGCGCGATCTCGTCGCGCTCTCTCACAATGATCTTTCCTCGCCGGCCGTCCGCCGGGATTTCGGAGATCAAACAAGCATACTCGAATTCCTGGGGCAGCGGCTCCTTGCCTACGTCCCCGTTCAGCTCTCGCCTCGCTGCTTCTAAAGCCTCTTCGTCAAATTCTTCCGGCATCGTATGAGTAACGCTGGAAGAACCGCGGAAGTCCCTTTCTTCTTTGCTGCTAGCGCGTCTTCTTGGTCGAAGCCATATTCTCTTTCATCACCGTTTTTTGTATCATCTCAGCATGGTCGAGGTGCTTTTGGATAACGGGCGCGGCCTTTTTGAGAGCATCCTTTAGCTGAGGTGACGATGCCTTCGTTTCCAGCTCCTTTACTTCTGAAAGATCCTGCTGATGGTCCTTAACGGCGGTATTAATATAAATGCTGTCGAGCGCCGCCGGTGATGAGGCACTGCTGAGTGCATTCATTTCATTTGTCATTGTGCTCGGCATCTGATCGTTCGATGGTGGCTGAGGCGTAATGTTAAGCTTTCTGGCCAGGTCCGCCTTTTCCATTTTCATTTTGTTATGATCGGCGATCATCATCTTTGCAAAGTTCTTCACTTCTGGATTCTTGGATTTCTGCAATACCAACTTTGCCTCAGAGATCTCTGCGGAATCTGCTTCGCTCAGTTGAGCAATAATATTGGCATCCGACATATTGCCGGTATTCGCCGCAGACGTTGATGTGCCGTTGGGCGACGGTGTAGTGGTAGAGGTCGATTCGGGTGTATTTACAGCGCTGGTCTGTCCGTTGGCGCTGGTATCCGTCGTACTCGTCTGTTGCGATTGTTTCGAGCAACCAATGAGCGTGAGTATGACCCAAAGAGCAGCTAAGATCACCGTCAAGGTGATGAGCTCGCGCTCTTTACGTTGTCCGTGTATGGTAGAAAGATTAGGCAGAGTATCCATGAGTTTCATTATAGTAAAAAGCTTATATTGGGATTCGAGCGGTATTTCTGCTTGTAAAAACAAGCAGCCAATGCGCACACGAGTCTCGTGTTTTCCGAAGTGTCACTCACGGGGACAAACATTGTGCCGCGATTCTTACAATATGATTACAGCTTAGCCATTTTTTTTCTCAAGCTCTGGCATAAAAATCATCGCTATGCGAGAGCATGGAAGGTCCTTCCCTTGTCATACTGCGCCAGGAGATGAAGCCATTTATTGGTAAGCCAATCATACTTGCCGAAGGTAATTGGAGTGGCGATGCCAGCCAGTTTACCGGCCAAACGATTCGTTGGATAAAAACGTGGGGCAAACACTTCATCATGCGTATCGGCAAGGTCACGATCCGGACACATTTTCTTTTGTGGGGAAGCTACCGCATCAATAACCGCAAAGACCGCCGCGCGACGCTCTCACTCGAATTTGAAAATGGCGACGTGCATTTTTACTCTTCCTCTATCAAAACACTCGACCAGCCATTAGAAGAATTATACGATTGGCGAGTGGATGTCATGTCGCGTAAGTGGGATGCCAAATACGTTCGATCCCTTGTTCGTAAACAGCCGAACAGTTATCTCGCAGATGTCCTCCTTGACCAGAACCTCTTTGCCGGGGTTGGCAACATTATTAAAAACGAGGTACTGTTTCGATTAAAGTTCAATCCCCTACTGCGAGTTAAGGACCTGAAACCAAAACAGATCGCTGCACTGGTAGACGAGGCGCACAATTATTCACACCAATTTTATAGATGGAAAAAGCGATATGTGCTTAAAAAGCATTATCGCATATATCACAAAGGCACATGCCCCGTGTGTGGCAGTAAGCTACGAGCAGAGAAACTCGGTAAGCGCGATAGATATACGTTCTGGTGTCCCGTGTGCCAAGCAATGTAGAACATGCTTTAGCTTGTTCTATGCAACCTGGTTAGGACAAGCTAAAGCATGTCCTACATTAATGCGCGATACAAACTTTCTTTATTTCATCCACTCCTTCTGCCGAGACACGCAAGAAGTACACGCCGTTCGGGACATCGGCGACATTCAGCGTAATGCAACGCTCGCCTGCCTCCATCGGCATCTGCCACGAGCGGATCGGCCGACCGAGGAGATCGAGAAGTGAAATAGATTGTTCCCTCACATCGATTTTGGGGAGCCTAAAGGACAATGAACTTTCGGTTAAACTCACGATAAAATCAGTTGTAGTCTTTGGGTCGTCAACTATAAGAGTACTAGCTGATAACAGCGTGGAACTCGAGGAATCCGTGGACCACTCGTGGAATGTCCAATATCCCGAAGTGTATGAAGAGGAGTATACAAACCATCGCAATTCAGGAGAGTATACCGCGATTTCTTGATTAGTAACATCGTTCACAGCAAACGGAACGTGAGCCGTTGAATCAAAGCTATATGCAGTCAATTGTCTCGCCCCAAGTGTAATCTGCGAGTCCCTTGAAGTAGAAAAATCATAGTCAAACTCCCAAGGTGCATGATGGAATACAGGATTGTTATCGATGGCCAGTGAATGGGCAGAACTTGAATCTTTTCCGGTATGGAAATAGAAGAGTTGCTCGCTTGAGTCGAAATAAGTAGAGCCGGAACGATGGCTATATTGCGCGGCAACGACGAAGTGATGTAAGGAATCAATAGTTGTGTCTGTCTTGAGGATTTCTACAATAAGTGTGTCGCGTTGATAACTGGAATCCCTAATTCTCCCATCGCGGCCACCTACATAACCGTTCTCATAAGAATACATGAATTTATCCCCCACACTCGGCTTCCACTTTGCCAGTGGGTCCTGAGCACGCACAGAGAGGCTGCTGGCTGCGAGAGCTAACGAGATGAGAAGCGCAACACGAAGATAAACCATAGATACTTCTAATTCTAAAGTTATCTAAGTTCAAGAACCCTCAAGAATAGAAAAGGTTACAGGCGGATATTTGTGACCTCCTGGCTGGTGGGTATGCAATTTTTCGAACCACATTTCTACGAATCTGTTACAAGAAACGCATTTTTTCACCACATTACCGGATTTCGCTCAGACCTCCGGCTTACCGATACCTGACCCAGAGTGGCACAATCGACTGAACAACAACTCTTAGAGAAGATCGTATCTCTCGCCAAACGGCGCGGCTTTATTTTTCAATCGTCCGAGATCTATGGCGGGCTCAACGGCTGCTGGGATTACGGTCCGCTTGGCGTTGAGATGCTCCGCAACCTGAAAGATGCCTGGTGGCGCGCAATGACCACCCGGCATGACATCGAAGGCCTCGATGCCTCGATCCTCATGCACCCTCGTGTATGGGAAGCCTCGGGTCATATACAGAATTTCTCCGATCCTATGGTCGATTGCCGCGAATGCAAGTCGCGGTACCGCGTCGACCATTTATTCGGTGAAATGTCCGAGAAGCGACTCAAAGCGATCTCGAAAGCAGCGAACGTCGAAGGGGTACTTGCCAAGACGATCGTAATGGAATCGCGGGATGTGACGAAAGAGCAACTCGCCGAGATCATTACC
>Ga0070738_10001571_pt1 | contig 44051 bp, 35 predicted proteins | sample Coa_R2_2_FD_66446 | JGI IMG/M metagenome (GOLD analysis project Ga0070738, IMG submission 66446) | Surface soil microbial communities from Centralia Pennsylvania, which are recovering from an underground coalmine fire - Coalmine... | ecosystem: Environmental > Terrestrial > Soil > Unclassified ...
CTCCCCATTACAGTATCATTCCCGGGCCGCTGTCGTTGCTTCAATGAGGCCCGAGCAATGAACTCGGGAAAGCTGATCCGAGTGAAGGCAGCACTTCACTCGAACCGGAGCTTCAATGAGGCCCGAGCAATGAACTCGGGAAAGCGTTTCGACCGTGGCCGGATTGAATACAATATTGGTTGCTTCAATGAGGCCCGAGCAATGAACTCGGGAAAGCACTGCCACCACCGCCACCGCAAGGAGAGCTGTCCATGCCGGCTTCAATGAGGCCCGAGCAATGAACTCGGGAAAGCGTGAGGTTGTACGTCGCAACCCCGTAATCACTGGCATGCTTCAATGAGGCCCGAGCAATGAACTCGGGAAAGCGCGTTGTGGTTATTTGGAGAGAGCGCGGATTTCGACCGGCTTCAATGAGGCCCGAGCAATGAACTCGGGAAAGCCTTGGACCGTGCCGCGAAGGCCAAGAAGTAAGACACAAGCTTCAATGAGGCCCGAGCAATGAACTCGGGAAAGCCTAATCGTTCGATTCTGAGCCATATGCTCTTTTGGGAGCTTCAATGAGGCCCGAGCAATGAACTCGGGAAAGCCTTGTGTAAGTTTCAGTTTGTCGGTCCTGATAATACCGGGCTTCAATGAGGCCCGAGCAATGAACTCGGGAAAGCGCTTTCCTTCTTCGTTCAGCTCTTCCGGGAGCTCAAAGGAGCTTCAATGAGGCCCGAGCAATGAACTCGGGAAAGCCGGCCGGTCTTATCCGATCGAAGACGCGAGTCACGCGAGGCTTCAATGAGGCCCGAGCAATGAACTCGGGAAAGCGCATGGAACGCAAAGAGCTGATCGCCGGATTACACCGGCTTCAATGAGGCCCGAGCAATGAACTCGGGAAAGCCTTTGGACTCTTTGCCGAAACTGCCGGTTAGGCTGAGCTTCAATGAGGCCCGAGCAATGAACTCGGGAAAGCCCCTGAATCTCCTTGTACTGCGTGAAGGAGAATTGCAGGCGGCTTCAATGAGGCCCGAGCAATGAACTCGGGAAAGCGGTTTCAGCCGGCGGCCGGTAATACAGCCCGACGAGGCGCTTCAATGAGGCCCGAGCAATGAACTCGGGAAAGCCGATACGGGGCGGCAGGTTATCATCACGTCCACCGGGCTTCAATGAGGCCCGAGCAATGAACTCGGGAAAGCCTTCCTTAACGGGGACAACGGATACCAATACACTGAGTGGCTTCAATGAGGCCCGAGCAATGAACTCGGGAAAGCGTTTCCGTTGCAGGTGCGCGCGACGCCGGTGATTGTGCGCTTCAATGAGGCCCGAGCAATGAACTCGGGAAAGCCACTATATGGCGGCGTTCCCGTCCCGTGCATGCCGCGCTTCAATGAGGCCCGAGCAATGAACTCGGGAAAGCCGCCGTGAACGACGGGGATTTTCTCCCCGAGGATTACGGGCTTCAATGAGGCCCGAGCAATGAACTCGGGAAAGCGATACGGGCGAGCAGCCGGTCGATATCATCATCGATGCTTCAATGAGGCCCGAGCAATGAACTCGGGAAAGCACCCTTCCGGCAAGCGGAACCCTCGTCAGCACGGCATGCTTCAATGAGGCCCGAGCAATGAACTCGGGAAAGCATGGATACCTGGGCGTTTACCAGCATCAATTCTCAAGCTTCAATGAGGCCCGAGCAATGAACTCGGGAAAGCATTTTTTATGCTTAGGAGCCCGCATGTCACTTTTTGGGCGCTTCAATGAGGCCCGAGCAATGAACTCGGGAAAGCTTCAGATTTGCGCCACTTTCCACCGTGTTCGGATTGCTTCAATGAGGCCCGAGCAATGAACTCGGGAAAGCGTCGATACGCAGGAGGTGGCGTTCGGCGGATTCAAGGTGCTTCAATGAGGCCCGAGCAATGAACTCGGGAAAGCAGCTGCCCGTCGTATTATTTAAAAGAGTATTCACGGCTTCAATGAGGCCCGAGCAATGAACTCGGGAAAGCCTCATAATGCAGCCGTTTGCGCTCTTGCCTCGGGTGCTTCAATGAGGCCCGAGCAATGAACTCGGGAAAGCATTACCGCAGATTCCTGGACATCATTGCAGCGACAGAGAAGACCCGCTTCAATGAGGCCCGAGCAATGAACTCGGGAAAGCACAAGATCTCATTGAGACGCTGACAAAGATTGCACGCTTCAATGAGGCCCGAGCAATGAACTCGGGAAAGCGCGGCGGTCTGCGCTCCGATCTGTTGGGCTTTGGCAATGGCTTCAATGAGGCCCGAGCAATGAACTCGGGAAAGCAAAGCGAGTCCCGCTCCATACCTCCAAGGTTTTGCGGCTTCAATGAGGCCCGAGCAATGAACTCGGGAAAGCTCTTGAAATTCTGTACGCCTGGGTCTGGCGTACCAGCGAGCTTCAATGAGGCCCGAGCAATGAACTCGGGAAAGCCGCGCGCTTGCGCAGCGCATCCGCCTTGTCGCGCCGCTTCAATGAGGCCCGAGCAATGAACTCGGGAAAGCGCATTTCAACAAGAGACACATCCTCTCGCCTTCACTTCGCTTCAATGAGGCCCGAGCAATGAACTCGGGAAAGCCCGCCCGTGCCGCTCGCATTGTTGCAGGTGATCGAGAGCTTCAATGAGGCCCGAGCAATGAACTCGGGAAAGCCTATGAGGTACGCCTCTGCCGGGATGGATCCCCGGCGCTTCAATGAGGCCCGAGCAATGAACTCGGGAAAGCCCCCCTGAGATTTTGTGGCCTTGTTACAACAGGATACAGCTTTCCCCGCGAGTGCTGCCGGGTTCGCTGCAAAATCAACCGCAGCCCATCTTGCCACATATTCACAATATCAAAAAACCAAGGCAAGTTCAATCATTTACGATATTGCGAGCGCTGCCCGGCAAAATTCGAACTGCCGCAGCGCTCGCTTGCACACGGCAGATGAACCTGTCTCGCGCCTATGGCAATTGCAATCGCATAAAATCTCGCGTCAAATCACAATGGCGCGGCGCTCGATCGGCTCGAAGCTCTTGCCGAGGCTTTCCACCGCGAACTCGACTTCTTCGGCCGGCCCGAGATCGAGAATGATCACATGGTCTTCCGCTGTGTCGATGAGGCGTTCAAGCGCCATCGCCATATCGGCCCGCCGCCCGCCGTCGAGGCGGCAATGGAAGATCGAGAGCTGAAGCCAGCGCCCGTAGCCATTCATCAATTTGAACACCTTGCGCCAGCGCTTTTGATCGGAAATATCATAAGCAACGACATAGGCATGTTCGGCATTCGAGCGGCGCGGCTGCATGATCACCTCTTATAAGCATGATCACCTCTTATAAGCACGTCTTCCTGATCATCTGGGCAGGTAATGCGGATAGGCCGGAATTTCGCCGAGCAGGAACCTTGCGAAAAGCCGCGCCTGGACTTGGACCAAGCGGCGCATCGAGACCTGATAGCCGAAGAGCGGATGCGTTGTCTCTTGATCGAGCCGCCGTTCGTATCCGGCGATCAGGCCCCGCCTCGCTTGGGTCCGCAGATTGCAGCCGCCGGCGGCAAAGACGAAATCCTGGGGTCCGAGCTCGCCATTATTGAGCGCCATGAGAACGGCGGAATCGGCAAGAATGGGCCGGAAAGGCTCGATGAGATCGAGTGCCAGGGCGGGCCGCCCCGGCCGCTCGACATGGTAGAGCCCCTTCCAGGGATCGAGCCCGGTAATGGCAATTGCCGCCGCGAAGGTGCGGGTCAAAAGGGCGTAGCAGAGCGAGAGGCAAGCATTGACGGGATCGGCGGGCGGGCGCCGGTTGCGGTTTTCAAAAGAAAAGGCCGGGAGGGCGGCAACTTTGTCGGTGAAAAGATGCGGAAAGGCGCGGAAATAAAGCGCCGCCGCCTCGCCCTCAAGGCCAAGAAGCGCTCCGGAATTTTCCGCCCGCGCCGTGCGCTCGACGAGAAGATTGAGGCGATCGAGCAAAGGCCCGCGCGCTCCGTCCGGCCCGCGCCAATTGCGGCGCAGAATCGTGCGCTGATTTTTAATCTTAGCGCCGACAAGGTCGCGCGCAAAGGAAAGCGCGCGTGTCTTGTCCTGTGCCGCCGCATATTGCGCGGTGCGGATTATCGCGCTTCTCGGCCCCTGCCCGCCCGTCGAACCCAAGAACCAGAAGCCCGAGGACATCCAGGCGACTGGTATCTCGCGCCGCAAAAGCTCGTGCACGGCGGGCGTCGTCAGAGACACGGGGCCGGCAAGCACGAGCTCGGAGATCTCGTTGAGAGCGATCGCCTGATCCTCTTCACCTTCGCTCTGCACGATGAGGGTGAAATCCTTCTTGGTGATGCGGGCGCCCGGCTTTTGCACATAGAGCGGCAGAGCGGGCGAAGCGGCGGGCGGCGGCGTGCGCGGGATCGCGGCCGATCTGAACCAATTGACCTCGTCTGGCAGGCATACGGGCAAGAGCGAACAGCGCGGGCATTTCGGCGAATGCTCGAGCGGGGGCGGCAGACGGCCGCTCGCAATGGTGAGCCGCAATCCGGAAGCCGCGCGCAAGCTTGAAGTGACGAGCTCCTCGTCGAATTGGACGCGCACGCGCTCGCGGCTCGCGGCGAAGAATAAAGCGCCTTCACTGCATTTATAGCCGGCATCGCGCAAGAGAAGGCCTTGCACGCAGACCTGCACGCGCTCCGGCAGATAAGCGCCTTCCGCCACATGCGGGCGTTTGCCGGCCTTGATGTCGATGGGCGTCACTTCGCCGCCTTCGGCCTCGATCACGTCGACCTCGGCCGTGAGCCCGAGCCTGTCAGAAGCGAGCAGAAGCCGCCGCGTCTTGAGCTCCTTATCCTCGCTGAGCATATCGGGAGACGGCAGAGCGGGCGCGGTACCGTCTTCTGTCACGCGGTGGCTGCGCCGGCCGGCAGAGGTATCGGCGTTGCTGGCCCATTCGCCATGGCCCCATTCGAGCACGGCGAGCCGCGGACAATAGACCCATTCATTGACCATGCGCGCCGGCACGAGCATTTCATCAGCGCCGGCCGGCGGCGCGAATAGCGGGAGCTCGGCTTGGACGGGGCGGGGCTCTTTGCCGGAATCGGAGATGGACATCCTACACACCTCAACGCGAACCCCGCCTCTCAATTCGGCGAACGTGCTTCTGCCTTAAATAGGCCGCCACTTTCATGCGCATCTTTGCCCAGCGCAACAGGCCCGTCGATTGTAACGGCGAAATCTAGGCGCATGCGTGCTTGGATGCCGCCGCGTGGACCGATGTCATAGGAAAGGATCTCCGCCCGCGGCCGCGGTAGATTGCGGCGCAAGCATTCGGAAAGCACATCGGCGGCGAGAGCCTCTTCAACATTCATCCCACGCTCCGGATGGCGCGCCGGCCGGTAGGGACTCGCCGACACCCATGTGCGTGCCGCACCGAAAAGGAGGTCATGCGGTGCCAGCTCCCCAAGCGCAGACAATTTGAGAAGGCCAGCTTTTCCGGCACGCAAAATCGTGAAACCGGAAAGAGCCGCCTCCAATTGCTTGAGATGCTTCGGCTCGTCCCCACCGGGGCCCCTATGCTCCACAACATGGGGTGCGATGATGAAAAGCCGCGCTGGCTTGCTTGCAACATCGACGGCGTAGAAGAGATGCGCATGATGGCCGGGCCGGTGCGGCGCACCGTCCGGTTCGTGGCCCGAGAAAAAAGCTGGCAGCGGTGTGCCTCGTCCCTGCTGTTCTTGCATGCGCGACATGACGGCGCGCCGCGCCGCCGCCGCGATCACCACCTCCTGACCTCTCAGGGCTTTCGCACCCTCCAGCGTGAAAGCGAAAATCGAACGCGGCTTACGCACGGGGACGAAAAGACCAAGGCCGAGATAGCGCCCATCGCCGAGCACGAGCGGGCCGCGGACCGGTTTGGCGAAAGCGATCTCGACGTGCCAGAGCCGCTCCTTCGCAAAACGGCTTCCTTCGCCGAAGGCCTCCGCCCGCGCGCCCTTCGCTTCGAACGGCTCGCGCTGCACACGAATTGTCTCGGCAAGCGCATCGGCTTGTGCGTGCCGCAAAGCTTGCCGGACGGCGCTCGCTGCGCGCGTCTCTTCTTCAATACGTTCTTTCGTGCCTTTCTGTTCCGTGCGGTCATGGATCCGCGCGGGATCGATCCGGCGGCGGGCGGCTTTCTGCGGCAGAGCGGCCGGAGTCACCGTTCTCCAAACGCGGAAAGCCTCCGCCGCCCCGAAATGCTCCAGCATGCCTTCGTCACTGGTGCGCATGAGGACAGACCAAATTTCACCAGTTTCGCGGCTGCCCGCCACGGGAAGACCGGAAAAGGCCCAGCTAATGTCATCCGCGCGAAGCGGGCAGTTTGGCGGAATCTCGACCAGTACGCGGCGAATGGCGCGATCCGCATGGACATGGCCAATCGATGGAAGAGGGATGATCCGCAGGCGCGCGGCCTTATCAGCCTCCCTCGCGTCACGCCCGATGAAAACGCGATCGATCACGCCCGCGTCGTCCGGCAGCGCTCTTTTCAATTTTTCGGCCGCGCCGTCGCGCACTTGCTCGACGAGCGTGAGCGCTTTCGTCAACGGCCACGGACGGAATCCGGCGTCCCGCGTTGTCTCACGCAGCTCATAAAGGAGGCGCGCGGATGGGCTGTCATAGGGCTGCATCGTGAAGCGAAGCCTGGATGGCTGGATGAAAAGAACCTCTCCTTTTGTTCTGGTCGCGAAACGCTTACGCATTTGACCGAAGCGGTCTTCGAGGCTTTTCAGCGATCCCTTCGCGGGGCAAGCAAGCGCGCCGTTGCCGCCATTCTTGCAAGGGCGGGAGATGGGGCCTTGATGCGCGGCAAGCCGCGCTTCAATTTCATCCCAATCGAGAACTTCCGCGGCCGCCCAAGCCATATCGACACCGCGCCCGAGCTGATAGAGCCGCTCTGCAATTGCGCAAACTCTCACGGCATGTTCAGCGCCGTCATCGTATCGCCATAGGTAAAGGAAAGGCACGCGGGAATCGAACAATATTGGCTTGACGGGCTTGGGTGCTCTTATTTCACTGATACGGTTCGGATCCCCGCCCACGGCATCGAGGTCATTGTTTGGAACATAGTTTTTGAAACCCTTTCCTTCCCGTGCGGCTGGCGCCGCAATGATTGGAGCCCTGAGCTGTTCAAGCCAGATGAGCGCCTCCCGGTCTTCCCGGCAAAGCGCTTTTCCCCGGGCTGCGCCAGCAACGAGTGCCTGAAACAATCGCGCAGGCGAGGGCGGCCAATCGCCAACCCCGTGATAACGGCCGTCGTGAAAGCGGACGGAAAGAAGAAGCCCGCTCTGCATGGATCACTTCGCCTTTGGCTTCTTGTCAGCTTTCTTCGTGTCTTCGACGTCTCTTTTCGCGCGGGCTTTGTCGAAGGCAATGATCTTGTTTTCGCCAACGCTGAAAGCCGTCGCGGCGGAGGACGCATAATCCTGAGCGACAGCATCAGTGAGGCTAATCGGCTCGCGGCCACCCTTTCGTCCGACGAGAATCCATTGAGATGGAACCCTCTCGTCAGGAACAAGCAGGCAGCCCTGCCGGAGAAAAGCATCCATGGGTTCGATCGCAGCAACAAGAGAGAGGCCGAGAATATAGCGGCGCAGAGCTTGTGCATTGTCGCCAGTCAGCCGTCTTAAAGCGACGAGATTGACCGTAACGTCGCGTTCGATGGGCCCGCGCGCAACAACACCGCCACGTGCGTTAGTTGCGGGAACATGGACAAAGCCGCGCTCGGCCAGCGGTTTTTTGTTATTGCCCTCCGCCTCCTGCTTGTCCTCTTCGGAAAAGACCTCCAACGCCGCATAATCCAATGCAGGCGTATATTGTGCCGAGCGGCGCAAAATATCGACGTCCCAGGCACGAACGGCGGATTGGACGATGCGCGGAAGCTTGGCTTGTGTATTACGTGAATCCCAAACACCGAAGACCAGCGAGGTTGGCGCCAATTTGGCAATGGCAGAGGCATCATTATTGTCGAGCAACAATTTGAACGCATCCTGCGCTTGCTGTTGCAATTCTGTCGAACGGATGAGTGCATCGCCAAGCCGGTGACCGGCTTCCAAAATGGAAATGCTCTTGTCATTTCCGTATTGAATTTCGATTTGCGGCACGAGCTTGGAATAGGGCTCGCGTTTGAATATCGGCTCCATCCGGTTGGCCTGGGAGCCGACGCTGTCGATGGTGACGACCTTGGTGCCGTCCGACAACGTGTCAATATTGTAGCCAATATCGGCATAGGTCGGCGGGAAGATGACACCGCCCTCTCCTTCCACGGGCACGAGCTTTTGCTTCAGATGCAGCGCGACGGGCCCATTAGGATCATCAGCCCAAGAATTGATAATGTCGGCCGTGAGCGTAGTCATGTGCGGGGCTCCTCTCGCGCGAAAGTGACGACTTTGTTCTTGCCGGAGGGATCGAGGTCGAAGCGAAACTGTCTCAGTGGAATCGTGATAAGGCTGCCCGCGAGCGCGGCGCGCGCGAGCATGGGCGGCAGGCTCGCACTCCAGACGGCATACCCGACCTGCCGTACGCCGAATTCGACGGGGCGCGCATTCTCCAATCCCCAAGCCGCCAGGAACTCGACAACCGGAGAAGCCTCGATGAGATGCTTGTGCTCATTCGGCGAATAGCCAGCGTCGATTGCGGTCCAGGCACCGCGCGGATCGAAGTTGAAGCTACCGCCCATGGGAGTCAGAAGGTGAAATGGTCGCTTGATCAGATCGTCTCGCTGCTCTTCCCAAAGTTGCGTGATACCTTTCACTTTAAGGTCGCCAATCGCTTGGTTCTTCTTTGGCTTGCAACGAACGCCCCTTAGCATCGCATGCGCGATCCGGTCCGCGGATCTATTACCCGCATAAAGCTTAAACGAGTCACGGCTCGAGCCATCTGCCCAGTGACCGAGTTCCACGACGGGTCTGTTGCCTCCACCAAGGCGAATCGGGAGGGACATTCGATCGCCCTTTGCAGTGTAGAAAACCTCCGAGATGCCAAGCATTCCTGCGCAGGACGGATCGGCTCCATAGTCGCTGTCTTCTTCATTCTCCGCTTTTTCTGCCGACTGTCCTTTTTTCGGCGGAGGGTCCGAATAACCGATAGGTGCCCATCTTTGCGGTTTCGCCGTCGCTAGAAATTCCAAGACCCCTGCAAACGGATTTTCCTCACCCTTTGCTCGCAGATGAAACCGGACATCCGTCTCATCGCGCCAATCGAAGCCGCCTTCGGCATCGCCGAGGAGTACTTCCGCGGCTTCGAGAAAGCCGAGGCAGGCGAAGACCTGGCCGGGATTTAAGAGATCGACGGGAATCGAGGCTTGTGCCATCAGGCAGCCTCCCCGCTTGTGGCCTTCCCGGCAGCCTCCGCGCGCTGATCATTCTCGCGCGAGGCCTGCTGATCCGCAGCGCGCAGAAGCGATTCCAGCCAGGCGAGGCCCCAAGGCCCCCAAATCTTCTGGAGCCGCGCGAAACGCAGTGCGACATCACGCGCCCGCGCTTCGAGCGCCGAGGGCGGCGCGCCGTCACAGCCTGATGTTTCGATCAGAGGGCGGGCCCGGCCGTGATGCGCTGCGACAAGGTGCAAGACGAGATCTTGCAGGTCTTTCGGCAGCTTGTTGAATTCGGGGTCGCGTTCCACCGCAGGAAGTGAACCGAACTCATGGCGATAGCCGTCAAGAAGGACCTGGTTGATCGGCCCTTTCGTTTTCGCATAGATATCGTCGTGCCGCGCGTTGAAAGCACGCTGCCAGCGCGGTGCTTTCTTGCCTTCGTCGTGAAGGCGGGCTGCAATCTCAAGAGCGCGTGCAAGGTCTCCTGCCAGCCCCAAAGCCTTCGAGATGATGCGGGTCTTCGCGGCGATGCAGGACTGATGGGCGGCAAACGATTGCGGATTTGAGATCGCCCGCCCGTTCTCGCTGGAGCTTGCGGCTTTGAGGCGTTCAACAATCAGCCATTCCGTGACCTCGCCTTCTTCGTTTTTCCCGGCGGCGAAATCGTCTTCGAAACACCAATCCGGGCTGTCTGCCGCCTCTTCCAGTGAACGCGCCCTGCGGACCCGCACGCCGGCCTCTCTCGACCATTCCCCATCCGAATCCGCCGCGCGAGGAGGTTCGTCTTGGTCATTGTCCAAGAGTCCATCCGTCAAACCGCCAAGCCGAACGTCGACGATGAGTGTAACACCGGGGAGTTTGGGTTTTTCGATCCCCTCCTTGCGCTTCTTATCGTCACCGGACTTGATAAGATCGCGAATGCGGTAGCGCTCTTTGAGCTTGCCGTCTGGCGCGAGCGCGAAGGCGACGATGCTCTCTTTGGTAAGCGCTGGGAGATCCGATGGCTCGCCGTTCCCATCGGGCGCGGCCGTTCCTGTGTCCAGCTTTGTGCTCAGCCGGCTAGCGCGTTTCGTCAGCCATTCGACGACGCGCCGCGTCTCGGTTTCGAGCTTCTCACTCATATGCGGCGGCGCGGCCTCGAAGAAATCTTCGACCTCTTTCTCGGAAACGCGAGGGCCTTCCGGCCGCACGGGAAGATATTTGCGCCAGACAACGGCGGCGGTCTGCGGCTCGTCTTGGATCCAGCCTCGCAGCCAAGGCGCGATTTCTGGTCTGCCGGTATGCTTCTCGAGCGAGGTCATCGACCAAGCATCGACAAGCGGGCGGGTGAGTGCCGGCCGCAGAGGCGCAGGTGTGGTCGCAGCGTCAATCAGCATCTTAAGGCTGGAGTCGCCTTCCGAGCGCAATTTCAGCTCACGCAGCGCGCCCGGGCTTGCGTCAAACCCCGAACCATCTGGCGAAAGCTCATAGATAACTTGGCGCACTTCTTTCAGGGCTGGCACCGGCTCGTCTTCTCCGCCGACGACGATGATCCGCGCATCGCCGCCGCCGCGGCGGTTGACCCGGCCAAAGCGCTGCACCATCCGCTCCCAAGGCGCGAGATCGCAGACCATGTGGTCGGCGTCGAGATCGACGCCCACTTCGCCGGCTGACGTCGCGACGAGAAAGGCTGGTCTTTCCAGCGTAACGCCACTGCCCGCAAGAAAACCGAGTTCCTTCAGTTTTTCCGCAGCATCGGTCCGCTCCTTGACCCGCCGTGCGCCGACAAAAAGTTCGGCATCGATAGGGGTGCTTTCGCCCCGGCTGCCTTTCGCCAGTTCCTCGATTGCCCTCTTCGTCTTCTCCGCTGTCTCACGGCTATTGCAATAGACGAGGACACGGAGGGGGTTCATCCCTTTGCCGGAAAGCCCCCAGGCGTGTTCTGCCATAGTTTGATGGAGATTCTCGCTGCTGAGTGATTTAACCGTCAGATGCTTCTTTGCTTCGAGCCGCTTTTTGACGATCTGGTCGAGAAGATCTTCATTGCAAAGCCTAAAGACATCTCCCTGCCTTTCGCGTCCTGTAGCCGACAAGGAAAGCAATTTGAAAGGAGGAATGATGCTGCGGCCTTCATTCGTGCGGGGCCCCAATTCATCCGCGCCGGTTTCGATTGCCTCAATCAGCTTCTCGAACGGCGGAACAAGGTGGGCCTCGTCGAGCACGATGAGAACGTCTGCCCCGAGAAGGCCCGCATGATAGGGACGCATTTTCGGTGACACGCCGTAGCCGGAGAACAGAAGCCGCGAGCCGATCATGTCGACGGTTCCGACAATGATTGCGGGCGCTGTGGGGTCTGCCAGCCACTCGCGATTGTCCACGAGTTGGCCTCGAAGGGTTGAAATCGGCAGTTTCTGCTCCCCTCCAAGACCGAGTGCTCTCTTCAAATGAGGCATATTCTCGAGACCGTCGTGCAGCTTCTGTGCCTCGGCCGTCGCCTGATCCACAACAGCGCGCCGGTCCACGGCATAAACGAGCCGCCGCGGCAATTGCGCTCCATGCGCGCGGGCAATCAGCCAGATCGCCATGACCGAGGTCTTGCCGAGGCCGGTCGGCAGATCCAGCGCCGCCGGCAATTTTCCGTCGAGAAGACGGCTGTATAGCCGCCGCTGCCAGGAAAGAGGTGCCGCCACTTGGACCAATTTCGAAAATTCAGCGTCAAACGCCGCAGCGCCGGCCATCAGCCACCTCATTAATTGTACAAAATTAATTATATTAATTATGCAAAATTAATTATATAAAATACATATTTACATACTATATACGGGGCTGCCGCAAAGTCACCATTCCGTGGCAAAATGAGAAAATCGAAAACTGGAAAATCAATGAGTTACGAGCTCCAATTTCTCTGCCTTCCAAAATTTGCGACAGGCGCGGTGAAATCGGTGCAGCGCTTCCTGACCGAAGCAAAGGTAGCTCTATGAATACGATGACATACAAGGACTACGAGGCCGTCGCCGAATATGACGGGGATGCCGGGCTGTCTCATCGCGAAGTTCTCAACCTTCGGGACGTGATCACTTTTCAAGGACAATCAGCCGCCGGGCTGAAGCAGGCGTTCGCGGATTCGGCCGAAGACTATCTGGCCTTTTGCAAGGAGCGGGAGAGGAACCAGACAAGCCCTATTCCGGCCAGTTCGTCGTACGAGTCGAGCCGCCGGTCCACCGAGCTTTGGCCAGCGCCGCCAAGCGGGCAGGGGTCAGCCTCAATAAATGGGTGGCCGCGGCGCTGGAACGTGCAGCGGCGGGGTGAGAGCTCAGACATCACGTTGTCATGCCGTCACGTGATATTACGCCGGTCGTGCAGGGTGGGGCCGTAATTCAGAGATAAGCTGACCATATGACACACGATCGGGAGTATGCTTCGAGCCGCAAGCTCGCCAGATGCAGGCTTTCTGAGAGCTTGTCATCCATCCGCCCTCGGCCGGCTCGAGCGTCCGTCAGCGGCGCCTAGCTGCCCGTCATGACACAGAAGACATCCATCATTGGCGCGTTCGAGTCCCATGTCTGGGCCCGCGTCCTGGCAATCCCGCGCCTGTACTGCCAAGTTCGCGGGACAGACAACGCCTGAACGCAGGCAGGTGGCGCTCCTGCGAAGCCTGCTGCAACCGGCGCATCACTCCGCGCACGATTGGGTCGCTCATCTGGGGAATGAGCCGCTCGTACATTGCCTCATTGTCAATTTCGGCCTGAACGGCTGCTTCACATGCTTCGGCCACCGTGCGCGGTACCGTGACCCGGCTGGGCCAAGTATCTTGCGGCGGTTCAACCCCGAAGCGCCCGAACTGCGCAAGAAGCGCTTCGATATGGCGCCCCTCGGCTTCCACGATGTTCACAAATGGTTGAACTGGGCCAAAGACCTCGATGACCTTGCGATAGGCGGCGCGCGCCTTGTATTCGTCGTCCAAAGCCTCTGAAAGGGCTTCAATTGTCTGGCGATCCGTCATGGAGCGGTCTCCAGCATGGCCAATTTGACGGTTTGGCGCTAATACTAATAATTGAGCCTACTTTGGACGCCGGTGCAAATCAAGATCAAGATATAGGAACGCACCCGTAACGGCACCGTCAACTTGACGGCTGGAGGTCGCACCGGAGCCGCGAGACAGGTCTCGGGGATCATGCGGCCATGGCCGCTCCGGTGATCTCGCGCCATGCGGTGATCGCCTTCGTGACCCGCCGCCTGATGGCGGGTCACGAAGGCGGCCGCGCAGCTTTGCCAGTAGCCCGGGCTTCAAGACCGTTGCCGGTGTGCCGTTGCGGCGGTGCAAATCGCCGGGAGCCTCAGGTCTCTCGGCATTATAACGGGCAAGCAATTCATTTGAGTGTGGAGGAATTGGAAGAGCGGTATGTGGGATTCCACGATGCCACCGCATCGCGGCATTTCCCATAACTCTCCGGTTCCCCGATCACTTCTCCGATAATTGCGGCTGGGCATCCAAACTGGTTGCAGCCTTCTTGACGCCGAAACGTGCATAAAGCGCCGGCAGGACAAGCAAGGTGAGGAGCGTTGCGCTGATCAAGCCGCCGATCACGACCGTCGCGAGAGGTTTCTGCACCTCGGCTCCGGTTCCCGTTGCGAATGCCATCGGAACAAAGCCCAGCGAGGCGACGAGGGCCGTCATGGCGACCGGCCGCAGCCGCGTGACAGCACCCTTGAAGATTGCCTGGAAGAACGGCATGCCTTCCTCTATCAGCTGCTTGATGAAGGTCAGCATTACGAGGCCGTTTAGAACCGCAACGCCAGATAGCGCTATAAATCCGACCGCAGCCGAGACTGAAAAGGGCATGCTGCGCAGCCACAGGGACAGAACGCCGCCCGTAAGGGCAAGAGGAACAGCGCTGAACACAAGCATCGCGTCACGCGGGCTGCCGAGAGCGGTATAGAGCAAGAGGAAAATCAGGAAGAAGCAGCCTGGCACGACGACCATCAGACGCTGCCGCGCGGCCTCGAGATTCTCGAACTGTCCGCCCCAGGTGAGCCAATAGCCTGCCGGCAGCTGCACTCTTTGCTCGACCTTCTTCTGAACTTCGTCAACGAGCGAGGCAATGTCACGGCCGCGTACATTCGCTGTAACGACGACGCGCCGTTTGCCATTTTCGCGTGAGATCTGGTTTGGCCCTTCGGATGTTTCAAATGAGGCAACCTGCTTGAGAAGAACGGCTGGCGCCCGTCCGGTCTGAGCCGATGGCGGCAGCGGCACAGGCAGATTCTTCAGCAGTTCCAGATTCTCCCGCACCTCATCATTAAGTCTGACGATGATAGGGAAACGGCGGTCGCCTTCAAACATCATACCCGCGGTGCGCCCGCCAATCGCCGCGCCGATCACGTCTTGAACCGCCGACACGCTGAGGCCGAGGCGGGCAATCTCTGCTTTATCGATTTTGATATCGAGGAATGGCAGGCCCATCGTCTGCTCCACCTTGACGTCTTCAGCGCCATTGGTGCTTCGCAGGAGTGCCGCGATCTGGTTTGCAATCTTCAGCATGGGCTCAAACTCTTCGCCGAAAACTTTCACCGCGATGTCCCCGCGTACGCCAGCAATCAATTCGTTGAAGCGCCATTGGATCGGCTGCGAGAACTCATAAGTGTTTCCAGCCAAAGTTCCGACGGCGTCTTTGATCTGGCGCTGCAACTCGTCCTTGGTCAATTTCGGATCCGGCCATTCTTCCCTTGGCTTCAACATGATGATCGCGTCCACGTTGTTGGGAGGCGCTGGATCCGTCGCCAGTTCGGCCGTGCCCGCTTTTGAAAAGACGACGGAGACCTGGGGGAATTTACGGATCGTCTTTTCAACCACAAGCTGCATCGCCTGTGACTGAGAAAGCGACGTGCTCGGAATCCGCAGGGTATTCATGGCGATGTTCTTCTCGTCGAGCGTCGGAATGAAGACCTGTCCGAGCCGGGTGAACACCAGTCCCGCGACGGCGAACAAGACAATGGCGCCTGCGATGAAGTATAGAGGGTGTCGAATTGCGCGCTTCAGTGCGGGCTCGTAAAGCTCCCTCATCCAGCGGACAAAACGGTTCTCCTTTTCCTCAGCGCCTCCAGAAATGAAGATGGCGATCATCGCGGGCACGAAGGTCAGTGAAAGGACAAAGGCAGAAGCAAGGGCGATGATGACAGTCAGCGCCATCGGTTCAAACATCTTGCCCTCGATGCCCGAGAAAGTCAGCAGCGGCACGTAGACGAGAATGATGATCGCCTGGCCAAAGACCGACGGTTTGATCATTTCCTCCGCGGACCCGATGATCGTGCTGAGGCGCTCTGATTCGGTAAGCGGGCGCCCATGGGCGTGCTGCTGCTCGGCCAGATGTCTCAGGCTGTTCTCGGCGATGATAACGGCGCCATCGACGATGAGGCCAAAATCAAGGGCGCCAAGGCTCATGAGATTCGCGCTGATTTTGCCCTGGACCATTCCGGTCATGGTCAGCAGCATCGCGATCGGGATCACAAGAGCCGTGATCAGTGCGGCACGGAAATTTCCGAGCAACAGGAAGAGCACGAAGATCACGAGAAGCGCGCCCTCAGCCAGATTCTTGCTCACCGTTTTGACGGTCGCGTCCACGAGAAGCGTCCGGTTCAAAACCGTGCGGGTCTCGACCGCTGGCGGAAGCGTCCGGTTGATCTCTTTCATCTTGGCGTCAACCATCGCCGATATGCTGCGGCTGTTACCGCCGATCAGCATCAGCGCCGTGCCGATGACGGTCTCCTCGCCGTTTTCGCTCGCGCTTCCGGTACGCAGCTCGCGGCCGGTCTTCACCTCGGCAAGATCCTTGACCCGCACAGGCACGCCGCCGCGTGTTGCAACGACGACATCGCCGATTTGCTCCATGGTCTCCAGGCGGCCCGCAGAGCGCACCGCGTAGGCTTCGCCATTTTCTTCGATATAGCTGGCGCCGCGATTGAGATTATTGTTTTCGATCGCTGCGGCGACATCCTCGAAGGACAAGTTGAGCCCGATGAGCTTGGCCGGATCGGGCTGAACATGGTACTGCTTTTGAAAGCCGCCGAGCGAATCGACACCGGCAATCCCCGGAACGGTTCTGAGCTGCGGGCGGATAATCCAGTCTTCGACGGTCCGGAGATAGGCCTCGCGCTCAACACCGGTGGTCAGACGTTCGCCCTCGGGGGTGAGATAGCTTCCGTCGCTCTGCCAGCCCGGCCTGCCGTCCTCAACTGCTGCACCCTCGGAAGGCAGCCTGTAATGAACCGTCCACATGTAGATCTCGCTCAGGCCTGTCGCGACAGGCCCCATGCGGAGCTCGGCGCCTGGAGGCAGAGCGGCCTTGGCTTCGTTCAAGCGTTCATTGATTTGCTGGCGGGCGAAATAGATGTCCGTCTTATCGTCGAAGACAGCGGTGATCTGCGCAAAGCCATTGCGCGAAAAGGATCGAGTGTAATCGAGGCCCGGAATTCCGGCGAGTGCGGTTTCAAGCGGGAAAGTAACCTGCTTTTCGACGTCAACAGGCGAAAGCGCGGGTGCGATTGCATTGATTTGCACCTGCCTGTTGGTGATGTCCGGCACGGCATCGATCGGAAGCTTCGTCATCGACCAGATGCCAAAGGCGGCAGCAGCCGCCGTAAGGAGCATCACGAGCCAGCGCTGGTGAACCGAGAAGGAGAGGACACGCGATATCACTGTTGAAATTTCCGGTGCTGGCGGCCTTAGCCGTTTTCGCCCTTGCCGAGCTCGGCCTTGAGGAGGAACGTGTTTTTGACCGCAATCTGCTCTCCGGCAGAAAGGCCAGATTTGATCTCGACCGACGTGTCGTCGGATCTCCCTACTGCGACGGCGCGCTTTTGAAACCCTCCCGGTGTCCGCACGAACACCACGCGGTCGCCGTCAACCGTCTGGATGGCCGCGCGGGGAACGCGGACTTCCACAGGCTCTTGCTTGATCACAATGCTGGCGATCACAACGGCTCCCGGCCGCCACATCATCGATTTATTGTCGAGCTCCGCGATGATGCGTGCCGACCGCGTGTTGGGATCAACGAGCGGACTAACGAAGATGATGCGGCCGTCGCCGCGCTTCCCGCTCTCCGTTCCGCTCGCGATTACCGCCGTCTGGCCTTCTTCTATCATTTCGAGATCGGCTGTCGGAACTGCTAGCTCGACCCAGACCACGGAGAGATCGGCGACGGTATAGAGATCGGAGGGGTCGCCCTGCCGGCCGACCAATGTCCCAACATCCACCTTCCGTTCAATCACGCGCCCGCTGATGAGCGAGCGGATTTCATATTGCCGCAGGGTTGAAACGTCGGTGTTGGGCGCACTTTCTTGCTTGGCGGCCTTGACCACTTCAGCCGGGTCAAGGTTGAGCGCGACGAGCTTCTGCCGGGCAAGACTCAATTTGAGCTCTGCTTCCAGAAACGACTCCCGTGCCTGAAGATATTGCAGCTCGGGAGTGCTTTTCTGGGCCCAAAGAACCTTCTGGCGTTCGTACAATGTCCGCTGCAGCTCCAAGGCGATCTGTGCGGTCAGATATTCGCTTTTGGCATCCGCGACTTCACGGCTATCGAGCACGGCGACCACTTCCCCCGGCGTGACGAGATCGCCCAGGCGTTTGCGCATGTCTGTCACCGTGCCTTCAACGCGGCCCGGCACGCGTGCGACCCGGCCCGGATCAAGGGTGACCGTGCCTGGCACGGTGAGCATGCGGGCAAGAGTGCCTCTGCCGGCGGGTGCGACGTCGATCTCCTGAGCCTTGATCTGCTCAGGCGTCATATCGATCACGCCCTCCGGCGCTTTGTGTGACTCCTCATTGGTTCCGGAGACTGTTGATGTGTTCGCCGCCGCGCTCGCTCCGGCGGGCGGAGAGGGGGCCTTTTCCGGCTGCATCGAGGCCGTCGAGACGCCTGCGTTTCGCACCCCCGGAAAGATGTGCAGCAAGATGCCGCCAACCGCGGCGCACGCGGCGAAAATTGTTATGAGTGTGAAAGGCCGTTTCATCAAAGCATCTTATTGCTTGCGCGCTCACGGGTCAGTGGCCACAAGACCTATGTTGTTCTGAATCTGTAAGATTGCCAGTTGAGATTATGCTCAAGAAGCGCGTTTTCTTCCTGTCAGCATTGCCTTTATCAGATTTTCCCGGTGCTGAAGGCTCGCAATCAAGACACCGAGGATGTGAACAGCGATCAGGGCCACGATCAAATTGGCCAGAACTTCATGCACATGTTCGAGCAATTTCGAGCCCCAGTAAGCATCCAGTGTCATCATGTACCCCGTGGTGCAGGTCCCGGCGAGCATTGCGAGCAGGGCCAGAATCATGGCCCCGCCAGCCGGATTATGGCCGAGATAGCGGCGCGCCTTGAAAAGAGCGGCGCCGCGCAAATAGGCGAAGACCTCGCGCGGCGGCCGGATGAACGTATTGAACCGGGCGTAGCGCGAGCCAAAAATACCCCATGCGATGCGCAGGGCGATCAAGCCAGCGATCGCATAGCCTGCCGCAATGTGGATGCGCTCGGTCTCGTCTCCCGTCGCATAGGCGATGACGAAGAGGATAACGAGCGACCAATGGAACACCCGCACAAGGGGATCCCAGACCCTGATCTCCGCCGGCGGCCTCGCGCCGCCGGACTCGATCGTCTGATTGATGCTTGTCATCGTGCGTGCTGCTAAAGCTGGCCCGCGATTTCGCCGGTCGCAGGGTCAACGAAAAGTTCGACACGGGCGCCGTTCTTGTCGAGCGCATAGATCTCGCCGCAGGCGTTCTTCAGCTTGGCTTTCTGAACTCTGAAGCCGCGTGCCTCGGCCTTGGCTTGTAGAGTTTCCAACGGCAGCCACTGGCTCTGCGGTGCCGCTGTGCAAGGGCGGCCGAGGCTGCCAGCTTCAGCGGCTGTCGCGGCGCCGAAAATGGCGGCGGCAAAGGAAAAGAGGGCAAGCTTGCGCATGAACAGATCTCCTGATGTGCAACCCTCCACACCATGCGGCGGATTGCGGCTAGGAGATTGCCGCAAACCGGCTGACAGCTGCCTGTTACCCGATGTCAGCTATTTGTCAGGCGGGTTAGCCGAAACTGGCGCCGGGAAGAAAGTATCTTGGCCAATGCCTGCGCAATTTTCTAGACCGGTGCTGTTCGGGATCGCGTCGTCTGCCGCGCTCGCAGTCCTGCCGGGATACGCCGAACCGCACGACCAGGATGCGGCCCGGCAGGCCGTCGAGCACGGGGAGATCCGGCCGCTCGCAAATATTCTTGAAACGGTACGAGGCCAGCTTCCAGGAGATATCGTCGGAGTCGAGATTGAAACCAAAAATGGCCGCTGGATCTATGAGTTTCGCGTGCTGGACTCTAACGGACGCCTCTTTGATGTCTATATCGATGCCCGAAGCGGCGAAATCGAACGGACAGAGGAGAAGTGATGCGCGTGCTGCTCGCCGAAGATGACCGGCGGATTGCATCCGGCGTTGCGCGCGCCCTCGAAGCCGCGGGCTATCTGGTCGAAACGGTGAGCAACGGGGAGGAAGCATGGTTCCGGGGAGATACGGAGGATTACGGTGCGATCATCCTCGATCTCGGCCTGCCGGGCATGGATGGGCTTGCCGTGCTCAAGCGCTGGCGCGCGGCGGGCCGCGAGACACCTGTCCTGATCCTCACGGCACGGGGCAGCTGGGCCGAGAGAGTTGATGGCATTGACGCTGGTGCGGACGATTATCTGCCAAAGCCATTCCGCATGGAGGAGCTGCTCGCGCGGCTGCGCGCCATCGTCCGCCGCTCCGCAGGCCGCGCATCGCCGGTGGTCGAGGCGGGCGGAATTACCTTGGACGAGAGGCAAATGAAAGTGAGTCTGCACGGTGTTCCTGTCTCGCTCTCTCCGCTTGAATACCGTCTCGTTGCCTATTTGTTACGCCATCGCGGCCGGGTGGTTCCACAGCACGAGCTCGATGAAAATGTTTATGGACCTGGCGAAGATCATGATTCGAATGCGCTTGAAGTGCTCATCGGACGCGTGCGCAAGAAACTCGGCGCCGAGTCGATCGAAACCCGCCGCGGCTTCGGATATTTGATACCGGGGCCGCCTGCATGAGGGGGCGCTCGCTTCGCCTTCGGCTCATCGCGGGAGGGGTCGTGGCGATTATAGCTGCGCTTGCCATCGCGGGCGCAGGCCTGACGGTTCTTTTCGAGCGCCACGTCGCGCGCACTATCACCGATGACCTCGATGTGCATCTAAAGCAGCTGATTGCTGGCATTGATATCGGCACGGAAGGCCAACTTATCGTTGGCCGCCCCCCCACCGATCCGCGGTTTGCTGAGCCGCTTTCAGGCCTTTACTGGCAGGTCACCAGCAGCGACGGCCAGCTGCTGCGCTCGCGTTCCTTGTGGGATACAACTCTGTTCCTGCCCAATGATGAGCTGTCGCCAGGTGAGGTGCATCGTCACATAGCTATGGGCCCTGCCAAGGCGCGCGTACTCGTTGCTGAGCGGGGCATCAGCCTGACGATCAAGGGGCGGCCGACACCGGTCCATATTGCGGTTGCGGCCGATCTCGCCCGAGTGTCCGCAGCTGGACGGGCCTTCGCGAAGGAACTCGCGATAGCTCTCGGTCTTTTGGCGCTCGTCCTGGCCATTGGCACATCGATCCAGGTCGCACTCGGTCTGCGCCCGCTCAGTGCGCTGCGCCGCGATATTGCCGATATCAGATCAGGGCGGCGCCAGCGCCTGCCGTCTTCGGCGCCAATCGAGGTTCAGCCTCTCGTGGACGAAGTGAACGGGCTGCTCGATACCCAGGAGCAGGAGATCGAGCGCTCGCGGAGCCGCGCAGCTGACCTCGCCCATGGGCTCAAGACGCCGCTGGCTGCTCTTGCATCCGATGCGGGCAGGTTGCGCGAGCGGGGGGAGCAGGACATTGCGCGGGACATCGAAGCCGTCACCGGTGCCATGAGCCGTCAAGTTGACCGTGAGATGACGCGGGCCCGCGTACGGGCACGGCTACACCCGGGTGCCGTTGCGCCGGCCGAGCTCGCCCCGCTCGTAAACTCCCTTATCGCAACACTGGCCCGCACGCCCAGGGGCATGCAGCTTACATTCGAACCACGCATCCCAGCCGGAGCAGCCGCACCATTCGACCGGGCAGATCTTGCAGAAGTCTTGGGTAATCTCCTTGATAATGCTTCACGCCATGCCGCCTCGCGCGTTCGCATCACGGCATATCCTGGCCCAGCTGGCACGCCGATCGTGATCGAGGATGACGGCAAGGGAATTCCTCCAGCCGTCCGTTCGAAAGTCCTTGAGCGCGGCGCCCGTCTTGACCAGCGCGGGGAAGGAGCAGGACTTGGCCTTGCAATCGTTCTTGATGTGCTTGAGGCCTATGGCTGGCGCCTTATCCTCGATTCATCGGATCTCGGAGGCCTCAAAGCGGTCATTGCGCCCGGCGCAGAGGGCACGAACACGCCCCGTCAGACTTGCGCCAGATGAGCGGGCAGAATCAAGCCCTGGCCAAGTCCAGTCTAGGTGCCTGCAATGGAACGATGCGGCCGGGTTACTATGAGCCCTTAATGTGCCGCGGCTGCTGCGCTCCGCTGTGGCCTTTTCAGCAGGGCAACGGCGGCTATGCTGATGATAAGCCCCACGCCGACGATCCAAAAGGCGTCGGAATAGGCGCACACATAGGCCTCGCGCCGGACTTCCGCCGCCAGCGCCATCAATGCCTGCGCTTTGGCCAGGGCTGGATCAGCCATGTTGTGCAATCCTGCCATGAGCGTGGCGATCTTCTCTTGTGTCCGCGTTGCATTCTGCGTCATCGCTTCAGCCAGAACCGAGAAGTGGAAATGCTCGCGCCGTTCGATGACTGTCGAAAGCATCGCGATCCCGACGGAACCGCCGAGGTTGCGCATCATGTTGGATAGCGCAGAGGCGTCGGCCGTGTCGCGGGGAGGAAGACCCGCGGTCGCGAGTTGCGACAAGGGAATAGAGAAGAGAGGCTGCCCTGCCGCACGCAAGAGCTGCGGCAGGATGAGCTGATCCATACCGACATCATGCGTCAGATTCACATTGATAAAGCAGCTCGACGCGAAAAGCAGCGTGCCCAGTGCCACAAGAATGCGGGCATCGAATCTCTTCATGAGGAAGGGCATCGCCGGAAACAGCACGAGCTGCGGCAGGCCGCTCCACATGACGACATAGCCGATCTGCTCGGCGTTATAGCCTTGGATTTGCGCGCAATAGAGTGGAATCACATAGGTCGAACCGAGGGAGACGGCGCCGAGCACGGTCATGAGCGCGCAGGAGGCGCCGATTGTCCTGTTGCCGAGGACCCGCAGGTTGATGAACGGGTTGGCTGCCGTGAGTTCGCGCAGGAGAAAGAAGCAAATGCCTGCCGCGGAAATGATCGTCAATCGTCTAATCGCGTCGGACTCAAACCATTCCTTCCGCTGGCCCTCTTCGAGCACGTAGGTGATCGTAGAAAGTCCGATCGCCATAGCCGCGATCCCGGCCCAGTCGCCTTTGAGCAACTCTCCCCATCGCGCCTCCTGCTTGGGCAGCGCGATCAGCTGGATGACCGCGGCAATCGGACCCGGGAGAAGATTCAGATAAAAAATATAATGCCAGGAGAAATTATCGGTCAGCCAGCCGCCGATCGTCGGGCCGATGGCTGGAGCGAAGGTCGCGGTCAGGCCAAAGAACGTGATGCCGAGCCCCTGCTGCGATTTCGGCAAACGGGTGCGGATGATGGTGACGGCCGTCGGGATGAGGACGCCCCCGGTGAATCCCTGCCCTGCGCGAAAGAGGATCAGCGGCTCCAGCGATGCCGAGAGCGCGCAGGCAATGGAGAATGCGACGAAGAGGCTCGTATTGATGGAGAGATAGCTGCGAAGGCCAAAGATCGAACCAAGCCAGCCGGTCAGCGGGATCACGACGATCTCGGCCATGAGATAGGCGGTCGAAATCCAGCTTCCCTGCTCCGTCGAGGCACCAATGGCGCCCTCGATATTGGCGAGCGAGGAATTGGTAATCTGTATATCGAGAATGGCGGTGAAGGCGCCGATGATACCGCCGGTCACGGCTAGCCAATCCGCGAGCGACGCTTCTGCTTCGGCCGCGCCGGTTCTCATTGCGTTTTCAGCGCGCCAAGCTGGATGGGCCTGGAGGCTGCCTTCACCGGGCGGCCGCGGATGTCGATCACCGCCTCGGCCGACAAGCCCGGCCGCAGCCGCGCGATCAAAGGATCATGACCGTCGAGAACGATCTTCACCGGAACGCGCTGCACGATCTTGGTGAAATTGCCCGTTGCATTTTCCGGTGGCAGCAGGGCGAATTGCGCCCCGGTACCAGGTGCAAAGCTTTCGATGTGTCCGTGAAAGACGTGATCGCCAAAAGCATCGACCGTGAAACTTGCCGCCTGGCCTTCAACCATCTCGCCGAGCTGGGTCTCCTTGTAATTGGCGACGAGATAGATGGAATTTCCCATCGGCACGATGGTCAGGAGATTTGTGCCAGGCTGAACAAATTGGCCTTTGCGCAGCGCCCGGTCCCCAACGACTCCGTCGATCGGAGCCGTGATCGTCGTGTAGTCGAGATTGAGCTTTGCCTGTTCGAGATTGATCTCCGCCCGTTCCAGGCTGGCGCGCGCCGCGCCTTCAAGGGACCGCAGCCCATCCGTCTGCTTTTGAGCAGCCTCATAGCTTGCCCTCGCTTTGTCGAGCGCTGCCTTTTTCTGCTGGAGGTCTGAATCTGCCTGATGCGATCTCTGAACAGTGCCTGCTCCGCGGCCCAGCAGATCATTGTAGCGTCTTTGCTCCTCGGCCGCGAAATCAAAGGCCGCCTGCGCACGGGCAACATCGGCTTTGGCCTCCTCGATCTTGGCTTGCTGCTGGACGAGTGCCGAGGCAACACCATCGAGGCTGGCACGGGCTTTTGCGAGATCCGCTTTGGACTGGAGATAGGCGACCCGGAAATCCCGGTCGTCAATCCGCGCGAGGATATCGCCCGCCTTCACCGGCTGGTTGTCCCCAACGAAAGCCTCCGCGATAAAGCCGCCAACCTTCGGTGCCACGGCAACCTTGTCGGCCTGGAGATAGGCGTTGTCGGTTGACTCCTCGAAGCGGCCTTGGGTCCACCAATGCCAGCCAAAGCGGGCGGTCACGCCAGCCGCCACAAGCAGAACGAGAATGAGCAGCGCATGCTTGCGCAGCCGGGCCGTCAAGGGGAGCAAATACGGCAGCGAGCCATCGCCCCGCCTAGGAAGGATGGTTTCTCTCTCGCTCAGAAGGGCGGTTTCGCTAATTGCGCTGCTGGACAGCGTGTGAGATCTTGCGGAGGCGTCCATTTTCCAGCCATTATGAAACGAAACGGTATCGTTCTATACTTCTACTGGTGTAACCGCAAGATTAATCCTTGGACATCCGATGAATGGCACCCTTGAGAAAGGACCCGCGAAGCCGCGGCAGAAGACGCATGGCGGCCGACCCACCCGGCAGGCGGCGGCGGAGCGCGACGAGCGCCTCCTTGAAATTGCGGCTCAGATGTTCATGGAGCAAGGCTTCGACGGGACATCGATGGAGCGGCTGGCAGAGGCCGCTATGATCGGCAAGGCCACGCTCTATGCCCGCTATGCCGATAAAAGCGCCCTCTTCGCTGATGTCTTGCGCCGGCGCATACTCCTGACCTATGGACCTCTTGAGGCCGAAATAGAAAAAGATCTCAAAGGCAAGAGTCTCGAAGCGGCGCTTTTGACCATCGCGCGGCGGCTGCTTGATCTTACCCTGTCGCCGTCCTCGCTTGCCTTGAGCCGCATCCTTGCCGCGCAAGGCGCGCGTTTTCCGGAGCTTGGCAAGCTGGCAGTTCGGGAAGGATTATACCGGCAAATCCAGATCGTCGAAAAAATCCTGATGAGCTTTTCCGGCAAGCACCGCTATATGACCGACGATCTCTCACTTGCCGCCGACCTCTTTCTCAGCATTGTTCTTGGCCGCATATCGCGGATAGCGCTGCTCGGCGTTCAGATGGAAGCCGGGACGCTCGATCGCCGTGTCCGGGAAGCGGTCAGAATTTTCATGAGAGGCCTCGTTGAGGCGCCGCCCAAAGACCACCGCGACTTGAACCGCAATCAGGCCAACATTTGAATCTGCCGCAGCAAGATCATCCTGCCGCTTCTTGCCGCTGGCACATGTTACTTTGTTGCGGGGCGCTGGCCGAGGTCGCGGATCGCACCCCGCGCGGCGCTCGTCGTGAAAGCCGCATAGGCCCGGAGGGCCGCCGAAACCTGGCGTTTCCGGTTGCGCGGCTTCCAGGCTCCGGGACCGCGCGCTTCAACGGCTCGGCGGCGCTCCGCGAGGATGGCCTCTGGCACCGCCAGATTGATCGAACGCGCTGGAATGTCGATCTCGATCGTATCGCCATCCTCGACCAGTGCGATGAGTCCGCCTTCGGCGGCTTCTGGGGAAACATGTCCGATGGAGAGGCCAGACGTTCCCCCCGAGAACCGTCCATCCGTGATGAGGGCGCAGGCTTTGCCAAGACCCTTCGACTTGAGATAGCTCGTCGGGTAGAGCATTTCCTGCATGCCTGGCCCGCCGCGCGGCCCTTCATAGCGGATCACGACGACCTCCCCGCTCTGGACCTTGCCCGCCAGGATTCCTGAAACAGCCTCGTCCTGACTCTCGAAAACGCGGGCGGGGCCCGCGAAGACATGCAAAGCCTCGTCCACGCCCGCAGTCTTCACGATGCAGCCGTCTGCCGCGAGATTGCCGGTCAGAACCGCAACGCCGCCGTCCCTGGAAAACGCATGTTCCACATCGCGAATGACGCCCGCCGAGCGGTCAAGATCGAGGGATTCCCACCTCCGTTCCTGGCTGAAGGCCGTCTGGGTGGGAACGCCGCCCGGTGCGGCAAGGTAGAACCGCTGCACGCTCTCGCTCTTGGTCTGGCCAATGTCCCAGTGCCGCAAGGCTTCGCGCAAGGTGCCGCTATGGACGGTTGGCTCATCGCCATTGAGAAGGCCGGCCCGGTCGAGTTCGCCCAGAATGGCCATGATTCCGCCCGCACGGTGGACATCCTCCAGATGTACGTCGGCCTTGCTCGGCGCGACCTTGCAAAGGCAGGGCACGCGGCGGGATAGCCGGTCGATGTCCGCCATGGTGAAAGGGACATCCGCCTCATGCGCGGCAGCCAAAAGATGCAAAACCGTATTCGTCGAGCCGCCCATGGCGATGTCGAGGCTCATTGCATTCTCGAAGGCCTTGAAGCTTGCGATGGCGCGCGGCAGAACGCGCCCGTCCCCATCCTCATAATAGCGCCGCGCAAGATCGACGATCAGCTGTCCCGCTTCCAAAAAAAGTCTCTTGCGGTCCGCATGGGTCGCGAGCATCGAGCCATTTCCAGGGAGCGACAGCCCGAGCGCCTCGGTCAGGCAATTCATCGAATTGGCCGTGAACATGCCCGAGCAGGACCCGCAGGTCGGGCAGGCCGAGCGCTCGATGACCTCGACCTCCGCATCCGTGACCGTGTCATTGGCGGCGGCCACCATGGCATCGACGAGATCGAGCGTGACCGTCCTGCCCTGCTGGATGAACTTGCCTGCCTCCATCGGGCCGCCAGAGACGAAGACCGCCGGGATATTGAGGCGAAGCGCAGCCATGAGCATGCCCGGCGTGATCTTGTCACAATTGGAGATGCACACCATCGCATCCGCGCAATGCGCATTGACCATATATTCGACGCTATCAGCGATCAGCTCGCGCGAGGGCAGGCTGTAGAGCATGCCGTCATGACCCATTGCAATGCCATCGTCGATGGCGATCGTGTTGAACTCCTTGGCGACCCCGCCAGCCAATTCGATCTCACGGGCGACAAGCTGGCCCAGATCCTTCAGATGGACATGGCCCGGGACGAACTGGCTAAATGAATTCACGACCGCGATGATCGGCTTGCCGAAGTCGGAGTCCTTCATGCCTGTCGCGCGCCACAGGCCGCGGGCTCCGGCCATGTTCCGGCCATGGGTGGTCGTGCGGGAGCGGTAAGTCGGCATGAGAGGGTCCTTCATTGGGTGGCGCGAGACTTCGCGGGACCGCCAAGCCTCGCCGGCCGCATCAGCGGCCCTTTCGAAATTGCATTGCTAAATCAGCCGGCGGCGAGCGGCCGCCACGGAGCTATCTCTAGTCTCTGCCAGAGCTCATTTGTCAATAGGATGCCGGTTTCGCGCGGGGTAATTCGTCAAACAGGCATGGCTTTGATCGCGCCGAAAGTCTTGGCCATTTCCTTAAGGCTGACGTCAGCGGTAAGAGCAGACACGAAAACGTCAACGCCTGCCATCCAGGATCCCTCGCATGTCTCGCCGCAAAGCGCGATCTTCAGGGCCTTATTGAGTTCATAAGCAGCCCAGGGAAGCCCGCGTCCCGGAGCGCCGCCTGCATCGCGTTCTGCACGAGGCTCCTCACAGTCAAATGCAGCGCCGGGACCGGAACCACGGCTGTTCTTCCCTTGAGGGTGCCGCGGCACGCTGGAGCACGGCCGGCCGGTGAGGCCCCGGCGGCGAAACAGGGCGCGGGAATCCCTCTTTGCGTGACGCCCATCCCTGGCTGGAGCACACATCGCCCTTTCTCCCTCGGGATGGACGGCAAGGCGCGCGAAAAAATGCAGGATTTTCGCATATTGTCCGTCCGGAATAATCCAGGATATTCCGGTTATCCCCGGATGTGCCCGGTGATTGCGTTCATGCCATGGACGCGGAAGACGTAACTGGAGATCAACGAGATGAAGATATCCGCGCGCAATGTCCTCGAGGGAACGGTCAAGGATGTACATAAGGGCGCCACGACAGCCAATGTGCATGTCGACGTGAAGGGGCTGACCATCACCTCTTCGATCACGAATGAGTCCGTCGATGACCTTGGCCTCAAGGCGGGCGGGAAGGTCAAGGTCATCATCAAGTCTTCCGACGTCATGCTCCTCGTCGACTGAGGATGCCCGCGCAGCTTGGCTGAGCAACCGGCCTCCGCGGTCTGAGTGAGCTTTGGCAGCCGGGCATCAGTGCGGGGGGAGCCGAGATGGTTTCCCCTCTTCATCAGTGAAGGGAAACATTCCCGCCTGGAAACATTGCGTCATATGGCTCGCCTTGGCGATCGCTTCTTTGGCCTCTGGCTCCGGCAATGTTTCCCGCGCGCTCTCAATGAACAATTCCAGCCAGCGCTGAAAATGCTCAGGTTCGATTGGCAATGCCGTATGAACTGGGTACGGGTGCCCCTGGTAGCGTCCGGTGCCAAGCAGCGCACGCGACCAGAAGTTCTTTATGATTTGCAGATGGCCAGGAAGGTTTGGGATCGCGCCGAAGACTGGCCCGAGCAAAGGATCGGCAAGCCCCTTTCCATAAAAGAGTTCAACGCAGTTACTAATTGCGCACTCGATTGCTGATGACATCCCGGCTTTGCCTTCGATATCCGGCTTTTCCAATTGCATCTTCTCCGCCCTTCCTCGGTACAGGTGTAAGCAGGTTTTCAAAACCCCACGAAGTCTTACGGCCCGTTGAAATGTACTGTGCCAAATCCTCCGGTGTCATAGCCGCCGAGATCTTCCGCCCGGCGCGTAAAGGCGGCACTGGCGCAAAAGCCCATGAACTTCTGAAATGGCGGATCGAAAAAGGCTTTGCGCCAGATCAAAAGATCGAACCGCTCCACGATCAGCGGTTTGAACCGGAGCTGGAATTGACGCGCGGCCGCCTCAATACCAAGACCCGCGTCGGCTCTTCCGGCGGCGATGGCCATGGCAAGATCCGTTTCCGACCTCTCGACGGCTTCCACACAGCAAAGGTCTTCTTTCTGCAAGCCTTCCTGTTTCAGCAATTTGGCAAGGATCAGTTCGCTCCCGGCCTCCGGCTGGCGCGACTGGAAACGCAATCCTCGTGTATCGGCTATGGATTCGATGGTCCGGCCTTCGCCTGAACGGAACATCAGCCCGCGCGTGCGTTTTGCCCATTCAATCAAAACGACGGGCTTGTCACTGAGCGCTTCGGTGACTGCCGCAACATTCCAGCCATTTCCCTGCTCGGGGATATGCAGGCCGGCGGCGACACAATCGCCGCACACCATGCGCTCCAGACCATCGAGCGCGCCGTCGAGGAAAGCGGCGATGCCGGAACGCGACTCCCGCAGTGCCCACTCGAGCAAGGGGTCATGTCCGCCAGCAATGATGGCGGGCAAGACTAGCGCTGACGCAGGCCCGCTCCGGCTGGGCCTGTTCAAGCCGCTCTTGGCTGCAATCCATTCCTCGATCGCGTCTCGCGGGAAGAGAAGCTTGCCTGTGACGCGGCGCACCGGCAGCGCCCCGCCGGCCACCAATTCATAGACCTTTCGTTCCTTGACGCGCAGCAGGGCGGCAAGTTCGCGCGTCGTGAGGAATTGGGACATCGATTTTTTCCAGAAAATCGCGAAAAAATAACATAAATTCACATATAGTAAAAGGTAAGAGAAACCGCGGTGCAGGCACTGATTCGCGGAGGCGGCGGGCTTTGATGGAGACGGGCGGAAGGGTAGACGGGCGGAAGGGTTGGCGCAGCGCTGGCCAAGACGGCTGTTTTTCTTCAGATTTTCAAGGACATGCCGGATCCGCGGCAGCCGGGCAAGGTGAGAGACCCGCTCGATGAGATCCGGAGAGAGCGCGGGAGCCGCTTGGCGCAGGCCGCGTCTCATGGCGCCGCCAGCGCTGGCCGCCTAGCTAGCTCTCGCAGGGGGCTTCGAGTTCGATCGCCCGGACCGCATCCGCATCCGGCCCGTGCACTCTTTCGATTCCCTTAAGGAGGAGCGCGAAGGCAATGACGTCACAATTGAGGAGGGTCATCCACCAGATCTGCGATGCCGCAATGCCGAGAATGGCGATCGTCAAGATTGCAACAAGACCGGCTAGCAGCGCCGGGGCGGCCTTTGCGGGAACGGCTCCGGCGTTTTTGAACCCGTACACAACGAGCAAGCTCAAAGCTATCGCGCCGGCAAGGCCAAGGTCGCTCCAGACAACGAACAACAGGCTCCGCGGGGCCCGCTCAGGCAGATAGCCCAAGCTCAATCCTTGGTGCACGAAATCGAAACCGTGCCCGGTGATCAGGCGGAGCCACTGAGAGGCAATAAGATCGCTCCAAATAAGCATCGGAGCGGACGCGTCCCCCGCCTCAAATCCACCCAGCCGCAGGACAAGACGGTAGAGCAGGGGGAAAGCTGGTGCGAAAAGAATGAGGCATCCAAAAAACCATCCGAGAACGCGCGCTGTCCGGCTGGGGCCAGACATGGCCACGGCAAAGGTGAACGCGGCAGCGCCCGTGGCAAGAAGCGCAATCTGGGCGAATCCCGCAAGTGCCACCGCGGCGGCAAGGATGGCGAGAATCGCTGCGCTGATCCAATGCTCGCGAAAAGACAAAGCGCCGAGTGCTGGCCATACTAGGACAATCGTTGTGATCATCGAACGTTCGAACAGCGTTTCGTCGAACTCGAAGCTGCGCAAAAACCAAGCTGAACCAAAAATGGCAAGAATGAGCGTTGCAGCACTGACAGCGGCAACCCCGCCCGGCAGCAGATAAAGATCAAGGGGTCTTGTCTTTTGAGGGAGATAGATTGCAACCAGCACGGCAAGGGCCGTAGCACCCGCGGACTGCAAAAAACGCTGGCTTGCGGCCTCTGGGAAGGGGGTCCACAATAAGGAGAGACAGGCCCAGAAAGTCAAAAACAGCGCGGCGCCGCCCGCCGGAGAAACGAGCGCCGCGAACAGCCGCCTCCCGCCACGCTGGGGCGCATCCAGCATCCCGCCGATCAAGATCAAAACCGCGCCGACGGGCAAAAGAACATAGATCGCGCCGCGCCAAAAGACACCGAGGCATGGCAGGGCGACGAAGACAGCGATGAGGCCAAGACGGATCAGGACCTTTGCGGCTGCCTCGGCTGGCGGATCACTTGATTGCAATACGACGGACATCGCTTCCGCTTCATGAACAGGCCCCCCGAATGAAAAGGCCCCCGATGGCCAAGGTTTGCGGGCTCTTCCCGGATGCGGCATGGCGATTATGCCGCGCCTGATTTGCAGCCCTCAAGAAAGCAAAATGAAAGACTTTTAACAACAGGCAACGAGACTACTAGAATTAAGTCATATCGATGGCAAATATTAGGGCCGGATACAGGAAGCCAAAACGCGGCTTAGCGAATCGAACAAATTTGGAACGAAGCTCCAGAGACGACTGCTCAGGCAGAGCCAGGTTTTCTTATATCATCCGAGCGCCAGCTTCCGCTCCGCTTCTTCTATGGCATGAGGTGTGCCAATGTGAAACCACAAGCCGTCGAGCCTTTGGCCGAACAGGCGTCCTGCCTCGGCAGCCTCAAAGAAAAATGGCGCGAGGGGAAAAATATCCCGCTTTTCCCTCGCAAAGAGCGCGGGCTTGATAATTCCAATGCCCGTATAGACGAAAGATGCAATTTCGCGCTCGCGCCGCCGGGTCAGCCGGCCATCGGGCGCCATGTTGAAATCGCCTGGCGAATCGACCCCGACGCTCGTGGCCGCGGCCGCGACGAGCAGCAAAATATCCATCTTTTCCGGGTTCCAGGCGGACGCGAGCGCCCGCAGATTATCCGCCGGGCCTTCAACCCAGAAAGCGTCCGTGTTTGCAAGAAAAAAAGGCTCAGCTCCGAGCAAGGGCAAGACCTTGGCGATCCCGCCGCCCTGATCGAGAAGCTTTTCGCGCTCGTCCGAAATCAAAATTCTCGGGGCTTTGCGAGCCGCAAGATGAGCTTCGATCTGACCGGCAAGATAATGCACATTGACAATGGCCGTCTCGACACCGGCCATCGCGAAGCGGTCCAATACGTGATCGATGAGCGGCTTGCCCGCGACCGGGATCAGCGGCTTCGGCACTGTGTAAGTCAAGGGCCGCATCCTTGTGCCTAATCCGGCGGCAAACACCACGGCTCTCGCAGGAAGGAAATAGGACATTGGAGGCCGCCGCCTAACTTCCGTGACACGGATCAAAAACGGGACCATTGTCCCGGTTCGAATTTCCGGTTTTGCAGATATCCGCGAACCCGCGATGGAAGAACTTTCCAGGAGAGCAGCGCCGAACAGCCCTCACTGGTTCAAGGCTCTTCGCTAAAGATGCGCGGCAGGTGTTCCTCATACCAGAGTTTAAGTTCGGCTAAAGCCGGATGTCCAAGATTTTTTGCAAGATACCGTTCGACGCGCTGCAGATGAACGAGATACTGAGGCTTCTGGTCGCGCTTGTCGAGGCGCGCAAAAATTCCGAGGATTTTGGTTGCGCGCTGAGCCCCGAGAATCGCATAGGCGCGGGCAAAAGCAGCCATATCGAAGTCCGGGTTCTCTACCCGCCGCAGCAAGGCATATTGAGCAAGCAATTTCAATTCGGCACCTTGCGGAACATCGGCGCGGGCGTCTTGCAAAAGCGAGACGACGTCATACGCTGGATGGCCAAGGAGGCAGTCTTGGAAATCGATCATGCCCACCCTGGCAATTCCTTCGCGCCCCGCAAGCCAAAGCAAATTGGGTGAATGATAGTCGCGCAGCGTCCATGTCGGACGCGCGACGAGGATGGCTTGGACGGCCTCGCGCCAGAGGTTGACGAATTTGGCCTTCGCGCCGGAGGTGAGCTTCACGCAGGCGACATAGGGGATATACCAGTCGAGCAGAAGTTCGATTTCAATGGACAGCGCATCGACATCATAGACCGGGATCCGGTAGGTCTCGCCGCCATCCGCTGGCAAGATGTCGGGGAGATCGGCGGTGTGCAAATGGGCGAGCGCCGCCAGCGCGGCCGCGTAACGCTCCTCGATGATGCCGCCGTTGCTGGTGATCGGTTCACTGCCAAGGTCCTCTATGATGGCGAGCCCTGCGGAAAGATCATAGGCAAGGATCTCGGGCGCGGAGAGGCCTTGCGCCCGCAAGCCCTTGGCAACCGCAATGAAAGGCCGGATATCCTCGGCGAGCTTGGCGATGGCGCTGTAGGATTTGCCGTAGCGAAGCGGCGGCCCATCGGGCCGCGGCGGCGAGATCATCAGGATGGCGGTTGCACCTTCTTCATTTACCAATCGCTCATAGCTTCTTGTCGAGGCGTCGCCTTGCATGAAGATGCGCTCGGCGCCGATCCATCCGCTTCGATCGAGCAGTTCGTGGATCGCCTTGGCGCGCGCGAGCCGCGGAGCGAAAGATCCCATGCCGGTTAGCGTCACAGCCCTGTAGCCGGGGCTGCGCTCCGGATCGATCCTTAGCTCAACATCGAGCCGGTTCCCGCTGAGAAAATCACCCGCGCGCTCTGGCCATTCGACGAGGACAAGGGCGCCTTCGGAAGCTTCCTCGAATCCGACTTCGATCAGTTCCTGCGGCTTCTCAATCCTGTAGAAGTCGGCATGTACGATGGGAAAATCCGGGCCTTCGTAAATTTGCATCAGGGTGAAGGCTGGGCTCGGCACCTCGAGATTGGGATCGCCCGTCAGGATATGGATGAGGGCGCGGGCAAACGCCGTCTTTCCGGCACCGAGCCCCCCCGACAAGGTCACGAGATCGCCCGCACCAACGAGTGCGGCGATATCGGCGGCAAGCCCGGCGAGCGAGCCCTCATCGCTGATCATGCGTGACCAGATTATATCTGTGGTAACTGCCTGGTCTGTCCCGGCGGCCATGATCTTCACATTCCCTGCGGTGCTTGTCCTGCTGCCAGCTTCACACCCTGGGAAGGAAAGATGCAAGTCACGCGGGTTCCTTTTCCTGGGGTGGAATCGATTTCGACGCGGCCGCCGTGCAGTTCAACAAAAGAGCGCACGATGGAAAGACCAAGGCCAACGCCGCGATGGCGCGATCCCGTCGTATGGGTCTTGAAGCGATCAAACACGTGTTCGAGAATTTCAGACGGAATTCCGCTTCCCTGGTCAGCTACGGTAAAGAGGATTTCGCCATCGCGCCGCGCCGCCGCAAGCTCAATGGAATGGCCGGGCGGGGAAAAGCCGATTGCATTTGACAGAAGATTGAAAAGAATCTGGCGGATTCGTTTGCCATCGGCGAGAAAAGATCCGATCCCTTCCGGGGCCGAGACGTGAAGGGTCAGCGAGGATTCGACGAGACGGTCCTGAACGCCTTCTGCCGCAGCCAGCATGGTTTGCGCGATATCGACCTCTTCGAGCGACAATTCCATCGCATCCGCGTCGATCGAGGCAAGATCGAGAATATCATTGATGATGGCGAGCAGGGCAGAAGAAGATTTCATCACATAGCCCGCGTACTCACGCTGTTTGGCGTTGAGCGGACCGATAGCCGAATCGTCGAGCAGCTGAATGAAGCCGATGATATTAGTCAGTGGCGAACGCAGCTCGTAAGAGACGTGGTGCACGAAGTCGTTACGGAGTTTTTCAGCGTCGCTCAGCGCCTGATTGCGCTCGCTCAGCGCCTGATTGCGTTCCGTCAACGCGCGCTCGATATTCACGCTGGCTGTCGTGTCGATGAAGGTCAATAGTGTAGCACCGTCAGGCAGCGGCGCCGCTGCGCAATCGAGCACCGAGCCGTCCCGGCGCGTGAGGCGCCGTTCGAGCCCGATGCGCTGATCGGGCAAACCTGCAACAGCGGCGCGCAGCGCGCCCCATCCCTCTTCATCGGAAAAAAGAGGAGCGCAAAGCGAAGCAACGCGATCGATATGCGGCCGGTTGGCGAGGTCGCTTGGCTGAAGCGCCCACATGCTGGCAAAGGCCGGATTAAACAATTTGAGGCGGCCATCACTGCCGAACACAGCGACGCCTTCCTTCAATGCGTCGAGAGTCTCGCTCTGCACACGCATCGAGGCGTTGTATTGGGAGACAAGATGGTAGCGTTCCGTGACATCATCAAAGAGGTAGGTGACGCCGCCGCGCGGATTGGGGCTGATGACGGCGCGCAGGGTGCGCCCATCCGGTAAAAACCAGACCTGCTCGTCGGTATCGAGCGATTGATAGGCGGCGAGCAGGCCCGCCTTCCAGGCGCGGAAGTCAGCCTGCTCAGGAAGGAGCCGTGCCGCCCGGAGACGGTCAAGGATCTCCGAATCGGTCGGTTTCTGGTCGAGCCAGGCTTGATCGAGCGCCCACAGCTGGCGATAGGCCGCGTTGTGGAAAACAAGCTGCTTGGCACCATCGAAAATGGCAACCGCTGTCGAAAGCTGGTCAAGCGTGCGCGCATGGGCCTTGGTTTGCTGATCGAGGGCGGTCCGCAACGATTCGGCTTCCGATACATCCGCGGCCATTCCAGCCGAGCCGCGCCCCGCTGGCGTATCGACGATTTCGAGCATTCGCCGCTCGCCTGCGACGACCGCCGGAGCTCGCCCATGCCAGACTGCGCCTTCAGCACGTGATGCAGCGCCCGCCTCGCGCGCCTGGCTCTCGAGAAGCTCAATGCCCCGCTGAATCGCGGCCTCTTGGTCCTTGGCTTCGACCGCGCGAGCATAGGCGGCATTGACCCAGCTCAATTTGCCGCCGCTGTCGCGGAGCCACGCGGGATAAGGAGTGGCATTGAGCAGTGCCTGCAAGGCTTCGATTCGCTCAAGTGTTTCCGCCTGCAATTCCTGGAGACGGACCGCCTCACGCCGGTCGCCCGAGACGTCCCTGATCCGCAGGACGGCAACGCCTGCGACGGGACGGCCCTCGATTTCGAGATGGCGGCCATCCAAGCTCGCGGCCGTGCAGCGGAACGATTGGCCCGTCGCGCGAAGCCGCGCGACTGATTTTTCGACGGTTTGCGCCATCGCTTGCGGCAGCCACGAATCGAAGGCCAGCACGCGGCGGGCATTCTTCCGCTCTGCGGCGAGTTCGAGATCCCCTTCGATCTCGGGCTCCTCGCCGGGCCCCGTCCAGGCGGCTATAAGCTGCGTTTCGGCACCCAGAAAGAGCTCGGCACGGTCAAGCCTGCTGCGCAGCCCGGCCATTTCGAGGTGATGCTTTGTCTCTTGCTCAAGGCAAAGCCGCCGCTGAGATAAATAAAGGATCGCGAGGAGGCCCGAGAAGAGGGTGAGACCGGCAATAAGCGTCATTTCGGCCAGGCTTGGATGGCTTTGCGGCCCAGCTGCGGCGCTCATGATACCGGATTCTTGGCAGAGCACGGGCGGCGCCGTCATGGCGATGAGCCAGGCAATGCCGGCCCAAAGGCTGGCGTTCCATGCAATTCTTATCATTTGCTGATGCCAGCGGCATCCCATCCGCCCCTCCCGGCGTGGCCGAAGCCAAGCCCTTTATTGCCCGAATCCGCCAACTTTATGCAAAAAAACTTTTGGAGATCTTGCTATTGCCGCGGCGTGAGGCAGTGCGGCAGCAGGGGTTCAAAAGAAGCTGCGGAGCTTTTGAACAAGATCGTGCCCGCAGCCGGAGATTTGCGCTTTCCGCTTTTGATGCTTCACCTCGATTGTGACATGCGAGAGCATGCGGAACCGCTTGAGCCGCGAATGGTAAAACTCCGCTTCGCGCGGTTTTTCGGTCAGTACCGAGAGGATCGCGCCAAGATGGCCGGGACCAAGCCGCCAAACGTGGAAATCAGCCAAGCGGTCGCCGCTGCTCTCGATCGCTTGCCGCAACTCTTCGGTGACTGCTTTGTCCGGGTTCATGTCTAGGAGCATGCTGCCGGTGTCGCGCATCAGCGCATAGGCCCAATTGGCGATGACAAGGGCGCCAACAATGCCCATGACGGGATCCATGAAAGTCCAGCCGAAAAAGCGCCCGAGGAGCAAACCGCAGATCGCAAGTATTGAAACCGCTGCATCCGCCGTGACGTGCACGAAAGCCGCACGCATGTTGTGGTCGCGTGAAGCAGCGGATGCGGGGCAAGTGCTGTCATGATAATGCTCGGTGTGCTCATGGCCATGATGATGGGCGCTGCCGCCTCCGCTCAGAAGCCATGCGGTGGCGATATTTACGGCAAGGCCGCCGGCCGCGGTCAAGATGGCCTCATCGAACAGGATGGTGACGGGTGAAAAAAGCCGGACTGCGGCTTCGTAACCGATGCCTAGCGCAATCATGGCAAGGATGATCGCGCTCGTATATCCGGCAAGATCGCCGAGTTTGCCGGTGCCAAAGACAAAGCGTGCATCGAGAGCATGCCGCCGTGCATAGGTATAAGCGAGGGCCGTGATCAGGAATGCCAGAGCATGGGTCGCCATATGGAAGCCGTCGGCAACCACGGCAAGCGACCCAAATAGTGTGCCGCCCGCGATTTCGGCAACCATCATGAATGAGGTTAGCGAAATCGCGGCCCAGCTCCTGCGCTCATTTGCTGCATGGCTAGAGCCGAGAAAAATATGGCTGTGATCGCCCTGATTCATGCTGGCTTCATGCGCGTCCACGATCCTGTCTCCGCCATGAACGTGATCATTTGAAAGAGCTGCGGGTAATTTCGAAGAACTTCCTGGCAGCTCCCGTGCCGGCGCTTCCGCCGCGGCTGTGTTGTTCTTCCTATTAAAGACATGCTGTAATCTTCTCGATCCCAAGACCGATGACCTCACTGACGAGGATGACGATCATAGCCACGCTGGCATGCTTCAAGATTTCGGCAACGCTGTTCACATTACGGACCTTGGCGAGAATAAAGCTCAAGCTGGAAAGAAGGATAAATCCCCAAATCACGCAAGCGAAAATGGCAATCGGCACCTGCAGCAGAAGAAACAGCAAAACAAAACTTAAGGAAACGGCAATCCGCGAAATAAAGTTGGCGGCTGTTGTTATGAGAGCTTCGCGCTCTGCTAGCTTCTCCGATTCCTGATAAATATGAATGCTCAGTGAGTCGGTGAGATTGTCGGCCAGTCCGGCAATCAGAAAACTGCCCGCCACTGTTGCTTTGTTTGCCGTCGCGGCATCAAGCCCGACGATCAATGCCATACTCGTCACAATTGCGGCCGGGGTGCCAAAGCTTACGCGTCGCAGATTGATCATGTCTTTGATCCGAAGGTCATCTTTGCCATCAATGATGTAACCGGCATGAATTCTCTTTTCAGTTGTGCTGCCAGCCCGGCATAAAATGCGCCCGGATTTTTAGCAGGATCATCAAATGGTGCAGATGCCACGAGAACCGCATCACTCAAGGTCCGGCGAAAAACTCAGCGCTTACGAAGGGACGGATGTTTGCCGCCATAAAACTCTGCGTGCAAAGGCCCATGCGATGGTCAAAGGGTGGTTAATCGCGGTTAACAAACGGCCAAGACCGCTTGTGGGCTCCCGGAAGACGCCAATCTGCCTCAATACCGTCGCCCGGTCATAATAGATTTTCTCGCCCAAAAGCCGGTCCTCCTGATCAAAAGTATAGATCCCGCACAAAGGAAACCGGAAGGACCTCCCTGTCCCGGGCAGGCCCCTCCAGCCGCCCATGTGAGTCCCGCTAATGGTCACCTCCACAATTACCGCTTCGTCAGTGGCGTACTGGTGTCTCACCTCGATCCGAAGATCAGGCGCGGCCGTGAGGGTTTCCTTATAGTAGAGGCGAACCTGATCGCGGCCAGCGCGGTGGTCGTCCCACGGTTCATCATCATACCGGGCATCCTGGCCGAATGTGTCGAGGATGCCGCCGAGGTTATGTAAGTTCTCCTGTCGAATATGTTCCTCAACGAGCTGGATTCGGGTTTTGATGCGATCGCCACTAGATTTTGTTTCCATTTGGCCACCCCGTATGATCCTGAGGCCGAGCTGTGCTGCTGATGGGCGCAACACCGTTGCTTGCGCAACCGGCCTTCCCTGGGTTCAAGGCCGCTTTGAGTTTGTCCTCAAAATAATGAGTTTGTCCTCAAAATAAGGAGTTTGATACTGTCACGCTTTCTTACAGTGTTGGGGCTTTGCTTGCCGTTGCATATCGCGATGGCGTTCGAAGACACACATCAAGCAGTACCCGCTCCCGCGCATTTTCAGGAATTCTTACAAAGCCTTTGGCCCCTTGCACAAGAAAAAGGGATTGCCCGTGAAACCTTCGGCGCGGCCTTCGCCGGTCTTACGCCCGATCCCGCCTTGGCCGCCGCTTCAAGCAGCCAAGCTGAATTCGAGAAACCTCTCAAGACCTATCTTGCTGAAGCGGTATCGGCGCCGCGCATAGAACGCGGCCGGGAATGCCTGCAAAGATGGCAAGCTGAGCTTGCAAGGATCGAACAGCGTTTCGGCGTGCCTCCCGCCATTATTGTTGCGGCTTATGGGATGGAGACCGACTTTGGGCGGGCACTGGGGGAAAAAGATGTCATCCGCTCGCTTGCGACCCTCGCTTACCTTCGCCCTGACCGGCCGGTTTTCCGCGACGAATTGATCAGCGCGCTTATCATGCTCGATCATGGCGGCATCAGCCGCGCGGCGATGAAAGGCTCGTGGGCAGGCGCCATGGGCGGCCCGCAGTTCCTTCCCTCGGCCTATCTCAAATATGCGGTCAGCCATACGGGCAAAGGCGCGCCGGACATCTGGAACGATCCTCTCGACAGCCTCGCCTCAATCGCGAATTTTCTGCGCCAATCTGGCTGGCAGCCGGGCCTTGGCTGGGGCTCCGAAGTGATCCTGCCCAAGAATTTCAGCTTTGCTTCCTTGCACCAAAGTTTCGATGCCTTCGCCAAGGATGGCGTCAAGACTGCCCATGGCGGCGCCTTTCCGCAGGGCGAGGCCACTTTGTTTCTCCCGTCCGGTGCGGCGGGGCCAGCCTTTCTCTTGTCTTCCAATTACTGGATTCTGAAAACCTATAACAATTCGGATTCTTACGCGCTTTCGCTTGGCTTGCTCGCGGACCGGATCAAGGGCGGGCCGCCGCTGCATGGCCATTGGCCGCCGGGCGAGGTTTTCTTGAGCCGGACGCAAAAGGCACGGATCCAGCGCTCGCTCGAAAAGCTCGGCTTCTATCATGGAGAGATCGATGGCCGGTTCGGGCAGGCCTCGCGCGATGCCATCCATGAGTTCCAGATCAGCTCCGGGGTGTCACCGGCCGATGGTTTTGCGGCGCCCGCATTATTGGGCCGGTTGACGGCGGCGGAAAACGGCCAGCAAGGCCGGTAATTTCAGGCAATCATTGCCTCGCCAGCCTGCCATGCCATCTTGGCCGCATGACAAAAATCGCCAAAGCTTCCCGCTGCGATGGCGCGGCGCATGTCCGACATCAGATCCTGGTAATAGGCAAGATTGATCTCCGTCAGCAGCATCATGGCGAGAATCTCGCCGGATTTGACGAGATGATGCAGATAGGCGCGGGAATAGGTTCGCGCCGCCGCGCAGGATGAGAGCGGATCGACAGGGGAAGGGTCATCCGCGTGGCGCGCATTGCGCAAATTGAGCCGTCCCGCATGCGTATAGGCAAGCCCGTGGCGCCCGGCGCGGGTCGGCATCACGCAATCGAACATGTCGATTCCCCGCCGCACGCTCTCGAGAAGATCATCCGGCGTGCCCACTCCCATGAGGTAGCGCGGCTTGGCATCGGGAAGCCAGGGGAGCACGCATTCGATCATTGCGAGCATCACTGCTTGCGGCTCGCCGACCGCAAGGCCGCCGAGCGCATGGCCGTCAAAGCCCATGTCCGCGACCGCCTTGGCGCTTTCCACACGCAGGGATTCAAAGTCGCCGCCCTGGACGATGCCGAAGAGCGCGCGGCCAGGCTCTTTGGCAAAGGCCGCCTTGGAGCGCTCTCCCCATTTTAGAGAGAGCAGCATGGCGCGGCGCGCTTCGCTTTCGGGGCAGGGAAGCTTGACGCATTCATCAAACTGCATCTCGATATCGGAGCCAAGCAGAGCCTGAATTTCCATCGCCCGCCCGGGGGTCAGACGATAAGAGGCGCCGTCGATGTGAGACTGGAACGTCACGCCATTCCCGTCGAGCTTCCTGAGCTTGGCGAGCGACATGACCTGGAACCCGCCGGAATCGGTCAAGATCGGCCAGGGCCAGTTCATGAATTTATGAAGCCCCCCCAGCGCTGCGATCCGCTCCGCGCCGGGCCGCAACATGAGGTGATAGGTGTTGGCGAGCACGATGTCAGCGCCGAGCGCCTTGACTCTTTCAGGGTGCATTGCCTTGACGGTTCCAGCCGTCCCAACCGGCATGAAGGCGGGCGTGCGGATTGGTCCTCTTGGCGTTGTGATGATGCCTGCGCGCGCGTTCCCATCCCGGCTCAAAACCTCGAAGCGGAAAGCCTCTGTCATGCGGAATTCTCCGCGCCTGCCGGGAACAGCAAACAGGCATCCCCGTAACTGTAGAAGCGGTAGTTTTCCCGGATTGCATGCGCATAGGCTGCCCGCATGGTCTTGAGACCGGAAAAGGCGGCAGCAAGCATAAAGAGCGTCGAGCGCGGCAGATGAAAATTGGTTAGAAGCACGTCAACCGCCTTGAAGGTATATCCCGGAGTGATGAAGATCGACGTCTCACCGGAAAAAGCTCCAATCATTCCATCCGGTGCCGCCGCGGATTCGAGAATTCTGAGGCACGTCGTTCCCACGGCGATGATGCGGCCTCCAGAGGCGCGCGCGCGGTTGAGGGCCTCAGCCGCCGCTTGCGTGACCTCGCCCCATTCCGCGTGCATCTTGTGATCTTTTGTGTCGTCAGCCTTCACCGGCAAGAATGTGCCCGCGCCCACATGAAGGGTCACCGTTTGAAGGGAGATCCCGCGCTCGGCAAGCGCCGCAATGAGCCTTGGCGTGAAATGGAGGCTCGCGGTTGGTGCCGCCACGGCGCCGGGCTTTTGCGCGAAGAGAGTTTGATAGTCTTGCCGGTCCTTTCCGTCAGCGGGGCGCCGGCCGGCAATATAAGGCGGGAGGGGCATCTCGCCGATTTTCTCGATGGCTTTATCGAGTGCTTCGCCTGCCAGCGTAAACCTCAGAAAGATCTCCCCTTCTTCGCTTTTGGAAATGATCTCTGCTTCGAGATTTTCCGCTTCGTTCTCAACCGGCGCGAAGCGGATGGTTTCACCTTGTCTCAGCTTTTTGCCAGGCCGCGCAAAGGCGCGCCATAAAGCGCCCCCTTCTCGATGGATCAGAGTCACCTCGATATGGGCGGAGGTTTCGCCACGGATGCGAAACCCGTGAAGCCGTGCCGGGATGACGCGCGTGTCGTTGACGGCGAGCACATCGCCGGGCTCCAATTGGCTGGGGAGGTCGAGGATCATGCGGTCCTCGAAGCGCGGCGTGCCGTGCGGGCGAACGACAAGGAGCCGCGCCGAATCGCGCGGCTCAGCGGGGCGCAGCGCAATGCGGCCCGGGGGCAGATCGAAATCGAAGAGAGCGACGCGCATCACGTGGTTTTCGCCAGCGAGCGGGCTTTTAATTTCTTTGCTGCTGGCGCTTAGATCATGCTCTTGCGCCAAAGCGTTCGCCTGGATTGCGGCAGCGTCAGCTGACAGTCGCGGAAATGATCCTGTCAGGGTCGCGGACGGGCTCGCCGCGCTTGATCTTATCGACATTCTCCATGCCCGATATGACCTTTCCCCAGACGGTATATTGCTTGTCGAGAAAGCGCGCGTCGGCAAAACAGATGAAGAACTGCGAGTTGGCGGAATTTGGATCTTGCGCGCGGGCCATCGAGCAGGTGCCGCGCACATGCGGCTCGGCATTAAACTCGGCCTTGAGATTGGGATATTTCGAGCCGCCGGTTCCCGTCCCGTGCGGACAGCCCGTTTGCGCCATAAATCCGTCGATCACGCGATGGAACGCGATGCCATCGTAGAACTTCTCTGCAGCGAGCTTCTTGATATGCGCGACATGGGCTGGGGCGAGGTCGGGCCGCATTTCGATGACGACGGGCCCTTGCGTAGTTTCGAGAGTGAGCGTGTTACCAGCTTCGGCCATGCCGGCCTCCTTGATATGGTCGGAGGCCTTGCCTTACCCGATACGCGGCTGAAGGTAAACCAGCTGGGTTTCCCTCAGGCCCGTTCAGGTACTCTGCTTCCAACAGAGGCAGCGAAATAGGAAAGTCTTTGACTAAAAATTCTCGCGCATCTGCTGGCGGATGCGCGGGAATCTGAGAAAGCAGCTCGTCAAACCAATTCAATTTGGGGCATTGGTCACCAGCACCCTAATGCGTCCTGCCATTGCAGAATCGGGAAGCCGGTGCGCCCGATTGCTCCCAAAGCAACTCAATCGGCTGCTGTCGGCTGCCGTCTCCCGGCCATGGGCAAACAATGCTCCCTGCAGGCCGTTCGTGCATCCCCCAAGCGGGAGGTGATGATATTGCTCAGTCTGCCTGAAGAAGCTCCCAGCCGCGGAAACCCTGAAGAATCAAATTGCAGGAAGTGGATTCCAACAAAATGCAGCTTATCACATTTTGTTACAAATTTTCTTCCCGATGGATAAGGCGAGGCCGTCTCCCTGCTCTAACCACGGCATCCTGCGAAAATTCCCTCAGTGGAGGTGACAGTTGTCCGGCAGCCTTTGAGAGCCATGAAAATTGCAGCCGGGAAGTTGAGTAAAGCGCGGCAATTGCGCGAGGATGAAGCGGTCTGGCAGAGCCAAGCATTGGAGACGCTTCCTGGTCCAAAAAACCCCTGATCCGGTTTGACGCATCCGGACCAGGGGGCAGCACTGGCACTGGCTTGGGGAGCATGCCAAGCGTGAATGGTAATGATCAAAACTGGCGCCAGGCTTGCCGGAAGTTTGAGCGACCGGCTGGGGCCGCCGTTGAATTCAGAAAGGCTGGAGGGGGCGGGAAGGTGACAGGGTCCGCCGCGGGCAGAACTTAGGCCGTGTGGACGAATTGCAAGCAGTCGAATTTTCACGATTCACAGCGGGAATCTGGTGTGATTCATAGACCTCCGACCGATTCGGAGGCCGGAACTCATGTCGACGAGGATGAATGA
>Ga0070738_10001577_pt1 | contig 43904 bp, 37 predicted proteins | sample Coa_R2_2_FD_66446 | JGI IMG/M metagenome (GOLD analysis project Ga0070738, IMG submission 66446) | Surface soil microbial communities from Centralia Pennsylvania, which are recovering from an underground coalmine fire - Coalmine... | ecosystem: Environmental > Terrestrial > Soil > Unclassified ...
AGATTGATCAGCCAGGTGTTGGCGACGATGTTGTTGTCCAGGATCTTGCGGAACTGGTCATCGGAGATGCCGGCCTGCGGCCCGTAATATGGATTGGACGCGGCGTTGCAGACCAGCGTGTCGATCCTGCCGAAGGCGCGGTTGGTCTCTTCCACCAGATGCTGCAGGTCATCCTTGGTGGAGATGTTCGCCGGCACGGCAATCGCGACCTGCTTGCCCTTGCCATAGCTGTCGTTGATGGCCTTGGCCACCTCGTCGCAGGCTTCCTTCTTGCGCGAGGAGATCACGACCCTGGCGCCGTGCTCGGCCATGCGTTCCGCAATGGCGCGCCCGATGCCGCGCGAGGAGCCGGTGATGACGGCCACTTTTCCGGTCATGTCGAACAAGGTCATTTGATCCTCCCCACTCTCTCGAGGCTTCCGGCCGATCGGCCTGTTGTTTGCACATTACGCCGCGTTGCCGTGACAAGACAATTGCTGAACCAATTGTTGCTTCTATTCTTCAAGCGAGCTTGGTCGGGCTCGCACGCTCCGGCCCCGCCGGCTGATGCATGGCATTGTGCGAGGCATCCGCAATCCATGGCTGCTGGTTCACCATCGGCAGCCGCCAGCCGCTGTGGCCTTGGCTCGCGAGATGATCGAGCCGCGTCACCGAGCAATTGTCGATGGTGAAAGCCAACCCTTTTTCGACGAGACCGCCGAGCGCAAGCGCAATCGCCGCCTTGATGGTGCCGCCATGCGAGGCGACGATCACGTCGCGCCCGGCATATTCGACATTGATGCGATCGACGGCAGCCTTCACGCGATCATAGACGTCGACAAAGCTCTCGCCGCCCGGCGCGGGCTCGTCGACCGGCGCGAACCAGTAGCTGCCGACCTCGATCGGCCGGCTGGCAAAGAACGCGGCGCGGTTGAGGCCCTGCCACTCGCCGAGATTCTGCTCGGCAAACGCCGCCTCCTGGATCAGCATGCCCGGCTGCGGATAACCGGCCGCCCAGATCGCTTCGGCGGTCTGATGCGTGCGTTTGAGGTTGCTGGCAAACCAGATCGCATTGCGCGGCAGGATCTTGCCGACCGCCTGCATGACCACGCGATCGGAAGTGTCGCAGCCGATGTCCTTCTGGCCGTAGATGCAGCCATTGTCGTCGCGCACCGGCGCATGGCGCACCCACCACCACCGTGTCGCCACGACGCCTGCGGGAACAGCCGTCTGGGCTGTGAAGGGTTGATCGGGCTTGGACATCATCACCGGCCTTCAATAGAGTCGATCTTGGCTGTACGTCAGCGCACCAAACGCCTCAAGTCACTTTTGGCGTTTGAAAACTTGTTTGAAATTCCGGACTCGAAAATTCCATCAGGAGGAAACGCATGGGCCGCCTCGCAGGAAAATCCGTCATCATCACCGGCGCCGGTTCCGGCATCGGTCGTGCGGCAACGCTGCTGTTCGCGAAGGAAGGCGCGCGGCTGATCGCGGTCGATCGCACCGAGGCGGTGAAAGATGTGGTCGCCGAGGTGAAACAGGCCGGCGGCACCGCCGAAGCATTGACGGCCGATGCGGGCGCGGAGAAGGACGTCATCGCCTACATCGATCGCGCGCTCAAGAGTTACGGCAAGCTCGATGCGATCTGGGCCAATGCCGGCGTCAGCGGCGGGCTGGTGCCGCTCGCCGACCAGACGGTGGAGCATTGGCAGGAGATCCTGCGCATCAACCTGATCGGCCCCTTCCTCGCCATCAAATATTCGATCCCGCATATGACCAAACAAGGTTTCGGCTCGATCATCTTGACCGCCTCGGTCGCAGGCCTGAAGGCCGGCGCCAGCGGCCATCCCTATGCCGCGAGCAAGGCCGGCGTCATCAGCCTGGTGCAGACCACCGCCTATTCGCTCTCCGGCACCGGCGTGCGCATCAACGCGGTCTGCCCCGGCCTGATCGAAACCGGAATGACCAAGCCGATCTTCGACCGCGCCAAGGAGCGCGGCACCGCCGACAAGATCGGCCAGCTCAATCCCTTGAAGCGCCCCGGCCAGCCGCAGGAGCTCGCCGCGATGGGCCTGTTCCTGGCCAGCGACGAGGCGTCCTATGTCAACGGCCAGGCGATTCCCGTCGACGGTGGATTGACGGCTTCGATGCCGTATGCGGGGAAACCGATTTAGGTTGGAGCGCATCCGCCGCAAGAGTGGGGCCTCGTGGTTCGAGACGCGCGGCTCTGCCGCGCTCCTCACCATGAGGGTCTGACATTGAGCCACAGCTGACGACCTCATCCTGAGGAGCCGCGCAGCGGCGTCTCGAAGGATGGGCCACGAAACAAGCGTCGACACGACTTATTGTCCTCGCGGCGCGTTTCGCCCGAGCTTTGCTTCATCGATCACCCTCTCCAAATCAGAGGGCGCAGGAAAGGCCGGGTGGCCGCTGCACCCGGGGCTCCCGCGCAAAAGGAATTTGCGCGAGCGCGAAAACCTAGGGTACAGGCGGTGATCACACCGGCCTTCCCTGCGCGATAGTGTTACGGCTTATACGCGCTCTCCCCGGTGAACCATCCCGTTTGCCACCGTCATCGCCGCGATGCGGCTTCGCATCGTCGGCAACTTGGCGCCAAGGCCTTGGGGCGCCAGGACCACACGATTTCGCCGTCCGCTTTGGCGCCGCTCGTCGGTCAGCGCCTCCACGTCCACCGCCTCCCCGCCTCGCGTGTCGTGACGTCCGCGATACGCCCCTCCTTGAAGTCGAGACGGGACAAGCGCCAAAGAATACCGATTTTCAGAATTCTGCAAGCGCAATATTTTTGCGCGCCGGTCTTGCGCGGGCTCTTGCGCTTGATTCCCCTGACTAAATCTCGATCTGCGCGCACGCAAATTCGCGAGGGAAAAGCACGCACGCGCCGTGTCGAAACGGGCAAAGCGAACGGATTCTGCCCGGCGGGCAAATCACTTGCGGGCCGGCGTCAGGGGCACCACGGTCGTCCCGGCGAAGGCCGGGACCCATAACCACAGAATTTCGTTTTGCGAAGAATGTCTCCCACTGAAAACCACCGATGGATTCCGCGGTATGGGTCCCGGCCTCCGCCGGACGACGTGGAGATGGAGGATCCGGATTCTTGCCCAGTCTCGCCGGGCAAATCAATTCAGCAAGGTGACCCAGTGTCGCTTTGCCCGCGCCCGCATTCCATCATACAACGGTTCGGCGCGACGCTTCGCAGCAGGAGGCAAACATGCCGATAGACGTGGAATTCGCGACTGTTCAGACCAACGGCATTCGGCTGCGCGTGGCGCTGGCAGGCCAAGGTCCGCTGATCGTGCTGGTGCATGGCTGGCCGGAGAGCTGGTACTCCTGGCGACATCAGATCGGCGCACTTGCAGATGCGGGCTACCGCGTCGCCGCGCCCGACGTGCGCGGCTATGGCGGCAGCGACAAGCCGGAGGCCATCGAGGCCTATTCGATCAAGGAGCTGACGGCCGACATCGCGGGCCTGATCGAGGGGCTCGGCGAAAAGCAGGCGATTCTGATCGGCCACGATTGGGGCGCGCCCATCGTCTGGAATACGTCGCTGTTCTTCCCCGACAAGGTGCGCGCGGTCGCGGGCCTCAGCGTGCCCTATACCGGACGCGGCCCCGCTCCGCGCGTCCAGCTGTTCCGCAACATCTACAAGGACCGCTTCTTCTACCAGATCTATTTCCAGGAGCCGGGTGTCGCAGAGAAGGAGCTCGAAGCCGATGTGCCGGCGTCGCTGCGCAAGATCTATTACTGGATCTCGGGCGAAGGCGTGACGGCCAGGGCCAGCATGCCGAACGTCGGCAAAGCGCCCGATGCAAAGCTGCTCGAGGGACTGAGTGATCCCGATCCGCTGCCGCCCTGGCTCACGCCCGAAGACATCGCCTACTACGCCGGCGAGTTCGAACGCAGCGGCTTTCGCGGACCGCTCAACCGCTATCGCACCTCCGAGCTCGACTTCGCCCAGCAGGAGGCGATCGCCGACCGCAAGATCGAGCAGCCTTCGGCCTTCATCGCCGGCAGCCTCGATCCCGTGCTCGCCTTCATCCCCGGCGTCGACCTCGTCGGCCTGATGCGCGACAAGGTCAGCGATCTCCGCCTGGTGCGCATCATCGACGGCGCCGGCCATTGGGTGCAGCAGGAGCGGCCGGCGGAGGTGAATGCGGCGCTGCTGGAGTTTTTGAAGGGCGTGGGGTGATCGGGCTGGCGCATAAACCGGACGAACGGTTGATCAAATGACGCATGCAACGCAGATTTTTGACTACCGGTTTCCCAACTTCGATTTGCCTATCATGCGGCTTCAAGTCCGAGTTGCTGAAATTGCACGATTGCATGGTTTTACGCTCGAGAATTTCATTGACGACGGACTAGGTGAAGCTCAGGCAATCTTGATCAAACTACCGTCCGGACGAGTGGTCCTATTTATTGAGCACCAACATTTGATCAACCATCACAAGGCAAAGGGGCCGACCGTCTCTGTTGACGCTGGCGCTGTCGCCGAGTTTGGCGTCGAGCCGCTGATAGCCGAAGTTTTGACGAGTCTCGATTTGTCGCAACAAACGGTTGATTGGGTGGCCTCAAGCGAGCAGCAACAGATCGCGCTTGATCTGGTGAAGCGCGTAGCGGCAACTTACAAACAATAAAGTAACTCATTTGAGGATCCCACGTAGACACCGCAACGTCTCTTCCGATCGACTTTGCCGAGCCTATCGGGCACGATTGATGCATAATGGGCACGATGCGATGAGCATCCGCGCCCCCTAACACTGCCCTTGAATGACCGAGATCATGCCCACCCCTTCATCCGCCCCCATCCCCGACCGCATCCGCACCCTGCTCGCCGGCCTCGTGGGCTTCGACACCGTCAGTGACCGCTCCAACCTGCCGCTGATCGGCTATATCGAGGATTATCTTGCCTCCTTCGGCATCACCGGGCAGCGGATCGTCGATACCACCGGGCAGAAGGCATCGCTCTGGGTGACCATCGGGCCACAGGACAAGCCCGGCATCGTGCTGTCAGGGCATACCGACGTGGTGCCCGTGGAGGGCCAGGCCTGGACGCACAATCCATTCGAGATGGTCGAGCGTGACGGCAGGCTCTACGGCCGCGGCACCACCGACATGAAGGGCTTTGTCGCGACGTGCCTGGCCATGGTGCCGGAGATGCAGCGCGCGAGCCTTGCGACGCCGATCCATCTCGCCATCTCCTATGACGAGGAGATCGGCTGCGTCGGCGTGCGGCCGCTGCTTAAGATCCTGAGCCAGGCTGCGGTCAAGCCGCTCGGATGCTTCGTTGGCGAGCCGACCTCGATGGAGCTTGCCATCGGCCACAAGGGCAAGCATGGCGTGCGCGCCAGCTTCCGCGGGTTGGCCTGCCACTCCTCGACCGCGCCGGCCGGCGTCAATGCGATCGAACACGCCGCGTTGCTGATAACGGAGATCAGCCGCCGCGCGGCGCATCTGGCGGCTGCGGGCGCGCGCGACGAGCTCTACGACGTCCCGCATACGACCTTGCTCACCGCCATCGTGCGTGGCGGCACCGCGCTCAACATCGTGCCCGATGCCTGCACGATCGAGTTCGAGGCGCGCGGCCTGGGGATTGCAGAATCCAAGGAGGTCACCGACTCCCTCGTCGCCTGGGCGAGAGAGACGATCGAGCCCGTGATGCAAAAGGCCAATCCCGCCTGCGGCATCGATTTCGAGGAGATCCTCGAATATCCCGCGCTCGACATGCCTGCCGATCATTCCTGGGTGACGCTTGCAAAACAGCTCTCCGGCCGCAATCGCCATTGCAAGGTCGCCTTCGGCACCGAGGCGGGCCTGTTCGTCAGCATGGCCGGCATACCCTCGGTCGTGATCGGCCCCGGCTCGATCTCGCAGGCCCACAAGCCGGATGAATATGTCGAGCTTTCGGAGCTCTTGAAATGCGCTCAGTTCATCGAGCGTGTGATCGCGCATTGCGCGCGCGGGAACCCATCCTAGTGTTGCGACTCTGACACTTCATTCCATCATTCCGGGGCGCCGCGTCAGCGGCGAACCCGGAATCTCGAGGTTGCGGCGCGAGATTTCGGGTTCGCCCTTCGGGAGCCCCGGAATGACACCGAGTGAAACAAGCGTCTGGGTCACAACACGAGAGCGTTTTCGAGCGAAGCGGATACCGGTCCCCGTGAAGAAAACGCGTCAAACAAGAAGCTGGAGCCCGTCCTGGTTCAATCAGAACCGGGCTCCGGACACCAGCGGCGCGCGCTCGCAGCGCGGCGGGATACGGTCCGGCTCACGGTAGCGTGTAGATGAGGGACGCAAAAGCCCGCCGCCGCCTCGAACCGATTTCCGCCTGCCTCCGTCGAACGGCCATGCGAGCCATTCCGGTTTCGCTGAACCGAAGGATGGAATCTCACATGTCGACCAAAACGAAATTGTCTGCGGCGGCTGCGATCGGCCTCCTTGCAGTGACCGCCCTTGCCACGACCGGCGCCGAGGCGCGGCCGCGCCACCTTCCGCCCTGCGACATGCTCTCGTGGTGGGCCTGTGGCGGCCAGGTGGTTGGCCAGCAGCCCGCATATTCGCGCAGTCGCGACGATACGCAGCCTCACTCCTACATGGACTACACCGATCCGCGCTACAATCGCTCGATGCTTGATGCAGGCGGCGGTGGTGGCGGAGGAGGTGGAGGCGGCGGCGGGGGTGGTGGTCGCTAAGCTCGCGCTGGCTTCATCGAGTCCACGAATCCAAACGCCGCCGGTTCTATCCGGCGGCGTTCTGCCGTAATCTGTCTCGCAGAGGCGCGCCCTCTCCGAATGCGCCCCTTGGAAGCTAGACCGCCCCCGCCTTCTGCGCATACGCCCATGACGCCTTGGCGAGCGGCACGGTGCGCTTGGCGGATTCGATCGCCTTGGCATTGGCGGCGGTGCCGTCGCGGATGCGGCCGGCGATACCCTGGGTGATGCCGGCGAGGCGGAACAGGTTGTAAGAGAAATACCAGTTGAGATCGGGCAGCGGCGCGCCGGTGTAGTCGCAATAGATCTGCGCGGCCTCCTGCCAGCTCGGGATGTTGAGCGCCTTGAGGTCGGCGCCTTCCAGGCCAGGCATGATCCACTGCATCAACAGATAGGTGAAGTCGGCCATGGGATCGCCGAGCGTCGACAATTCCCAGTCGAGCACCGCGATCACCCGCGGCTCGGTCGGGTGGAAGATCATGTTGTCCAGGCGATAGTCGCCATGGACGACGGAGACGCGCTTCTGCTCGGGCAGCGTCCTGGGCAGCCACTCGATCAGCTTCTCGATCTCCGGGATATGCTGCGTCTCGGAGGCGCGGTACTGCTTGGTCCAGCGGTCGACCTGGCGCGCGAAATAATTGCCCGGCTTGCCGAAATCGGACAACCCGATCTTGTCGGGATCGTACATGTGCAGCTTGGCGAGCGTCTCGATCTTGCTGCGGAAGATCTTCGGCCGCATGTCGGCCGGCAGGCTCGGCAGCGTCGGATCCCAGAACACCCGGCCCTCCTCCATCGACATGATGTAGAAGGCCGAGCCGATGACGCTGTCGTCGGTGCAGAGCGCGTAGGCATGGGCGACCGGGAAACCCTGCTTGCCGAGCGCGGAGATGACGCGGAACTCGCGGTCGACCGCATGCGCCGACGGCAACAGTTTGCCGAACGGCTTGCGCCGCATCACATAGGACCGGCCGGGCGTATCGAGCCGATAGGTCGGGTTGGACTGGCCGCCCTTGAACTGCAGCACGGTCAATGGACCTGCATAGCCCTCGACATGGCCTTCCATCCAGCGGGCGAGGCTCGCCTCGTCGATGCGATGCCGTTCCTCGACCGGCCGCGTGCCTGAAAACTCTTCGTCCTTCCTGACGCCGTCCGCCACGGTGACGCTCCCTCTTGTTTGTTGGGGAGCGCCGTCCGGCTCTCCCGCAATTCGAGGCGGATCGAATTTGGCTGAATGGTCCTTCGAGGGACGTAGTCACCTCTCCCCATCGGGGAGAGGTCGATTTGCGAAGCAAATCGGGTGAGGGGCCGCGGCTCCAACGGGAGAGCGTAACCCCTCACCCGGCGCTACGCGCCGACCTCTCCCAATGGGAGAGGTGAACCCCGGCACCGCCGGTGCCGCTTCGGTTCAATCCAAACTCAACTCACCCTCGTGAGTGCTAGGAGTTTGCATACTTCCGAAGTTCAAGTCTGGCAATGGCGCGGCAGTGAACTTCATCGGGGCCATCCGCCAGGCGCATGGTGCGCATGGAGGCGTAGTCGCGCGCGAGCCCCGCTTCGTCGGAAACGCCGGCGCCGCCGAAGGCCTGGATCGCCTCGTCGATGATCTTGAGCGCCATCCGGGGGGCGGCGACCTTGATCATGGCGATTTCGAGCTGGGCGGTCTTGTTGCCGACCTTGTCCATCATGTCGGCGGCCTTCAGGCAAAGCAGCCGGTTCATCTCGATGTCGATGCGGGCCTCGGCGATGCGCTGCTCCCAGATCGAGTGCTCGATGATCTTCTTGCCGAACGCCGTGCGGGAGTTGAGCCGCTTCACCATCTTCTCCAGAGCCTCCTCGGCCTTGCCGATAGTGCGCATGCAGTGATGGATGCGGCCCGGGCCGAGCCGACCTTGCGCGATCTCGAAGCCGCGGCCCTCGCCCAGCAGGAGGTTGCTGACGGGCACGCGGACGTTCTCGAGCAGCACCTGGGCATGACCGTGCGGCGCATCGTCATAGCCGAACACTGGCAGCATCTTCTCGACCGTGATGCCCTTGGCATCCAGCGGCACCAGGATCTGCGACTGCTGCTGGTGGCGCGCGGCCTTCGGGTCGGTCTTGCCCATCAGGATCGCGATCTTGCAGCGGGGATCGCCGACGCCCGACGACCACCATTTGCGGCCGTTGATGACGTAGTGATCGCCGTCGCGCTCGATCCGCGTCTCGATGTTGGTGGCGTCGGAGGATGCCACCGCAGGCTCCGTCATCAGGAAGGCGGAGCGGATCTCGCCGTTCATCAACGGCTTCAGCCACTGCCGCTTGTGCTCCTTGGAGCCGTAGCGCATCAAGACTTCCATGTTGCCGGTGTCGGGTGCGGAGCAGTTGAAGACTTCCGAGGCCCAGCTGATGTGGCCCATCTCCTCGGCAAGCGGCGCATATTCCAGGTTGGTCAGTCCCGCGCCGCGGAATTCGTCGTCCTCGTGCGAGGACGGCGGCATGAACATGTTCCACAGGCCCTCGGCTTTCGCCTTCTTCTTCAGGTCTTCGAGCACCGGGATCACCTTCCAGCGCTCGCCCTCGGCGTCCTGCTGCTTGTAGACGGGCACGGCGGGGCGGACATGCTTCTGCATGAACGACTGCACGCGCTCGAGCCAATCCTTCTGCTTCGCCGTCATCGTGAAATCCATGGGACGCTCCTCTCCTCAACTTGAGCCGCTTCAGGGCTTTGAGCCGCAATGTCTGCCCGTTGCCTCCGCGCCGCAAGCCTCGTTCGGCGCGCGATCGCGAAAAGCCCGACGGGTCCGGTTTGCCGTGGTGCGGAATGCCCGCGCATTGACAAAACCGGCTCTCAAACGATAGTTTCATACAAATGTTTGAAATGCAACTCCCTCCCCGACTTCCGTCATTCCGGGGCGACGCGCCAGCGTCGAACCCGGAATCGCGAAGTTGCGGCGCGAGATTCCGGGTTCGGGCTTCGCCCGCCCCGGAATGACGGAGAGACAACATGGCGAGCGACCAGACCAGATCTGCGATCCTTGCGGCGGCCGAGCGGCTCTATGCCGACCGCGGTTTCGGCGACGTGACGCTGCGCGACATCGTGGCCGAGGCCAACGTCAACCTGGCCGCGGTGAACTATCATTTCGGCTCCAAGGACGAGCTGATCGCGGAATTATTCGTCACCCGCAGCCTGCAGCTCAACCGCGAGCGGCTGCGCGAATTGCGCGCGGCGGAAGATGCCGGCGGCGGCGTGGCCGACATCGCCGACATCCTGCGGGCGCTGGTCGGACCCACCCTGCGCGGCTGCCTCGGTCCCGACACCCAGCACTCGACCGCGGCGCGCTTCATGATCCGCGTCAACATCGAATCGGTGCCGGCGATCCGGCGCATCCGCAACCGCGAGATCGACCATTTGCGCAAGTTCATCGCCGCGATGAAGCGCGCCCTGCCCGATAGCGGCGACGTCGAGCTCTATTGGGGCCTGCACTTCGCGCTCGCCATGGCGCAACAGACGGTGCGCGACACCGAGCGGTTGACGAAATTGTCGGACGGCCAATGCGACGTCGACGACGTCGAAGGCGTGATCGCGCGCGTGGTGAGGGTCGCGGTGCTGGCGCTGAGCGCCGGCGACGCAGCAAGCAAGGCGCCGGCGCGGGCGATGGCAAGAGAGGCAAGGTAGGTAGAGGCAAGGGGGCCAAGCGCGATGGCCGCAGTGTTCCCTCGCCCCGCTCTTCGCGGGGAGAGGGTCAGGGTGAGGGGCTGACTCCGCGCGAGGGCTCACAGTTGAGTGTACGGAAGAGTCCCCCTCACCCGCATCGCATCTTCGATGCGATGCGACCTCTCCCCGCAAGCGGGGCGAGGTGCACCGAATTCGCGGCATGAACGTCAAACCATCGCCACGCAGTCGATCTCGATGTCGAACGGCCCGGTCCATTCGGGGATGCAGACGAAGATTCGCGCCGGCGGATTTTCCGGGAAATAGCGGGCGTAGACCTCGTTGACCGCATCGAAATGCAGCTTCGACGTGCAGTAGATGTTGCACTTCATCACATTGTCGAGCGTGGCGCCGGCGGCGGCGAGGCACAGCTTCATGTGCTCGAGCACGAGCTCGGTCTGGCGTGCGACCGGCAGCGGCTTGAGCTCGCCGGTCTCGGGATCGAACGGCGGCAGGCCGGAGACGAACACCATGTTGCCGGCCCGCGTCACCGGCGAGGCCGGCACCGGCTTCCAGCGGTTGAGAAAGGTGGAGATCGGCTCGACCCGGAGCGCTTCGCGTTTCATTTGTTCACCTTCGATTTGGTATCGATGGCGGCAGACTAGCGGCGCGTCACGCAGGCATGCTTCGGAAACGATCGAAGTGTGGAAGCAAGCTTCAGATGATGCCGGCTTTCCTCAAGCCCTCGATCTTCTCTGCATCGAAACCGAGCTTGCCGCCGAGCACCTCCTCGGTGTGCTCGCCGAGCCGCGGCGGGTAGCGGTACTCCGTCACTGGCGTTGCGGAAAACGTCAGCGCGTTGCGGATCAGGGACAGCGAATGTTCGAAGGGGTGGTCGACCTTCACCTCCATGCCGCGCGCGCGGACGTGCGGATCCGAAAACACCTGCGCGAAATCGTTGATGGGACCGCAGGGCACGCCGGCCTTCTCCAGCTCTTCCAGCCAGTAAGCGACCTTGTTCTTGAGGAACAGCCCGGCGAAGATCGCCATGATCTCCTTGCCGTGCACGACGCGGTCGTTGTTCTTGAGGAATTTCGGGTTGGTCGCGAGCTCCGGCTCGCCGAGCACGGCGCAGGTGCGCGCGAACTGCGCGTCGTTGCCGACCACCACCATCAGTTCGCCATCGGCACAGCGGAACACGCCGGCCGGCATGCCGCCATTGCCCCAGGTGCCGCGCCGCGGCGGGATCTTGCCGTTGACGAGATAGATCTGGAGCCAATGCGACAGCGACGCGATCACCGTGTCGAACAGGCAGACGTCGAGACGCTGTCCCTGGCCGCCATTGGCGTCACGATAATACAGCGCCGAGAGGATCGCGATCGAGGTGTTCATGCCGGTCATGTAATCGACGATGGACGGGCCGACCTTCATCGGCCCCGCGCCCGGCTCGCCGTCCATGTGGCCGGTGACGCTCATCAGCCCGCCCATGGCTTGCAGAATCGCGTCATAGCCGGCGCGCGGCGCGTAAGGCCCGGTCTGGCCGAAGCCGGTGACCGAGCAATAGATGACGCCGGGATTGATGGCGCGGATCGCGTCATAGTCGAGGCCGTAGCGCTTGAGGTCGCCGACCTTGTAGTTCTCCATGAAGACATCGCAGTCTTTCGCGAGCTCGCGGATGATCGCCTGCCCCTCGGGCGTGGCGATATTGACCGTGACGGAGCGCTTGTTGCGGTTGGCGCAGAGATAGAAGGAGTTGTTGTTGTTCGCCTTGCCCTCGGGATCGGTGAGGTAGGGCGGCCCGAACGCACGCGCGTCGTCGCCGGTGCCGGGCCGCTCGATCTTGATCACGTCGGCACCGAGATCGCCCAGCATCTGCGCGGACAACGGCCCCGCCAAAACGCGCGTGAGGTCAAGAATCTTGATGCCAGAAAGCGGCAGGGCCGACATGGGTTTCCTCCGGAAATTGGGTGTTGCGGCGCAGGGACGAAGCCGGGAGCTCACGCCGAGCTGATCCGATACACCATTTTTGCCGCAGGAGTCCTGCGCCCACGGAATGACGGCATCCACATGGCGCCATCCGCCCCGCCGCGGTGTCCGCTCAGCCCGGCGGATTGAACGTCCGCGCGAAATAGACCGGCGCCTTCGCCTTCTTCAGCCGGTAGAGCTGCGCCGGCCGGTTCGGCCCGCGGCGCATCCTGGCCACCGGCTCGATCAGGTCGGCCGAGAGCATGCGGGTGCGGAAGGCGCTTTTCTCCAAGGGACGGTCGAGCACGATCTCGTAGACCCGCTGCAGCTCCGGCAGCGTGAACTCTCCGGGCAAGAGATAGGCGGGAAGCGAGGTGTACTCGACCTTGTTGCGCAGCCGCTGCACGGCGGCTTTGACGATCTCGCCGTGGTCGAAGGCAAGCCTCGGCTTCACGCTTTCGCCATGGACCGGAAACCATTGTGCGTCGGCCGCCAGCGGCGGGTCTGCGGCCGCCGCCGGCATCAGCGCGAAATAGGCATGCGTCGCCGACCAGCCGCGCGGGTCCCGCGTGGCGCTGCCCCAGCTGCCCAGTTGCTCCAGATAGGGACTGGCGACCCCGGTCTTCTCCTTCAGCTTGCGCACCGCGCAGGCCTCGAGATCGCGGTCCCTGTCGATGTCGACAAAGCCGCCCGGCAGCGCAAAGGCGTGCGGAAACGGCTCGCCGGCACCCGCCCCCCTTTGAACCAGAAGCACCTGCAGCGCGTCAGCCCTGACGGCGAAGATGACGACGTCCACCGTCGCCAGAGGCCGCGCAAAATCGAGGCCGGTGCCGCCGCTTCCGCCCTCCTTGCCGCCCTTTCTCCCGGTCGTTTCTTGTCCGTCCGTCATTTTCGCACCCGCCCTTGAACCTTTTCCGCGCCCGGCTTGACAATAGCATGCTTAGTTGTACAGTCCAACTTACTTAGTTGGGATGGCCCACTTAATAACCCGTCAAGGAGGCTGCCATGTTCGGCATTCGCTTCATCAAGGCCCAGCCCACCACCTATCTCCTGAGGTACCGCGCCGGCAGCGTGGTCCAGGAGGGCGCGGGCCTCTCCACCTTCTACTACGGCCCGGTGACCTCGCTGGTCGCCGTCCCCATCGGCAGCCGCGACGCCGGCTTCATCTTCCAGCAGATCGCCCGCGACTTCCAGGCGCTCACCATCCAGGGCCAGGTCACCTATCGCATCAGCGAGCCGAAGAAGGCGGCCGCCATGCTCAACTTCACCCTCAAGGCCGACGGCAAGACCTACGAGTCCGACGATCCGGAAAAGCTGCCGCAGCGCATTCTCGGCACGACCGAGGTGCTGGCCCAGCAGGCGGTGAAGGAGTTGACCCTGAAGGAGGCGCTGCGCGCCTCCGACCGCATCGCCGAGGCCATCGCGGCCGGCCTGAAGAGCCGCGCCGATATCGCTTCCCTCGGGCTCGAGATCCTCGCCGTCTCGATCCGCGCGGTGAAGCCTGCGCCGGACACCGCAAAGGCGCTGGAGGCGGAAGCGCGCGAGGCGATCCTGAAGAATGCGGATGAAGCGATCTTCGCCCGGCGCAATTTCGCCGTCGAGCAGGAGCGCGCCATCCGCGAGAGCGAGCTCGACACCGAGATCGCGGTCGAGCAGAAGAAGCGCGCGATCCGCGAGACCCAGATGGATGCGGAAGCCTCCGTCGCCGCCAAGACGAACGAGCTGCGCGAAGCCGGCATGGTCGCCGACATCACCCTGGAAGGCAAGCGCAAGGACTTCGTCGAGCTCAACGCGGCCAACACCCGCACCCTGGCCGACGCCGAAGCCTATCGCGTCGGCGCGCTGATGAAGATCTTCGAGGGCGTCGACACAAGGGTGATCCAGGCGCTCGCCGCAAGCGGCATGCAGCCGGGCCAGTTGATCGCGCAGGCCTTCTCGGGCATCGCCGAAAAGGCCGAGAAGATCGGCCAGCTCAACGTCTCGCCCGACCTGCTCAACGCCTTGATGGAGAAGCCGGCCGCAACGGGAGCCGCCAATGTCCGCCGCCAATGACCGCAAGGTGGTGCTGGTGACGCGCCGCACCCGGCTGGAGGACCTGATCGCGAAATATCTCACCGCCGATCAGGCCCGCTTCTATGTCGAGCATCTCGGCGCCGACTTCTCCGATTACCAGCGCGAGCACGACGTCTATCAGCACGAGCGCCAGCAGACCGTGCGTACGCTGGAGCAATGGGGCCGCTACCAGATCATCGACCGCAGCTTCCTGCCGAACTTCATCTTCGGCCCGTCCGACATCGTGGTGGCGCTCGGCCAGGATGGCCTCGTCGCCAACACCATGAAATATCTCGACGGACATCCGCTGATCGGCCTCAACCCGGATGCGAAGCGCTATGACGGCGTCCTGCTGCCCTTTGTCGCGGGTGACCTGCCTGCCCTGCTGCGCGAGGTGGCCGTCGACAAACGTCCAAGCCAGGCGGTCACCATGGCAAGAGCAAGCCTCGCCAACAGCCAGGTGCTCCATGCCGTTAACGACCTCTTCATCGGCGCCCGCACCCACACCTCGGCCATTTACGAGATCGCGACCGGGACGCAGGCCGAGCGGCAATCCTCCTCCGGCCTGATCGTCGCGACCGGGCTCGGCTCGACCGCCTGGTTCAAGAGCATCGTCACCGGATCGCTCGCCATCGCCGGCGCCTTCGGCGGCGGCGGCACCAGCGCGTCCTACGCGCCGCAGGCCTGGGACAGTGACGAGCTGCGCTTTGCCGTGCGCGAGCCGTTTCCAAGCCGCTCGTCGCAAGCAAGCCTCGTCTGCGGTCGCCTGGCCAGATCCGAGACACTCAAGCTGCGCTCGCTGATGCCGGAAAACGGCGTCATCTTCTCCGACGGCATCGAAGCCGACCGGCTCGATTTCAACGCGGGGACGGAGGCGCAGATCACGGTCGCAGAGCGGCAGGGGCGACTGATCGTGTGAGAGCGATCGAGCATGTATCGCAGCCATGGTCAGGGCCGACAGTCACCCCGCAGGTGTTCTCCGCAATCATTCACGCGGGACTGGCGAGTCGGCCGGAATGCGGCCATATCGTGCCTGATCGAATTCGCGCGGTGCCTTTAGCGCCACCGCAAAGCTTCCATGGCATGAGCCATCAAGATGCCGATGCTCATGATGAAGAATGTTCCTGCAAGAGCCGAATACATACGCCGCCTCCAATTCTTTGCCCGACTTGACACCGCGCGAGCTTGCACAGTCAAAATAATTCCCGATCGGAAGCGGAGTTCACGCGAGGCTGATGAGTTTTCGCCACAGAGCCCCGTTGGCAACAGCTGAAACCATGCCTGACGCCGAACTCGCGGATCGCTGCTCATTCGAGCGGCACTGCGGGTGACTCGATCGGCGTGATGTGGCCGCAATCGTCAACCGGCACTCCGCAAGGCCCTCGTCAGCCTGCAACGAGCGACGATGAGCCAGCACCATAGCGTTGCGAACCAGTGCAGCTTCAGGAGCTTGGGTTTGACGATCACGAACAGTCGCTCGACCAGCAACAGGCTCGTGGCATAGGCAGCGATGATCACGGCCGTGCCGCCGAGCCAGTGCCCTTCGCCGGCGATGGCGAGCGCCGCAAGCTTCATCGGCTCCGCGATACAGATCGGTACTGCCAACAGAGCCAGCGATTGCCGGGGGCCGAGGCTCTCGATCCCTCGCCGGATACGCGGCAAGAGCTGCTTCGATTTGTTGGCTGCCATAGCGCGCATCATCGAAGACATCCGTGCGACCTGAAAGACACGTGGGCAACTCGCAACACTCGGCCTTGTTCCGCTTCGAGGAACTGGATTCGGACTTCACCCCGCCGAACACTTGCCGCATTGTAGGAGTCGCACGGCGCGGCGAAGTCATTTCAGGACGAAATAATTATCAGGGGTTGGGGGCCGCTGGCGCAAGCCGGCGGCCTTTTCATGATTCTGGGGAGTCGCAGATCAGGAGCGTCGGCTGCAGGCACGGCCGACCGCGTGAGGGACCGCGCATTCGGTCCAACGCCTGCAGCGGCGACGACGGCTATTGCTGCTGGGACGATGAACGCGCGGGCGACGATCTCGCTTGCGGCGATCCATGCGCCGACGCCGGCTGACGGTCCCGAGCGGCGACCGGTCGCGCCGGAGATACCGATGATGTCGCTGATGGAGCCACTGATGACGTCGCTGCTGACGTTTTGGGCCGCACGTTTGGCTCCGGCGCCTTGGCCATCAGGCGCAGGATCTGCTCCTGGCCCGCCTTGAACTCCCCGATTGCCCTGGCACTGTTGCTGGTCATCTGGATGACCATCTGGTCCTGGGCCGCCTTCAGCTGTTCAAGCTTCTGGTCCAGGTTGGCGATCTGGTTCGTTATCGTCTGCAATTGTTGCGCAAGCTCCGGCGACAATGGAGCGGGCGCCGGCGCGGCGTCCTGCGGTGCCGGCGTCGAAGCCGGCGAGCTTGCCGGCACGTCCGCCGTGTCCGTTGCGGCGACCAGAACCGGACCGGGCGGAGCGCCAGGTCCTCCCCTCGCAAGCGGCAAAGACGTGGGAAGAACCGGAGATATCCATCGGGCGATCATCCGCCTGGTCGCGTCGCCCGAGGCAGACTGCGAGATGAAAGCGCCGCCTGCGATGCAGGCCGCCAGCAACAGGCCGACAAGGGCGCGAATCGCGGGCCCGGCGCGCGACGGCCGCCGGCCAGCGATCGGCATTGTCCTTGGCGCGGCATCGCGATGCGCGGCCCCCCCTTCCAGTTTGGAAAGCGTCTCGGTTACGCGCGCGAGCTGTTCATCCGCGCTCGCAATCTGCTGGTAGGCCTGCTTGAGCCGCTCATCCGCGGACGCGGCGGCGACATTGTTGGGTTCGGCTGCTGCGGGGCTCGGCGAGGAGTTCATGGGCACCTCTTTCCCGTCCGGGATTTTCCACCGCGAATGGTCGGTTGTCCACCAATCCGACCAAAACCAACACTCAGCTCAGTTTTGGCCAAAGCATGGCCGCAGGATGGAGAGTGTGGGGCCGCATGTTGACCAGACTGTAAGCCGCAGCCGGTGCCGATGCCCGCCCGGCCTCAGCGCCGTGACTCCCGGACGTGTCAGGTCCGGCCGTGCTTCACCACCGACATCCTGGCGCATCATGCGCGGCGCGGCCAGCCTGATCCGGTACGCCTTGCTTGCCGGGACTACGTCGCACAGCAAGAGCAGGTCCATCGCATTGCCCCAGCCGGCGCGTGGCGCGTTGCGGACATGCGCGCAACCGCGCGTTGCGATGCCGCTCTTGCGATGAAGCGCGAGGATTGAGAACACGCATCGATGCCGCGCGCGCGATCGGCTCATGACTCGCGGCCGAAGCTCCGCGCGTGTGTACCGCATGCGTCCGGGAAACATCGCGAAACGTTTCTCGCCGCACTGCTCGCGCACGTGTTACCAAGTCGTCCCCAAGGTTAAGAAGTTTTCATCGAGGCGCGAAGCGAGCATGCATTATCGTACCGCCCCTGGAGTCTCGAAGGGGTGGCCGTTCGATGGAATTGATGCGCGATCTTTCGCGAGTTCGCGGGACGCGAACCTGCATCATCGTATGCGGAATGCATCGAACCGGCACGTCGGCTGTCGCCAGAACGGTGAATCTGCTGGGCGCGGACATCGCCAGCGACCTGATCGAGCCGGGCACAGACAATATCCGCGGCTACTGGGAATCGAAGCGCATCGTTCAGATTCATGAACAACTGCTCGAGGACCTCGGCTCGTCTTCCGGCGACCCGCTGCCGCTTCCTGACGATTGGACCGACACCTCGTTTGCGCGACTGGCCCGCGAGCGGCTGGCTGCGCTGATCGAAACCGAATTCCGCAACTCCAGCCTGTTCGTGGTCAAGGACCCGCGGCTGTCCAAGCTTCTCCCGCTATGGGTCGAGCTTCTTGCCGAAATCGGCGTCGACCTCGTCGTCGTCATGCCATTTCGCAATCCGCTCGAGGTCGCCGCCTCCCTGGAGAAGCGCGATCACATGCCGCGTGCTTCGTCCCTGCTGCTGTATTTCTCGAGCTATCTGAAATCCGAGCTCGCGAGCCGCGATTGCCCACGCTGCTTCGTGAACTATGCGCATGTCCTCGGCGACTGGCGCGTCCTGGAAAGCAGGCTTCGCTCGATCCTGGGGCCGCGGCTGCCGATGCTGGATGACAGGCGGTCGCTGGAGATCTCGCGCTATCTTGCGCCCGATCTCAGGCATCATCATCACGATCGCGCGGAGTTGGCGCGGCGACACGAGATTCCCAGCATCGTCGCCGACCTCTATGATCTCCTGACCGAGGCGGAGGCCGGAGGCAATGCGGCGTCGCTTTCGAAGGCCTTCGACGAACTCTCGCGATCGGCGGATGGCATGGCCACGCTGTTTCGCGATCTGGTGCGCAGCGAGCGGGCCGAGCGCGTCGCCTTTGAGAACTCGACGAGTTGGCGGGTGACCGCGCCGCTGCGCTGGCTGAAGCAGGAGCTGCAGCGCAAATAGCGCGGCAAACGGTGACCCTCCCTCGGACCGCTTCCACCGCCGCGACGGCGCTGCTAGGATCGCGAAAAGATTCAACGAGGAAACCATGACAGCGCCTCCCGCAGCGGGCGCCTGGAGGCCATGTCCGTGAGCACCGCTCCCCGCGCCGACATCGACGTCAAAGCCTTCTGGGCCGATCCCTACCCGACACTGGCGCGGCTGCGGCGCGAGACGCCGATCGCCTTCGTGCCGCAACTCAACGCGACCCTGCTGTGCAGCCGCGACGATATCTTCGTCTCGGAGAAACAGATCGACGTCTTCAGCTCGCACCAGCCCGAAGGGCTGATGAACAGGCTGATGGGCCATAACATGATGCGCAAGGATGGCGAGGCGCACATGGCCGAGCGCAACGTGTTCTTCCCGGCGGTATCGCCGCGGGCGGTGAAGTCGAGCTGGCTGGCGCAATTCCAGGCCCATGCGAACCGCATCATCGACAATCTGCCCACGACAGGCCCGCTCGATTTCGTCCAGGCCTTTGCGCTGCCGTTCTCCGCCGAATGCCTGAAGTCGATCACCGGGCTCACCAACATGCGCTTTGAGGACATGAACGCCTGGTCGCAGGGCATGATCGACGGCATTGCCAACTACACCGGCGATGCCGCAATCGAGGCGCGCTGCCATGCCGCGACCGCCGGCATCGATGCCGCCATCGACGATATGCTGCCGGTGCTCGCCAAGCATCCCGACCGGAGCCTGCTGTCGGTGATGGTCGCGTCCGGCATGCCCATGGAGAGCGTGCGCGCCAACATCAAGCTTGCGATCTCCGGCGGCCAGAACGAGCCGCGCGATGCGATCGCCGGCACGGTGTGGGCGCTGCTGACCCATCCCGGGCAGCTCGCGCTCATTGGGCGCGGCGACAAGCCGTGGCTGCAAGCTTTTGAAGAATATGCGCGCTGGATCTCGCCGATCGGCATGTCGCCGCGGCGGATCGCCAAGCCCTGGACCATCCGCGACGTCGCCTTCGAGCCGGAGGAGCGGGTCTTCCTGATGTTCGGCTCCGCCAATCGCGACGAAAAGCATTTTGCCGAGCCCGACAAATTCGATCTGTCCCGCGATACCTCGAAGAGCGTCGCCTTCGGCGCGGGTCCGCATTTCTGCGCCGGCGCCTGGGCCTCGCGCGCCATGATCGCCGAGGTAGCGTTGCCGACGGTGTTTGCGCGGCTGAAAAATCTGCAGCTGGTCGAGGAGCCGCCGGTGCAGGTGGTCGGCTGGGCCTTCCGCGGCCTGCTCAATCTGCCGCTGACATGGGATGCGGTGGCGCCGCAGGCCGAACCGACGACGCATTGATGGCGTGGCCGCTTGCAGGCCGACTATGCCGTTGCATGGGCGCCGGCGACACGAATATCCAGCCACCCCAGCGCATTCACCGACAGCGCATCGCCCTCGTTGATCACCACGGTCGTGGTCTCGGCCTCGACGATGGCCGGACCAGCCAGCGTCTGCCCCGGCCTGAGATCATCAAGCGCATGGACATCGACCTCGCGCCAGGCGCCGAACCAGGCCTTGCGGCGGCCGCGCGGCGCGGTCGGCGCGGTCGAGGTCGCCTTGGGCGCATCATGCGCAGGCACGGAGACGGCACCGATCGCGGCGACGCGGGCGTTCACGAACACCACTTCCTGCTCGGGAGACGCATAGGTGTAGAGCTCCTCGTGGCGGCGATGGAAGCGCGCCTCGATCTGCTCGATCAGCGCGGGCGACTCCAGGTCGATGCCGTCGAGCGGCACATCGATCTCGAATATCTGCTCGCCATAGCGCATCTCGGCGGAACGTTCGACCGCGACGGGCCCGTCGAACCAGCCGCGCAGCCGCTTGGTCGCGCGCGTCTCCAGATCGGCAAAGATCGAGCGCACCTCGTCTGCGGTCGAGCGCGCGCCGCTCTCGAAATGGGTGCGGCTCAGCTCATAGCGGAGATCGCTGGTCAGCATGCCCCAGGCCGACAGTACCGATGCGGTGGTCGGCACGATGATCCTGTTGATATCGAGCTGGCGCGCCAGCTCCACGGCGTGCAGGCCGGCGGCCCCGCCGAAGCTCAACAGCGCAAAGCGGCGGGGATCGACGCCGCGGCGCACCGTCATCAGGCGGATGCCGTCCGCCATCTTCAGATTGACCAGCCGGAAGATGCCGGCGGCCGCCTCGATACGGCCGATGTTGAGCGTACTCGCAAGGCGATCGATCGCGGCCTCCGCAGCCGCGACATCGAGCGGGCGCGCGCCGCCCATGAAGGCCTTGGCGTCGAGATAGCCGAGCACGACATTGGCATCGGTCACGGTGGCGGCAAGCCCGCCATGGCCATAGGCCGCCGGCCCCGGCATCGCGCCGGCGCTTTCAGGGCCGACGCGAAAGATGCCGCCGCGATCGACTGACGCAATCGAGCCGCCGCCGGCGGCGATCGAGGCGATATCGAGGCTGCGTAGCGCAATGCGCTCGCCGGCGAGCCCGCCATCGGCCGACAGCGTCACGCGGCCGTCTGCAACAAGCGAGATGTCGGTCGAGGTGCCGCCCATGTCGAAGGCGACGAGATCCCTGATCCCGAGCATGTCGGCGCAACGGCGGCAGCCGGAGATGCCACCCGCCGGACCCGACAGCACCGTCGCCGCCGCAAGCCGCGCCGCCTCCTCGACCGGCGCCATGCCGCCATGGGAGAGGATGATGAAGAGACTGCCCTTCAGGCCCGCATCGACCAGGCGCCGCTCCAGCCGCTCGAGATAGCGGCGGACGACGGGGCCGACATAGGCGTTCACGACCGTGGTCGAGACGCGCTCATATTCCTTGATCTGCGGCAGCACGTCGCTGGAGAGGCACACGCTGACATCGGGAAGCTCACGCTGCACGCGTTCGGCCGCGGCGATCTCGTGCGCGGGATTGCGGTAGGCATGCAGGAAGCAGATCGCAACCGACGTCGCGCCGGACTGTTTGATGGCGGCGATGGCTTGGTCGAGCGAGGTGTCGTCGAGCGGAGTCAGGACCTCGCCGGTCGGCCGCAGCCGCTCGCGCACGCCGAAGCGCAACGCGCGCGGGACCAGCGGCTCGGGCGGCGGGGTGCGGAGATCGTAGCGGTTGGGCTTCAGGCCCTCGCGCATCTCGATGACATCGCGATGGCCCTCGGTGGTCAGCAACGCGACGCGGGCGCCCTTGCGCTCCAAGAGCGCATTGGTCGCAACCGTCGTGCCGTGCACGAAGCGCTGGGTCTGTGCGAGCATCTCGCCGACCGGCAGATGCAGCCGGCGCGCCAGCTCCTCGAGTCCCGCCATGACGCCGATCGACTGATCGGCCGGCGTGGATGGAGATTTTGCAAACACCGTGCGTCCCGCCGCGTCGATGGCGACGAGATCGGTGAAGGTGCCGCCGACGTCTACTCCGATGGTGAACATGATCAAGCCTTCAGCGCCTTCGTCGCGTCTTTGGTCACAAGGCCGGCCGCGCGGTCGCGCTCGCGCGCGTCCGCGGCGCGCTTCTCCGGCGGTCCCCAGCCGCCCCCGCCGGCGGAGCGGATCTCGAGGCAATCGCCGGGATGAATGGCGATGCCGACCTCCTTGGTGTGCAGCTCGCGCGGCGGCCGGTCCTTCGAGAGCAGCCGGTAGCGGTGCGGCGCGGAGTCCTTGCCGCCGAGCATGCCGGCGGAGCCGTGCCTGATACCCTCGCCGGCGGTGTTGCCGAGCGCGACCGTCTCGGTTTCGACGACGAGATCGAGCGCGACGCCGAGCCCGCCGCGGAATTGGCCGTCGCCGCCGGAATCGGCCAGGAATTCGTGATGGCGGAAATGCAGCGGAAAGCGCGCTTCCGCGACCTCGATCGAGCCGAACTTCAGGCCGCCGACCGAGTGCCACTCGCCGATCGACGACCAGCCGTCGCCGCCGGCCGAGGCGCCGCCGCCAGGGCGGGCATGAAACAGATGCCAGATGAAGCCGCGACCGTTGCGCGGGTTCTCGCCCTTGATGGCGATGCGGAAGCGGCGGCCCCAGCCGGCCATCACGCGGTCGGGACAGGAGCCCGCTAGCGCCTTGATGATCGCTTCGACGATTTCATTGGACGGATGGCTGGTGCAGAGCGTCACGGGATGGCCGGGCTCGGCCCAGACGATGGTGCCCTCCTTCGCCTTGACCTTCAGCGGCCGCAGCGCGCCGGAATTCTTCGGCGTGTCGGGATCGATCAGATAGAACAGCGCCATCGCGACAGCCGCATGCATGTTGGCATGCGACGAATTGACGAAGCTCTGGACCTGGCGGTCGGAGGCCGACAGATCGACCTCGATGTCGCTGCCGCGCTTCGTCACCCTGGCCGCGATGCGGATGTCATTGTTGCCGCGGCCGTCGTCATCGAGGAACGCTTCGCCCTCGAACACACCATCCTGCCAGGTCGCGATGACGGCGCGGGCCTGGGCTTCCGCGGCATCGAGCACGCCCTCGATCGCGGCCTCCACCACCGGCGCCGTGAGCTCGGCGAAAAGCTTCTGCAGCCGCCGCTCGCCGAGATGCGCCGCCCCGATCATGGCGAAGAGATCGCCGCGGAAGTCATGGGCGTTGCGCACATTGAGCGCGAGCATGTCGAGAATGTCGTCGCGCAGCCGTCCCGCCGCGTAAAGCTTGATGGGCGGAATGCGCAACCCTTCCTGCCAGATCTCGGTGGCCTCGGGATTGTACGCGCCATGGGTGGCGCCGCCGATGTCGCTCTGATGCGCCCGCACGATGGTCCAGAACAGCCGCCGCCCCTCTGCGAACACCGGCACGAACACGGTGATGTCGGGAAGATGGCTGCCGCCGTGATAGGGGTCGTTCATCAGGATGACGTCGCCGGGCACGACGTCCGAGAAGCGCGCCTCCACCGCCCGCGCAGCCCAGGGCAGCGCGCCGACATGGACCGGGATGTGGTCGGCCTGCGCGATCAGCCGGCTCTGCACGTCGCAGATCGCGAGCGAGAAATCGCGGCTGGAATTGAGGATCTGGGAATAGGAGGTGCGAAGCATGGCTTCGCCCATCTCGGCCACGATGCCGCTCAGCCGGTGCTGGACCACCGAGCGGGTGATGGGATCGACCGTGCCTGTCATCTCAAGCTGACTTTCCTTCTTGCGATATTGTGTCCGTTCATCGATCGCACTCGCCCCGTCAGCGATCGAGCGGCCATTTCGGGCGCCTGATCTTGCGGAACGGCAGGCTTGCCAGATCCGGGGTCGCCGCGCCCGGCGCCTCGACGTGAATGACGGTTCTGGCGACGGACGCAAAAGCCGCCTGGAAATGCTGCGCGGACTTGACCACGATGATGTCCTTGGCCGCGAGATCGCAGCCGAGATTGGTGAAGACGTCGGTGCCCATCGCCTGGTTTCGCCGGGTGATCAGCACGATCTCGATGCCGTCGGCCGCAACCAGCGCCGCGTCGCCGACGGGCGTCGGCGCGCCGGACAGCCCCGTCATCATCATGTCGGCAACCAGCGCCTTGACCTCGCAGTTCAGGTCCAGCGGATCGCCCGAGGCGGGGCCGACCTTGCCGCCGATCCGCAGCGGCAGGCGCGCGCCGACGCCGGCCTCGAAGGCGATCCTGACCGCAAGCGGATCCCACATCGGGCCGATTGCTGCATTGCCGATGCCGCGCTCGCGCATCCGGCGCAGAATGAAGGTGGAATCGCCGGGAGCGCCGCTGCCCGGATTGTCGGCGCGGTCGGCGAGCACGACCGGCTTCGGCGAGGCCTGCGCGCGATCGAGCCCGGCATCGATGCCGAGAAACGGCACGGCCAGTTTTTCGCGCAAGGCGATCAGCTCGTCGGCCAGGCTCCGCGCCAGCGCGTCCGCCTTGGCCTGGTCGCCGTCGGTATAGACCAGCACTTTGGTGCCCATGTCGGGGACATCGCCGAGCGGAAAGCCGTGGGTCAGCGAGACCGACAGCACGCCGTCACGGCCCTCCAGCGCGGACATGCGGTCGACGAAGCTCCGCCCCGGCTCGCCGGTCGTATGGATGGTGACGATCATCTCGCAATCCACCACGGCGTGAACCGGGCGCACCTCGCCGCGCGCGGCGGCGCTCGACAACGCCACGAGCTCGCGCGCACGCTCGACGATGTCGGTGTGCGGATATTCCTTGAACGCGACCAGCAGGTCGGCATTGCCGGTCATCTCGGCGGTGAGATGATTGTGCGGGTCGAGCTCGGCGCCAACGATGACACCGGGACCGACGATCTCGCGTATCCGACGCAGGAGATCGCCTTCGCAATCGTCATAGCCGTCCGCGACCATCGCGCCGTGCAGGCCAAGCAGCACCATCTGCACCGGGAGCGCGCGCCTGAGATCCGCGAGCAGCTCGTCACGCAGGCGCTCGTAGACGACGCGGGTCGTCACCCCGCCCGGCTGGGCGCCCGCGACGAGGCCCTCGATCAGCGTCCATCCCTCGGCGGCCGCGACCTGGCGCGCAACCCAGAGCGGCGCGGCAAAGAACGACAGGGCTTGCGGATGTGTGCCGGCCGGAAAATAGCCGCGGGCCTTGAAGGCATCGGCCCCGGTCGGGATCGGGCCGAACGTGTTGGTCTCGGTGGCAAGAGAGGCCGTAAATACGCGCATGAAGATATTCCCCGGCGCTAGCGCTGCAGCGCCGCTCGCGCCTTCGTTGTTCCGCGAGCAGGACATCGCGGCGGTAACTGCGCATCGGGGAAGCTGCGGAGCAAGGTCTTGCGCGTCAGGGCTGCCATGCCGGCCTCTCGCCGACCTCGTCCGCTCAGGCCGTCTTGACCGGCCTTGCGGCCGGCTTCGTCTTGATGGGCTTCGACTTGGCGGGCTTGGACTTGGCAGGCTTGGAGTTGGCAGGCTTGGAGTTGGCGGGCTTTGTCTTGGCGGCGTTGGCGGCCGCTGCTTCCTTCGCGGCCTTCTCCTTGGCGAGCTTTGCTGCGGCCAGCTCCTCCGCCACCTTCTTGATCGCGCGTGCGTAGCTCTCAGCGGTATTCTCGGCCGTGATCTCCAGCCGCCTTGCAGCCGCGGCGGCGAGCTCGCGGGTGGTCTTGGCGAGCTGGCGATAGCTGTCCCTGCTGTCCTTGTCCTTTGCCTTGCCGGCCATTCCCATCAGCCGGCCCTGCCGCTTCCTGGCGGCATCGGTTAAGGCCTTGACCTGCTTCTTCGCCATGGACCGAATGACAACGTCCAAGTCTGCTTCGGCCATCTCTCTCACTTTCCAGGATCAATCATGCGAGCGTCGAGCGTTTGATACACTGGCTCCCGGCTCCGGGCAAATTGCTTGTGGGGACTTGATACGGGACAAATCAGATCATGCGCGATGGGGTCGGTTGCCTCTCCTCAGCCCTGAAGCTCTTTGGAAAAATCGCACGTGTCGCGGGCAAGCTCGGCGACCGCGGCGGTGAACGCCGAGGGGCGGTCGTTGCGGTACATGGCGGTGTAGGGCACGGGCGGCAGCGCGGGCCTGGTCGGAACGATCACGAGCTTGCCGGCCTCGATCAACGGGCTGAAGCACAGCGGCAGATAGCTCACCCCGAGCCCCGCAACGGTGAGGCCGAGCAAGGCCGTCATGCTGTCGCAGGTCAGGACGCGCGGAAACACGACGCCTTCGCTCTTCAGCCACTTGCTGAAGTAGAGGCCGGAGCCCGACTTGCCGCCCTGCATCAGGATCGGATAGTCCGCCAGATCCGACAGATCGAGCCTGCCGCGCGCCGTCACCAGACCCGGCCGCGCCATCCAGACATTGGTCACCTCGGCAAGCCGCACCGAGGTGATCTCCGGGTCGGAGAAGGTCTCGGGGATCACGATCAGGTCGATGGCGTCCTCGCGCAGCCGCTCGTGCAGGTTACGGCTCATGTCGACCTCGGGCTCGATCGACAGCGCCGGGTAGGACCGCCGCAACGCGGTCACCAGACGCGGCAGCCATGTCAGCGCCGACAGCTCCGTCACCCCGAGCCGCAGCCGGCGCGCCGGCACGTCCTTGTTGCCGCGCAATTCGAGGATGCGCTCCTCGAGCCCCAGCATCTCCTGCCCGAGCGCAAGCACATGCTCCCCCTCCTCGGTCAGCCTGGCACCGCGCCGATCGCGGTCGAAAACCGTGATGCGGCAGGCCGCCTCGAGCTCCTTGATGCGCTTGGAGATCGCCGATTGGGTGGTGTTCAGCCGCGCGGCGGCGCGCTCGAACGTGCCGAGCTGCACGATCCAGTAGAGCGCTTCGAGCTGTCGCAGCGTGATCATGCGCGCCGGGCGCCATAGTCGAAGAAGAGATGAAACATGATGCTGAATTATCACTTTTTTCGCTAGCAGCCCAGCCCTAGTCTGGAAAGGCACCATTGCAGCGCCCGCATCGGTGCCGGACCTTCGCCAAGCAATCTCACGGAAGACGCCATGACAGGACAATCGCCGCTGCCCGCCCAGGCCGACCCGGCGCTGATCGCGCAATTTCGCAATGCCACCACCGCCGTGATCAGCGACAATCTCGCCCGCCTTCCCGGCGCGGTGGGGTTGAGGCCGTTTCACCGCGGCGGCACCATGGCCGGCACCGCGCTGACGGTGCGGGTCGCCGCCGGCGACAATCTCGTCATCCATCAGGCGCTCGAGCTGGTGCGCCCGGGCGACGTGATCGTGGTCGACGGCGGCGGGGACGTCAGCCGCGCGCTGGTCGGCGAGATCATGGCGACCGTGGCCATCAGCCGGGGCGCTGCAGGCTTTGTCATCGACGGCGCGATCCGCGACGCCGGCACGCTCGCCAAACAGGATTTCCCCTGCTTCGCCCGCGCCGCGATCCATCGCGGTCCCTACAAGAATGGCCCGGGTGCCATCAACGTGCCGGTCTCGATCGGCGGCATGGTCGTGTCGCCCGGCGACATCGTCGTCGGCGACGCGGACGGCGTGGTGGCATTTCCGCAAGGCCTCGCCGCCGACCTCCTGCAGAAGGTTCGGGCGCAGGAAGAGCGCGAGGCCGAGATTCTCAAGAGCATTCGCGAGGGCCGCTACGCCGGCGCCTACGGCAAGCGCGCCGGGTCCTAGTGTTGTGACCCAGACGCTTGATTCACACGGTGTCATTCCGGGGCGCCCGAAGGGCGAACCCGGAATCTTGCGCCGCAACCTCGAGATTCCGGGTTCGCCGCTGACGCGGCGCCCCGGAATGACGGACTGAGGTGTCAGAATAGCAACACTAGAGCGTTTTCGAGCGAAGTGGATACCGGTTCGCGTGAAGAAAACGCGTCAAAACAAAAAGCTGGAGCCCGGTTCTGATTCAATCAGAACCGGAAATGCTCTAGGCGGCCCGCCGCGCGCTATTCCTCGGACCAGGCGGCGAGCGGCTCCTTGATCGTCGTCAGCACCAGGAAGGTCATGGCCGAGCCGCACGCCATCACCAGGAATACCGAGCCCCAGCCATAGCGATCGAGCATGATGCCGGCGATTAGCGGCGCGCAGGCGCCGCCGATCTGGCCGCCCATGTTGACCACGGCATTCGCCACCGGATAGGTCTTCTTGCTGGCAAGCCCCATCGGATAGGCCATATAGGCCGAGAAGCCGATCGAGAGCAGCACGCCGGTCGCAAACAACAGCGCCGCGAACGCGGTGGGGTCGGCGGGCGACTGGATCAGCGCATACATGGTGCCGGCCGTGGCGAGCGCGGAGAACATCATGCCCGGCTTGCGCCGCTTGTCGAACAGGCGGTCCGACATCCAGCCGCCGACCAGATTGCCGACGACGGCGCCGACCCATGGCGCGGCCGCGACCACGCCGGTGCCCGCGATGCTGAACTTTTTCACCGCGATCAGATAGGTCGGAATCCACGCCAGCAGATAGTTGGAGATGCCGAGCTGAAAGCTGTAGCCGAGCGCGGCGCCCCAGATATCCCAGGAGGAGAACACCTCGGCCTTGGTTCGAAGCGGCGTCGTCACCTTGCGCGCGAGGATCAAGCGGTCGAGCAGGCCGAAATCGCTGGTGGCGCGCGCGGCGCCGGCCGGATCGTTCGGCGTGCGGTCGGCGATGACGTCAAGCTCCTGTTGCGAGCAGAAGCGCGACTCCGAGGGCCGGTCCGGGACCAGGAGATACCAGACGACGGCCAGCAGTATGCCAGGCACCGCGAACACGTAGAAGATCTCGCGCCAGCCCCAATAGCTCACGATCACGGCCGCGAGCGGCGGCACGATCACCGGCCCGAACTTGACCGCGGACAGGAAGATGCCGGCCGCAGTCCCCTTCTCCTTCGCCGCGAACCAGTTGTTGATGGTGGTGGCGATGCCGATCGGCAGCGGCCCTTCCGCTAGCCCCAGCCCGAAGCGGCTGAGCTGCAGCATCGCGGCCGAGGACGACAGCCCGGTCAGTGCAGTAAAGCCCGAGGTGAGCAGCATCGCCCTGGAGAACAGCTTGCTGACGCCGTACCTCCCGACCGCAAGCCCGGACGGAATCTGCGCGATCGCATAGCCCCACAGAAACAGGCTCAACAGCGCGCCCGCCTCGGTGTTGGACATCGCAAATTCCTTGCGGATGAACGGCAGCGCAAAGCCGATATTGGCGCGGTCCGCGGCAGCGATGGCGTAGATGACGAAAATGAGGCCCACGACCACCCAGCGGAAATGGCTGGCGGTGCGAACAGACACTTGAGCCGACATGGTCATGGTCCATTCCTCCCGGCAAGGCGCGCCCGATTTTCTTGTCCGCGGGCGCTTGCTGCGACACCGCAGGACTACCTACCGGCCGCGCCTGCCGAGAAAAGCGACAAATCCGCATGTTGTTACATGTCTTTTCGGACTGAGGGCTAAAGCCGGGTCTTCGGGATTTCGACCGCACGCAGATGTTTTTCCCGCCGAGCGTGAGCCGGAGCAGCCTCGCCACCCCTCTGCCGGAAGCCGCTAACCGACAGCAACATATCAACATCCCGGGAAAAACTTTGGCGATTTCGCGGCCACATTCGTTCCGTAGGCCCGCACCTCGTGAGATGAGGTGTGGCGCATGAAATTTGGAATGCGGATGCAGGGCGGCTTGCTTGGCGCCCTGATGATGTTTGCCGTATCGATCGCCGCCACGCCGGTCGCCTTGTCGCTAATAGCCCCCGCCGCGGCTCAGACGGTGGCAACTGCAATCGAGGTCGAGGGCAATCGCCGCGTCGAAGCCGAGACCATTCGCTCCTATTTCAAGCGGGGTCCCAATGGGCAGCTCGATACCGGGCAAGTCGACGACGGACTGAAAGCCCTGGTCGAGACCGGTCTGTTTCAGGACGTGAAGATCAACCGCGAGCGCGGCCGCGTGGTCGTCGCCGTTGTCGAAAATCCCGTGATCAACCGAATTGCCTTCGAGGGCAACAAGAAGATCAAGGACGAACAGCTGTCGGGCGAAATCCAGTCGAAGCCACGCGGCACGTTCTCCCGTCCCATGGTGCAGTCGGATGCCCAGCGCATCGCCGAGATCTATCGCCGCTCGGGCCGCTACGACGTGCACGTGACGCCCGAGATCATCGAGCAGCCCAACAATCGCGTCGACCTGGTGTTCACGATCCTCGAGGGCAACAAGACCAGCGTCAAATCCGTCGAATTCGTCGGCAACAGCTACTACTCGTCCTACCGCCTGCGAGACGTCATCAAGACTCACGAGACGAACTGGCTGAGCTTCCTCGGCAACAACGACGTGTACGACCCCGACCGCATCGAGGCCGATCGCGACCTGATTCGCCGCTTCTATCTCAAGCACGGCTTTGCCGACGTGCAGGTGGTGGCGGCTCTCGCCGAATACGACCCGGACAAGAAGGGCTTCCTCGTCACCTTCAGGATCGACGAAGGCCAGCAATATCGCGTCGGCTCGGTGCGGTACGAATCCTCCATTGCCGGTTTCGACGCCAATTGGCTCGCAGGCTCCTCGCGCGTCTCCGTCGGCTCGCTCTATAACGCGGAGGCGTTGGAGAAGTCGGTCGAGAGCATGCAGATCGACGCCTCGCGGCGCGGCTATGCGTTCGCGGTGGTGCATCCGCGCGGCGACCGCGATTTCGAGGCGCGCACCGTGTCGATCGTGTTCGGCGTCGATGAGGGCCCGCGCAACTACATCGAACGCATCGACATCCGCGGCAACAGCCGCACCCGCGATTACGTGATCCGCCGCGAGTTCGACATTTCGGAAGGCGACGCCTACAACCGCGCCCTCGTCGACCGCGCCGAGCGGCGGCTGAAGAACCTCAACTTCTTCAAGGACGTCAAGATCACGACGGAGCCCGGCTCGTCGAGCGACCGGGTGATCCTCGACGTCAATGTCGAGGAGAAGTCGACCGGCGACTTCTCGGTCTCGGGTGGCTATTCGACGAGCGACGGCGCGCTCGCCGAGGTCAGCGTTTCCGAACGCAACTTCCTCGGACGCGGCCTCTATGCCAAGGCCTCGGTCAGCTACGGCGAATATTCGCGGGGCATCTCGCTGTCCTTTGTCGAGCCATATCTGCTCGACTATCGCGTCGCTCTTGGCCTCGACACCTACTATCGCCAGCAACTGCCGAACAGCTACTACAGCTACGGCGTCAGGACGTTCGGCTTCAGTCCCCGGCTCGGGCTGCAGTTGAACGAGGAGACGTCGTTGCAGCTGCGCTATTCGATCTACCAGCAGCAGATCACGCTCTCCAGCGCCTACGACAATTGCAACAACAACACAGCCAGCACCTCGCTCGCTTTCAATCCAACGCCCGCCTACATCAGAAGCGTCCTTGGCGGCGTCGACCCGGATTATGCGTCGAGCTCATCCTACTACGGTTATGGCTGCTACGGCGACGGCGAATCCACGCTCCCGATCCGCGAGGAGCTGGCAAACGGCCCGAGCTGGTCGTCTGTCATCGGCTACACGCTGAATTACAATACGCTCGACAACAACCAGAATCCGACCGACGGATTGCTGGTCGACTTCAAGCAGGACTTCGCGGGGGTCGGCGGCGACGTCACCTATCTGAAGAACCAGATCGATGCCAAATATTACAGCCCCCTGGTATCCGACATCGTCAGCCTGATCCATCTGCAGGGCGGTGTGCTCAACAAGGTCGGCAGCAACGACCTGCGCATGCTGGATCACTTCCAGATGGGCGCCAATCTGGTGCGCGGCTTCGCGTCGAACGGCATCGGGCCGCGAGACATCACCTACTACAGCCTCGGCGCCAGCGGCGATGCCCTCGGCGGCACCAAATTCTGGGGTGCCTCGGCCGAGTTGCAGATGCCCTTCTGGTTTCTGCCCAAGGAGGTCGGGCTGAAGGGCGCGGTCTATGCCGACGCCGGCGCGCTGTGGGACTATCAGGGTCCAACCTCATGGGCCGCCACCGGCGAGGTCAACTCGGCCGCCTGCAAATGCGGGCTGCAATACGACGACAGCAAGGTCGTTCGCAGCTCCGTCGGCGTCGGCCTGATCTGGGCCTCTCCGTTCGGGCCGCTGCGCTTCGACTATGCAGTTCCGCTGACCAAGGGGAAATACGACATCGTGCAGGAGTTCAAGTTCGGCGGCGGCACGTCGTTCTGAACCGGCATCGGCGCATGACGACAAGCCGCGATTGGATGAAGCACGAACTCTATCTGGTTCAGGTCAAAACGCCGGCCGAAGCCAAGGGGCCGTGGGACCTCGTGAAGCTCGTCGCGACCATCCCGCCCGACCAGGCCTTCCGTCCGCTCGAGCGCAGCAAATGCGATCTCGTGGGAAGGTGATTGCGCCACGACCACATGATAGGGGCCGTAGCCCAACGCGCCGGTGAGAGCGTCAGTTTCGGTTCGCGACATATCGGCTGGGCAGGCTCTTTCTTGGAAAAGCTCCGCGGCCCCCTTCCATCTGCAATCGACCCCCGGTCCACGTCCACCACGCGCCATCATTGGCGCGGAACCGGCGAGTTGACATCGAACCTCTCGTCGTTTATTAAACTATACCGTATAGTTTGCTCCGGTCGGCCGGCCGAACTGCCGGCTTCACGAGCCCGGCCCGGGCCGCTTTCGAAGCGGAAAGTACGCGTTTGCCCGCGGTCAAGCCTACTGAGGTTCAAAAGGACATTGAAAGGACGAGATGGATATGGCGGACCACAAATTTGTCGCGATCGCGCTCGCCGCGGCCTGCATCTGCAACGCGGTCGCTCTGGCTCAGGAGAATCGCGGAACGCCGGAGCAGCGAGCCGCATGTACACCGGACGCGTTCCGGCTTTGCAGCGACTACATCCCGGACCCCTCAAGGGTCGAAAGCTGCCTGCGGCACCGAAAGCTGGATCTGAGCAATGCCTGCAGAGCGGTTTTCGAGCAGTCAGCGACGACTGCTTCCAGCGGAGGCAAATAGCCAAGGTGAAGCCGACTGCGAACGGTCGTCATGTCAGATTGCCGCTGAAGCGACATGGCATTCGACGAGTTCGCGGAAGAGATGAGGAACAACACCATGAACACGATATATATTCCTGCGTTGGCCGGTTTCGGAGGATCGGCCTTTGGTGCTCTGTCGACGATCATCACCAATTGGGCGGCTCAGCGCCGCAAGGAGCGCGACCGTCATCACTCGCGGTCCATCTCCAAGCGTGAGGAGCTCTACAAAAGCTTCGTCGAAGAGACCTCCCGCCTCTACGCAGACGCACTGCTCAACGAGCAGTGCGAGCCGTCGAAACTGGTCGACATGTATGCGCTCATCGGACGCATGAAGATCATGTCGAGCGATGAGGTGGTCGACGCGGCCGAGAAAGCGGCGCTCCTGATCATCAAGACCTACGCGTCCCCGAACCGAAGCTTTGCCGACATACCGGAATTCATAAGGGAAATGGACCCGCTGCGCGACTTCAGCGAGGCCTGCAGGCGCGAATTGCAGTTGCACCATTCGCGCTGACTCCACTTTCGACCCGACATCGCCGGCGCTCATTCCGGCTCCCGATCCGAAAGTCGTCGGTTGGCGGCAGCGCGGCAGGGTCGGTTTTGGATCAGACGTCGTCGCGCCAGGGGACGTCGACCGATTGTCTTTTTCCATGTTCGCACGGCATCCCGGACAGACGCTTTGCCCTTGAACTCCCCTGCCCTCTGACTGCCGATGATCCAGCGCCGTAGCGCAGGGTGCTCGGTCGGATTCGGCCTTCATCCGGCCTCGCAAAGACGATCGAGCTGAGGTCGCTGATTCTGCCGATGTCGACCTCCCCGCTTCCGTCTCAGCCCGGCATGAGGTCTGGCGCGCTGACGAGCGGCGCGCTCTCGCAAGCTGTCGCCGGTAGCGTGGCCTTGGGCTCCTCATGTATCCGGAACCAGGCCACGTAAAGCGCCGGCAGGAACAACAGCGTCAACAGCGTGCCGACGATGATGCCGCCCATCATGGCATAGGCCATCGGCCCCCAAAAGATCTCGCGCGCGATTGGGATGAGGGCAAGACTTGCTGCGGCAGCGGTCAGCAGGATCGGCCGCATGCGGTGCTCGGTCGCCTCGACCACAGCGTCCCAGGCCTGCCGTCCCTCCTTCCTCAGATCCTCGATCTGCACGATCAGGATAACCGAGTTTCGAACCAGGATGCCGATCAGCGCGAGCACGCCGAGGATGGCCACGAAGCCTAGCGGCGCTCCGCTCGGCAGCAGGGCCATCACCACGCCTATCAGCGCGAGCGGGGCGACCGCAAACACCAGGAACAGACGATGGAAGCTTTGCAGCTGAAGCATCAGGACCGTCGACATGACGAAGAGCATGAGCGGCACGACCGCCACGATCGGCGCCTGGCTCTTCGCGCTCTCCTCGACGGCACCGCCGATGGCAACCGAATATCCAGCCGGCAATTGCCTGCTGAATTCCGCCACCTTCGGAGCCAGCTGGTCCACGACGGTCTTCGGCTGCACGGTGTCGACGATACCGGCCTTCAGGGTAATTGTCGGAATCCGGGCGCGGCGCCAGATGGTCGGCTGCTCGATTTCGTAGCGCAGATTGGCCACGGCGCCGAGCGGCACCGATTGCCCACCCAGCCCGATCAGTTGCAGGTCACGCAACGTATCGATCGAGGCGCGTTCCGGCGCGGTCGCCCGCCCCGTGACATTGACGAGGTAGATGCTGTCCCGCACCTGGGTGACCGGCGTGCCCTCGAGCACCGAGTTCAAGGTCGTGGCGATGTCCTCCGAGGTGACGCCGAGCTGGCGCGCCTTGTCCTGGAGCACGTCGACCTTGAGGACGCGCGCGGGCTCCATCCAGTCGAACACAACGTTGCCCAGGTCGGGGCTGCCGCGGAGAACGCCTGCGAGCTTCTGCGAGAAGTCCCTCACTTTCGCCAGATCGGGACCGCTCACACGGTACTGCACCGGGCGCCCGACCGGCGGTCCGACTTCGAGCAGCTTGACGTAGGTGTCGGTCCCGGGAAACGTCCGTCTCAGGTAATCCTCGAACTGCGCCTTGAGGCGGTCGCGCGCCTTGATGCCGCCCCGGGTCACGACCACCTGCTGGCCAAACCACGCATTCGCCGTCTGCACGTCGAATGACAGCACGAACCGCGGCGCGCCGACACCGACATAAGTCGACCAATGATCGACTGACGCATTGTCCTCGAGCTGCTCGTGCTCGAACCGCGCGATCTGCGCGTTGGTATCGGCAATCGAGGCGTTCTGCGGCAAATTCCAGTCGATCACGAGCTCGCTGCGGTCGGATGACGGGAAGAATTGCTGCTGCACGAATTGCAACCCGAACAAGGCCAGCAGAAAAGCCCCAGCCGTCACCGAAACGGTGGTCCAGCGGTGCCGCATGCAGACGAGAAGCAGCCGCGAAAATGTCCGCGCCAGCCGCCCTTTCTCTTCGTGATGACCTTTCATCCTGGCAGGCAGGATGGTGACCCCCAGCAGCGGCGTGAACAGCACCGCGACGATCCAGGACACGATCAGCGAGACCGCAATCACCACGAACAGGGTGAAGGTGAACTCGCCGGCATTGCTGCTGTTGAGGCCGATTGGAATGAAGCCGGCAACCGTCACCAGCGTGCCCGTCAGCATCGGGAACGCCGTCGAGGTGTAGACGTGGGTCGCCGCCTTCTCCAGGGGATCACCGACCTCCAGGCGCGCCACCATCATTTCGACCGCGATCATGGCGTCATCGACGAGCAGGCCGAGCGCAATGATCAAGGCGCCGAGAGAAATCCTCTGCAGCGAAATGCCGGTGTAGGCCATCACGACGAATGTGATGGCGAGCACCAGAGGGATCGCGATCGCCACGACAAGCCCTGCCCGCAATCCGAGGCTGAGGAAGCTGATGCCGAGAACGATGACCACCGCTTCGAACAGCGCTTCCGTGAAGCCCGAGACCGCATGCTCGACCACCACTGGCTGATCCGCGACTAGGTGGACGCCGATCCCGACCGGCAAGTCGGCGATGACCTTCGACATCTCCGCCTTCAGAGCTTCGCCGAATTTCAGCAGGTTGGCGCCGGACTTCATGCCGATGGCAAGCGCGATGGCCGGCTTGCCGTTGTACCTGAACAATGTCTGCGGCGGGTCGACATAGCCGCGCGTGATGGTCGCGACGTCGGTCAAGGGAAAGAAGCGGTCGTTGACGCGCAGATTGACCGCCTTCAGGCTTGCCTCGGACGTGAACTGTCCGTTGACGCGGACGCTGACGCGCTCGGGACCTTCCTGGAAGACGCCGGATGGCGCGACCGCATTCTGTCCCTGCAGCGAGGTCATGATCGAATGCACGTCGAGGCCAAGGGCCGCGATCTTGCGGGTGGAGAATTCGAGATAGATGACCTCGTCCTGTGCACCGAGAATGTCCACCTTGCCGACATTCGGCACCGTCAATATCCTGGCGCGGATGTCCTCGACCTGGTCGCGCAGCTGGCGCTGGCTCAGGCCGTCGCTGGTGAACGCGTAGATGTTGCCGAACACGTCGCCGAACCGGTCGTTGAAAAATGGTCCGGCGACCCCTTGAGGAAAGTCGCTCTTGATGTCGGCAATCATGTTGCGGACCCGGATCCAGGTCGGCTTGACGTCCGTCGCCTTGGTGTTGTCGCGCAGATAGACGAACACCGTGGTCTGGCCGGCGACCGTCACGCTCTTGGTGTAGTCGAGCGATTCCAGTTCCTCGAGCTTCTTCTCGATCCTGTCGGTGACCTGGCGCGTCATGTCTTCCGGCGATGCGCCCGGCCATTGCGCCTGGATCACCATGGTCTTGATGGTGAAATCGGGATCTTCTTGCCGGCCGAGTTGCAGGTAGGCGAAGAGCCCGGCCGCCATGAAGGCGATCATGAAATACCAGACGAGCGAACGATGTCCGAGCGCCCAGTCGGAAAGGTTGAACGACGTCATGGGTTTTGATCCTGTTCGATGCGGACGTGCTGTCCTTGCCTGAGGCTGTGGACGCCCGCGGTCACGATGCGCGCGCCGGCGGCAATCCCTCGGGCGACGCGAACGCCGCCCTGGTCTTGCGCGAGATCGACCTTGTGCAGCGACACCGTGCTGGCGGGGAGATCGACCACCCAGAGGAAGCTCTCGCCGTCCCTGGCGAGCACCGCCGAGGCCGGCACGCGCAGGATCGGGGTTTGCTCCTTTTCGAGTTTCGCCGTCACGGTCGCGCCGAGGCGAAAGCTCGCGGGCGGGTCCTCCAGGGCGATGCGGACCCGCCGGGTGCGTGTTGCCGGATCGGCTTGCGGCGCGATCTCGCGAATCCGACCTTCGACCTGAACGGCAGGAAGCAGTTGCAGGCTGACCCTGAAGGGCAGACCGATGTCCAGCGGAAGCGGGAAATCCTCGCCGATATCGACAACGGCCTCCCTGACGTCCGGCCGCGCCACCGTCAGGACGCTTTGACCAGGCGCGACCACCTGCCCGACCTCTGCGCCGACCGCGGTGACGACACCGGCGAAATTCGCCTTGAGCTGCGCATAGCCGAGCTGCTCGCCGGCTTTCGTCAAGTTGGCGCGCGCGCGGGCGACCGATGCCTCCGCACCAGCCCGCGCCTGCTCCGCATTGTCCAGTGTCTGCTTCGTGGTCGCATCGCTCGTAATCAGCGTGCGCTGCCGTTCCTCCGTCGCCCTCGCGTTTGCAAGTTGGGCTTCCGCCTTGGCGAGCTCGGCTTTGGCCGCGCGTACCGCGAGCTCGAGAGCCGTCGCATCGATGGTTCCGACGGTTTGGTCTTGTGCGACGAGATCCCCGACATTGACCGGGCGGGCGGTCAGCCGTCCCAGCACGCGGAAGGCGAGATCGGTCTTGAAGCGCGGCTCAACGACGCCCACCGCTACGGTCCCACCGGACTGGCTCGGCTCCAGCACCGTTGACAGCACGGGCCTGATGGGCTCGGGCGCTGTCGTCTCCTGCTGGCATCCTGCGAGCGCCAGCATCGAGGCTGCGAGCGCGGGCACGATCATGGCGCGCCTGTTCATGACCGATCTCCGTCGTAGGTCACGGGCTGCCCGATGCTCAGCAGCTTCCCGCCGTCGATCACGACACGGTCGCCCGGCTGCAGACCCGCGCTGATGAGCACGTTCCCGGCTTCATAACCGCCCACACTGACGGGCTTGAGAGAGACGGCCCTCGACCTTGGATCGACGCTCCACACCGCCGGCTTCGATCCCACAGCCGTCAGTGCAGTCCAGGGCACTGCGATCTGCTGCCGGGCTTTTGCCCTGGCCGTTCCTGCGACGGCGCTGCCGAGCGTCATCGCGGCCGGCGGATCCGGAATTGCCACCTTGACGCGGATGGTCGAGCTCTTCGGATCAATGGCGGGCGACACTTCCCTGACATATCCGCGCGCTGTCACGCCGGGATCGGAGACGAGCCTGAGCGACACCTGACTGCCGTCGAGATCGGCAAAAAAGACCGCTTCATAGACCTCAAAAACCGCATCGCGCTCGCCATCCTGCGCCAGCGCGAGCACCGGTTGAGCAGCCTGCACGACTTGACCAACCTCCAGACTGCGCGAGGTAATCACGCCCGCAGCCTCCGCACGCAGCGCGGTGTAGCCGAGCGCATCGTTGGCCGATCCGAGCTGGGCCTTGGCTGCGTCCAGCGCACTTTCCGCGGTGCGCAACCCCTCCTGCGCCTGGTCATAGACCGGTCGGGTGGTGAAACCGCTGGTGATCAGGGACTTCTGCCGCTCGAACGTGGCTTTCGCAACGCGCAGCTGGGATTGCGCGGCGACGACAGCCGCCGTCGCGGCATCGACATCGGCCTGCTGCTCGGCCGGGTCGAGCAGCGCAAGCACTTGTCCGGCTTCCACATGGCTGCCGACGTCCACAAAGCGCGCGATTACGCGCCCGCTCACCCGAAAGGAAAGATCGGCCCGGAAGCGGGCCTGAACCTCGCCGGTCAATGTCACAGACGTTTGCTGGCTGCGCGGCTGCACGATCTCCGTACGAACGTACGCAGCGTGCACGACGGGCGCAGCCGCGCGATCATGGCAGGCACTCAGGACGGTTGCAGCCAGTGCGGCGGCCAGACTGCCGGCATTCCTGAGCTTGCGGTATCCGGTCGATTGAACGACCTCTGGGCGGCTTCGAAAACAAGTCTTCATGGCACATCACGCCGTGCGAGCCGACAACAATACGCCCAGGGAATCGACGGCCCGGCAGCGAGAGGCAAACTCCTCTTGTTTCACCCGTGACATGCCGACCTGACGATCGCCGCGATCCAGGGCGCTGGCTTCGCAAGGCGCCGCCTGGTGCCGCGAAGCAGTCGCCTCGTTCGCCCTCCGCTCGCGCGCGGTCATTTGAAAAGAGAGGACGACCGACCTGAAGGTCGCGCCGAGACCAAGCTCGATCCGCCCGCCGAGGCTCCTGGCGAGAGACCTGATGATCCGCAAACCCTGCCCTTGTCTCTCGCTCGGAGCCGCGGAACCGTTGTCCGCCACGACACAATTGACCACCCCTTCTCTAAGCGCGAGCTTGATCGTGATCTCTCCACTCCGCGCTTCGAAGCGGGCATGTTTGGCGACGTTGGTCACGAGCTCGTTGACGATCAAGCCCAGGCGCCAGCATCGCTCCGGCTGGAGCGGCAGGGACTCGCCCCTGAACGTGAGCTGGATGTCCAACCTGTTCAGCAACGCAGCCCTCAAAGCCGAGCAAAGCCTTCGGACATACACGCCGGCATCGATCAGCCTCTCCGGCTTCGGCATCCGCAAGGCGCGGTGGACCTCGGCACATCCATGCAGCAGCTCGACGGCACTGCTCAGCGAAGCCTTGGCTTCCGCGCCTTCCGCTCTCACGGCTGCAATGGAGATCAAGTTGATCACCGATGCCAACTGGTTGTTGATCCGATGGTTCGCCTCCTGCAACAGCGTCGCCATCTCCGACGCGGAAGCCATCGTGCTCGATCCAATCACGACAAAATCTCCTCAGCTTTGCGCCCGGGATGACCGGCACCGACGGTGCACTCCACCTGCCCTGCGGCCATGCGAACCCGGTCGTCTTAAATAAACTATACCGTATATTTTCTTTTCCTTGCAATCCTTTTCCGTCCGTGTCAACAGGAAATTGCGCGCACAAACCCGTGATGGTGGATTCAAGGATGGCGAAGACCAAAGGACCGAAACGCGGCAGGCCCTCGAGGGACCTCGCTGGCGATGTTCAGGCGCGGATTCTCGATGCGGCTCAGGAGCTGTTTCTCGAGAAAGGGTTCCGCAGCACGAGCATCGACGAGATCGCCGAGATGGCCCCTGCGAGCAAGCCGACGATCTACGCCCATTTTCCGGGAAAGGAGGCGCTGTTCACCGCGGTGGTCGGCCGGACGATCAACGAGCTGACGGATTTCGAAGGCTTCACGCCCGAAGGCCGGACGGTCGAGGACAAGCTCACCAATCTCGCCAGGGAGATCGTGGAGAGATTCATCGAGGACACGCTGGACCTGACGCGAGCGACGATTGCAGAGGCGAAGCGCTTTCCCGAATTGAGCCGAAACGTGCATGGCGCTGCACGCGACCGGGCGGCGGGCGCCGTTTCGCGGCTGCTGGATGATGCCGCGCACAAGCTTGCCCATCCTCAAAAAGGACCATTCAGCGGCAAGCGGAAGCTCGCCACCGCCCAGATGTTCATGGATCTCATTCTGCTTCCAATGCTGATGAGATCGCTGATGGGTGAGGAGCTGAAGGACGTCAAGAAAGAGCTGCCGTCCTTCCTGCAAGAGCGCGTCAGCTTTTTTCTCGCTGCGTGCAAAGCCGACTGGGCCCCATGATGGGCTTGCAGCGTGGCCGCAGCATCAGCTCCGGCCAGCCGGCCGCCGATCGGTTCGAGAGCCGGCGCGGACGTGAATTGACGCAAAGCTGATCATCTCGAGCCAGCCGCCGAGGATCAAACGCAGGACGCCTCTCCGGCAATCGCTCCCGGAACACGCCGACTTGATATCCCGGTCATTGACAGCGCCGTCGCCGCGTCGTATTCAAACTATACGGTTTAGTTTATATACAGGAGCAACCGGAATGTCTCTCGTCTCATTTCTCCCGGAAGGTCCCATCGGCGGGCTCGCGGCACTGGGTTTGAATTTGCTGGTGGCGCTTGGGCTGATCGCAGCAAGCCTCTTGCTGGGCGTCGCGCTCTCCTTGCTGATCGGCTTGAACGCGGTGGTCGCCGAGCCGACGCGCGCGATCCGCGCGCGTCTGAATCGGAGGGTCCCGCAATGACGCAAGCCCTCCTTTTCACCCGCGACCTCATCATCTGTTGGCTCAAGGTCTCGCTCGCCCCGGTCGAACTCACCTACGACATGATCGAGGCCGAGCTTCAGCGCAGGGGCGTCGATCTATGAGCAGGACCGCACATCGCATGGCATGCGAATTCCGCCTGACGAGCGCCAGTAACGATCCCGACTCCGAAAGAAACACAATGCCAAAGAAGCAGCTATTCGCAATCATCCTCGCCTTGTCAGCCGCATGTCCAGCCGCGCGTGCCCGCGCCGACCTGGCAGGCATCGCGAGCGCCGCCGAGCAGCCGCATCAATCCGCGCAAGACGACGAGGACTCCAATCGGCGCCGGCTTGAGCAATTCCGTGCCGCGCAGCTGTCGCTCAATCGGATCATCGCAATTGCCGAGCAGTTGCATCCGGGCTCGAGAACCGCATCCGCCAGCTTCGAGCCTTCGCCCTCGCCCGGCTACCGGGTCCTGACGGTGGAGAACAACGCGGCCTGGGAGAACGTGATCGATGCCCACACCGGGGCCGTTGCCGGTGCGGAGACGGCCTTGCCCCTGAGCAAGCTCGACGCGGACGATCGGAGCAAGATCGTCGCCTTGAGGTCGATCGGCCAGGAATTGGCGGACGCCGTGCATATTGCCGAAAAGGCCGCATCGGGAAAGGCGCTCGGCGCCGGGCTGGTTCGGCAGGAAGGCAGACTGAATTTCGTTGTCGTCGTCGTGAGCGGAGACAACCTCAAGGAAGTCCTGCTCGAACCGCCGAAGGGACGTGGCCGCGGATCCGACAAGTACAGGCTAAGCCGGCCGTAACGCACTCACGCCACGCGGCTCAATGTAAGTGCTCCGCCCTCCCGGGCTCTGCCGCGTTCGCTAGGGTCGACCGGCCAGGCCCGCAGCAATGTTGCAGTTGATGTTAATGAGGGGCGTCAGCTTCGCCGGATCCGGCTCTATCTGCATTTCGAAGGTTTGTGCAAAAACGAAGGTCGCGATGTTGGCGATCCCTTGACGTATCTCCAGCGAATTCGGGTTGTCGTTCGATTCCGCTTCCGCAAAGAAGATGCACCACAATCTCCGATTAAACATCAGAGCGTTGTGCATATTCTTGTCGGGCCCTTTCCAATCGCTCTGGATTTCCCGCAACAATCTTGCGGCCTTTAGCAGGGCTTGCGCCTCTATCTCACGGGGAGCTGCCGTCGCTTGAGACGTACGCGCGTAAGCTTGGGCACCGTAGGACATCAACAACCACCTCGAATCTGACACAAAACCGCGAGGGACCTGAGTTTTAGGCTTTCGTTTTTAAAATATGGTTATCGCTTTCGGCCTCGCCGCGGAACAAGCCGCCGCTTCTCTGATCGGTAGCGCGACAGCGCGGAGCTTTCCACCGCCGCAATCCTGTCAGCATCGCCCCATTGAGCGGCGCGACGTCGCCGGCTCGCGACGCGAGGAACTTCATCGGCAAGTTTCGCTCAACGGCCGCGAACGAATGGAAAGGGTGCCGCCGGAGATCATCGCCACGGTCGTGGAAAAGATGATCGACCTTCCATGCGCGGTACCTCGAGCGGACGGCAGACCGCTCCGGTCACGATCGGGCCCGGTCGCTCGCTGGTGACGGTAACTTGGTCTGAATTGCCCCTCCCTGTTCTCGCCTCGTCGGAGCCTCTTCGACGCTACGCTGCTCAAGGCGCTCAACAGGGCCGCGGCGCGTTGATCTTTATCGCGGCCGCGCGCCGCCGACGCAATTTTCTATTTTTAAACAGATATTTGACCGGCCCGATGGGGATCATCCGATTGCCTCCGGCAGTCTCTCTCCAAGGGTGCCAAAAAATTCTTGGCGCTCCTCTTGAACAGAATTTTTCCGGTTCCTAGGTCGTTTTCCGCCGGGGGCTGGTTCCGGCTCCGGTTAGATGACATCGCTAGACTGTTAAGGAGGATGTGCATGCATTTCCGTCCATTGCACGACCGTGTGCTCGTGCGCCGCATCGATGCCGAGGAGAAAACTGCCGGCGGCATCTTCATTCCCGACACCGCAAAGGAGAAGCCGCAGGAAGGCGAGATCATCGCCGCGGGTCCCGGAGCGCGGAACGAGCAAGGTCAATTGGTCCCGCTCGACGTGAAAGCGGGGGACCGGGTGTTGTTCGCAAAATGGTCGGGCACCGAGGTGAAGATCGACGGCCAGGATCTCCTGATCATGAAGGAGAGCGACCTTCTCGGTATCATCGAGCACAGCGGCAAGCTGAAGAAGGCGGCCTGACGTCGCCGAGACGCTGACAGTCATAAACAGAAAGGAGATTGGAACATGGCTGCCAAAGACGTGAAGTTCTCGACCGAGGCCCGTGAGCGCATGCTGCGGGGCGTGGACAAACTGGCGAATGCGGTAAAGGTCACGCTCGGTCCGAAGGGACGCAACGTGGTGATCGAGAAATCGTTCGGAGCGCCGCGCATCACCAAGGACGGCGTCACCGTCGCCAAGGAAATCGAGCTGGAGGACAAGTTCGAGAACATGGGCGCCCAGATGGTGCGCGAGGTGGCGTCGAAGACCAACGATCTCGCCGGTGACGGCACGACCACCGCGACCGT
>Ga0070738_10001578_pt1 | contig 43872 bp, 32 predicted proteins | sample Coa_R2_2_FD_66446 | JGI IMG/M metagenome (GOLD analysis project Ga0070738, IMG submission 66446) | Surface soil microbial communities from Centralia Pennsylvania, which are recovering from an underground coalmine fire - Coalmine... | ecosystem: Environmental > Terrestrial > Soil > Unclassified ...
CAAGGATGTCACCCAGGTTCCTCCGGAAATGATCGTAGACGAGCCGCATTTTGGGATCGTCCTGTCGCACCTGGTGCGAAAGGAACATGGCCATGCCGCCCCATTCACGCTCTGATCCGTTCCGGGTTTGAACGCTCGAAATTAGACTATCGAGCATTTGGATGCTCCGGAGCTTCTTAAGGGCCAGGTTGGCTCGAATGAGGCCAAGGCTTGCCGCAGGTGAGCCAAAGACGGTGCCTGCGCCAAAGGGGCCGACTACTTCGTTGTTGCCCATGTAGACCACGAGGGCGTCCGCATGTGCGTTCACGCAATCCTTTGCGAGTGGCAGCAGAGCGTGTGAGTTGATGGCGGTCATGGATGCATTTACGACTTCGAATCGCCGCCCCGGGTAACGCCCTTCAAGCAAGGCCTGCAGCATTCTCGCCAACCCGAACTCCGGCTGCGGATCGCCATAAGCCGCAGATTCACCCAAGACGAAAATCCGTGTCGTGTCTGCCGGTTTCTTCGCCTCCACAGCGCACGGGAAAGGTTGCCGCGCCATTCGGCGTCCGAGGAAACGCCATGTGAACCGGTCATTTTCAACGATCATGTCCCGGCCGTTGATCTCGACCGGCACAAAGAATGACGTGGGGTAGCCAACCCCAAACACCCGGAGAGCCGCTTCAATCAACGCCCAAACCAGCAGAGGCACGCCTATCAGCACAGCGGCTCTCATGGGCCACACGTAGTTCTGCCTCAACACCAGGCCGGTGGACTTTTTCCTGGGTTGTTCAACAGGAGAGGGCGGCGGGCTTACTGCTCTTGGGTGAGGTTTGCGCGATCTTCGCGACATCGATTTTCAGAAGCTAAAGAGCCTGCCGCCAAAACACGAGCCCGCAGTGCCAGAGGTCTTGGCGTCGCAAGAGGTTCGCGCAGAAGCGAAGCAACGCGCCGCGCCCCGGACGAAACGGCCCGGCATTGTTGCTGGAATGCGAAAACAAGCATTGACAAAATTAAATTGCTATACTTTATTAATGCCACTGTGGCCTGTTTGTCACAACCCTTTAACTTTTGCGGTTATGCAAAAACCCATTTTCGAATTCCCCTGTCTTTTCACCCGGACACTTGAGCCGGGACAGCCCGATTCCGAGCCCAACCGTGCCCGCGAGCTGAAACATCGTCGGGGCTTTACTCTGATTGAGCTTTTGGTGGTCATCGCCATTATTGCAATCCTTGCCGCGATGCTTCTGCCGGCGCTTAGCAAATCCAAAGAGCGGGCCATTCGGCTCAAATGCATGAGCAACATCAAGCAGCTCTGCCTGGCCACGTTCATTTATGCCGCGGATTACAAAGAAAAACTGCCGCAGATGACAACGGGTAACTGGGCCTGGGATTGCCCTTGGTACGTGGCCGACCTTATGACGCAAAACGGAGCGCAGCGCCACATCATGTATTGCCCCGGGTTTCCGGATCAAGACAACGACACGCTCTGGAATTTCCATCCACCAGCCGGAAGCGATACTTCGGGGATCGACGCGTTCAGGGTAATCGGTTATGCCCAGACCTTCCCCGGAACCGCGAGCATTATTTCCACCAATGACAACCCGTCTATCATTCCAACCTCGATCAAGTACGTAACCCTCACGTTGCCGCCCCCAATGCCGACGGAACGGGTCCTCATTGCCGATGCCACTATCTCGCATCCGGGACAAGCCAACACAAACAACCTGTATGCCAATCAATACACGGGCATCCAGGGCGGCTGGCAGAAGCTGCACCGCACGTCACATTTGGACGGTGTTTTGCCCTCCGGCGGCAATGTCGGGATGCTCGACGGCCACGCGGTATGGCGCAGCTTCAAGCAAATGGTTCCCCGGACCGATCCTGGCTCAGGAAGCCCGGTCTTTTGGTGGTAAGCAGCAGTGTCGTGTTGAGTCGCAATAACAGCAGATTCGGCGGCAGCTCACGTTGGCTCGTGACTGGCGGAACCGTTTGTTGCGCGGGTGGCTTCAATCCTCGCATTCTTGTCGTCAGTCCATGATTGTCGTTCCCGCCCGGATGGGCCAAATCAACAAACGCACATTGCTGGGGCGTTTGCAAAAAATGGGGCAAGGCTCCCGTGCGGAACTGGCCCGGTTGCTCGGGATCAGCCAGCCCACGGCGGGCAGAATCGTCGACGAGTTGCTCGCAGTAAAAGTTCTCGAAGAGCTCCCGGACGGCGCGGCCGGGGCTGACACAGGTAAAACCAACGGAAGGCTTGGGCGGCCCAGCCGGATGTTGCGCTTGGATTCCACTCATCCACGATTTGTTGCGATTCACCTGGGCGTTTCTGAAACCAGGCTGGCATTGGTCCCGTTGGGAGTCGGAAACGCGGAACACTGGGACCTCTCATTCCCGACTCCACCTTCGGCCGAGGAATGGTCACGTCTGCTGCGCAATGCTTCTCAAAGCTTGAATGCGAAAGGGCTTTGGGGCGTGTTGGTGAGCGCTCCGGGGATCGTCGATGAAAATGGTTGCCGGATTCTCTTTTCTCCGAACCTGCACTGGACCGAAAAGGCGGACCTACCGGCACTTTTACGCGATATTTGGAATGTGCCCGTCCTGCTGGTGCAGGAAGAACGCGCGCTGTCCCTCGGACATCATGCCGCCGTTCCGGAGGACGATAGTTTCCTGCTGGTCGATTTTGGTGAAGGCGTTGGAGGAGCCGTTGTCGTGGGAGGGCAAAGCTATACCGGCCCGTTGCCCGTCAGTGGCGAGTTGGGGCACACGCCGGTTTTGGGGAACTGGCGCCCATGCGGTTGCGGGGCTGTGGGGTGTGTCGAGACCCTCATTTCGACGCGTGGCTTGCTGCAGAGTTTCGCGCTTGCGGTGCCCGGCGCGGCTCACACGTGGCCGTCGCTGATCCAGTACATCTCCCAGGAAGGAGTCACAAGCTGGCTTGGGGAGGCGATTGACGCCGCCGCCGCTGTGATCGCCGGCGCCGCCAATGTTCTTGGTGTCGGGCACATCGTCATCACGGGCAGTCTCACCGAATTGTCGCCAGGCGTTGTCACCCACCTCGAACGGGCAGTCGTCAAAGGAACGATGTGGGCGCGATTCGGTAAAGTGACTTGCGTCAGCGCACCCCGCCGCCGCACTCTTGGCCTGGTGTGCGTCGGTCTGGATCGCCTGGTCGCTTCGTTATCCGACCAGTTCCCATCCAAGTCATCCAGGTTGTTTCTGGAATTTCAACAACACAATCCGTCTGCGCTACCCTGAACAAAATGAAATCTCATATGCCTGCCCAACCGTTCGGTTCCATGCTTCGCATTGTCGGATGCACCCTGCTCCTGGCGTCGCTTCAGCTCGCCGGGCAGGAGACCGGCCGAGGCTCGGGCAGTGCCGGCGCAGCCGAAGTCTCGATCAACGTTTCCCAAACTGCCGAGCCGATCAGCCCTTATATTTATGGCCAGTTTATTGAGCATCTCGGCCGCTGCATTTATGGCGGCATCTGGGCTGAAATGCTCGAAGACAGAAAGTTTTATTTTCCGGTGCCCGCGCCGGGAGCGATCTGGCGCGAGACGCGCGAACATGCGCGGGTTCTCGCGGCGTCACCCTGGAAGGTGATCGGGTCCGCTCAATCGGTTACCATGGATAGCCATGACCCGTTCGTGGGGGCGCACTCGCCGGCAATCACCTGTGGCGCCTCGGGCGAAACCGGGGTTTTCCAGGAAGAACTCGCTCTAACGAAGGGCAGGGGGTACAACGGCTATATCTACCTCGCTGGCGAGGCTTCAACTGCTCCCATTCGGATTTCTCTTTCTTGGGGGCCCGGCGAGCAGGACGCCGACAGCGTAACCGTTAAAAAGCTCTCGCCGAAATTCGAACGCGTTGCGTTCAAATTCACCGCGGGCGCCGACACGGAAAACGCCCGGCTTACGATCTCGTCCAAAGGCAAAGGCCAATTCCGGATCGGCTGCGCCTCCCTGATGCCGGCCGACAATATCGACGGGTTCCGCCGCGACACTCTGGAATTGCTCAAGCAGCTCAAAGCTCCCGTTTATCGCTGGCCCGGCGGTAATTTTGTCAGCGGCTACGATTGGCGCGACGGACTGGGGCAGCGCGATCGACGGCCCACGCGCACCAATCCGGCCTGGACCGGTATCGAACCCAATGACGTCGGCATGGACGAGTACATCCGCCTTTGCGAATTGATCAACACCGAGCCGATGATCTCCGTCAATACGGGTTTCGGAGACGCTTACTCCGCCGCTGCCGAAGTCGAATACGCCAACGGCTCTGCGGAAACCGCGATGGGCAAGGTCCGTGCCCGCAACGGGCATCCTCGGCCTTACAACGTGAAATGGTGGTGCGTTGGCAACGAGATGTTCGGCAAGTGGCAGCTCGGGTATATGCAACTGGAGCACTACGTGCTCAAGCACAATTGGGTTGAGGAAAAGATGCGACAGGTGGATCCGACCATAAAAACTGTCGCTAGCGGCGAAGCCGGCGCGTGGAGCCGCGGCATGCTTACGAATTGCGCCGACCACATGAATTTAATCAGTGAACACTTTTACGTCTTTCGGCCCAACGACGATGTCGCGGCGCATGTGCAGCTCATTCCCAGCAACATTAAGCGCATTGCGGACGCTCACCGGCTTTACCGCAAGGAGATCCCGTCCCTCCAGGGCAAGGACATTCGCATCAGCATGGACGAATGGAATTATTGGTACGGCCCGCACGTGTTCGGGGAATTGGGCACACGTTATTTCCTCAAAGACGCGCTCGGCATTGCGGCCGGCTTGCACGAGTACTTTAGAAACAGCGATCTTTTCTTCATGGCCCACTATGCCCAGACGGTCAACGTCATCGGGTGCATTAAGACGACCAAAACGCATGCCGAGTTCGACACCACGGGCCTCGCCCTGGCGCTCTACAGAAACCATTTTGGCACAATACCCGTGCAAGTCGTTTGCCAGGCGGCTCCGCTCGATATTTCAGCGGCGCTCACCAGCGATCGAAGCGCATTGACGGTCGGCGTCGTCAACCCGAAGGCCGAGGCCGCCGACTTGAAGTTCAATTTCAATGGTATCAAATTGAGCCAGGCCGAAGGCTGGTCCATCTCCGGGAACGATCCCATGGCCTTCAATCAACCCGGCGAGCCTCGTCGCGTGGATATCAAGCCTTTGCCATCGGCGGATCTGGGCGGCAATGTGTCCGTCAGCCCCTATAGCATCACGCTGTGGCGCATGCCACTGAAGTGAGCGGGGTTTGCGGATCCTTGAGGTCAGCGTGCATCTCGTGAGGTGATTCCTGGTGTCGAGTTCTGAACGAGAGTCTGGCCGCCGGACGGCTGAGAATCGCCGCCGCTCTGCCAATTGCCGCCACGGGTGATTAGGGGGATCTGCGTGGGGACATTCCGTAGCTGCGTTCCAGCTTGCAGACCTGCAACTGAAATTCGGAGTAGAATAACTCACGACCCAGCCGCTGGGCTTCCTGGTGTTCCGGGTGAATTCTCCACGCGTTGTGAGTCTCTTCGGACTCAAATTCCACTATGGAAACCCGCTCGCCGTCTGCGGCCTGGAACGTTTTGATGGCGATGAACCCGGGCATTTTCTCAGCCAGTTCGAGCATTTGGGCGGCCATTGCCTCATAGGCGTGGAGGTTTTCCGACCGCAGCCGCGATCGGAAGATTGTTATAATCCTCGGCGGACTCATTGCCGCGCAAACCGAATTCCTAACGTGATGCAGGCGCCCAGGCCAGGCCGTCAGCTGTTTTTCCCGCGTCGATCAGCTTGGCAATTTTCCATTCCTTCAGGTCCAGCACCGCAACCTGCCGGCTCGCATCGCATGAAATGTAAGCTACCGCGCCGTCGGGGCGCACCAATGGTTCCTGGGGTGACTTGGGCACATCGAATGTGCGGGCCAGCTTCATGGTATTCAGATCCACTACCCCAACCTTGTTGATTCCGTTGAGCGCCACGACCAGCCACTTTCCATCCGGCGTCGCCGCTGTTCCGTAACCGGTTCCAGGCAAATCGATCCAGCTTTTGACCTCGTTCGATGCCGTATCAATTACCGCCAGGCGGGGTTTAGTTTGATCGGCTGTGAAAACCCAGCGGTCATCCGGACTGATGGAGATGCGCTGAGTGGTGCGCGAAATGGGGATAATCTTGATGACTTTCCGAGCGTCCAGATCGAGCACCGAGACCGTCCCCGGGCCTACGTTGGCGGTGTAGCCGCGCCGCCCGTCGCTGGAGATGGCAAGCATGTGCGACTCGGCTTGTCCCGTAGGCACGCTGCCAATTATCTTGAGGCTCTGCGGATCGATAATCGTAATGGAGTTCTCCAATTCCGTTGTGACATACAAAAGACCGTCCCTGGGCCCAACCACCGCGCAATGGGGCCGAACGCCTTTGCCCCAGTCCACCGTGCCCACGATCTTTCGCGCTTCAATGTCGATCACGCGCAGTATTTGTCCGTCGGTCCCTGGGTGGCCCACGCCGGAGTTCCCATAGATTGGCACGAACGCCCGTTTGCCATCGGCGGAGGCCGCCACTTCATGCCCGGTCTCGCCTTCCTCATCGACCACCGCGATTTGTCTGCACGATTCCGGGTCAATAATGCCCAGGGTTTTGTCGCCTTTGTTGTCCACCAGGAGCCAGCCGTGAGAGTCTGCCGCCATGCCCTGGACTATTACCAAAACGGCAATGATTGGCACGATCAAACCTGCGCTGAGCCGCGTCTGAAAGCGTCTGATGGTCGTGGCTCCGGTCTGGCCTGATGGCTGATGCCACGAGTTTTCGGAGGATGCTTCACGGTTAGGGGCGGGGTCGATTGTCATGATCGGGACGATTGACTGAATCGAGGCGAATGTCAACCGATTAGCCTCAATGACTTGGACCTTCAGGCTTTCTTAATTCGGCGAATCGCCCACCGCGCATGTTCCGCAATCAACGGCTCAGGGTCCGTCGCGGCGCGCTCCAGCGCCGGCAAGGCACTTTCATCTCCCGCATTGCCCAGCGCGACGCACACGTTGCGCAAAAAACCTCGTCGTTTTGCCCGCAAAATGGGTGTCCCGGCGAACCTTGACTTGAACCCGGCGTCATCCAGCGAAAGGAGTTCAATCAAATCGGCACTGCCGAGGTCTTCGCGCGAATATTCCCGCATCAACGATCCCTGGGCCGCAAACCGGTTCCAGGGACAGACCGCGAGGCAATCGTCGCATCCGTAGACACGGTTTCCAATCAAGGGGCGAAGTTCTTCCCGGATGGATCCCTTCAGCTCAATGGTGAGGTAGGAAATGCACCTTCGCGCATCCAACTGGAAAGGAGCGGTAATCGCGTTGGTCGGACACGCCCCGATGCACCTCGAACAGGTGCCACAGCGGTTGATCTCTCCCGAATCGGGCGCGAGTTCGATAGTCGTGAGGATCTCGGATAGAAAGATCCAATTGCCTGCTTTTCTGCTGATCAGATTCGTGTGTTTGCCGATAAAGCCAAGACCTGCCCGTTGGGCCAGGTCGCGTTCGAGAATCGGGCCGGTGTCGACATACCACAGCGAGCGCGTGCCCGCTCCGCCCAACTCGTCCATGAACGCGCAGAGTTGTTTCAGCCGCGCGCCAAGTACGTCGTGATAATCCTGGTACCGAGCGTAACGCGCAATTTCACCACGTGACCGTGAGTTTCGGACCGGCTCCTGAAGCGGCTCGTGCGGGTTCGGACTCTCCGACGCGCAGTCGGCAGCCGTCGCGTAGCTGGCCGCCAGAACGATAATCGATTTTGCGCCCGGCAGAACCAGCTGTGGCTCGACTCTCTTTTGCGCGTTGCGCTGCAGGTAAGCCATCTCGCCATGTTTTCTCCCTTTGAGCCATTCCTCGAACCGGCCCGCGGTGCGCGGCCCAGCTGCGGTGGTGAACCGGCAATCATCGAACCCAAGTTCCCGGGCCCTCCGTCGGATTTCTTCCTTCATTGCGCCGCTTGCGCCATGTGAAATTGGTGAATTACCTGAACGGCGACTTCCCGGATCGAGCGTCGTTCCGTGTTTATAAGGACGTCCGCCTGCCGGTAGAAAGGTTCGCGCACCGCCAGCAATTCCCGGATCCGGGAAGAAGGGTCTGTATCCTGCAGCAGCGGCCGGTGGTCGTGGGCGCAAACGCGCTCGTAAATCGTCTCAGCGGTAGCCCAGAGACACACGACCAGCGAATGCTTTTTGAGACTGTCCATGTTGGGTTGATGAATGGGCAACCCGCCGCCGGTCGAGATCACAGTTTCAGTGCGCTGTGTCAGTTCTCCTACAATGAGTTGTTCCCAGTTCCGAAAAACAGGTTCGCCTTCCTGCTCGAAGATTTCACGAATAGTTTTGTGGGCCCTGGATTCGATGACCTGGTCCGTATCCAGGTAAGTGAAATGCAACAATTGCGCCACCAACCGGCCGACGGCCGATTTGCCTGTCCCCATAAACCCGATCAGCGCCAGGTTTTGAATGGGACGCATCTCGCTCATGATACAGGCCTAACAGATTTGGAGGCCCGTGGCACGAAGTTTTTCGGCTCAGCGGCGCTCGGAAAAGCGCCGCCATCAGTAGATCTTTATGCGGAAATACCGTTGAGGCGCGTTTTTCAGGACCGGGAATGGAAACGAAATTACTTTGCCGGATCCATATTGGAAAGCCCCTTGCACCCAATGCACGGGCGGCTGCAGCGACCCCGTGGATTCCAAGGCGTAGCGGGTGCCCACCGTGGACTGTAAACGGACATAGACCATTCCATTGCTGTAGGTCAAAGGCAGGACCGGGGGAGCGGCGAACCCGACCGCGCGAATGGTTCCGGTTGTAATCAAGGTGCTAGTGTCCCATTTATAGCGGGCCGGCAGGTTGAATGCGCTGAAAGAGCCAACGTAGTTGCTGGCATCGAACAAACGGAACGTTTGGGGGAACGTTGAGCGAATATCCGAGTTAGTGACAACCGTCAGCACACCTCCGTACTGCACCTCACCATCCACTCTAATCGTTTGATTTAAAGAACCGCTTGGGCCGCCATCGCCGGCGCCAATAATCAGAGTTGTTTGTCCTGCCAACGCCAGGTTGTTGCTAAAATGCATTGCCCAAAGCAAGTACTGGCCCGCTGCAGGCAGCGCGGGCGCCAGGGTTCCTTGGATGAATACAGGCCCGATAACGGTCCCATTGCCAGTGAGCGTTTGTGACGGCGGAATCGTGTATATGCCAGAGCTTCCCTGGACGTTCAAAGTGCCCGTCACTCCGACATTGAGGGCAGCGCTTGTCGCGAGCGAACCAAAGTTGGTGACCAGGACAGAGCCGAATTTGATGTCGGTGGGTCCGGTATAACGATTGATCCCGCTGATCACGAGCCGGCCTCCGCCAAGTTTGCTCAACCCGCCCGCGCCCGAGATTTCGCCCTCAATGAACATCGCCGAAGTGACCTGGACGTTCAGTGGGTAACCCGAGTTCTTGAGCGCCCCGCGGATGGTCAGCGCGCCGGAACCGACGCTCACGGGGGCCGGCGAACCCAACGTGGAATCGATTGCCCACGTATTGGTGCCGAGGCTTTGCAAGCCGTCTTGCAAGACCATCGGATCGCCGTCGATGTAAAAGCCGTTCGCATTAATCTTCACCAGAGCCGCGCCTCTCAGGAAATCATTGTGGTTGGTCAGTTGGTTTGTTCCCTGAAATATCAGTTTGCTGTGTTCATTGGGCAAAACGCCGCCCCAATTATCCGCCAGGCTCCATACGCCGGCATTGGCGTCGCCGGACCAAACAACCGCCGGCGAGTTGTCCACCACCGACACCCGGATAGTTGCCAGCGCCGATTTGAGGGGGTACAAACCGCCGTAACCGGCGTCTTGCGCTTCCACGAGGAGGGTGAAATTGGAGACTGCATAGCTCGCAAAGGAGGAGTTGTCTGACACAGATAGTTCGCCCGTGTAAGGATTGAGGGCAAAGGTATTGCTGGTGTTTCCGGAAAGGATCTTATAGGCGAGCGTATCCGCTGCGCTGGCTTGGGCGGCAAGTGTTGTCACCACCATTCCATTCTCCGCTGTAATGGGCAGTGCAATTGAGAAATTGGTAAAAACGGGCGGGTACTCGAGATCCACCGGAGAGAGGAACGCCCCATCAATGACATTGGTCCCCGTCAGACCTGGCCCGGCCCAACCGACCTCAACGTGGCCATAAGCCATGTACAACCCCGTGATTGGCCAGGAAGGGCCGGGACCTCCCCCGGTCTTTAATAAAACCTCAAAATAGTACCGGTTACTGGAGTAAAGCCAAAGCGGCGCCGATTGTTGCCATGGATATTTCGTCCATTCCCAAGGACTCGATTGGCCGCCGACCATGGAGGCGATCGGTTGAGCGTCGGATGGGTTCATTGTCGTGCTGAAACGGAGAACGCTTTCATCCGCTGAGGAAATGAAGAATGTGAACGGACCCGTGTTGGTAGGAGTTAGATAGCCCCGAATGCGCGCCCCAAATTCAGTGGTCAGGGGCGAAGCCATGCTCACTGAGTTCTGGACAGGAGACACAGGCAGTAACCACGCCAACCCAGGATCCGTCGAAAGTGAGATTCCAAACGGAGCCCCCAAATTGGTGAACACTCCTCCCGAACTTAATACACCAAAACCGTCGGACAGTATAAGCGCCGGGAGGCTTCGCACGATATCGGGCCGTTGAGGAAAGTTGGAGTCATTGGTGAGATTCGTCAGAGAGGTGCCGGGGATATTGGTCCAGACCTCCGCCGCGATCCCATCGGCAAGCAGTGTGTTGGCAGCGACCAGGTTGATGGTGATGGTATTGGTGCCGCTAAGCGGCGGTACGCCGTTATCAGTCGCTTGAACCAGCAGAGTGCATTGGGTGCGATTCGTGTCCGCCAGCACGTCCTCGTCTACAAGGCGCATCGCTCCGCTGACGGGGTCAAGGGAGAAGGCCCCTGGAACATCGCTCGACAGCAGCGCCAAGGTTTCTGTGTCTTGTGAGTTTACATCCGATACCGAGACGGTCCCCACCTGGTACCCGGCAATGGCATTCCGCGGCAGGATGCCGTTGAAAGCAATTGGGTGCGGCACGTAATTCATGTGGAACGGCGACAAATAATCGCCTGGCACCATTTGTTGCGGGATTCCATTGCTCGGACAGGCCCAGGCCACGCCCAGGTAATTGGACGAAGTGCCGGCTTTGACTCGTGCTTCCAAATAATAGGCATAACCGGCCGCGAGCCACACCGGGCTGGATTGTTGACTCGGATGATTCGTCCATAGCCCGGGAGCGGACAGATTGGTAGCGCCCGTAATAGAAGCGATTCGCTGCGCTGACGCGGGACTGGCGGACGTGCCCAGCCACAGTTCGCTGTCATTGACGCTGGCAATCCAAAAAGTGTAGGTGCCGGTCGCCGGCGGCAGCAAATAACCACGCATCACGGCTCCAATCGAGGCTCCTTCAATAGCAGCTGCTTCGGCCGTCGGGACCTCAAATTCAAAGGCCGGGTCCAAAGGAAAACTGGGGGAACTGGTCAGGTTGGAAACTGCGCCCCCATTAATATTGGTATAAGCGGCGCACGCAATGCCCCCCCGCTTGTAGGGAAGTTCCACGGCGACGTTCACGATGGACGTGACCATCAGGGGGACGGGCGGCGTTTGATCTGAGACCACCACTGTAAGGGCATATTGACTTTGGATCTCGGCGGCGGGATCACCCGCGACCGTAATGATCCCGGAGCCATTGTCGATCGCGAACATCGAGTTGCTGTTGCCCCCGATAATTGAATAGGAGAGCACCGTGTACAAGTCGGGATCCGTACCGAGGATAGCGCCTATCGCCGTGCCCGCGGCTGCGTGTTCCAGCACCGCAGCCGAAAACTGCGGAATGGCTCCAAAGGAATCTTCCAAAATACCCAAGCCCTGCAGAGGAGTGCCGGGAATTAAATTAAAGTATAGGCCGAAAAAACCCGGTTCGGGCAGGGCATTACTCGAAACGAACCCGGTGATAACGGGCGGAGCATTGAGGTTGGTGATGGTGACCAAAACGCGGCGATTGGTTTCATTGAACGACGCCTGCGAGTCATCCTCGATATTGACCAGCAACTCAAATTGAACCGGCGCGTGGCTGTTGTTGGTAATTAGGGTGTCGTAATCAAGCAAACCGTTATCGGCAACGATTAACGTGCCGGAATTGTCGATGGCGAACGTGTTGCCCCGGTTGCCGGACCGAATCGAATAGCTGAATGTATCGGCTGCGGGCCCCCACGGCGGAACGATGCCCACGATCGTCCCATCAGGCGCATGTTCGGGAATCGCGAATCGATTCGGCAACCTCGCATTTGCGACCTGGCCCGTTATCGAGTAGTAGCCAAGGCTCGCATAGGACGAAAACCCGTCAATGAGCGGATTCTTCCGACCTGCCCCGGTTACGCGAAATGTGTAGGTGCCGCCCGGAAGATTCGCTGAAAGGGACGCCCACAATGTATCCTGGGGGTTGTTGCTGGCCAGCAAGGTGTCGTTAGCGTCGTACAACGAGACCTGGACCGCCAGGTTGGGGCCCACATCCACTGGGTTGGCTTGCAGAAAAACCGCTCCACCGGTGGTGGTGAATTGGAAGGCGTCGGTATCTTCGGTGGTTTCAATCACCCCTTCAGCGCTGGCGGTGCCATCGGCATAAATCTCCAGGTAACGCGAGGTTGCCAGCGTGTCTCCGGTGTCGTCGGTCCGGAACCGAACATTGTTTTGGTTGGCAATGATGAGGAGTTGATCTTCGAGATTGTTGGCGTAGAGATATTCGCCTTTGCTCCACTGAGTGACGTTGTCGTAGTACGCCACACCCATGATCGGAGCCCAGCCGGTGTCGACGCTGCCGCCCTGCCCATAGAAGTATTCGTGGTGGACTCCGTTGATTTCCTGGCCGTCGTGAATCAAGCCCAGGCCGTGCCCGGCTTCGTGTGCGCAGGCCTCCGCCGCGTACTTCGCCGCCTGCGTCACGAAGACCCAGCACGGGGTGTCGACCGTCAAATTGAAAGAACCGACGTAAGCCGCGCCGCCGGCTTCCGGTTGCGCCGTGTCGGTGGGAGTGACAATCACCCGCTGCCGGCTGTTGCGTCCCGCGTTCTCGAATGCCTTCAAATCAGTCGTCACGTTAATGTTGAAAGGCATGTAGTCCTCAGCCATCCGTCGCCAGATTTCGACAATTTCCGCGTTGCCGTAATTGGAGCGTTCATAGGCAATTCCACCCCAGCTCTCGGTGTAACCGCCCTGAAAGTCCAGGTAGATCACTGACGTGGCGCCGTGCAAGCTTTCCAACACAATCACGCCGTTTTGGTATTCTGGGATGGGTTCTGTGGGAAAGAGACCTGGGTTCAGCGGCGGGACGTCTCCCACCTTCTTGCCCCCGCGCTTGCCCGGCTGCGGCAAATCCATGCACAATACGCTCCTTAACGGGCGCTGCACCAGTTCGGCTCCCTGGTTCGAGGCCGACGGTTCTACACGGTAAGCAATTCCAAGGCTCGGCAACTCGATGACTCCTGCAAAAGGCCCAGCCACACCCGGCATGCTCTGTTTTTCCAGAAAGAATCGACCGGGCACGGGTTGCGTCAACTGCCCCGAGATATAGGTTAACTGGCCTTCCCTCGACTGCTGTCTCAGGATTTCGCCCACGGCCATCTCACCGTTGAGCAACTCGAACCGGATCGCTTTTCCTTCATAGACCTGGCCCAGTGTTGACAGAAAATTAGTGTCCCAAGTTCTCTTTGCGATCTGCAAAGAAGCGCCTGCATTGCCCGGCGAGCGACTCGCCGCCGCAGTGGCTGTAGAATTCTTTTTGCGGGGTGGCGTACCATCACCCGGAAATGCAGCCGCCGCGCGAGGCGTTGATTGGCCAGTTGATGTTTCACTCCTGATTCGAGAAGCCGTTCGAACCGTAATCCAAACTGCTATCGTCAACGTCGCGGCTACCGCAATGGCGGTCCATGCCTTCATGACCTCGATGGCCAGTATGCTCCCCTCCGCGGCAGCGTCAAGCAATGCCGACTGCGCGTCTTACCCCACGCCCACGCTGGCCGACTGCTTTGAGCTTCGCTTGACTGGCAGCTTTGGGCACCATACCACTTGATGGCTGTTTAACCCGTGTTTAACCCTGAATCCATATGACTTCTCGTATCCTCAGTTTATCGCTGCTTTTGTGTGTTGCATCCGCGAGTTCTTCAGCCGCCCCCTTACTTCGCGCCGTTAGCCAGGCCATGCGAGCGCAAGTCGAGAAAGGCGAAATATCGGGTGCCGTTACCGTCGTTGTTTCAAAAGACAAAGTGCTTCACTCCGAAGCCGTGGGCCTGGCGGATATCGAGGCAAAGACGCCCATGCGGCCGGATACCGTTTTCTGGATTGCTTCGATGACGAAGCCCGTGACCGCCGTCTCCCTTTTGATGCTCCAGGACGAGGGAAAACTCAAAATCAGCGATCCCGTGGCAAAATACATTCCTGAATTCTCCGCGTTGAAAACGCCGTCCGGCGCTCAAGCCAACCTCACGATTGCTCAAGTAATGACCCATACTTCGGGCCTGGGCGAAGCCGACCGGGAAGCAGCGTCCAAAGCTGCCACTCTTTCGGACCTGGTCCCGCTGTTCCTGGCAGCCCCGATGCAATTCGAGCCCGGCTCGCAGTGGCGCTATTGTCAGTCTGGCATCAATACCGCCGCGCGGATTGTCGAGGTTGCCAGCGGCATGCCTTTTGACGTTTTTGTCCAAAAGAGAATTCTCGATCCGCTCGGCATGAAGCACACCACATTTTATCCGACGCGCAAACCCTCGCTGCATTTGGTTGTCGGGTATAAAAAGAACCGCGCCACAGGTGAGCTCGAACCCATTCCACCTTCCGGTCCTATTGGGGCCGAAGGCCACCCGCCGCTCGGTAATGGTGGCCTCTTCTCAACCGGCCCCGATTACGCCCAGTTCTGCCGAATGTTGCTCTCCGGGGGAACGCTGAATGGGAAGCGTTATCTCACCCCCGAATCATTCAACCTGCTCACCCATGTCCAGACTGGCGACTTGCCCACGGGTTTCTTTCAATCCTCCCAGTTCGGCAATTATGGAACCAATTATGGCTGGGGGATCGGGACCTGCATCCTGCGCCAACCGCATCCGGGCGTGGCGGCCATGCTCTCGCCAGGCACCTTTGGCCATGGCGGTGCCTGGGGCACTCAAGCCTGGATCGATCCGGTCCGGGGTGTTGCGTACATTCTCATGATCCAGCGTTCCGATCTCCCTAACAGCGACGCCAGCGACGTCCGCCGGGATTTTCAACTTGCCGCGTCCACCGCTCTTTCCAGGCGCTGAACGGCTAGAACAGCAGGCGCCGAGATAACGAGCCGGACACCCCGCCTGGCCACGCAGGGGCTCGGTAGTTTTTTCAACCTTCCGTTGGCGCTCCAAAGCGCCACTTGAAACGCTATCTCGTGCCAGAGGGTAGCGTGCCGCCCGGAGACCGCTCGCCGCGTGAGCCAATTGGGTTCAATGGGAGGGTGTGGTAACGGCTTGGGTCCAACGGCTGTACGTCGTAACCCATGTTGACCGGATCCAGGAAAGAACTTTTGGTTTCGTTGGTCGACGATGTGTTGTCGTGTCGCATGCTGCTGGTCTGGGCCTGCTTAATGAATTCGTCCAGTTCATCGCTGGCGGTCGAATGCGACAGTTTTCCCCCAATTAAGCCAAGCCCGCCCTGAACCTTGATGAGTCGCAAATTTTGGAACCCGTTAAGCGACACAGTGTGGGACTGTCTGGTTGCACCCTCCGACATTACCTGCCAATTCGATTCGCCGGCGCCGTGATTTCGGTTAGCGACATAGTAGAAGCGAGTACCGGAGCGGGACTGAGTTCGCACTTCCACTTCACCTGGAATGGGCAGCAACTCTATTTGATCGATGCTGCTGGTTGCCAGCGCCCACAACGATCCCGGCGCAGTGACAAGCTTCCAGAACGATCCCTTTCCAATGGCCTTGCGCCATATGGCTTGTCGGACTGCCTTCTGGATCGCGAGGAATTCGTGGCGCGATAAGTCACTGAGTTCAACTGAAGCCGACTGTGATTGCCACAACATCGCCACGCCGATGGCCAGCAATAACCCAGCAACGATCACAGCGGTCCGTCGACGTATCATTTATCTAAAGTTTCCAGAATAAGAATTGCCGAGCCTGCGCCAGGGCAGGGAACGGTCAGACATCCAAGCGCCCATCGCTCAACTCTGGAGGTCGAGTCATGGGTACGGGTTAATCTCTGGTTTCTCAGCAACACTACGATTGCAACGGTACTTTGTCGAACTGTGCTTTGTGCTGCGGGCGTACCCGGGGCTCGTGGGCGGACTGGTGAGTCATTTTCTGGATTTCCAAATATGTTTCAAACTAATTAAGTGCAATACGTAAATGATTTGACATGATGATTGCGCTATCCTTAAGCTGGGTTCGAATAACAAGCAGGAAACTTCCGGGCACACAGGCAAGCGAGGGAAATCATGAGCACGAAACAACTTGGCGCCGCAATCGCAGCGAGTACGTTCCTGGGCACAGTCTTAAGCTTTGGTCAGGCGGTGCCTGGGTGGGTGTGGACGGTCAGCATGGGAACCCCGGACACCCCTCTCGCCGCGAGAATCGACAACCAGGGAAATGTAAGGACAGTCGGCTACCAGGGCGTGGATGCGTATTTCCATGTTCACGATAGCAACGGCATGCTGCTGATGTCGTCTAAATGCACTAACTCCGGGCCGAGTTTTCTTGCCGGCGCGATCGACTCGGTCGGCAACTCTTATCTGACCGGGCAATTCACCAGGAATGGGCAGTTCGGACCCTTCAAGCTCACCGATTCGGGCGGCTCTAGCGCCGCGTTTGTGGCCAAGTACAGCCCGGCCGGCGTGGCGCTTTGGGCGGTGGGCAGCACGGGTGGAGCGGGGGTAACAGGCTGGGCAATCGCCGCGGACGATTCGGGCAACTCGTACGTCACCGGAGAATTCAGCGGGTCCTCGGCCACACCGAACTTGCAGGTCAAGATCGGCGGAATTGCCATCAACAACTACACGGTGGGGGATTGCGACGGATTCGTTGCGAAGATTGACCCGAATGGAAAAGTGCTCTGGGCCACCCGCTTTGGAGACGGTGCGGTGCGTCGATGCATGGCCATTTGCGTCGACAAAGCGGGCAATGCGTACACCGCGGCCAACTCCCTGGCCGTGGGCAGTTCGGGACAAGCGGTGTACAAATTCGACAGTTCGGGCAAACAGGTGTGGACCAGAACCTCAAGGAGCACGGCCATCCTGGATATGTCGCGTGCGACGTCAACCGGCATCGCTGCCGATGCTCAGGGCAACGTAAGCGTGGCCGGAACTATTATGGGAACAAATGTTTTTGGAAACGTCACACTCATTGCGCCGCCTGCGCCCCTGACGCCAAACACCGACCTCGAAGTGACTCGATACGACAGCGCCGGCAATGTGCTCTGGGCCTGCAAAGACGGCGGAACCAACATGGACGTCGCGGGCGAACTCACCTGCGACAACTCAGGCACCGCGTTCGTTCATGGCGCCGTGGACACCGTCAGCACCATCGGCGGGACGCGCCTGACCAATACCACCTCCGGAGCCTTATTGTGGTACATTGCCAAGTGCAAAAGCAGCGGCGGATTCGAGTGGGCGGTGCCCTTGCCGTCGCCGGCCCAGATTCATGGGCCAATAGCGGTGGCCCTGGACGGAACGCTCTTCCTGGCTTCCCAGTGCGGAGGCGGCCAACCGGTAAGCTCGCTGAGTCGATTGGGCATGGTGGATCCGCCTCAGATCACCATCGGGCCTACCAACCAAACCATCAAAAGCGGCGCCACTGCCACTTTGGTCGTGCAAGGCACACCGAGCGCAACCTTGAGCTACCAATGGTACCGCGGCAGCACAGGCGATACTAGGGACCCGATCCCGGGAGCGACGACCAACACCTACAAAACCGTGTCACTTTCACAGACCGCGAGTTTCTGGGTTCGCCTGAGCAATGTTGCGGGCCACGCGGACAGCGCCACCGCTACGATCACCATACCGGTGGTACTGCCGCCGCAAATCAGCAGCCAGCCTAAGAGCACCATTATTAACCCCGGTCGGACTGTAACGTTGTCGGTGATCGCCTCCGGAACAGGACCGCTGAGTTACCAATGGTACGAGGTGCGCGCCGGCAACAATTATTGGCCGGTCGGGGATAACACAAATACTTACACCACCGCGCCGCTCACGAGCACGGCCTATTTCAAGGTCCGCGTCAGCAACGAGGCCGGGGTGGCCGACAGCGACCAGGTCGCAGTTCGGGTTGTCTCACCAATCCAAATTATTCAGCAGCCGCAAAGCGTCGCGATCACTAATGGCCAATCCGTTACTCTGAGCGTCATCGCAACCGGGCCGCCGGTGATCACTTACCAATGGTACTTGGGTGAAAGCGGCGATACGAACACCCCGGTGGCCTCGGGGCTGATTAACAGCTACACAACACCGCCGCTCAGGGCCACTACCCGGTACTGGGCGCTCTTGTGGAGTGAAGGAGGCACCGTCGCGACTCAGACGGCCGTGCTAAGCCTGCCGGAGGTTAACGCAAGGCTGGGCCTGAGCGGGTTTTCCGGCGGCCAGCTCAACTTTCGCCTGACTGCGGCTCCGGGGACGAAATGGGGTATGGAAGCATCCACCGACCTCAGAAGCTGGAGCCCTGTTGCCGGCCTGGAAACGATTCCTCTCGGTGCCAGCGGAACCACCAACTTGCAACCAGTCGTAAAACCGGACAGATGCGGGTTCTATCGGGTCCGGCAGAAATAGTCATTCCGATGTCCGGCGGACATCGCGTCGAGTCTTTGATTTCAGTCTGGCCGCCACGGAAAATCTCACGATCGATTTTATCCGAAACCTTCGGGCAATCGTTTTGCGACGGCCCTGGCCAGTTTCGGGCAAAGAATCTTCAGAAACCCCTTGACCGCTTCTGCCTTCCAAGCCTTATTTCCCGGCCGATACTCATGAAAAAGTTGTACGCCGAAGCCATTGGAACATTCGCCCTGGTATTTGCAGGCACCGGGGCGATCATCGTCAATCAGCAAACCGGGGGTACCATTTCGCACGTTGGAGTTGCTCTTACCTTCGGCCTGATCGTAGTGGTGATGATCTACACATTTGGCGACATCTCGGGCGCACACTTGAACCCTGCCGTGACCATCGGGTTCTGGGCCGCGCGTCGCTTTCCCCGCCAATCCGTTTTTCCTTACATCACCAGCCAATGCATCGGAGCGCTACTGGCGAGTGTTATCCTTCGAATTCTCTTTCCCGACAGCAAGCTCTTGGGAGCCACTCTCCCGGCCGGCTCCGATCTCCAGTCCTTCATCCTGGAAACTATTCTCACCTTCCTCCTCATGTTAACGATTCTCAATGTGTCGGTTGGCGCCAAAGAAAAAGGAATCACCGCGGGAATCGCCGTGGGCTCATTGATTGCCACCGAAGCACTTTTCGCCGGGCCAATCTGCGGCGCTTCGATGAACCCCGCCCGCTCCCTGGCGCCCGCCCTGATTTCCATCCACCTTAAGTCTTTGTGGATTTATCTTCTCGCTCCGACCCTCGGCTCAGTGCTCGCTATGTTCGCGTGTCGATGTGTCCGCGAAAAAGGGTGCTGTGACTCCACTCTCCAAACTTCCTGCCCATAACGGTAAAACCACTCAATCTAATTCTCTGATCGGCCGAGGGGGTAGGCTTACTGGTGCCGGTTTTACTGCCGACTGTCATTGCTGCCGACCGGCAGTGCGTAAAAATCATAGGTGATGCGCCAGGTGAACTCGGCCCCGGGTTCCACATTAACGTCGATGAACGGTTCGAAGGAAAGCGGCGCGCGGATCGACCACAACGCGGCGCGCGAAAGAGGCCGATCTCCAGTGATGTGAACCCCGGCGCCCGCTTGCGCGTTTTCAATCCGCACATCGTAGTCCTTCGCGTCCGGACCGAATCCCGATACGGTGAAATACACCCTGTCCTCGCCGGCCAAGGTCTTGCGAAACAAAATCCGGTTGCCTTCGATGGAGGCCAGGCGCTCGTCCGGGGGCGGCGAAGCTTGAATCGTAAAAGGAACCGTTATGCTCGTGCCGGCGCCCGGCGCGTGGTGGTCCAGGTACAGAAAATTGTGGTCATAGACGCTGGAGTGAATCGCGTGTTTCCCTGTGTTTCGCAAACTGTGCTCCAATACCATCCGGGGTTTTCCCGGAGAGAGTAAAACCCTCTTGCGGTAAAGGTAAGCGTATCCAGTGGCGGGGTCCGAAAGTTCCTGCGTGAACTCAATGGAGTCCGGCGCCTGTCGGATGGCGCGTTTGCCCGGATCCAGGATCGGATACAGCCGGAACATTTCGTATTTGGCGTCGTCGGGTTTCTGCAACACCCCGACACCGATTTTGACAAACCGGCCGCCGGGCTTGGCTTCGTTGAAGCCGAGCGCGCCGCCGTCGTTGACGAATTCTTCGGCGGGCCCGGTCATCGCCGTGCAAGGGCCTGCCACAATGTCCCCGCCTTCGTAGACGAAATCCCGCACATTGGGATCGGAGCGTTGAAACCACTGCGGGAAGTAATCGTGGCCGGCGAACTTCAATGAAAAAATCGCTCCGGCCCAATCGAACCGGGTTCCGCGATAAAAGCCAGTCTGCGCATCCGGCAGATAAAGCCGGACATGAACAACGCCATTGGTGATATCGGCGGTGGGAGGTGAAGCAGCCGCGGAACAGACGCCCGCCCCGGTAATGGGCGCCAGGCAAGTGGCAATGAGTTTGGCCCTCGTCATGAACCGACAATACCGCCGAGCCGTTTCGGCTTTCCAGCCAAATCACTTCTTACCAGGGGATAACCTGCTGATCGCGCCAGAAGAGGCCGGTCTTATCTTGAGGCGCATCTGCTGCCAGCCATGCGATGCCTGCGGCACCCTCCTCGACCGAACGAGGAGCGGCCAATCCGCCCATCTCGGTTCGGCACCAGCCTGGGCACACGGAATTGACCGCAACTCCCTTCCCCTTCAAGGCGGTGGCAAGCAGGCAAGTGATTGCGTTGAGAGTGGCTTTCGACGTTGCATAAGCCGGGGACCAACTGCCCATGTCGCTAAGCTGGCCCGCGCCACTGGAGACATTCACAATTCTGCCGGCAGAACTCCTGACCAGGTGCGGTACGAATGCCTGCGATACTCGCAATGCGCCCAAAGCATTTGTCTCGATGGTGCGCAACACCAGCTCGGGCGGTACGGTCAGCAAGTCTTCATCTCCGTCACTGATGATGGCGGCGTTGTTGATCAAAACATCGAGCGCCGCGACTTCCTTCGCGGCGCGAGCCACGCTGGCGTTGCTCGTAATGTCCAGTTCCACAAACGCGGCCTGTTTCAACCTGCCAGCAGCAGCCGAACCCTGGTCCTTCTTACGCGCCGACAGAATTACCTGCCAGCCGCGCTCTGAAAGTTGTCGAGCGACCTCAAAGCCCAGGCCTCGATACGCCCCGGTGATCAAAACGGTTTTCATTACGCAATGTCTCCTTCAACCTCGTATTCTATACCACGATATTGAACCGTTTGCAGGGCTGCTTTACCCCGCTGTTTGGAAATTGGAGGTTTCTCAGGTCGGGGCCAGGTGGCGTCGAAGGTGAGCGCCCGCCGCACGGAGTCAGGGTTCAAACAACTTAATGCGCTGGTTTCTCGCCGGCTTCGGTTTCTCTGCGGGCACATCGAGCTTGTACGGGGCGGGCTCTAGCGGCCGTTCCCGGGTGAGGTTAAGAATCGCGAGGTTCACTTCGGCCGCTGAGTGCAACGGGGGGGTGATCCCATGACGTTCCGTGAGGATCCGGTAAGCGTGGAGGCAGTTTTGAATATTGTTGAACTTGAATACCTCGCGGGCAAAGCATTTTTCCAAAAACGATCCGGGCCTGGCGCTGCGCAAACCAAGCAGTGACGCCTGTGGCAGGTTGGGATGCCGCATGCCCTCGAGGAAAACCAGCACCAGCGCCGCCCGGTGCCAACCCCGGCGCTGAAGCCGCCGAATCGAGCTTACCCATCGGTTGGGGTCCGTTGGCAGAGACGTTTCGGAATTGAGCACTGAAGTCAGCGGATCACTGAGCTTCTCGCCTATAACTGGCGCCCAAAGGACTGCGAGCACCACCGACCCCGCCAGCGCGTAACCCAATAGAAAGACGATATCTGCTCCCTCGATCGACTGGTACCTTAAAACGGCTTTTACAAGCGAGTAAGCGAACAACAACGTAACAGGGATTCTTACCAGGGAGAGAATCATGGATCGCTTTATCGCTTTTCGGGCAGCAGGATTCCCGGGCTGGATTGATAGCCCGCGATGAGCATTTCCAGCCGGTGTGGATTGGCGGCGTAGGTCTTCGCGGTGGCCTCGGAGATGACCCCGGCAGCCATCAACTCGGCCAGGTATTGATCGAAGGAATGCATCCCCTGGTGATTGCACATTTCGATGATCTCCGTGAGCCGGTTCAATTCGTTTTGCTCGATGGCCTGCTGAACCGTCCGGTCTCGTTTCAACACCTCGACGCACGGCACGCGCTCGTTGTGGACGTCCGGAATGAGCCGCTGGCAAACGATCATGTTGAGATTGCGCGAAAGCATCACACTGATGTTGTCCTGCTCGCTTGCCGGGTAATACTCCCGAATGCGTCCAACGGCCTGCGCGGAGGAATCCGCGTGCAGGGTGGTGAACACCAGGTGCCCCGTTTCTGCAGCCTGCATCGCGGTGAAGATGCTCTCCCGGTCTCGTATCTCTCCGACGAAGATAACATTCGGGTCCTGGCGCATCGCGTTGCGTATGCCGTCGGCAAACGTGGCTGTGTCGATCCCAACCTCCCGTTGTTCAAATTGGGACAGCGCGTCCTCAAAGATGTATTCGATTGGATCTTCAATCGTAATAATCCTCAGCGCTTGGGTTTCATTGATTTCCTGCACCAGCGCGCGGACTGTCGTGCTTTTTCCCTGCCCCGTCGGGCCTGTCAGCAAGACCAGTCCGCGCGGCAATCGAAGCACGTCTCGCAAAGTTTCGGGCAACCGCAGGTCTTTGAGCCGCAGGGTGTGTTTTGGAACGATTCGAAACGAGCAGGATTGCCGGGCTTGCTGTTTGCTGAAATTGGCGCGCCACCGCGTCGGCCCCATCTGCAGGCTGAGATCAACCTCCGTTTCCGCGGCAATCCGGTCCGTGCAGGCTTGAGAAAAATTTTCCCCCAGCAGAGAGAGCATCTGTTCGCGCGTTAGCGGAGGCAGGTTCTCGGCCGACAGCATCTTGAGTTGCCCGTCCACCCGATAGCGCGCCGCTTTGTTCTCCTGCAGGTGCAAATCCGACGCTCCCATATCCTGCACCCAGCTCAGGATTTCGTGCAGCTTTGTTCCCGGCTTAATCTGTTCCATAACGCGGCCCCGCGATGACCTTGTTCCGGATCCGAAACTCGACCGGCCTCACATAATTGCTCAGGCTCCAAATCCCGATACGGCCTTCTTTTGCCTGCAACTCGGCGTTTTCCAGCTGGTGCCGGATTTTAAGAGGCATCTCAGCCGCGCACTCCTGCGAAACTTCCGCCAGGCCGGCCGAAATCATTTTGGCATTGACCAGTTCTCCGTCGACGGTCACGAGCACCCACGGATGCTTCTCCGGATCGGGCTTCAGGATGGACATTTCGACCGCTTTTCCCTTGATCCACTGCGCTAATTGGTCGCGGCTCTCCTCGGCCAAAGGCTGGCCCTTGTGGAACCGGTCCACCGGCGGTTCGGGGGCGTCGATACCCGCCAGCCGTACAACGACTTTGTGACCGGCCTCCGTGTCGACCGTGAGCCGGTCTCCTTTCAGCGCGTCCACCACAACCGCAGTCCCTGTCCAGGCAAACTTTTTCGGGTCTTGGAGTTGCTCAATCCATTCTGTGGACCTCTGTATGAGAAACCGCCGGTATCCAGCATTGGCCAGGAAATGATACCCGATGCCGCATATCACCAGGACGACGAGGACAATGGCTGCCTTGCGCAAGGCCTTGAACATTTCAGAACTCTATTGCTCTCGATTCTCGACTGCCGCCTCGACTATGTTCCAAATCCGGTGCGCCGTCTGTAAGGAAAACACGGATCTTTCTGTAATCTAAAAGCGCCGGCCCCTTTTCCTGCCCGTGCCTGTGCTCGGCAGAGCGCCGATCCAACTCGCTATCTTGACTCTCCTACGGCATGGCAGGTTTTTGGCCGTAAACTCGATACCCGGCAGGAATAAAACCTTGCGCTTGGCTTCAACCATGCGAGGGTAATGGGGTATCAGTTATTATTTACAACTTTTGGTTTCGGTTTCCTTCCGCATGAAGAACCTCAGATTGGCGGGGTGCCATTGAGCCGCCCCTATTCGCCTCGATCCATGCATCCTCGGGAGCCCTTGCATCGGCGCAATGGAAAAATTCGCGCTCGCGAGGTCCGTGTCATCGACGAGAACAAAGAACAATTAGGCGTGATGTCTCTCAACGAAGCGCTTCGCCTGGCGCAAGCCAAAGATCTTGACCTGGTGGAAGTCGTTCCACAGGCCATTCCGCCGGTGTGCCGAATCGTCAACTACGGCAAACTGCTTTACGAAGAGGCCAAGCGGGAAACGCACACCCGTTCCACCGCCGGCCTGATGAAAGAGATCCAGATCTCACCGGTGATTGACCGCCACGACCTGGCTACTAAGCGCGATCACGCCATCCAATTTTTGTGCGACGACATGAAAGTGCGAATCAAGTTGCGCTTCCGTGGTCGTCAAAAAGCCCACAAGGAAATTGGGTTTCAGGTTGTCAACCAATTCATTCAGGATGTGGCTGCTTACGGTCGCGTCGATGCCCCTCCCAAAATGCTGGGGGATCGCGACCTTAACGCGGTCATCAGCCCTTTGCCTCGTAACAAGCGGGCCAAGAACCCGCGCGAGGCATCCCCGGAACCCACCGCAGAAGTGCCCGTAAGCGAGGCGCCGGCCTAGCCCGGTTCCTTGTCTCTAAGGCGCGCCGTGCGACAATTCTCCGCGGTCGTCGCCCTTTTCCAACTCACGGCAACAAACGCGCGCCCGGCCAGTCGGGCACCCAAGCCGGCGGCTGGCACGGCGAGCCAGAGCTTTACCTGGCCGTCTAAAATCGACCGGCTTGGCAGCGTCGAGGTTAGTACCTGTCCCGCCGTCCTCCGCCCTGTTGACCGCCGCCGCCAACGGAACGCTCCTCGCGAGGGCGGGCAACGTTCACGTTGAGCGCGCGGCCGCCCAGATCTTTGCCGTTCATTCCATCAATGGCCTTCTGCGCATCCTCAGGCGAACTCATGGTGATGAAAGCAAACCCGCGAGGCCGGCCGGTGGTTCGGTCGGTCACAAGGTTTGTTTCGAGTACGGTGCCGAACGCCGCAAAGGCGTCTTGCAGATCGTTTTCGGTGGTTTTGAAGTCGAGATTGCCGACGAACAGTTTGGTGCTCATAAGTGGTAACACTGCTGCCCTGGACAGGTTCCGCGCTCGCCACAATGTTCCCGCGGGTCGGGTCTCAAATCCTCATTGGACCGGGGTCCACCTGAAGATTTCCATGTCATGGAAGTGAAAAACGTATCAAGAGATTGAGAGAATGTAGAGGGTTTCCGCACGATAGGAAGAAGCAAACAGCCATTTCGGACGATTGGTGAAGATGGATCAACGGGGACCCAAACACCGGATCGCTACGCGCAGACGGTTCTGCTGCAATTGGGCGTGCACGTTGAATTGCGTCAGATTATCCCCGGCATAACGGAACCGAGCGTCGCCGCAAAGCTCGAGCTCCCGGCATTGCTCGTCCGTGGCGATGCTGCGGAGCAGTTCGTCAACCTGGTCGTTGCTGAGCAATGGACCATCCAGCACGCGCACTTTGCCTTGCAAACGCATTCGCGGCGGCTGGTCTGGTTCCAGGAGCAATTCATCGGCGCTCTCCTGGACCGCCAGGCGGAGCAAATCTTTCAATTGGTACATGCCAGCCATGCGGGATAGTGTGGGACACGACTGGCTCGATTGCAAACGAGCTTTGCCTACGCGCCCGATTTAGAGAAAAGAAAAAAGGCGCGGTGCCATCGGGCGCCGCGCCTGAGTGTTCAAAGCCTCTTAGTAACGACGGCTGTAGGCAGGACGTGAGCCCTGTTCGCGTCCGCCGCCGCCAGCGCGCTCAGTTTTGGGGCGCGCTTCATTGACGGTAAGGCTGCGGCCATCCAGATTGGCGCCGTTCATGGCCTCAATGGCTTTTTGCGCCTCCTCGGGCGTTGCCATCGTGACAAAGCCAAAACCTCGCGGGCGTCCCGTGGTGCGGTCCGTCATGAGGTTGGCCTCTGTAACCGCGCCGTGCGCGGCAAAGGCGTCTTGAAGATCGTTTTCGGTGGTGTTAAACGAGAGGTTCCCAACGAATAGTTTCGTGCTCATGTGATGATTAAATTGTCCTTAGTTTACCCTGTTTTCTCCAATACTGTTCCCGATTGCCGGGTTTCAAATCATCACTGAACGACGTTCACCTGAGATTTACCATGTTGTGGAAGCTACAAGCTAGCTGTCAGACAACGCCAAGATGCACTATCGGCTGCTGATTGCAAGGGTTTTCTCAGTTCATCGGAAAACCGCTCGAAGTTTGCCCAACGATGTCAGTCAACTCCCGAAGGACATTTTCAAGTTCGCTTGCCCCAATCGGAGTTCCCCGCGGTTGCCCCAAGACCGGCCCACTCAACTGCGGAACAGGATCAAAGTCCGATCTGACACATCGCGTTTACAAATTGGAAATTTTCCTGCGCGCGGCTCAGGTACGGCTGGAGTCCGTCACTCGTCAAGCGAAGCAGCGACAACGCCGTTTCCTGGTCGGCGCTTAAAGTCAGGGCTCCCGCTCTTTGGCTGTCCATGACCGTGTGCGCGATCGCATCCGACACGGCCACGCACGCTGTCTCGTGCTCAAATGGTGTGCCGGGTTGCGGCACATGATGACGCCACACGCTGCTGGCGATGGGTGAAGGAAATTTCCAATGCGCCAGCAACCGCCCGCCAAGTTCGCCATGATCAATGCCAAATGTCTCGCGCTCTTTGGCGATAAGCTCAGCCGGACTGGCCGTGGACTCTTCGAGCAAGACCCAATATGCTTCCTGCCAGCGTTCCGCCAGCACCATCTTGCCGACGTCCTGGAGGAGCGCCGCGGTAAACAGCATTCCAGGATTCAGTCCCAGATCGGCCGCCAGCATATCGGCGGCAAACGCGCTGGTCACCGAGAGTTGCCAAACTCTAAGGGCGGCTTCTGGACGCGTCGCCGACTGGAAAAGTGTTCCCCCGCAGGCGGTTGCAGCTAAGTTGTATATAAAGCTGACACCCAGCCGTTGCACCGCTTCCGCCACGTCCCCCGCCGGTTCGGGCAGCCCCACAAAGGCGCTGTTGCACGCGCGCAGCAGTTTGGACGTCAGGCCGGGATCAATGCAAATGACGTCAACGATCTGTCCAATTTCACTGTCCGGATCCGATAACAACCCCAATAGCCGGGGCAATACCCTCGGCGTGGAGGGTAATGCCTCCGCAACAGGCAGATAGTCCTCGAAAGTCAAACAGGCGCTCATATTTCCACGATAACCAACCGCAGGAGTCGTGCCGCCCGGTGCTGACCATAAATTGTCGTTTATTCAGGGTTTCGCCAACGCTCTCTCGATCGCGTCGTCCATCTGGGGCTCGCTTTGATCGCCAAACCCTACAAAGACCCGCCGGATGACGCCCGAGCCGTCGATGATCACGGTCGTGGGTATGCCTTTGACCAGATACTTGTCCGTCGTTCCGCCATCGGTGTCCATGGCCACTGGGAAGCTATAATCGTTTTGTTTTAGGAAATCCTGCACCTTGTCTTTTTGCTCGCGGACGTTGACGGCAACAACGACCAGTCCTTTGTCCCTCAACTGGCTGTCCTTGCTCAGGCGCTGCAAGTGCGGAAGCGACTTGCGGCACGGCGGGCACCACGTCGCCCAGAAATCAAGGACCACCACTTTGCTTTTGAAGTCGGACAACTCTACTGGCTTGCCTTCGAGGGATTGCAGGTTAAAGGCGGGCGCAGGCTGGCCCACCAGCCTGGTCGTGTCCTCGTTCTCCGGCGGCGGGGTCGGTTGCGCCAGCCGCGCGGGATGCTGCGCGGATTTGGGTTCTCGCAATTTCGCTTCGATATACGATCGGCCCACAGTCCAAATCTCACGCTCCCCGCTGCGGTTGTCGAAAGCGAGCCAGCTCCCGTCGGCGGTCCAGGCCGGCATTGTGTAATCCCCTTGGATGATTGGGGCAGCCGCCATTGCCGATACTTCAAACACCCAGACGCCAAGTTGGGAACCGTCAAATCCGCCAAAGGCAATCAGCTTTCCGTCCGGCGACCACGCTGGCAAGAGTCCTCGTTCTTGCGGCACCGGCCAGCTCGCGACCGTTTTGCCTGAAGCGCGCTCGCAAATATCCAGCCGTCCCCGGCATCCGAACGCAACCCTCGTTTCATCCGGTGAAACGGAAAAATACCACGACGGTGTGTTGGAAAAGATTACGACCGGTTGCGCGCCCGGGTCGTCGGGGTTTACCGCCAGAATTTGATTGTCCTGGCGAGAATGCACGAAGAGCTTTTTGCTGTCAGCGGACCAACTTGGAAACCCGCCGTTGATGAGCCGGCGCGGCGACTTGCCCTCGGCATCCGCCACCCAAACCTGTTCCGTAAGGTAGTTGTTGTAGGATTCCTCCCGCACAAAAGCGATCCAGCGGCCATTGGGCGACCAGCACGGATCCTTTGCCGAAGCCAGCAACGGCGTGGCCTCACCCGACACAAAATCAAGCTTCTCTAAACCCTGCCCGGCGCCTTTCCCGTAAATCATGTGCCGGCCGTCCGGTGACCAGGACGGCTTCCACCCGCCTTCCAGCAATCTCGCCGGCGGTAATAACGGGCCCCTTTGAGCCGCCGGTTCGCCATACCCTGAATTCAGCAAAAGCGTAACTCCCGCCGATAAAAGAATGAGCGTTTTCATAGGATTGACCTTTAGGATAACTCATCTGCCGACCCCACGCGAATCGATATTTTTGAGAGATCATCGATTTCGAGACTGGTCGTTTTTCCCGAATCCGCAGGGTTCGCAGCCAGTAGCCTTGGGTCGGCCGACCGAGCCGGCCGACCCACGGAAAACCGCCAAAAAATCATTGCATCCCGCCAGGAATGCCAGCGTAAAACGGTAAATCCCGGTAACGGGTGATGGTTGAAATCTTCGACGCGCCATACGCCGCTAACATTTGCTGGCACCCATTTGTGGGTGCGGCCTGATTTTTTGGGGCATTACCGGGCGTTCCGCCTTACCGCGGCACGACCCGCAGACGATAGAATTGGGCAGGGACGTTGGAATGGACTGCGTCGGAGAAAGTGAGTGGCGCCGTGCCGAGAGCGTTGGTTGTGATGGAATTCCAATTCAGCAGGTTTGTGGACCAATCAATCGCGACCGTTTGCTGGAAAAACCCGGCGAAATCGAATGCGAATAAGTTGCTGCGCAAACCAAACCCCGAATTGTTTGCCAGGATCGATGGGGGCGTGACTGGTGTTATCGTCTCAACGAACCAACCCGCGGCCGAGCCGTTTCCCGTTGGAATAAAGCCCCGCGCACGCAGCAGGCAGGGCCGGACAATGGTGATGCCCGGGAGTTGCCACCCGCCGCTGATCCGGTTTCCCTGGCCGAGCCTCATCCAATGAATTCCGTCTGGGGACAGGTCGAAACTGCAGGCCCAGATTTCCGGGCTGCCCCCGCCGCGCAGCCACGTAATCGTTGAGCCGTCGAAACTCAGGCTTTCCGTCGCGGCATCGCTGTTCAGCAAGCGCGCCGCACAACCCCGGCTTTGGCCGCCAATGCGAGTGAAGTAGCCGCCGGCAACTATTTTGCCATCCTTCTGGATGGCTATCGCAAAGACCCCCGTGTCGGGAAACGGGCTGAATCCAGGATCGAGAGAGCCATCGACATTGAGCCGGGCCAGGTAAGGCCGGGATTGCCCGCCCAAAGTAGTGAACCAACCGCCAGCCAGGATCTTGCCGTTGGCCTGCACCACGAGAGAACTGACCTGTCCGTCGGCTCCAGGATTGAAATCGGGGTCAACGGCGCCATCGGCGTTCAGCCGCGCGATGTGTTGTCGATCCATTCGGTTGACTGAAGTGAAATCGCCACCGATCAGCAGTTTGCCATCCGCCTGCGGCGCCATGCAAATGACCTGGCCACCGCCGAAGGAGACCTGGAAGCTGGAATCCACCTGTCCGTCCGCATTCAGGCGCGCAAAGCCGTTGCAGGAGTGGCCTGCCAGAGAATCAAAAATGCCGGTCACAATGACCTGTCCATTGCTGAGCACCAGCATGCTGCTCACTAATGGGCTGGCAAAAGAGGTCACCCCAATGTTGAACGACGGATCGAGTGAATCGTCGCCTAGAAACCGAACAATGCTGGCGCTGTTGTAACCGGAAGTCCCAACCAACAGGTTGCCCTCGGCATCCAGCGCCAGGGAGCCGGGGCCACCCGGAAGGTTGGGCGCAAAGGATTCGAGGTTGCCGTCCTGGTCCAGTCTGCCCAGGTAACTTCGCGGTTGATTGTCCAGTAATTGAAAGTTGCCGTTGACGCAAATCCGCGCGTCTTCTCGAACGCCCAGAAAACTGACCGAACCATTCGCCGAGCCGGCGAAGGCCGTATCCACGGATCCATCTGCATTCAGGCGTCCGATGTTGCTTTGCGGGTGCGTTCCGAGCACCGAAAAGTCTCCGCCCAAAAGAATTTTTCCATCAGGCTGAATGGCAATCGAGCGCACCGCCGTATCTGCGGCCGGATTCAACGAGTCCGGCACCGCCAGGTTGGCCGTGAGCATCGCCGGCGTGCTCGTGACCGAGCCAAACACGTTGCTCACAATCACGTCATAGCTTGTCCCTGAGTCCGCCCAGGAAACGTTGGTAAGCGTGAACGAGCCGGCGGTGGCGCCGGGTAGTAGGTCCCCGTTTCTGCGCCATTGGTAAAAGAGGGCAGGGGAGCCGATAGCTTGCACAGTGAAGGTCGCTGAACTGCCCGCGTTAGCCAGGATGCTGGAGGGCTCACCGGTAATGACCGGCGGCCCGAGCGCGCTGGCCGTCGACCACATTGACCCGTCAAATTGTCCTCCGGAAAAGAAGCCGCTGACCCGGATCGACACGTTCGAAACCAGCACGGGTGAGCTCATTTGCCAACCCCCAGGAATCCGGACGCCGGGCCCGAGTGAGTTGAAGGTCGTTCCGTTGCTCGACACTTCGAATAAAGTGCCGACAACTTCAGGACTGCCCCCGCCACGCAGCCACGTCAACGTGTTGCCCTCCAGCGTGAGCGATTCATCGGGCGTGTCGGTTGGATTTAAACGCGCCAAATACGCGACTGGGTGTGTCCCAATCGTCGTGAATGTTCCGCCAGCGACTAGTTTTCCATCCTGCTGCAGAGCCAATGAATTCACCACGAAGCTTGCTGCGGGGTCAAAGAGGGGATCCACCGAACCATCCGAGTAAAGGCGCCCGAGGTATTTGCGGTTTGCCGTGCCAAGGCTGGTAAACTGACCGCCGACGATAATTTTTCCGTTGGCCTGAAGCACGATCGACGAAATGAGCGCGTTGGCAGAGCCGGTGAAATTCGCGTCGATCGTTCCATCCGGGTTCAGCCGCGCCAAATGATTTTGTTGCCTGCCATCCACGAGAGTGAACGAACCTCCCGCGAGAATTTTACCGTCCGGTTGCAACGTCAGGCAATCAACGTTATTGCTGAGCCCGACGCCCGGATTGAACGTGGCATCCACTGAGCCATCCGACAGCAGGCGAGCAATCCCTGCACGGGCGTTTCCCGACCAATTCCAGAATAGACCACCCACAACGATGCGGCCGTCCGATTGCACGGCCAGTGCCCTGACGGGTCCGTTGATGCCGGTGCTGGTTTGGAAACCGCTATCGAGTCCACCCGTCGGGGTAAGCCGGCAAATGGAGGTCATCGCCGTGTTGTTCGCTCCCTGGAAGGATCCTCCGACGATGATCTTACCATCGGGTTGAAGCGCGATGGCGTTCACGCCACCAATGGACGCGTTGAATGATGTATCGGTGGTGCCGTCCGCATTGAGCCTGGCTAAACCCGTGCCGCTTTGTCCTCCTATAGAACTGAACTGGCCCGCGATAAGGATTTTTCCATTGGGCTGCACCGCCACTACGGTTACAGGCCCATTGGGTTTTGGTTGGAAGCCGGTGTCCAGCGATCCGTCGGAATTAAGCCTGCCCAGAAAATAGCAGGATTGACCCGAGAGAGTGCTGAAATTGCCGCCGACCAGCAGCTTGCCATCGCTTTGAAGCGCGGTCGTCTGCACCGTCCCATTGGGAGCCGGACTGAAAGAATCCAGGGTGGCCTGGTTGATGGTAAGCACCGCCACGCTGCTGAACGCGGTTGCGAACACGTTACTCACGACTACGTCATAGTGTGCGGCGTCTGTCACCTGGACGTTGGTTAATACCAGGCTGGCGGTAGTGGCTCCAGCTATCGATGAACCATCCTTTCGCCACTGAAATCGAATCGGCTGCGTGCCCGCGACGCTCACCTGGAACGAAACTGTTTGTCCTACTAAAGCAGCCACGCTCGAAGGTTGAGTGGTCACCAGCGGATCGAGCACCGTCAAGCTCGCGACGTGGCTTGTGACCGAGCCCGCGTTGTTGGCAATCACCGCAAAATAGGATCCGGCTTCCTCGCCAAAGACATTGCTGATGCTCAGTGTTGCCTGGTCGGGTCCAAAGATCTTGCCGCCGTTGGCAAGCGGAACTCCGTCTTTGAACCATTGAAAGCTGAAAGGTGCTGAACCAACCGTCCGGACGCTGAATTGCGCAACCGTTCCCGGCGCATTGGTGCTGTCGGCCGGTTCCTCGATTATTCCCGGCTGCCCGGTTGTCGCCACTTCATACCAGGAACTGCCGTTCAGAAACCCGCCTGTAACAAGGCCGCGTCCGCGGATCGTGGCATTCGCACTCAAATTCAGCCCGGCCAGGCCCCATCCCCCGCCGCTGCGCGAGCCCTGTCCCAGCTCAATCCAATCCGTTCCGTTCGTTGAGGCGTCAAAAACGACGGAAGCAAATTCAGGGGCGGTTCCATCCCGGGCCCAATTGATGGTGGAACCATCAAAAGTCAGTTGATTGGTTGGGGCCGAGGTGTTTACCAGTCGTGCGAGGTTGGTCCTGACCTGGCCGGCCACGTTGTTGAAGGTGCCTCCGATTAAAACGCGGCCGTCCGGTTGAAGCATGAGTCCCCAAATTTTGTCGGCAGCTGAAGTGAACAGATTTGTAAACGTCGCATCCAAACTGCCGTCTGAATTCAGACGCGCGAGGCACGATTGTGGCCGGCCTGCGATATTCTTGAAGAGACCGCCCACCAGGATTTTGCCGTCCGCTTGCAAACCGATCGTTTGCACCGCCGCGTCGGGTGAAGGCGCGAAGCCGGCATCCAGGCTCCCATCGGGATTCAGGCGCGCCAGGCACGCGCGCGGGCTTCCCAAAACATTTGTGAAACTGCCGCCTGCCAGGATCTTTCCGTCCGGTTGAACCGCCAGGCACCGCACTGAACCGTCGGCCCCAGGTCCAAACGCATTCTCAACGGTTCCATCCGGGTTGAGCCGTGCCAACCGGTTGCAGGGTAGCATTGCGAACGATGTGAAATCGCCGCCAATCAGGATCTTGCCGTCCGGTTGCTCCGCCAAACAGTAAACAGCGCCGTTGGGTCCGGTCGGGCGCGGCGGAAACGGGGGCAGTGCAATCTTTGGCAAAAAGTTCGTATCCACTGTTCCATCCGGATGCAGACGCTCAAGGTAACTGGCCGAACTCCTGGAACGCGAAAGGAAGGCGCCGCCTACAAGTATCTGCCCGTCCCTTTGCTGGTATAACGTCCAGATTGTCCCGTTCGCGGCATTGGTGCTGAACGTGGTGTCGACCACGCCATCAGAACTGAGCCTGGCCAGGCTGCCGGCGACCAGGCCGTTAATCGACCCAAAAAGGCCCGCCACCAGGATGCGGCCGTCCGCTTGAACACTAATTGCCGAAATGGACGCCTGCGTCAGTCGGGAGGTCATTTGCGGCAACACAAGAAAGTTGGTGTCGAGGCTTCCGTCGGGATTAAGCCGGGCCAGGTACGGCTGAGTTGTTCCGCCTAAACCCAAAAAAAGCCCCCCGACCAGGACCTTATTGTCCGCCTGGATCGCCAGCGCCTGAACCATATTATTCGGGCCGGGATTAAATCCGTCGGGGATCTGCGCCGGAAGACATAGCGGGAGAACCATTGCCACCGACACCAGGCTCAGCGTGGACCGTAACCGGCGATGACACCGAGAAAGTTTTCCCAGACATGCCCCGACCTTACTCGAGAAAGAGCAAATCCCCGCCCACACAGTGTTGTGCCTCCGTAGCGCCGGCCTTTTCCTCACGAATCGCAAGTCTCAACGAGCGTGCGTCGTTGTCAAGCTTAATTGTCGCTGGGGTCGGAATGGTTCTCCGATAAATCTTTGGCTCGTCACCGGATTTCGAACCCGCAGGGTTCGCAGCCAGTAGCCGTGGGTCGGCCGACCGAATCGGCCGACCCACGGAAAACGGCCAAAAAATCATTGCGTCCCGCTAAGGGATGCCAGCATTCAACAAACGGCAAAACTCCGTCGCGGGATCGTTGATTGGCATTCTCCGTGGCGCATGACGCCGCTCGCATTTGCTGGCACCCGTCCGGGTGCGGACTGATTATTTTTTGGGGCGTTACCGGGCGTCTCCGCTGCGCTACGACGCCCGGCTATTCGCTGTGAACCCTGCGGGTTCATATCGGATGCGTCCCCAGATCAATTTGTGGCTCGTCACCCGATTTCGAACCCGCAGGGTTCGCAGCCAGTAGCCGTGGGTCGGCCGACCGGTCGGCCGACCCACGGAAAACCGCCAAAAAATCATTGCATCCCGCCAGGGATGCCAGCATTCAACGTACGGCAAAACTCCGTCGCGGGATCGTTGATTGAAATTTTCGGGGCAGCGGTTCGGAATGCAATTTGACTGGCTTGTGCGTCAGGCTTAAGGTTCAACTCATGAACCCACAGCCTTCGATCGTCCCGGATCGTGCTCCGTTTCAAAGTCGTCGTGCGTTTCTGGCGGAAGTGGGACGCGGAATGCTCGTCGCCACAGTAGGTGCGGGCGTGGCTTCGGACCTCGGCCTCATCAACGGCTTCGCAGACGAGGTGCCAGCGGCTCTCGACTTTGGTTCACTTGAACCGCTGGTCCGATTCATGCAGGAAACCCCGCCGGATAAACTCCTGCCCGAGTTGGCGGACAAGCTCAGGTCGGGAACCGCGTTGCGGGGCCTGGTCACTGCTGCGGCACTGGCAAACGCCCGCACATTCGGGGGCGAAGATTACGTCGGTTTTCATACGATGATGGCGCTGGCACCTGCCCTTCATATGGCCGCAGAAATGCCCCAGGAGCTGCAGCCATTGCCCGTATTCAAGGTCCTTTACCGCAACTGCAACAGGATTCAGGAAAAAGGCGGCCGTAAGCATGAAGTCTTGCACGGCATTGAACCGGCCGAATCAGCGGGAGGCTTACCAGATGAACAGCTCCGGGAAGCGATCCGAAGCCAGAACGTAATCACTGCGGAACGATTGCTCGCTGCCGCAACCCGGCATTCGACTGATGACGCATTCAACCAGCTCCTCTATGCAGTGGAAGACCATACGGAAGTGCATCGTGTCGTCCTGCCGTATCGCGCTTGGGATTTGATGGATTTGATCGGAAAAGAACAAGCGCTGACACTGCTGCGCCAGTCCGTGCGCTATTGTATTCAGGCGGAAAAGTGGCCAAGCAATGTCCATCAAGGAGAACCCCGCGCGTTATTACCCAAGTTGCTTGAGCAACACGGCCTGCTCGAGCGCCAGCCCGGCACTAAAGAGGCTGAAGACGGTTGGGTTCTTCAGCTGAGCGAGACGATTTTCAAGTCGACTCCCGAACAGGCGGCGGAAGCCGCAGCTTCGGCCCTCAGCGAAGGCTTTTCACCCGCTGTTATTGGTGAGGCCGTCTCACTGGCTGCCAATCAGCTGGTGCTTCGCGATCTGGGCAGGCCGCCGGGCCAGGAATCGCCCGGAAAACCACCGGGCAGCGTTCATGGCGATAGCATTGGCGTTCACGCCAGCGACTCAGCCTGCGCCTGGCGCAATCTTGCCCGGGTCAGCAATACTCGAAATACCTTTGCCTGTCTCATCCTTGGCGCATACCAGGTTGCCTTTGATCGAGTCAACCGCGGCGGCGATTTTTTGCATTGGGATCCTTTACCGGTGTCTTACCACCTGGAACCGCTCAAGAGCAAAGACGAGGCTGGACTGCTTCACGAGGCCGACGAGGCGATCCGTCAGAACCTGCAAGCTCACGCTGCCGCCAGTATTCATCAGTACGGCCAGGCCGGCTATGCGCCGCGCCCGGTATTCGATTTATTGTTACGCTATGCTGTGAGTGAGGACGGCGCGCTGCATGCCGAAAAGTACTATCGAACCGTCTTCGAGGAATTTGCTGCCACACGCCCTGCCTTGCGCTGGCGGCACCTCGTGGCTTTGGCCCGCGTGACGGCAAGTGAATATGGTCGGCCCGCGCCGGGAATGGCCGAGGCCAGAGAAATCCTTAAAGTCTGAGCACGTCCCTGTGATTTAAGCTCGCAACATTTGCGTGGCAGGAGCTGTCGATGAAATAATTGTGGGTATAAGAATTTCCTCACTCAAACATCTATTCCCTTGTTGGAACTCACTCCTGATAACAATGGCAGTCGCAGCCGCCGCCATGATGGCGGACAGTTTACATGGCGCAGCCATTACCTGGGGACCTGCCTCCGACATCGCGGGTGACACTGACGTCATCAATACGGGCGCGCTCGTCTATGCTTATGAATGGGGCACTATGCCTTCTACCATTAATGGGGTGAGTTTCACGAGCTCGTACACAGTCAATGGCGGAACAAACGTTTTCTTCGTTCCCAACTCTCTTGACTCGGGCTCGACCTACTTCAGTTCCAGTTCGCCGCCCTTCTCGGCTTTGTCTAGCGCATATATAACTATACTCGAAGGCGCAGTTTACGTAGCCGCAGGCAACCCGTTCTCGGTGGAGGTGACGCTCGCCAACCTGACCATCGGCCGCAAATATGCCGTGCAGGTGTGGGTAAATGATCCTCGCGGGCCGTATAACGACCGGAGTGAAACGATCACCAGCCCCGGCGGGAACACCGTCACTCTCGACTTTTCAACCAACGCCCTCAATAAGGCGGGCGGGCCCGGCCAGTACACGGTCGGGACTTTCACTGCGGATGCCACTAATCAGACGTTTACGTTGATGGGCAATCCGGCTGCATACGTGACCCAACTGAATGCCTTGCAGGTGCGCGACGTCGGAACGCAAACGCTGCCCGCGTGGAGCGGTATCAACCCAGCAGGCGCCGGGGCCGTTCAGCTGATTTTCCAAGGTGCTTCAGGCGGTGAGTACACGGTGTTGACCACCACGGATATTTCAACGCCGATTGCCAATTGGACTCCGTTGCCGAACGGCGCAGGAATCTTCGGCGTGATTGCCATCACCAACATTTCTCCAGCCACAAACAAAGCCCGATTCTACCGGATCCGCTCTCCTTGAGATCTCTTTGGCGCAAGTCCGCAAAAATGGCGGAGCCAAGGTAGCAGGTCGTATCTCTCCACCCGCGGCAAAAAATCATTGCGTCCCTGGATCAATTTGTGGCTCGTCGCCGGACCCCGAACCCGCAGGGTTCGCAGCCAGTAGCCGTGGGTCGGCCGACCGGGTCGGCCGACCCACGGAAAGCCGCCAAAAAAATATTGCATCCCGCCAGGGATGCCAGCATTCAACGCATGGCAAAATTCCGCGGCGGGATCGTTGATTGAGATTCTCCGTGGCGCAGAACGCCGCCAAGAGGTCTTCGAGTGCCCCCAAAACACAATGACGGTGCCCCTCAGTTTTCATTCTCAACAACTCACCAGTTTTATACGGACCAGGCTCCTACAAACCGGTGGTTCCCTCCTTAGCAGACCATCAGGCCGGAAAGAGATACTCGTCTTCTGGACACTACTGGAAAAGCCTCAGACCGCGCCCTCACTGCAACTTCGCCGGCAGCTGTGTCACTTGCGCGTACAAGGCCGACAACGTCCCCCCCGTGTGTTGCTGGCGCATGTCCTGGCCAAACTGGAAAGTGGCCGCGGGATCAAAGTTTTTGATCATCATGCAGTACGTTGAATTGGCCATGATCCCAAGCAATTGGCCCGTCCTGCTGAAGACCAAATCCCCGCGCGACGGATTGAACTTGCCGAACATCCCTTTGAGGACGTTGCGGTCGAGTTTGAGATAATCCGGCGTGCTCGCGTCGATTTCAAACCGGCATTCGCCGTAGTAATATTCCTTCGTGCCCACGAGCACCGCGTCCTGGAATTTGAACGGGTCGGGTGAAATGGTGTAGACCTGGCAACCGAGTTGGCGCGCCTGGGCCGACGTCACCGGCATCACAACCACGCGCGGGTCTTGCAACTGAAACGAGAGCGACCCGATCGGCACCGTGCCGCTGCCGTGAGTGAGCGTGCCGGTCAACGCTTCCCAATCCGTGCCCGGGTTCCAAAGCGTCAATGGCGTGTCCTGGACATGACACAGCGCGAACGTGTTGCGCCCGTCGCTCACCAGCACCGTCTGGGTCTCGCGCCGTTTATCGGTTCCCATGATCCCCTGGCGAAAGGCGTCGAAATGAGCCGCCACACGGTTGGTCATGAACTGGTTGTAGATTGTGTTGGAAGCCAACGGCCGATTCTCGCGAACTTCCTGTGCCAGCTCGCCGGATTTGCTCGCCAACGCTTTGACCCCTTCGGCAAGCTTGGCTTTTTCCGCGCGCTCGGCCTGCACCTCGTCCTGCATCCGCGCCACTTGCTCAGTCGCCGATCGCTTTTCGGCCTCGGCAACCTGGAGTTGAGTCGCGAGTTGCTGTTTTTGGTTTAGAACCATCTGGTTGCTCTGCGCCAGCTGAGCCAGCTGCTGTTGCATCGCGCTGGATTCATCCAGCTTTTTCTTCAACTCGGCTTCCATGGCGGCAAGCTTGTCCTTCGAGAGGACGGCCTCTGCGCTGCTGTTTTGCAGCTGCTGATTCAACGACTGCAGGTTGGCCTGGGCGGTGGCGTATTGCTGCTGCAAGTTAGCCTGTTCCTGTTGCAGCTTTTGCGCCTGCTCTTCGCGCGACTGCATCTCCTGTTGGAAAGTTTCGATTTGTTTTTGCCGTTCGCCGAGCATCGCTTGTTGTTTTCCAAGCTCCTCGCGGGCGTGCGCCAGTTCGCCGACCAGTTGCGATCGTCCTCTGCGTTCCTCGTCCAGGGCCAGCCGCATTACGGCGGCCAGGTCTTTGCCGGCATCGGGCGCCTGGTTGGTGGCCAGCTCCAGCTTGAGCGGCCGCTGCGCCTTCTGATCGGTGACCTTATTAATATCGACCGTCGAAAAGGCCAGCAGACTGATCAAAAGGAAATCGCAAATGACAATGAGGATCGATCGATTCATGACGGTGTCGCAAACGAAGGCCGAGCGGCGGTTCCTACCGGCTCCTCGGACAAGGATTCAGCTTCCAGCAACAGCTTGCGCCGGGCCGGGCGCAAATGAAAGATTTTGAAAAACGACACGAAAATAATCCCAAACGACGTCGACGAATAAGCGGCCATGAGGCTGAACTGGATGATGTTCAGCGACACGAGGATCAGCGAGACAATCGTCCCCACAAATCCCAGATACAATCCAGCGTCGAACAGATGTTCCTCGTTCTCCAGCAACCTCAACTTCATTCGTGGAGGAACTCGCTGCCGTTTGATTTCGGCCAGCTTGAAGACGCAGGCCGTGTAGATGAGCCCTTGCAGGACAAAGAATAACAGCAAGGTCAGTAAGCTTAGTTGATTCATAAATAGCGATTTAACGCTGGCGGTTCCGGCCGGGACCAGCTTGCCCACCGTGGACAAGCTTAATCGAAAGGGAAACTCCACTCTCTGGCTTTCCTGAGAGAGAAACGGCTCGCTCAGGAGCAACACCACGAGCAGGAAACCCAGCGCAAACAAAACTTCGCGCGCGATATGAAACCCGCGCACCTGCAACGGCCGTTCCAATGCTGAAACGGCGGGCAGCGCATAATGCACCCCATACGCCAGCAGGAACCCCGCCATCAAATATAAAACCCATTTCAGAATCAGCGCAAACAACGGGCTTTGCCAACTCAAACCCGCAGCGGCAAGGATCAAACTGTCAAAAGGAATATAACCCGCTAATGCCGAATTGATTTGCGAAAAATGCAGCCTCTGCTTTCGCTCCAGCAGTTCCTTGAGGCCTCCGGACCCATACCGCATCGCCGCCCCCACGTCCTCAATGCCTGTTCGACTATAAGTCATCAGATAATCAGCCACTTGCCGGGGTTCCCCCGAAAGATCCACGGCCGCAAACAGCGCTGGCACCTCGCCGTCCGCCCGCCGCACCAAGTTGCCCAAATACCTCAGCGTCTCCGGGTCCTCGATATTCTTGAGAAACACGACCAGTTGGCCCCAGTTGAAACGCTGGCCCAGCGACATCATGTCCAGCAGGAGTTGCTCGATCAGTTGCGTGTTGCCGGACCGGTTTGCCACTGCCACCGCGGTATACACAGTATTGCTCAGGGTTCCCGTAAGCCGATTGTCTTCGATCAATAAACCGCAAATCGAAATGGCCGCGTCCAACGCCTGCCCGGCGTTTGAGCTCGAAGGCGGGAAGTAAGTCGTATTTGTCAGCAGCCGCAGGTGCAACAGTTCTTGCACTGCAGGAGCCCGCGAGGCCTCTAAAATCCCCAACACCCGTTCCCGGTTTTCTAAACGGATCACGTACTCCGTCAGGGAATCCGAACCTGCGTTTTGCCTGGGTTTGTCTTTGGCGAAGATGCTTTCGAAATGCGGCTCAGGCCCTCCCCAACTCACCCAGATCGGGTGCTGGCGCGCCAACTCATCCACCGCCAACTCCAGCTTCTCGCGGCCCGGCAATCGTTCCTGCCTCGCCACCTGGTTCACCAGTTGAGCCGCCCCCAACTGGTTCTCTTCCGCCAGTTGCACCCCGCTCGCGACCAGCGTCACCGTCTTGCCGCCCGCTCTTTGCGCAACCCCAGCGTCCAATGCCCGTAGATGCGCAGGGATTATCAATCCGAACGCGAGCATCACCAGACCCAGGACGGTGCACGCCAAAGAAGTAACCCAACGGCTCATTTTGAAACTTTAACCGGGCAGTAAGCAGGTATGAAAAAATTCAACGTACCGCAATTGAAAAGCAATGGGGTGTTGCTCGCTCGAAACGGACACGTTCGCATGGGTCTTTGACGACACCTCGTCCGCACATGTTCAAGCAGGATTCTCTTTTGTGCGAAAATGCTTGCATTGCATTTGCTTTCGTTTTTCCAACCCCATGCTATAAGCATCCGTCATGAGCTCGCTTCCTCTCGAAGGAAAAGTTGCCCTCGTCACCGGCGCCAGCCGTGGTTTGGGCAAAGCCGTCGCCCTCAGTCTTGCGCGAGCCGGCGCGCGGCTGGTCCTGGCGTCTCGCGATGTCGACTCGCTCAAACAGACTGCGGACGAAATCAGTGCCGCCGGAACCAAAGCATCCGTGTTTAAGGTCGACGTCACCCAGGAACAGCAAATTCTCGAGTTGGAAAAAAAGGTCGCCGACGAGTGCGGACGGATTCACATCCTCGTTAACAACGCCGGGATGAATATTCGCAAACCGTGCACGGAATTTGCCCTCGACGAATGGCGCCAGGTTCTCGAGACCAATCTCACCAGCGCTTTCCTCATGTGTCGCGCTTTTGTTCCTCTCATGAAAGGGCAGGGCTACGGCCGAATCCTGAACATGACATCCATTATGAGCCACATCGCGCTCCCGGGCCGCACCGCCTATTGCGCGAGCAAAGCGGGGCTGCTGGGATTTACCCGCGCTCTCGCCCTCGAACTGGCTCCCGACAAAATCACCGTCAACGGCATCAGCCCCGGCCCTTTCGCCACGGAAATCAACACTGCGGTTCTGCAAAATCCCGAGCTCAACCAGCAATTCATTTCCCGAATTCCGCTCGCGCGTTGGGGCAACGCCGATGAAGTTGGAAACCTCGCTGTCTATCTGTGCTCCGAATCAGCCGGCTTCATTACCGGCACAGACTTGCTCATCGACGGCGGCTGGACCGCGCAATAGCCGAAGCAGGATGCAATTGGCGTCTGCCTTTGTGCCCCGCGCGTAATGGGTCTCCGGCTTCCTGTTACTCATTGCCACCCAAAAAGCCTGGTGCCAGAATCCCTTCATGCGAAAGCGCCTCCTTTGGGTTCCCTTATTTTGCGTGGCGTTGTTAGGCATCTTTTTTTGGTCCAGAACGCCTCGCCAACAAGATTCGTTTGATCACTGGATGACCCTGGGCGCGGGTTACCTCGAAAAAGGCGAGGGAACAAATGCGATCACCGCCTATTCCAAAGCCGTCGCGATGTCTCCCGAAAACATCGCCGCGCATTTAAACCTGGCCAACGCATACCTCCTGGCCGAAAGCAACCAGGAGGCTGCCGCCCAGGGCCAGCAAGCCCTCGCCCTCGATCATAACAATGCCGCCGCCTTCTATTTATTGGGTTGCGCTGATTTGCGCATGAACCAGGCAACCCAGGCCGTTGAGGCATTCCAACAATCCCAAAAAATCGATCCCGCCGTCACCGCTCTGAATTTTCAACTCGGCCTGGCGGAGGAACGCATCGGCAACATCGACGACGCGATTCACGAGTTTGAAACCGTCGTTCAATTCGAGCCCGACCATCCCTCGGCGCATTACCAACTCAGCCGTCTGTACCAGCGCGCCGGACGCGACGCCGATGCCGCACAGGAGTTGGCGCGCCACCAACAAATTCAAGGCAAAACCACCTCCCCCGCCTCCGGCAGCGCCCTGGCATTCGAACGCTGCAAATACACGCAGCCGATTGTCTCGTTCGCGCTTGAAGAGCCCGACCAACACGGTGTCTCGGTCCGATTCGTCGACGCGACGGCCGCCGCGTTTGGCCAGCCAAACCCCGCCTTCCGCGGACCCATCGGTGTGCTGGACTACAATCACGATGGGCGAAACAGCCTCCTGGTTGTCCAGGGAGACTCTTTTCGGTTGCTCGACGATAACCAAGGAAAATTCACGCCCCTGGGCGACCCCGTTCCGGCCGGCAGCAATGCCCATTTCCAAGCCTGCCTGGTCGGCGACCTCAACAACGATCGCGTCGAGGACGTTGTCATGCTGGGTGAGGAGGCATGTCACGTCCTGAGATTTGCCACCAACGGCCTGTTCCGCGATGTGACCGCCGCCTCCGGCATGAAACAGGTCCGCGCCAGCGACGGTTTGCTGGCTGACCTCGACTTCAGCGGCAAACTCGATCTGCTGGCGGTGTTACCCGGTGGCCAGGGCGTCCAGGTCATGCGCAACCTCGGCAACGGGTATTTCATGGATAACACCACCAATTCGGGGTTGCCGATCGCGCTTAAAGGAGCGCAACACGTCGCGGTTGCTGACTGGAACAACGAGGACGTGCCCGGCGTATTTATCACGCGCAACGGAACGCCCCCGGTCTTTTACGCCAAACAACGCGCCGGCGGCTTTGTCGAGACAAATGCAACCGCGCAATGGCCCGCGGCCAGTTGCATTGCGCTCGGGGACCTCAACAACGATCTCCTTTTGGACTCCGTTGTCGCGCAGGGCGATTCCCTCGACGTGATTTTTGGCGGGTCACGCCCCGCCTTGAGGCTTTCTGCCAACGGCCTTGGCGCAAAAGGCATTCTGCTCATCGACTACGACAA
>Ga0070738_10001579_pt1 | contig 43868 bp, 40 predicted proteins | sample Coa_R2_2_FD_66446 | JGI IMG/M metagenome (GOLD analysis project Ga0070738, IMG submission 66446) | Surface soil microbial communities from Centralia Pennsylvania, which are recovering from an underground coalmine fire - Coalmine... | ecosystem: Environmental > Terrestrial > Soil > Unclassified ...
CCGGCGCGGTGGTGCAGGCGGTGTCACGCGCCGAAGCGGCCATTTCCAAGCTCGAGCATCTCCCCGGCGGCTTCCCGACTACCCGTCAGCTTGCGTCGCTTGAGGCGCTCGGCTCCGGGCGGCTATCAGGCTTGACCACTACCCCTCGCCGCCTCGCCGAGGTTCTCGGGCGCCACAATCGGCGCGACGTGACCGCCCAGCAGATCGCACATCTTGTCGTCGCGACCGAAACCGCCGCGGCCAATGACCAGGGGCCGATCACACCTGACAGGCTCGACTCAATAAACGGCGCCGTGCTCGGTATCGAAGGTTCGCGCCTTTCGGTGCGAACCCGCCAGGTCTGGGCAGGTACCAGCCGCACCCCACGAGCAGCTGAGTTCGTGCCCGCGCCGCCAAACTCAGTGATGAATCTTGTCGACGACCTGTGCGCGTTCCTTGCTCGCACGGATCTCCCACCCATCGCCCACGCGGCTATTGCCCATGCCCAATTCCTCGCCATCTGCCCGTACTACGACGGCAACGGCCGCACGGCGCGCTCCTTAATCCAAGCTCTCCTTCGCCACCACTGCCCCACGTCCGGAATCATCCCCATCAGCCCCATCCTGGCCATGAATCGACGCAGCTATATTGATCAGCTGGCCGCCTATCGAGACGGTGAAGTGATCGGCTATTGCGCGGCCTTCGCGGCCAGTGTGGAGACAGCGGCACTCCACGCATCAGGGCTCGCCGCCGACTGCGAAGGCACGCTCTCGCAGTCGCGGAAGCAGCTGGGCCGCGTTCGCTCGGGGTCCACCGCGGACCGCCTCCTCCCGCTCCTCTTTGACTGTCCTGTCGTCAACACTAAGGACGTTCAGCAGGCGCTCGGTGTATCAGACGAAGCAGCCCGCTTAGGCCTCATGGCTCTCGAGAATGCCGGCGTGGTTCGCCGCCTCGGCGGCAGCCCTTACGACAGGACCTGGATTGCCGACGTCGCATTGGATTTGCTCGAACGCTGGGAATATGGAATCGAACTCGAATAGATCTGGGTGGGCACAGACCCTGCACCGTGCCGGTGAGTGAACGGCTTCGCTGCAAGCTAAGGATTCGATGGCGGACGAAAATCAGAGAATGGTGCCGCATGTCTTTGTCACCCGCGGTGACCTGACCAAGCTGAGCTGCGACGCATGGTTGCTACCCACTGACCAAGGGTTCCAGGTGACGGAAACCTGGCTTAACCGCCTGCCGGAGTTGAAGCCGCAGGTCGAAAGCCTGCGTCGCGGAGCAAATGTCCCTGAGAATTGGCACGCTGGACGCAGCCGAGTACTGTCGCTTGAGGCACCGAGCAGCACCCCAAGGCCCTACCTGGTGAACGAAGGTGCCCATTCGGGCATCGAAGTTGAGTGGTTCGTCGCCGGTGTGCACGAGTTCCTCGAGACAGTGGCAGATGATCTCCGGAGCAGCGCGCCTCTAAACAGTCGCGTCACCCATCTCGTTGCCCTGCCGCTCGTCGGCACGGGTCGAGGCGGTGGAGCCGAGCACGCGGGAGACATCATGCGAGCACTCCTCCCTGAGCTGGAGCGCGCTGCCGACACCCACAAGTTCGACATTGCGCTGGTCACCGCCAACGGACCGGCATTCGCGGCCGCGCAGAGTGTCCGCCGCTCCTCTGTCGGCCAAGATAGGGAAACACCGGCTGGCTGGGCGGACCTTGACGAGGCGCTGCTGAACCACGCGCGGCGCCTCACCGAGCAGGCCGCTGCCGGGAGTTTGGTGCTCTTCCTTGGAGCAGGCGTGAGCGCCGGCGCCGGACTGCCGAATTGGAATGACCTACTGAAAGAGCTCGCGCAGCGGGCCGGGATGGCCGCCGAGCTCGAGGCATTGAAGAAGCTCGACATCCTCGATGCTGGAGCCGTCGTCGTGACACGGCTTAAGAAGCACGGGGAGTCCGCCGCGTCCGTCATCGGCCAGCTGTTCGATAAGGGCTGCTATTCGCTCGCCCATTCGTTGCTGGCCGCATTGCCTGTCACGGAGGTTGTAACCACCAATTACGACACTTTGTTCGAGCTGGCCTCGGCAGGTGCCGGATATCCGGCCCAAGTGCTGCCATATGCACCCGCGGTTAAGAAGGAGCGTTGGCTCCTAAAGCTTCATGGATCTGTCCAATACCCCGATGACATCGTGCTGAGCCGTGAGGACTACCTGCGCTACGCGGATAGGCGCGCAGCCCTCGCCGGAATCGTCCAAGCGCTGCTGATCACCCGCCACATGCTTTTCGTTGGGTTCTCGCTAAGTGACCAGAACTTTCATCGCATCGCCGACGACGTACGTAAGGCAGTCCGCGGCCCTAACGGCGGCGATCAGGTGGACCAGGAATTCGGCACTGCGTTATTCCTCGAACGGGATCGCCTCAGGGAAGAGCTTTGGCGCGGGGACCTCCATTGTGTCAGCATGTCGGAGCGGGACACGGCGGGAGCCAAGGACGCACGCCGGGCTGAGATCTTCCTGGACTACCTGCTGGCCGACGCCAGCGGCCACGTAGCGCCCCTCCTTGATGATGCTTATGTCTCAATCCTCAGCGGCGAAGAGCGACAAATTCGAAACCTTCTTCTGAGCCTCGAAGGGGCTGTAACCCCTGAGCTGGAGCAGACGCCAGCGTGGCGCAGGGTGGCAAATCTACTTCGCGAGTTCAGAGGTGGATGAAGCCAAATCCAAATAGTGCATAGTCATGAGCGAGCGGCCTGGGAACGAGCGCGTACAATGGCACGGCTCCGCGTGAAACGTTCCGCGGCTGTTCGCCAGTGACATATTTCTCTGCGCATACATGAACGCCTTCGTAGCAAGCCGGTTCTTTTTATCTTCTTACGCGCCTCTTTTTGTGCTTCTTGCACTTCGTTTCGACTGCTGGTATGAACGCGGACCCTGCTTGGGGCTCGGAGTCCTGAGCGCGGTGGACTTGTTATGGATGTTGCGAGATGCGAGACGAATACAACCTACTCCTTACCGGATCTCGTCCATCAAGGATCGCGGTTCTGACGTCGCAGGCTATCTCGCGACGTATCTGCTTCCCTTCCTCGTTGTCGGGCTGCCCACGCTAGCCGACGTCGCGGCTTATGTCTTATTTTTGGTTGTCACCGGTATCGTGTACGTCAAGAGCGACATGATCCATATCAATCCGTTGCTCTACCTGCTCGGGTACCGATCAGCTGAAGTCGCTACCGACAACGGGCTTGCAGGGTTCCTGATCGCCCGGGATCTGCCTAGTGGCGGCGACAACATCCGCGCTGCGCGTGTGCGCGGGAATGTGCTCGTGAGGATGGCTTAGATGGCACAAGATTTACGCGATGCGGCGCTGGGCACCGAGCTCAACCAGGCGCTGACGCTCATCGTCGGTTGGAAGCATGGTGCTGGATTCGAAGCGGCCCAAATCAATGTGGGCGAGGATGTTTCTCAGGCATTGCGTGACGCCTGCCAGACCGCCGCCGACGATGCGCGTTCGCGCGACCCGAGGATGTTTGACCCCGATGCGGCGCTCGAGCGGGAAGAATGCTTGATCGTCCAGCTAGACCAAGTAGGTCAAGGGGCACCCCGCCCGGCCATCCTGGACCTGTTGGAGCAGGCCGAAGCTTTACCGCTCCTGGGGGCAGGTGGATTGGGCAACCATACCTTTCTTTTTTATGCGGTCCTAATCGGTGACAACCCAGGCGAGCGCGTCTGCTTCATCCGCAAAGTTAATCCACACCTAAGCGCGCGGAGAGGAAAGTTCTTCAGCTTGCTAACGGACGTCTTGGACCGGGTTGATCAGCCATTGTTTGCCTTCGACGAAACCTTCGACATGATCCTCTTCGACCAGACGCTCATCGTCCTAAATTTGTTTCCTTTCGAGATGTTGTTCCGCGATACGCCTGCGCTTCAGGCCCAAGTACCAGTATGGATTCAAGAAATGACAGATCGGCTGCCCATGAACCAGCAGAACCAGCAGTTGCTCCAACAGCTCGCCACAACGGATTCTCGGATCCGACGTCGGCTGCAATCGATCCACGCGCGTGGAGCTTTGCAAAACGTGACGATTCAAAACGTGCAAAACGAGTTCGTCGCACAAGGCCTAAATCCGAGTGACTACGTCGTGAATGGTCAATTAGCAATCGACCGTACCAACGCCTCGTTGCTACTCCAGCTTCTGAACGAAGATCTTTTCATTGGTGGCCTGACGCAGACTCCGTTCCGCGTCGATCGCAAGTCTGCTCGCTAGGTTAGCGCGCAAACTGAGGCTCCACGGCCGGTGTCGTGTGCAACGCCGACCCAAAGGATCCTCCACCGAACAGCCGCAAAGATCTGTTGACGTTATGGGGCGTCGAGCCTGGGGTCGCCTGGTAGACGGTCTAAACCTGGGCACGGCGAAAGGCATTTGTGACAGAACACGGCGTGCACGCCGTATACGAATTCGGGGCCGAGAGCGTCCTCCAGTTCGGCGCGACTTACCGGGAGGGCGGCCAAGCGAGCATCCGGCTGCCGGGGCCGGTGAACGAGGGAAAGTTCGTCCATCCGAATGATCTTTTTGATCAGGGTGCCGGCGCGAACGACGTACGTCTGCTGCGGGTCGTCGTCGCAGTCTTCCTTGTGGCAAACCGGACAGATCCCCGCTGGTCCTGGCCCGCCAGAGACCTCATACCAGTGGCTATGGGAATGGTCGCATTCGGAGGCATCCAAGCCGCACAGGGTACAGATTCGCGACGCTACTACAAAACCCGGCGAGAAGCCGAATCTTTTATGACAAAGGACGACGGGGCATCGGATTTCGTAGGCGTCTCCAGTCCACGTCATAGCGCAACCATCCGGAAACCGCTCCCGGACCTGACGTCCGTATTCGTGAAGCTCACCGTGAGCCTCGTCCTCAAATTCTGAATCTTCGAGCCAGTTGAATGCCGAGTATTGGAGGCTCAGCGCCGTACGCGCGAACTCCTCTGCCTCGTCCGCTGTGATGTTGGGGTCGCGTGAGCGTTCCATGTGCTCTCTGGCCTGAGCACGGATGGCATTCCGCTGTTCTTCGGGCCATGGCGGGGCTGGTCCAAGGTCACGGATCGCTGTCAGAGCGGTGAATCCTCATCCTCTGCGGCGCGCGCAAGTGCCTCTTGCAGGCCTGCCACATCGCCGTCGTATCTAAACCAGAGATTCTCTGTCTCTCCACGAGGACCTTGTCGCTGTTTGACGAGACTGCAACGGACCTGTCGCTTGGGTTTGAACACCTTGGCGAGCGCAGCGCTGAGAGCCATCACTATCACACTTCCCGCCACGGAGGTCCCTAGGCCGATGAGAATTTCAAGGGTGACTTCACCCTTCAGCACTTTCCATTGCCGATCCCCAGCTTCATGGAGATACGCAACATCGACGTCTGACCTGCGCAGTTCCTTGGCAAGCTCAGTGATGTCTTCGCTGTAGAGTCCCCCTCCGTCGGTGAACTCGAGGGGGAGTAGTGTGACGTCGTGGCCGAAGGTCTCGGATAAGGAGAATGGAGGCGTCCCCAGCGAGGGAAAATCGACGTTCATCGGCTGCTTGGAGAATAGCGTTGGCGAGCGCATCACCGGCCCGTCGCGTGTTGCTGCCGTCCGCCACTCGTCGGCCCGCGGCCTGCGTTGGCGGTCAGCCCATTGATCCGTACGCGCCGCTAGCGGCCGGCGATCTTGCGCGCTATCGTCTTACCAGCATGATCCTATGGCGGAAGGAGGTGAGGTCTTGGCGAAGAACACAGGCGAGGGTTACAGGCGCGGCGAGGTGCGGGATCGCTTTCAGACGTACAACCCCGTGACTGACCAGTGGGCGAAGCATGATGCCGATACGGGCAGGATCATGGACGTCAAGCAGGACGGCACACCGTTCAAGGGCGTCCGCAAAGATTTCGGCGAGGAGGAGTAGCGGGGTTACTCCTCCTCAGATTCCAACCGCTCCCTAAAGGACGGAACTATTACAGCATCGTCACGCCCCCAGGTCGTCCAAGAATTCTGATGCCGGCGCGGTCGCGCTGACGAGCAGGTGGTCGCGTGCGCGTGTGCACGCGACGTAGAGTAGTTGGCGCTCGGTGTTATACACGTCCTCGAGGTCGGCGTCGTCAAAGACGGTTTCGATGCGCTCCTGTAAGGGAATGACGTCGTCGTCGCAAGCCATCACCGCCACCGTTCGAAATTCCAGACCCTTCGCCAGATGCATCGTGCCAATGGACACATGGCCGCTGCGCGTCTCGACCTTCTCATCGAGAACCGTGTACACAACGCCGGCACCGTTCACCGCGCTTTTCGCCCTGTGCAGCTCACCCGTAGACCGGACAAACACGCCAACCTCGTGAGGCTTCACTCCCTCAGCCAGTCGGTCTGCGAGCCATTTGCCGACATACGCAGTTTCAGCGTCACGAGCGTCCAGTACGCTGATCAACGGGTCTGGACCGTTAAACACGGAGATGGTGCCCCGCCGGATTTCCACGTTGCCATCCGCGTCAGCGACCTCGGGACCCAGCAGTCGGTCCGCGTGGCGGCGAATCTGGTGCGTCGTCCGATAGTTGATTCGGAGAGTGCGCGCACGTCCGCGAATGTCAACGCCGAGCGCGCGCCAGGAGAACGGCTGCTGGAAAATGCGTTGACCCAGATCGCCCGCGAAGAAAAGTGCGTCCGGTCGGTCGGCGCCGAGCGCGGCCAAGAACTTCAGCTGTGCAACGTTCAGGTCCTGCGCTTCGTCCACGACGACGAAATCGAACGGCGGACGCCCACCCGCAGCGTAGTGCGAGGCGAGCCGAGCGTACATTGATGGGATTGTCTGCAGGTTCCGGAATCGCAGCTCGTCCCAAACGCGCTCGAACACTGCCCAGATTGCCTGACGTTGTGCCTCGGGCAGCCGGGTTTTCCTGCCAAGCCGGGCGACGTCGCGGTACGCCTCCCAGGCATCGAGCTGCCAGGCGTCGACAACGTCCGTCCACTCTGTGCTGAGAAACCGCCCTGAGAACTTTTGCTGTGGAACCTGGGCGGCGGCGGCTTCGATCAGCGCTGGAATTGCGTCGGCCGGCGCCAGCTCGATCGGCCCAAGGTTCAGCTCATACAGCCGTTTCGCAATGCTGTCCAAGGCATAGACATCGATACGTTCGCCAACGCGAGGCTCATTGCCGATGAGGCGAAGCAGCTTGGTTCTTAGAGCGTTCGCAAGCGGCTCCGAAAACGTCGTCAGCAAGACTCGCGACTGCGGGTTCGAACGGGCCAGAAATACGGCGCGGTGCAGCGCGACGACTGTCTTGCCGGTGCCCGCGGAGCCTGATATACGGGCAGGGCCCCCATAGCTTCGCTCCACCGACTCGCGCTGAGCCGGGTGCAGGAAGACACTCCACTTCTCCCACGGGTACTCCAGCGCGCGCTCCAGTTCCTCCGAATTGGCAATGACGCGAAATCGCCGCTGAGCGTCTGGATGGCTGAAGGCGTCTCCCGGCACAAGCACGGGTTCGACGACTTTTGGAGTCGCTCCTGTGGCGAGATCAAGCAGAGCCTCAGCCGCTTCGCTTGGAAGGTGATCGGCCAACTCCAGCAATGTGTCCTCGGTCGCCGTGCGCACATCGGGAAGCCACTCAGGTGGCACGCCATAGCGCAAGAGCTCATCGTCTTCGATGGACGCGAATAGGGGGAGCTGCGCGGGCGCAGCCGGAGCTGGCGCTTCCACATAGCGTGGGATAGCAATTTCTTCGACACGCTCCCGAACTTCGACTAACTGGGCCGCGCCGGTCTGGGGGTGCGTCTCTAGACGCCGCCGTTCGGCCCACTCGTAGGCGTCGTCGTGGTGGCCCACGTAACACAGCAACAGACTGCCCGCAGTGCGATGAACAATCAGGCGAACGTCGGCGCTGGCGCGCACCGACCAGAAGTTCTTGTCTTTGGCGCGGTCAAGCTTGTGGAAACTGAGGCCCGGGCTGGCTGGGTCCAGCTGGAGGTCGAAAGCGGTAGTCTTGGCGGCCTTCTGGTCCTCGCCCGACAGCTTCGCCAGGCTGTCGGTGAACGTCTCCGCTATGAGGAACTGCATTTAGGTTGCCGGCGCGAACAGCTCGAGCTGAGCGCGCTGAGCTGAGGTCAGGGGAAAGTCGGGGTTCTGCTGGGGAAAGACTTCGGCCGACTGCCACAAGTCCCTACGGACGCTCGTGGCAACCCCGATCTTCAAGCCTCTGTCGCGCAATGCTCCGTCCAACATCGCGGCCTCGAAGAGGTACACGGACTCGATGACACACGGCCGCACTGCCCCACGCGAGCTAGCAGCCGCGCCGCGTGGTCCGGCGAGCACAAGATAGAAGTCTGGATACTTCGTCGGCGTCAGGTCAAGCAGACCCTCGTTGCGGCCATAGAGCTTCACATTGACGGAGCGTCCGGCAAGTGGCCCCCAGGTGAATTGGCCATCGACTGATGCGCTGGCCGCCGAACTTTCCAGCTCGATTCCAAACACGCTCGCTGCGATGAACTCACCAATGTGTCCGGTTAGCGCCGGACGACCGATGACGCTGGCGATTTCATCATCGACGGCATTCCGGCGACGGAGCAAGTCGGCAAGCAGGCCCAGGCGATCGTCCGCCATTTCCTAGCTGACGCGAAAGACCTTCATCACTTCGTCGCCGAGGTGGTTGATGACCTTGACCGCGATCCTCCCGGAGGCGGGCTTGTCGAACGCCCGAGACGTGTCGCTGTGGAGCGACGCCCAGGCGTCCTCGTCGATTTCCGCGCGAAGTGTCGTCTTGAGGGCGGAATAGGGGTCATTGGCCCCCAGGAAATACGCCTGGCGGACGAAGAAGGCTTCCTGGTTGTAATCGGTGTCGACGAACCAGCAAGCGATGCGGTCCGGATCGTCGCTGCGGACCTCACCGGTATTGGGATCGAAGACGTCGACACCGTTGACCCTGACCTGGACCTGGTCGCCGGCGGCCGGCAGGAGGTCGATGTCGGGCTCGCCGAAGATGACGAAGAGGTTGGCTTTGTTGGTGATCTTCAGCTCGTCAGACATATGCAGGTCTGCGTTCATGCGGGCCTTCAGGACGGGCATGCGGCCAAGGGATGTGAACTCCGTAGTGTGGGCCTCGAAAGCAAACGCGCAAGCGATGAGCACGTCGAAGCCACCGTCGCCGGCCTCGCGGGCGGCTTCGACGAGATCTGGGCGAGTAACGGTTCCGAACTCAGGGCCGATGAAGATTGCGGCGCGGCGCTCGGTCTCGCCTTCCAGATAGCGGGCTTCGGCGCAGACCGACTTGCCGGGCCAGATTGTGATTGAAGTGAAGGTGATGCGGTCCGCTTTCTGGGCCTGCTGGACGCCCGCGGCCCGCAGATTGTCGAGGATTTTGTCGGGGAAGCTCTGGCCGGGCTCGAGGCTGGCCTTGCGCTCGGCGAGGGTGTCAAACAGCTCACCGTCCTCATCGACGCCGAGGACGCGGTGTGGCGAGAGGCTCTCGACGGTGAACGGGCCGGCAACGCGCACCTTGCGGTTATCGGTGTACGGCTTGTCGTAGAGGTACTCGAACTCGGCCTTGGCGGCGATGGAGGCGTCGATTTCCTTCTGGCGGGCGATACGCGCCTGCCACCAATCGGCGTGGAGCTGTTTAGCCTCGGCCGACCAGCTTGCGTCCGCCTCGCGCGGGACCTCCCACTCCTGCCAGGCCTTGTTCAGGGCGGCGTTGAGGCGTTCGCGCAGCGGTTCGAGGGTTTGCTGCCAGGTGTCCCAGATCACGTCGATCTCGGCGTTGTTGGCGATGGATTTGAGGGTGACGTGGGGCACACGCTCGCAGACGAAGCCGTGGCGAATGCTGCCGTAGACGGGCTGGGTTGAGGGGGCGGTACGAGTGAGCTCCGCCTCCTTCGCCTGGCCCTCGCGGGAATCAGCGAGCAGGTAGTAGGGGTAGCGAGCGCCCATGATGCGGGCGCGCGCCAAGGCAAGAGCGACGCGGCTGGTGTCGATGGTAATCCAACGACGGCCCCACTGTTCAGCGACATACGCGGTCGTCCCGGAGCCGCAGGTTGGATCCAGGACTAGGTCACCGGGGTCGGTGGCCATGAGAATGCATCGTTCTACCACCTTCGGCGACGTTTGGACGACATATACCCGCGGGCTCGCGAAGCCACTCTGCACCGTGTCGAACCACATGTTTTGCAGTGGGCTGACGGGATAGTCGCCCAGGTACCGTTTGAACCGCAGGGAGTTGCCAATTATTAACAGGCGATCCGAGCGCGACAGTCGTTCAAACCCAAGCAGATGCGACGACCAGCCGCGCGTACCTGGAGGAGTGAACTGGCGTCCGCCCATGGTCACTGTAAAGCGAATGCTTTCGGCGCCGGTTGCTGAAGTTGCGTCTGCGGCCATGAACCGTCGGGATGTGAGCGCGTTATCGAGCACTTCAGAGGACGCGACGCGACGGTACTCGAAGGGGCCGGTGTCTACGAACGTGTACTGCTGCTCGACGTTCTCGTCTCGCTTCTGGAAGTACAGCTGACGGTATTTGGCGCGCTCAGCAGACTTGGCGTACCAGATTACGAGGTCGTACACCCCCGCAATCGCATCCACCTTGGCGGTAGGACTGCTCTGGCCAGATGTCTTGATAAATGCGATTTCTGCGAGGAAGTTGTCGACGCCGAGAATCTCGTCCATCAGCGCCCGCACGCGGTGCACGTTCTCGTCGCCAATCTGGACGAAGATGGAGCCACTGTCGGCCAGCAGATCTCGGGCGACCGTGAGCCGGTCGCGGAGATAGGTCAGGTAACTGTGGATACCGTCGCGCCAGGTGTCGCGGAAGGCTTTCACCTGTTCAGGTTCGCGGGTGATGTGGGCGACGTTGCCGTCCTTGACGTCGCGGCTGGTCGTGCTCCACTGGAAGTTGCTATTGAACTTGATGCCGTAGGGCGGGTCGATGTAGATGCACTGCACCTGGCCGCGGAGGTTCTCGCGTTCGGCGAGGCTCGCCATCACCTGGAGTGAGTCGCCGAGAATCATGCGATTGGACCAGTTCTGGTCATGCTGGTAGAACTCGGTCTTGTCGGCGCCCTCGGGGATCCCGTTAAAGTCGGCGAACAGGTCCAGCTGGGCTTCAGCGGGCTTCGCGCCGTTCGAGCCGTTGCGGCTGAGACGCACGAGGTCATCGATGAGGACCTTTGGGTGAACCTTTTCCTGGATATAGAGTGGCGGCGCCTGGACGACGAGGTCGCTCCAGTCCTGTTCGTCCTTGCCGCGCCAGACGAGCTGCGGGTCGAGGTCGCGGTTGCGCCGCGCGTAGCTGATCTCGCGCGGGCTTTCTTGCTCTTGCCCGATGACAGACTGGTACTCCGCGGTCGGGATGTTCTTGCGCGTTGCCTCGTCATGGCGGAGGGTTTCGACGGATTTGGCGGGCGGCATTAGACGAGCACCTTCTGCCGGCCCGCGGCGGTGTCGATAAGTTTGGCGAACTCCGCCTCCAGGTCGGCTTCCATTAGGTAGACATCGCGGAGCTCGGCGAAGGCCCAGCGGCCAAAGGTTTCCAGCGCGTTCACGCCGGGCACCCAGTATTCGTTCATCGTGTCCTTCTTCGCTTTCGCATCTTCTTTGACCTGGCCCTTCACTTCGAGGACCAGGTGCAGCAGGTCGTTCGGACCATGACCGTCATCGACCAGCAGGATGAAGTCGGGCCGGTAGCGGTGGATTTCGCCGGCGGCAAAATACGGCACCTCAAAGCCCAGATTGTGGTTCTTGACGTAGGCGTGCACGAGCGGATGGCGCTCGACAACGCGGCACAGCTCGCCCTCCCAGTTGCTGTCCAGGATGACCCAGTTGACCTGGCACTTGCGCGGGTCGGTGAGATAGCGGCTCGTCTTGGAGGTGCTGAAGTTGACGTGGTTGGTTGAGCCTTCGGGGTTGTAGGCATTGAGCAGCGCACGCACGCGGCCTTCGCCCGGCTCGGCGCCGCGCAGGATGGCGGGCAGAATCTTCTCGCAGGCGCGCTCGGCTAGGACCTTGTATTTGAGCTGCGCCGGGTAGGTGCCGCCTTTGCACTCCAGGTAGTTGTCAAGCCAGTCCTTCGCAATGCGCTTGAGCTGACCGAACAGCTCCAGACGCGGCTGGCCATTGTCGTCGCGGTACTTGTTCAACACGAGGTAGGAAGTCAGCTCGTACAGCACCTGCGACGGGCGCACGTCGGCCGTGAGGTACTCGAGCGTGAGATCGATCTGTTCACCGATGATGCCAGAGTTGAGCGTCTCGGTGGCGCCAACCAGCTCGGGCGTGAGCACGAGGCGCGACTCCTCCGTGAACGTAGCCGTGAGGCGGTCGTTCGGCAGGTCCACGCGGTAGCCGTCGACGTGCGGAAAGCGAATCTCGAGTGCGTCACGCTCGGGGCGAACCGCGCGAATCTGGATAGTCTCGCGAGGTGGATGCGGCTTTGGAATCGTGGGCTTGGCCGCGAAGTCGAAAGGCACGCCGAGCACGTCGGCGTACTCGACCTCGAACAGGCCTTCCGTGTTCAGGTCGTACGACTGGCGGCGAAGGGCGCGGCCAATGACCTGCTCGCACAGCAGCTGCGTGCGGAATGCCCGCACGCCCAGCACATGGGTAACGGTGTTGGCGTCCCAGCCCTCGGTCAGCATCGACACGGACACGACGCAGCGGACCTGCTCGCCCAGCTGGCCATCCTTGCCGACGGTGTTCATGACCTCGCGTAGGAGGTCCTCGGGCGGAATGCTTTCGCCCTCGCGTGGGTCTCCGGTGCGCTCGACGCGCTCGCGGCGAAAGCGGTCGATCTCGTCCTTAGCGGCCGCAAGGAAGGCGTCGTCCAGGCCCTCGCCGGAGTCGATCTGCTCGCTGTCAATGAGGATGGTGCGCGGGCGGGCGAGCGGGTTGCCGTGGGGATCCGTGTTGCGGAACAGCTCGAGCCGGCCCGGGACGGGCTTGGTCGAGCCATCCTCCAGTTTCTGCTCGAAGCCAGAGATGTAGTCGTAGACCAGTTTGGAAATAGAGGTGTTCTGGCAGACGACGATGAAGCACGGCGGCACGTTGATCTGCGCCTGCTGCCAGGACTCGAAGGTCTTCTTGTACTGGCCGTAGAGCGCGTCAAGCGCGGTCTGCAGCTGGACGGGCAGCTTGAGCGGGTCGAGGTCGTGTGACTTGCCCCGGCCCTTCTTGGGCATATCAGCACGGACATGAGTCCACAGGTCGCGGTACATGGGCATCGTCGCGCCGGGGATGTTGTCCACGATCGGCACCCGCGGGAGCTTGACGATGCCGCACTCGATGGCGTCCATGAGGGAGAAGTCACACATGGTCCAGGGGAACAGCGTGCCCTCGGCATAGCCCGAGCCACGCAGGAAGAAGGGCGTGGCCGACAGGTCGACGACGCGAGCCAATCCGAGCTTGCGGTTGACGGCTTCCAGGCCGGAAATCCAGAGGCGGGCCGCTTCGTTGTTGCGGGCGGCCTCCTGCTTCTCCTCGGCACTCAGCGGCTCGTCCTCGGCGGCGGCCAGCGGCTTCTCGCGGTAGCAGTGGTGCGCCTCGTCGTTCAGGACCAGGATGTTCTTGAGGCCCATCAGCTCGGGCATGACGCGCTGGATCATCTGACCCTCGGTCTCGACGGTATCCAACGCCGGGCCGCTGCCCTGCAGCAGGGCACGGCCGCCTTTCGACAGCTCCATGCGGTCGCGACGCTTGAAGGCGTGGTAGTTGGTGATGACGATCTTTGCCTTGCTCAGGTCCGGCAGCAAGTCGGGCGGGACGAGGGAGCGGCTGTCGTAGTAGCTGTCCGGGTCATTTGGCTGGAGCACCCGCAGACGGTCCTTGATCGTGAGGCCGGGCGTGACGATAAGGAAGCCGCGGGTGAAACGGCTGCTACCCGGCCGCCGGACGGCATTGATGGTCTGCCAGGCAATGAGCATGGCCATCACGGTGGTCTTGCCGGCACCGGTGGCCAGCTTGAGCGCCAGCCGCGAAAGCTCGGGGTTGGCGTCGTTATTGGCGCGGGCGAGGTGCTCGATGAAGCCTTTGCCGGCAGGCTCGTGCGGCGCTACCTCGGTGAGCCAGATGGCGGTCTCCGCGGCCTCCACCTGACAGAAAAAGGGATTGAACGCCCGATCGGGCTCATGTTTGCGCCAATGCTGGAGGAGGCGCTGTGTCTCCGGCGTGACGCCCCAGTTCGCCGGATTGGGAATGGTGCGCCAGGCGTCCACGCGCGGCCGGAGCTCATTGATTATGGCCGACACGTCGTACTGCTGCTCGGCCGTCGAGAGACCTTTGCCCTCGTCGAAGACAAAGTGCGTCTGCTGCGCCGGCGTCTTCTGCTTCTTCGGCTTCGGAATAGGGCTGATGAATTCAGCTTTGCGGCGCTGCTCGACGATGTTGCCAGTGGGCTGATGCGTTTCGGCCTCGAGCTCCCAATGGCGGGCAGGGTAGGCGTACGGCGAGTTGAGGATAGGGTGGTCGAAAAAGGCGTCGCTCATCCGATCACCACCGTCAGCCAATGCATCGTATTGCGGAGTAAACCAGCAGCCGTGCTTTCAGCCAACGAACCCAGTACCAGTAGGGGTCACTCGGCCGACCACCGGAGTTCGAAGTCCGCTGGCGCTATCTTGAGCTTTTCGACTGCTTCTTGTCCGCCTGACAACATCCGCATCGTGTCAATGGTCGTGCCCACGACCAGGTTTTCGCTTTGGACGCTAGCCCTGCTTTTGAACCAGTTCTGAGGGCTGAACACTTTACCGCTCGCTTGAGCATCTCGAAGCGCCTGGTCAAGAGCCCCATTAAGACAATTCGCGCCGGTGAAAAGGACCTCGTTGGCCGCGGTCTGCGCCATTGCCAGGGTCGCCGCTGGAACCGGAACCTTGTCGCCCTGGCCGCTCGCTTGTGCGATCAGAGCCGATACGGCATAGAGCAGGTGCAGCCGGATATAGCTCCTCCCGGCCTTGAGAGCATCGTTGAGCGGCAGGTTTGCCCATGACTTGTCTATGCCTGACAACCATGTTTTAAGCGCCAGTATGGACGCAGGGTCATAGTCTGGTTGAAACAGCGTCTTATAGTGTTCGTCGAACAATCGGCGCTCGTTATGTGCCGCGTTCGGCCTCTGGCATTGCCAGGCCATTAGCGCCTTCGCGAGCTCAGCACAGTCCACTGTCCGTTCGGCATTCTTATCGGCTGGCCGTTCACTACCTCGTTGTGTAATGAAGAAGCCATCCGGGTAGCGTGCTTCGAACGCTCGCTTGAGCCCTAACATCACTCGATCGTTGCTACGAAGATCCCGGGGCTTGACGGCACTCTGAGAATTTGTGAAGACGCTGATTCGGTCGGCAAGGTCGCGCTGAGGTATCTCGTAGAAACGGAAGAGAACGTAGGCCTCGTTCTCGGGTACGGTTCTTACCCGCTGCGATGCGGAGTGGATGGTAGCGAGTGATTGGCATCCGTTGACGACGCTCAGGTCAGAAAGCTTCAGCGTTCGCCGGTCGTCGCTTAGGTCGAATTTGCTGCAAAGCGCGGTTATCCCATTGTGATAGAAGAAGAAGTCGCGAATGCGATCGCTGTTGATTGTCTGTCGTAGACCGCGATTGACTTTGTTGCTCGGCCCAAGAAATTGGCGCACATTCTTTCGAAACAGCCGGCCGTCATTGACGCCGGGGAATTTCACGCACTCTTGCAGCGAAACCGCAGCAATCACCGACCGCGTACCTTGCACTTCTGTGAGCATTGCCCGGCCCGCGTCGAGCGAAAGCGTGTGATTGAGAACCGGGAGCTCCTTTCCTTCAGCGTCGATCAACCTTGTTCGGATAACGTCGGAATCGACCAGTTCGAGTGACGCAGGAAAATCGCTTGCCGCAAGCTCATCGTTAAAGTTGGTCAGATCAGCCTGCGCTGCTGGTGTTAAGACGCCGGTGGTCAGCAGCTCGAAGTCGATCTCATAGCCGTCATCGAGAGCTTGCCGGACGGCCTCTAACCGTTCCTTGAGACGGTCATTGGCGTCCTGCTCGAGCGATGCGAGGTCGCGGAGCCTCATCCAAGCGCCAAGCACCTCGCGAAGAGGCTCGCTGTCCACCTGCTTGGCTTGGATGAATTTCCCCTGGACTATCAGAATCCGCTGATTGTCATCGTCGACGTAGACGGCATCAATTTGCTTGTCATTGGCGCCGTCCGTGATGAATTGGCGAGCTTCGATCGGCGAGAGCAGGAGAACGCGTCGCAAGTACCAGGCGACGAATCGTTGCCCGTCGTTCGCGTAGTTTTGGGAGTAGTAGCCGTCGTCTTCGATCTCACGGCTTATCTGGTCGAGCAAGCCCTCACCTCCATGCCTCAAATTAACGCCAAGCGGGCGCTGATTGTCAAACATCGCTTAGAACGGCACCGGGCCGTTGATCGCCTTCTCACGCCGTCGAAACAGCGCGGCGTGGATCACTGAGTCTTCAACCACGAGCGCCGCTCCGGTCGAACCATTGCCTTCGAAGCGGACATCGATGCCTAAGCCGGGCGAACGGAACCCCGTGCGGCGCGCCTTGCGAGGACGGTTGACCAGCCGCACGGCCGAATCTAATGACGGCCGGAGAGACGGCTGGTCGAGGGCTTCCATGGCGTACGAGCGCACGAGTCGCGGCCAGTGAGCGGCGAGTGTCTCCGGACGGTCGAAGATATCGGCGCACCGGGCGCGGCCGGCGACAAGGGCGATGACGCCGACCGCTCCGTCGCCAGGGCACGGCAGGCGCTTCAGCATCCGCGCCAGGTGTGCCGCTCGCTGCTCGTAGGTATCACGCATCGCGTGGGTGGCGGAACGGGTGCCCATTCGGGTTTGCCGGCCGGCGATCTCGTCCCAGATCCGGCCCTGATCGGATATGGGCGCGCCTGCCTCGCCGTAGGCACGCGCAACGTCTTCTACCTTCTGGGCTCGCAGGCTCGGGTAGGCGGCCTCGCCGGCGGCGAAGACCGGCCCGAGATCCTGCCAGCGCCCCTGCTCGACGCAAGTCACGGGGAGGTCGAAGACGCACTTTGCCGGCACCAGCAACGTGGTGTTGGCGACGCGATTCTGCTTGCCACCAGCAACCTCGTCTCCGTCCAGGATGAGCACCGCGCAAGCGCTGTCATTCACCAGGCGCAGGCTGGGAACGGTCGCCGACGGCTGCTCCTCTATCGTCACCAGGCCTTCGGCAAGGGCCGCTGCCAGCGGGACGTACGCGACCGACGGATCCGACGGAGGGGCATAGAGCGGCACCAGCCCAAGAGCGCGATGGGACAGCGGCATGCCAAGCCTCATCTGGCCTAAACGGCGAATCACGGCTTCCGCGGCTACGACTGACATGGCTTCCTCAACTGCATCTGGTATTGCTGCACCTCCAACGGCTTGATGCGGGCAGCTTACGGAGGGCCTGTGACAGCTAGGCTGTCGTACTTCGATATTTGACTGCGTTCGGCTGCTCGCGTACGTTTGCGGCGGTGGCCACCGACTTCGTCAAGCGCGACCGCACAGCGCGGCTGCTGCGCGTGGAACACCTGCTCAGCCAGCATCCGCAGGGCCTCACCGCCAAGCAGGTGGCCGAGCGCGTCGGCGTCAACGTCCGAACGGCTTACCGGGACTTACGCGCCATCGAGGAAGAGCTGGGCTTGCCGGTGTGGGAGGAGGACGGCCGGTTCGGCGCCCTACCCAGCTCCTTCCTCCCGCCGCTGAACCTGACGCTCTTCGAAGCTGTGACTCTGTACCTCAGCGCTCGCCTCATGGCGCGCTTCGGCGACCGGCGCGACGATAACGTGATCCGCGCCTTCGGTTCGCTGGCAGGCGTTTTGCCAACGCCAATCGCGCAGCACATTTACTCGACGGTGGCCGCCATTGGCGACCGGCCGGTGGACGAGCGCTACCGCCGCGTCTTCGAAGCGCTGGTGCGAGGCTGGGCCGAGGGCAAGAAGGTGCGCATTACGTACGCGCATCTCGATCCAAGTGGGCACCGGCACGAGACGGAGCGCACGCTGGCGGCGTACTTCATCGAGCCCCATCCGGCCGGCCACAGCTGCTACGTGCTCGGCGCGGACTCCCTCTCCGGTGAGCTGCGTACCTTCAAAATTGAGCGCATTGAACAGGCGACCGTCACGGATGAGTTCTTCGAGGTGCCGGACGATTTCGACGCCCGTAAGCTGCTGCGAGACGCCTGGATAGTGACCGACGAAGAACCCGTGGAGGTGCGACTGCTGTTCCATGACGCCAATGCGGCGCAGCGGGCGCGCGAGAACCGCTGGCACACCTCACAGCAAGAGATTGATGGAGAGAACGGCAAGTTGGAGCTGCGCTTCCGGGTGGCCGGCCTGCTGGAGATTCTGTCCTGGGTGCTGGGCTGGGGCAGCGCCGTGGAGGTGGTGGCGCCGGACGAGTTGCGTGAGCGCGTGGCGAGCATCGCTCGGGACATGGCGTCGCGCTACGACAACCTAGCTGTCACAGGGCAGGCATAGCCTGCGGGCATGCAGCTCCTCGACAACCAGCTCATCCTCAGCGCCACGGACCTCGTCCATTTCCTGGAATGCGAGCACCTCACCCAGCTCGAGCTGGGTGCTGCGCACGGCGAACTCCGGGCGCCGGAGATCGAAGACCCCGAGGCCGAGGTCCTGCGGCATCGCGGAGCGCAGCACGAGCAGCGTTATCTCGAGCATCTGAAGGCTGAGGGCCGCGATGTGGTGGGGATTCGCTCGACGGGTGGCGACGCGCTAAGCCGGCACGTCGAGGAGCATGACCAAACGCTCGCGGCTATGCGACGCGGCGCCGATGTCATCTATCAGGGGACGTTTTTCGGCGGCGGCTGGCTTGGCCACGCCGACTTCCTGCTGAGGGTCGGGCGGCCAAGCAGCTTGGGGACGTGGAGCTATGAGGTCGCCGACACGAAGCTGGCCCGGAGCGTGAAAGTCGGCGCCCTGCTGCAGATGTGCGCCTACTCCGAGCAGCTGGCCGGCGTGCAAGGCATTGATCCCGAGCACATGCACGTGGTCCTGGGGGACATGAGCGTGGAGTCGCACCGCGTGGCCGAATACGCGGCGTACTACCGATCGGTCAAGCAGCGCTTCCTGGCGGCTATCGGCCAGCCGCGGGGCGACACGTATCCGGAGCCCGTGGCGCACTGCGGCGTGTGCAACTGGAACACGTGCTGCGAGGAGCGCCGGCGCGCCGACGACCACCTGTCCCTCGTGGCTGGCTTGCGGCGCGACCAGACGCGGAAGCTGACGGTAGCAGGCGTCCCGACGCTAGCGGTGCTGGCTGCGAGCGAGGATCTGGCTGCGCTGAAGGGCATTGGCGACCACACGCTTGCCCGGCTGCGTCAGCAGGCGCGCCTGCAGCTTCGGCAACGTGAGACCGAGCAGGTCCATTACGAGCTCCTGCCGCCAGATGGTCCCGGGCGCGGCCTGTGCGCCCTGCCGGCGCCCAGCCCCGGTGACCTGTTCTTCGATATGGAAGGCGACCCATGGGAAGGCGACGACGGGTTGGAGTACCTGTTCGGGCTGGTCGACCTGGAGGGTCGCGAGCCGCGCTATCGGGCGTTTTGGGCGCACGACGCGGCAGCGGAGAAGCGAGCCTTCGAAGACTTCATCGACTACGTCATGGCCCGTCTTGCGGACTACCCGGATCTGCACATTTATCACTACGCCTCCTACGAGCCCGACCGCATGAAGCGTCTGATGGGCCGCTACGGCACGCGCGAGGAGGAGGTGGACCAGTTGCTACGCGGGGGCGTATTCGTGGACCTATACCAGGTAGTTCGCCAGGGCGTGCGCGTTTCCCAGGAGTCGTACTCCCTTAAGAAACTGGAGCCGCTGTACATGCCAGCGCGCGAGACGGCGATCACCGAGGGCGGCTCAAGCATCGTGTTTTATGAGCGCTGGATCGAGTCGCACCAGTCGGCGATCCTGCAGGACATCGAGGACTACAACCGCGACGACTGCATCTCGACCTGGAAGCTGCGTGACTGGCTGGAGGAGCGACGCACCGAAGCGGCCGGCTCGTTCGGCCAGGAGCTGCCCCGGCCGGCGCCGCGCAGCATGGAGCCGGTCGAGAAGCTGCACGAGGAGGAAACGCGGGTGGCCGGCCTGGCGGCCGCGCTGACGGCCGGCATGCCCGACGATCCGGCCGAGCGCTCACCCGAGCAGCACGGCCGCTGGCTACTGGCCCAGCTCCTGGGCTGGCACCGGCGCGAGGACCGGCCCGAATGGTGGGCTTATTACGAGCGCCTGCGCAAGACGGACGACGAGCTGCTCGATGACCCGGACAGCATTGGCGGACTGTCCTACGAGGGCGTCGTCGAGACGGTCAAGCGTTCGCTTGTCCACCGCTATCGCTTCAACCCGGAGCAGGAGCACAAGTTCTCGGCCGGCGCCACACCATACGACCCACGCACCGAAGCGCCGGCCGGCATCGTGGTAGCGGTCGACAACATGGCCGGCACGATTGATTTGAAGCGCGGGGCCGCGTCCAAGGCGCCGCACCCGACGTCGTTGGTGCCGCCGCCGCCCATAAACAACACCGTCCTGCGCGACGGCATCGCCCGTTGTGCCACATGGCTGGCTGAGTACGGCCTGGATAATGCCGGGCCCTACCAGGCCGCGGCTGGCCTGCTGCTGCGGCGCCCGCCTCGATTGACTGGCGAAATATCAGGCGCACCGCTCCAGCAGGCAGGCGAGTCGGCCCAGGATGCCGCTCGCCGTCTGGCACTCTCGCTCGACGGCACCGTGCTGCCGGTCCAGGGTCCGCCGGGCTCGGGCAAAACACATACCGCGGCTCGGATGATCCTGGACCTCATCGCCGCCGGGAAGCGCCTCGGCGTCACCTCCAACAGCCACAAAGCCATCGGCAACCTCCTCGAGGAACTTCTCCGCGCCGCCCGTTCGGAAGGCCGAACCATCCGCGTGCTGCAGAAGGTGAACGAAGGTGAGCCATGCGACGCGGGCGTGGACTGCACCAACTCGAATGCCGATGTCGAAGCGGCCCTGGCCGCTGGGTCAGTGGACGTGGTGGCCGGCACGGCCTGGCTGTTCGCAAGGGAGGCGCTGTCGGAGGCGTTCGACACGCTGTTCGTCGACGAAGCGGGGCAAGTGTCGTTGGCGAACGTCGTCGCCATGAGTGGCTGTGCCCGCAACCTCGTGCTCTTAGGCGACCCCCAGCAGCTGTCGCAGGTGACCAAAGGGACGCATCCCAAGGGCGCCGAGCAATCGGCTCTCGGCCATCTGCTGGCCGGGCACGCCACCATGCGGCCCGAGCTGGGCCTATTCCTGGGCACGACCTGGCGCCTGCACCCGGACGTGTGTCGCTTCGTATCGGAGATCAGCTACGAAGGCCGGCTTGACCCCGATCCGTCGTGCGCCCGTCAGTCGCTCGACGGCCGCACGGGCCTACGCCACTATTCCGTCGAGCACCGGCACAACCGATCATCGTCACCCGAGGAAGTCGCACAGGTCAAGACTCTGTTCCACGAGATGCTGTCAAGCCATTGGACCGCCGCCGGCGGCCAGAGCCGCCCGATGACGCTCGAGGACGTGCTGGTCGTGGCGCCCTACAACGCCCAAGTCGCCCGCCTTGGCCAGAGCCTGCCCGCCGGCGCTCGCGTGGGTACTGTTGACAAATTCCAGGGCCAGGAAGCGCCGGTCGTCATCTACTCCCTGGCTACTTCCAGCGCCGACGACCTGCCGCGCAACCTGGAGTTCCTGTACAGCCTCAATCGCCTGAACGTCGCGATTTCTCGCGCCCGCGGCGTGGCCATCCTGGTGTGCAGCCCAGCGCTCCTAGCCGTCCGCTGCCGAACACCACAGCAGATGCGGCTGGCCAATGCCTTGTGCCGTTTTGTCGAGCTGGCTGGCGCGAAGCTCTTCCAGGCTGCTGCGGTAGCAGCGGCCATTCCACAGGCCTGACGATCCTCTAGCAGTCGACCGACAGCCCTATCTGCTCCAGGCTAAACATGAGCAGCCTCATCGCACGGCAACCGAGTAGTTCCACGAGCGGCCCGCGGATTGTTTCGCGGAGAAGTTCGCAATCGTGGCAAACTACCCCCCCAGGAAAGAGCCGCCAGGACTTCGGGCCGCCTTCAAACATGGTGCCGAATGCCGACAGCCAGTTTCAGGGGGGCTGAAAGAATCTGGGGCTATTTAAGGACTTGCAGCGTCGGATGATCGGGCAAGTAATACCGGCGAAATTCTGCTTCGAGAAGGCTTAGCCAATCGGCGAGCTGTGCAATCGTGAACCCGAGCACACTCAGGTGCTTGAGAACCAGGTCGTACAGTGCTTTCGGATGCTCAACGGGAGGATCAAGATGCTCAGGCTCGCGTAGACGGTAGCCTGCTCTCGACCATTGCATAAACAAGTACGTCCGTTGCCGAGGCGACATCAACCCCAGGTTGTAGGCCCGAGTCACGAGCGCTTGAATAGACACTTTCCAGTGAATCTTCAAGTTCGCTAGCTTAGAAAAGTTCACGTTCAACAGTTGAGACTTGATGCTCTGCCGGGGCATTAAGAATTCCTCGGCAAACAGATCAGCCTCTCGCTCCATAGCGTCGGACGGAGACATAGTATGTAGCACCGCATGGCCCAGTTCGTGGGCCAAGGTCCACCGCCAACGGTCTGGCGGTAGGTGTCGGTTGATAAAGAAAAGGGGCGGTTGGCCAGGGCCACGCCATTGTGTAAAACCGTCGATGTGCCGGCTTTCGAAATCACATTCAACAATGAGCGCTCCCGCCTGCTCAAGCACCGCCGTGAGGTTGAAAATAGGTCCGGGTGGAAGCTCAAGTTGAGCTCGAACCGTGCGGGCAACCTGCTCTACATCTCCATACTCATCATGGGGATATAGCGGGAAGGACGCTCCATCCAGATCCGTTTCCGCACGCAGTAGTTGCTCAACATGCATGCGCTGGATAGTGGCTACCGCGTAAGCACGATGTAAGGTGGTGGCCGGGACAGTTTTTCGCTTACGAGCGTGATACAGCTCGGCAAGTCCAGGCCCTGACACCATCTCGCGTCGCTGGAAGAACGATTCGGGATATCGCAGAGCGCGGACGAGGCCGGTGAGATCATCGTCAGATATCGGGAGCGACCCCGCCTCCATGCGCGAAACCGTCCCTTGTTTCACGCCGAGTTGCTGGGCTAAAGCCTGCTGGGTTAGCCCACGCGATAACCTGGCCAGTAACACCATCTGGGGATTTGGTTCGGTCTTAACGAGCGAAATCATCCCAACATCTGTTGGTAATCGTCGTAGGCGTACTGGTCGCCCGCAGCGCCGAACTCTCCCGGTAGTTTGTATTGAAGGCCGTAGATCGAGGAGGCACCGATGGGATCACCCAAGACCTGCCACACCCAAGCATTGAATCGCTCTGGGCGTCCAATCGGCAGGGTCACAAACGCGTCACGCAGGAGGAGCCCGGTAATATCCAGTCGGTAGCCGATGTGTAATCGATCCAGCGGGGGGAAATCAGGGATTGGCTCTTGGCCGACAAAATCGAGCGCCTGGTCAGTGGGATAGTTGCTACTTTGCAGGCCATCATCGAGTAGCTTGAAGCGCATGAGGATACGCTCATCTACGACAAAATACCGCTGTCCTCTTGTTTCGCCGTACCGCACACCCTCGTCGCCGGCGTGATACTCCTGCCCAAAGTGATAGAAGAGGTCGCTGATCGCCCACGCCCGAGTAGTTTGGCCGAACGCGACATGATGGAAGTCCTGTACCCAGCCAGTCACGGCGTCAGTGGCCGCTTTCGTGAATGCGGTCATGCGGCTACCAGCTAGCAATGTACGAGTCTCGTTGAGCGATATCGCGTCCTGCTTCATCGGGATGATTGTAGCTGTTTTTGTCAAATGCGGCAGAAAAATATTCCGTCCGTATTCCGGAGAGTCGCTGGAGTACGCGTGTCCCTCAACGCCGCTCAAGAAGGCGTCCGCGCGACTGGGCAGCGCAACCTGGGGCCGCTACCGTCCAGTAGCGTTGACGGGTTGCCGGACACGAAGCCTGAGCAGCCGGCGGAATGGGAAATCAGAACGGTTGTACAAGGCGGTACTCGGCGAGGCAATTCGCGAAGAATGACAGCCTAGCTGTCATAGCCAGCACCCACTGTAGCGGCATGAATGCGATCGCACGCAAAGAGCAACCAACCTACCTGAGGCTCCTCCGGCCCAATGAGATCCAGCAGCCCGAACCTTACTTCCGTCTGGAACTGGAGGATGGTCCTGACGGCGAGGAGCTTGCGGTGGTCACCATCTCGCGCAATGCGCGCCTGCTGGAGGGGATTCGGGCAAACGAGTCCCACCTGCGGGATGGGTGCTTCGCCGTGCGTTGCGAGCCTCCGATCATTACTGCCACCAACCCTAAGCAGGATAGCCTTAAGCGGCTCTACGAGGCGGTTTGTGCCAACCCGACAGCATCATTACGTGAGCTGGCCTCCGTCCTGGGCACCTCACGCACGACGATCATGCACATGAGACGACAGCTCGCCGTCGAGGGTCGCCTGCCGTGATTCCTCCGCAGCTGACCGGCGTGAGCCCTGTTACCGTGCGCTGAGGTTGTGGGCTAGTTGCTCGCACGCTGGATGGCCTCGTTGTTTCGCGCACGCCACGCAGGCCCAAGCGCCGTCGCTGTGACGTACGTTAGCTGACCTGACAACGGTTGACATGCGGCCGCACGCGTACGTTTCGTGCGGGAAAGCCAGCAGTTAAGTGAGACCTTGCACGGCCCTATGGCCGGCGCTTCCTCAGCAAAAGGCGTGCGGTTATCCTGCGTGCCGCTAGTATGCGCGTGTCCCCGTTCACCCATTGCCGTGAAATGTGCAGATGCACGGCCGTGTGCCACTGTGGTTTGTCACGTACCTGATCCTGGAGGAAGGCAAACACTCGCTGGCTAGCCTCGTCGTGGTTTTGTTCCCATAGCGCCTTGGCCTCGCGAATCACGACGTCTCTCTCCTTGCGAAGAGCCGCCTGCACGCCTGCCCCGCCTCCAGGAATTAGTCGGTTCAGCACGGGAAACCAGGTCGGACCGAGCCGGTCCGATGACTTGTTTACCCACTTGAGCGCACGTGCAACTTCATAGACGAGAGCCTCCTCCTGAGGATGACGCCACTTCAACATTTCCACGTGCCGGTCACAAATAGCCCTCCCGTGAACGTTGATGTTTCGCGACCGCCCGCAGCCTGTGCACCCCTTGCCGTCTCATCGACGGTCACCTGCGCGCCGCCAGAGGCCCGTACGTGTGCGGGTTGTGTATGCCAAACTGATCGGTAATAATACGGGCATGAACAAAAACCCGCGACAGCGCACGGCCCAGCGCACGCCCGAGCCAATGGCCAAGCGCACGAGTCGTCGTACGCCTCAGCGGACGCCCAGACGTACGCCACAACGCACGCCCAAGCCAACGACCTCGAACAGGTCCATTCACCGTGCGGTTAGATGGTTCGTCGCAGGCAACCACGACGTGGGCAACGCTCTGTTTCTTGCAAAGCGGGCGGTGGCCGAGATAGAAAGCCGTTTTGAGCATGCCGCGGAGCAGGGGAGGCTCTCCGAGGAGGACGCGGCGCGGTTGATGTCATGTCTGCGGAGCATCAGCGCGTCGATCCAGGCGGCTCAGAATCGCTCCCAGGATGCGATCGACGTGGTGCGCGCGTGGTCGGGCGTTAACGGACCTCGTCGGTCGGGGAGCGTCACTGACCTGGCGCTGATTATTCGAGACGTCTGCGAACGCATCGGAGCGGCCTTTCCTCACCGCAAGCTAGAGGTCGCGACGCCGCACGAAATTCGAGGCGTGTGGGACCGCGATAGTGCCGAGCGGATCATCGAAAACCTCGTGCTGAACGCGTTCAGGGCGGTCGCTTCCTCAGTCCGCGTGTGCGCGACGGCGACCGACTCGACGGCGCAGCTGACGGTGGAAGACGACGGCCGTGGGATCCCAGACCATGTGGCCCGTGCGCTGCCGACGATGTTCAAGCGCAGCCCACACGGATCGGGCATTGGCCTGGCGAGTGTGTCGGCGCTGACCGCTCACCTCGGCGGCACAATCGATCTGGTTACTGACCCCGACAGCGGGACTACCTTTACTGTGTCCCTCCCGTGCGTGCGCCAGAACGTTCGGAATGCGCGCGCTCGGACCGCTCAGGTTAGACTCCCCGGCAGTTGACGGACGAGCAGGTTGAAGCCCTCAAACGGATCGTCCCGCTCACGCGGCTCGGAGATGCGATTGACAGGAGCCGCGTGACGGTTTGGCGAGCGGTGCATGGTGCAAGCCCGTATCCGCCCGGGCTTGCCAACGCGATCGAAGGGCGCGTCAGAGAGTTTGAAGAGTCCGGAGGTGATCTGGATCCCTTGCTCAGGGCACGGCCATGGCGCTCGGAGGGTAGCTTGAACGATGGTCCGAACGTCGCTCACTCCGTTCAAGTACGGCGAGGCCGCCGTCGCCGAGCCGAGCCAGCGCCGGCTCGCCCGGAGCCGCAGTCGGCTCCTCGGCCACGAGCAACCCGCCAAGGCAGTCGTGTCGCGATGGCAGTGCCCCGAATTCCGGTGAGCGCTCGTCGTGCCACATTTCCTGAGCTTCCGCCTTTCGATTTCGGGCGCAGTAAGAAATTCATGCGCAACTGGCTCCGGGATTACATGCTGTACCTCAGGGAGGGAGTGATCCCGGCGCAGGACCTGCCAGAGCCAAACTTGGCCTGGAGCGAGCAAATACGTGACTTGTGGGAGGATGCGCACGTGCTCATGCACGATTTGCTGACGCCGCAGCCGCGGTCCGGGTCGTCGCGCAACGGCTCCGGTCAGGGCACAGAGCAGTAATTTGCCGGGCGCGCTCCCTCCGGCGGTCCTCTCTTTCTCCGAAACTGTACTTATAGTCACAACTGTACTCAAAGTACCAGCGTCTCGTTCGGCTGTCAAGCGGCAGCCTTGTGGGTGTATTCGGATGCGACCGAGCGCGGGTTGCTGCGCTGAGTGCTGTTCCGGCCGCCGAACACGGCGAGGTGGAGGCGCATCTCCTTTGCGAGTACCTTCAGCGGCTGCCCCTTCACGTTCTGCCCGAACTCGCTGATAAGTACGGCTTTGCGCCGCAGCCGTCTGCGAGGTCCGGCCTTAATCAGCAGCAACCGCTCGCGCTGCTCCCGGTAGAGCTTGTCGTCGCGTACGTGTGGGTGTGTCGTTGTACGAAAAGACCTGGATAGTGAACGGAAAGTTCTGGGTATAGCAACAAGTTCTGGACGAGCAGGCAGCATCTAAAACGCTTCCCAGCAGTAAACGCGCGTTGTAGTGGCTGCAGTTTGGCCGGTCGATTCCCACACCCTCGCTAAGCACGAACTCCTGCGGCGGTACCCAGGAGCATGGTTCCCCATCCTTACGTTCCAGGGGTACCACGGACGCGTCGGCTACATCGATGGATTTAGCGGTCCAGGCATCTACGAAGGCGGGGAACCTGGATCGCCGCTCATAGCGCTGCGCACGCTTGTAGAACACCCACGCTTCGACCAACTGGCGAAAACGGAGTTCGTCTTCCTCTTTATCGAGAAGGATCGCGCGCGCTTCGAGAGCCTACGGTCAGAGATACAGAAATTCTGGGCAGCCGTCCCGACCGGGCAGCCACCGAATGTGAAGTACCAGGTTGCAAATGCCGAGTTCGCGGACGTTGCCGAGGAGTTGGTGGCGAAGCTCGGAGCAAACGGCAGACAGATCGCGCCCACCTTCGCCATGATCGACCCTTTCGGATGGAAAGGCGTTCCGATGAAGATCATCGCAGAGTTGCTCGCTGCTCCCCGCACAGAAGTCTTTTTCACGTTCATGTACGACTCGATAAACCGGTGGATCGAGCATCCCGAACCGGCGATCCCGGGTACACGCTGTACCTCTCCGTCTGGAAGCATCGTGCCGTACTCTGCTGCCTCCAGGGCAGCGAAGACTACGGGATCGACGCGCTGCTCCGGGCCAAGCGGGAGATCCAGCGGGCCACTCTCGATAAGTTTCCGCCGATCCGCCGGGCGTTCCGGAGCGGTCTCTCCTGATGCTTCGTCACAGGCAGCCCGGACTGGTCACCAGGGCATGAGAGGTAAGGGAGGGAGTTGACTTCGGCGGTCTCTACCTCATAGAACCCAAGCTCGGGATCGGTTCGGGCGATGCCAGCCTGGTGCAGCAGCTTCGAGAGCGGCTGGTGGCGTGTCACCGACACCGACGATATCCTCGCCCTTGAACGTCACCCATTTCCCGGGTGCCAACAAAGCTAGCCGCCGCCGAACTGCTGAAGGACCGTAACAGGGATCAACAGCAGGGATAGAGTTATCAGACCCGCAATGGTTCCCCAGGTCACCCCGTTGAATACTGGGCCGTTCGTGTACTTTCCCATCACCGACCGGTCGTTGATGATGAGTACGGCAAAGATCAGAATGATCGGCAGCAGGATGCCGTTCACCATCTGAGAGATGAACATCACGCCTACCAACGGCATGCCTGGGATGAGGACAAACAGTGTCGTTAGGACGAGTCCTCCGAGATGTACGCCGTAAAACTGCGGCGCACCCCGGAAACCCTGGTCTAGACCCTCTTCAAACCCGAACGCCTCGGACACAGCATAGGCGGTGGACAGCGGCAGGGTGGTCGCGCCGAGGAGCGCGGCATTGACCAGGCCGATGGCGAACAACGTTGACGCGAACGAACCCGCCAACGGCCGCAGGGCCACCGCGGCGTCGCTCGCGTCATTGATGGTTTGGTGACTGGCGAACAGGGTGGCAGCCGTCGCTACAACGATGAAGAAACCGACGAAATTGGTGATGAACGAACCAAGGTACACGTCGACGCGCTCATAGTTCAACTGCTCCACTCTGAGGCGCTTGTCGACGCAGTAGGACTGGATGAAAAACTGGCCCCAGGGCGTGATGGTGGTCCCGATGGTGGCGATGAACGTGATCACGTAATCCTGGTTCAGCTCGAAACTGGGGATCACGAGTCTCTTGAGCGCGTCGGTCAGGTCCGGATGCGCGAGCAACCCGGAAACGACGTAGGCGATGTACAAACCGCCACTCAGCAGGAAGATCCGCTCGACCCGGCGAAAGTTGCCCTTCCAGACGAGCAGGAACAGACCGGCCGTCGCAATTGGAACGCTGATGTACTTGCTGATACCGAAGATCTCCATGGCCGCGCCAACGCCGGCGATATCAGCAGCGGCGGAACCGAAGTTCGCAGTGAGCAGCGCGAGCATGGCAAAGGTCGTCCAGCGAATGCTGAACCGCTCCCGAATCAGGCCGCCCAAACCTTTGCCCGTGACGATGCCCATTCGGGCACCCATCTCCTGGGTAATCGCCAAACTGAAGGTAGTCAGGAAAAGGATCCACAGCAGCCCGAGCCCAAACTTGGCTCCCGCAATGGAGTAGGTGGTGATGCCGCCCGCGTCGTTGTCCGCGGAGGCGACGATGATGCCCGGACCAAGCACGCCCAAGAACAACCACAGCCGAGAGGGCGGTCGCTTGAACATGTGCCAGCTTGTCCCGTCCGCCGCCTGCGTGTTCACGACTGCCTGCCTGGTGGACCTGGATTGTGCAGCGCACGAACTACGGGCGCATAGGGCCGGGCACCATTGAGAAGTACCAGCATAGGAACTAACCTCCGATGATCAGGATCGCTGCGAGCAGCGGAATCCTGCTGGACGGCGGCTAGTTCACACGATCAGGCGTGTCGCTGACGTGCGGAGGAGCGGCCGTGCAGCAGGGCGAATGTGATTCAGCTTGCGCTGATGACTACCGTCTGAATCCATACTTGGCGGCCGTACCTCCTTCCACGATCCTTGCGGACCGGACAGTTGCTCTCGAAGTCTACCCGTGCAGCCAGCGCGCGTTGCGTTCGGCCTGACCGTACGCGATACTGCACGCATGGGCAGTATCAGACGTATTCACGCCCGTTGTGTAGGCGGTCCCGAGAACGGCGCATTGTACGACCTTGAAGTCACGCCAAACGACGACGAGGCTCTGGAAGCCATGAAAATACAAGGCAGCAAGAGCCTCTCCGAGCGCTATCGGTTGGTCGACCGCGAAACCACAGGCGGGGAAGCGATTCTGGTGTATATCGGCGAACCCCGGCAAGCCTGAGTGGCGACGCTGGCCGCTCATAACGAATGCTGGATCGTGACTGGGGACTATTCCATCGCAGCGCTACATTTTGGGCGTGCGAGTCGCGGTGATCGGTGCCGGCGGCGTCGGCGGCTTCCTCGGCTGTGTGCTGGCCCAAGGTGGGCACGAAGTTTCGTTCCTAGCCCGTGGCGAGCATCTCGACGCAATCCGAGCAAAGGGCCTGCGACTGCGTAGTCGGCAGTTTGGTGAGTTAACAGCGAGCGCTCAAGCGAGCAACAACGTGGCTGATCTCCCGCCGGCGGACCTTGTTCTTGTTGCGGTCAAGATGTATGACTTCGCTGAGGCGCGTCAGGCCGCCAAGAAGGCATTGGCTCCAGGTGGCGTGGCGGCAACGATCCAGAATGGCCTGGATGCACCGGCAGAATTGGCGAAGGTCGTACCTTCAGCTCAGGTGCTTATTGGGACAGCCAGCATAGAGGCGACGATCCTAGAACCCGGCGTGATCGGGCACCTGATTCCGGTGCACCAAATGACGCTGTCAGAGTTCGACGGACCGCCGACGGAACGACTGCAGCAGGTCGTCGGGACACTCGCGGCGGCCGGCTTGACTGTCACAGTTGCAGCTGACGGGCAACGGGCGCTATGGGACAAGGCGGCCACCCTGATCCCGTTCGCCACACTGACAAGCGCCGCCGATGCGGGCATCGGACCCATATTGAACCTTGCGGAATCGGCTGCACTCATGCAGCAGCTCGTGGAGGAGACGGTCGCCGTCGCATTGAAATCCGGCTATGACCCGCGTCCGTCCATTGCGGCAATGAGCGCGGCCATCCAGCAGGTCGCCCAAGCAATACCAGATTTCACTTCGTCCATGAACAGGGACTTCCGGCGTGGGAACCGCACCGAGCTGGAGTGGCTTACGGGAAAGCTGGTTCGCCTGGGCGCTGAAGTCGGAGTGCCGACGCCCAGGCATGAGGCGCTGTATGCGCTCCTGAAGCTGAAAGAGGAGCGCGCAGCCTAGCCGAGCGCCCGTCGAGCGAGCGCAATGGCATGTTCGAGGCTGAGGTTGCGTCCAGCTCCTTCCGGATTCTCCGCAGCCAACTGGGCCCGAGCGCGCTCCACCAGTTGGTCGGTCTGTCGCTTTTCATGATCCGTCGCCGGTGCTGCCGCGGCTGCTCGTATCTGAGCAGCGGCGCTCACCAGGCCGAAAGTTTCCTTGCGATTCGGACCGAGGAGTGCCGCGATTGCTTCCAGGCTTTCGGCTATTCCGCGGCGGTTGCCGACCGCGACACGCAGATCGAGAGCTTCTTTCAGATAGGAACCCGCTGTTTCGCGGTCGCCACCGAGAGTTGCAACCGTGGCGAGGCGGGTGAGCGCGTCAGATTCATGGCGGGTTTCCCCGAGCGAGCGGAACATCCTCAGGCTGTCGCGCAGCAAACCCTCAGCTTCATTGACCTCACCCATTTGGAGCTTCGTTAGCCCCAGGTAGTAATTGCCAACCGCGATCAGCCGTGGCTCGCCAGTTCGTTCGAAGACCGCGAGACTTTCCGCATAGTGCCCGGCAGCCTCTTGCATTCGACCCTCATGGAGTGCGATATGCCCGCGACCTTGGCGACAGAAGCCGACATGCCACAGTCGGTTGTGCTCTTCAAACACGGGTTCGGCCTGGTCGATCACGCGGAACCCTTCGATATCCCCGATGCGAACCGCGTTGAAGGCAATCTCGAACTGTGCAATGGCAAGCCAGAGGTTTTCACGTATCTCGCGGGCGAGAGCCTCGGCCTGATACGCCGCTTCCCCTGCGGGTCCGAATTCGGCGTGCCCCCAGTGAATCATCGTCTGGTAGAGCAGCGAAGCCAGCTTCAGTTCCAGTGGATGGCGCGGTAGGTCGACATTCCCCCAGCGCAACAGAGGCTGATCGTCAAGGACACTGACGGCGTCCGAGCCGGCGTACTTGAACCAGGCGAGCGACTCCTCGTACGCAGTCCGGATGAACCAGTAGTAACCCAGCCGAGTCACCAGGTAAGCTCCCAGGCTGCGTGCCCTCAGATCCGAGGCTGCGGCCGCCCACGACAGCGCACCGCGGAGGTTGCCATAGTCGGCGTCCAGCCGGCGTAATGCATCGACCTGTTCTACCGTGAACAACCCTGTTTCGCAGCGATAAGCGAAAGCGGTGAAATAGTGCAGGTGGGCCGAGGCGACGTCATCGCCTTCCCGTACAGCGCGCAACTTCTCGGTTCCAAATTGCCGGATGGTTTCGAGCATGCGGTAGCGAGTCGACCCATCCAGCTGCTCATCGGCGAGAACAAGGCTCTTCTCGACCAGCGAGGTGAGCAGGTCCAGCACCTCCCAGTCCTCAATCGGGTCGCCAGCGCAAACGGTCTCGGCTGCCTCCAGCGTCCAGCCGCCAGCGAACACTGAAACCCGCCGCAGCAGCGTCTTCTCGGGTTCGCTCAGCAGCTCGTAGCTCCAGTCCACCAGCGCTCGCAGGGTCTGCTGACGTGGCAACACCGTCCGGCTGCCACCCGTCAACAGGCGGAAACGGTCGTCCAGGCGCTCGGCGATCTGTGCGGGGCTCAGCGCCTTGACCCGAGCCGCCGCCAGCTCGAGGGCCAGCGGAATGCCATCCAGCCGATAGCAGATCTCGGCCACCGCCGGCGCGTTCTGCTCCGTCACGGTGAACTCGGGCCGCGCCGCCTGTGCCCGGTCGATGAACAGCCGCACCGCTTCGAACTGCGTCAGCTGGTCGATCGGCGGCAGGTGCGTGGGATCGGCCACGCCCAACGGCGGCACCCGCCAGGTCGTCTCTCCCGGGACCGCCAGAGGCTCACGGCTGGTCGCCAGCAGACTCACGTTGGGACAGGACCGCAGGATGCTGTCGGCCAGCCGGGCGCAGACGTCGATGAGGTGCTCGCAGTTGTCGAGCACCACCAGCACGTGCTTCGTCCCGAGCGCACTGAGGAGAGTGTTCAGGATGGGCTGCCCCGGCTCTTCCCGCAGGCCCATCGCGGTCGCGACGGTCTGGGGCACCAGCTCGGGCTGCGCCAGCGCCGCCAGCTCGACGCACCACACCCCATCCGGAAAGCGGTCCAGCAACCCCGACGCGACCTCGATGGACAGCCGGGTCTTGCCGCTGCCGCCCGCTCCCGTCAGGGTCAGCAGGCGGCTGGTGTCGAGCAGCTGGTGGACGCGGGCCAGCTCCCGTTCGCGGCCCACGAAACTGGTGGCCTGCAGCGGCAGGTTATTGGGCCTGGCGCTCAACGACCGCAGCTCCGGGAACTCCGACGGAAGGCCGGGATGGACGAGTTGCGAGACCTGCTCCGGCTCACTGAGATCCTTCAGGCGATGGGTGCCCAGGTCGCGCAGGCTCGCCCCTGTTGGGAGCACATCCCGAAGATGGCCGACGGTGGCGGCAGAGAGCAGTACCTGCGCGCCATAACCTGTTGCCATGAGGCGGGCAACTCGGAACAGTGGCGGGCCGAAGTAGCGGCCGTCGGGGCGGACGTCCACCTCACCTGTATGGATGCCCATGCGCACGCGAATGGGACCGGGCTCCGGCCATGGCTCTGTCAACAGCGCCCGCTGGCCCTCTAGCGCCGCGGCAACGGCATCCGCCGCTCGCGGGAACGCCGCGTACACGGCGTCACCCGCTGTTTCGAACACCACACCACCTCGCGCTTCGACCGCCTCACGCAGGAGATCGTGGTGGCGGTCCAGGTTGCGGCCCATTGCTTCGGGGTCGCGTTCCAGCAGCTTTGTGCTGCCTTCCACGTCCGTGAACAGGAAGGTCACCGTGCCCGTCGGCAGCGTGGATGGTGGCATCTAGAGGAGGCCAAGCGCGTGCCAATACGGCACCGATACCGCGAGTCCAACGAACAGAGATGCAGTGAACGCAAGACAAGCGAGCCGACCCTGATTCTCGCTGTACAGCCGCCCTTCCGTAATCGACCAAGCCAGGGCGTAGCTGGAGGTCTGGGCGCGGTAGTACCACATGGACGATGTGGCGAGGATCACAATGGCAGCAATCCAAGGGTCAACGCCAAAGGCGGGCGCTAGAGGCAACAGCACGAGTGAGAGCAGCAGGACCGCCTGGCTTTTGGAGATGACCATTTGTGCTCCGATGCTCAGCACCGCCATGGCGAGGATGAATGCCAACGGAGTGCCGTTCGCGAAACCGAGCGCGGACTCCAGGGAGCGTCCGATGGTTTTATCCAGGCCGAGAGCCACGGCCACGCCACCCAGGCTGAGGGCGGCACCGTAGAACAGCAGAAAATTCCAGTCGACATCCTTCAGGTTCTTTTGCCCCAGATTGCCGGTAGCGACCGCGCCGAGCACTCCCAGCACTGCAACAACCCCAACGTCAATACCAAGTGGCCCCGCCAGGATCCAGCCGACGATGGTCAGGACAAGCACGAGCCCCATAGCGATTTCGCGCGCGCGCGGCTTGCCAAGAACCGCCAGTTCCAGGTCCAGCTTGGCTCGAGGGGGAAGTGAGACCTTCTTTGGCCGCAGCATCAGAAACAGCAGCAAGATGCTGCCGAACGCGGCGATCAAGCCCAACGGCAGGGCAGCCGCCGTCCAGTAGAGCCAGTTGAATCGATTCTTATCCGCTGCCGGCATGAGCCCCCACGCCAGCAGTGCGAACGGCGCGCCGTTCAGGAACAAGAAGGTCATGGGCGCAGACCCGATCCACGCCGACAGACCCAGCACCGCCCCTCGCGCATCGCGATCCTCCAGTTCGAGGGTCTCAGCCAGGGCCTTCGTCAGCGGGAACAGGATGGATGCTCGGCCCTGGGCCATTGGCAACAGCGGTGTGAGCAGGATGCCACTGAAAGTCAGGGTCACGGATTGGCCGAACAAGCTGCCGGGCATGCGCCGGATGAGCAGCAGACCAATCCGAAACAGCAGTCCCGAGCGTGCCACCGCGACCGCGAGTGCAAGGACGGCCACCACGAATATCCAGGTTGTGTTGCCAAAGCCCGCCAGCGCCTCCTGTGGCTTCGCGATTCCAAGGAGGATCCATGCGACGAGCAGTCCCAACGCGACATATGAGTCGGCAGCAACGTTGCCGACCCACAACACGATGGCGGCCGCCAGCAACAACAGAAACTGAACCAGGACATGGTCGTGCCCGATTGCCGTAGCCGCTGCTGTCAGTGCGCCCGCGGCACCAAGTAGGGCAAGGGTTCGGCGCGACGCCAGCAACGGTTTCCTGGCGGGTACAGGCATGACGCCGGCTGGCTGGTCCGCGTCTCGGACTATTCCGGCCAGAACCTCAGCTAAACGCCCTGAACCCGCGAAGGCCCCCGTCGCCAAAGCCATGGTGGCTGCTTTGCGCTCAAGCTGCGCCGCCGCGTCCTCGTCACCTCGTTCCCGAAAGAGTTGCGCGCAAGCGAGCGCCAGCTCAATATCCTCGCCCGCTTCATCAAAAGTGACTCGTTCGAGCCAGCGCCGCAGTTGGTCCAGTGGGGGTTTCGGAATAGCCCGCAAGGCGCGGCCGAGAAGGGCAAGAAACTGGTCCCGTCGTCCATAGGTCGCCTCCAGCTCCAGAGCAGCTGCCCAGATGTCGGTACGGACCAAGGTTTCCACCATTTCGGCTGCGGTGGCGGCAATCGCGTCGCGCTCTTCGAGTGCCAAATAGCGATCTCGCAGCCAGGAGATCACGCGAGCTACCGGTTGGTCTTCGGCGGCGCTCGCCTCGAGCAGGTCTACCCAGGTAGCCGAGCCTTCGGACCCAAAGAGCGTGGTGAGCAACTCCTCCGTCGGAGCTTCGAAGAGGCACGCCTGCAACAGGCACTCGCGACGGCGGGGCGGCAACGCGTCCAGGAACCTGGATAGCATGTGTGCCAACGCTGCCTCGCTCGCTACGCGCGCCGAGTCAGACCGTCTCAGCCGTTCGCTGACGGTGCTGATAATGGTGCCGGCCATGCGGGGCTGACTTTCAATGAGGTTCATGAAACCTTTGCGATCCAGCCGCAACAGCACCGTGGACTCTCGGGCGCGGACCGTGGCCGACCGCGGAGCTTCAGTCAGCAGCGCCATCTCGCCGAAGTACTCTCCCGCCGACTGCTGGTTCACGACAGACTCTTCGCCAGTTGCAGCTCGCACGGCCACATTGACGGCTCCAGCAGCGATCACGTAAAGAGCGTCACCGGCGTCGCCTTGACCGACGATGACCTCGCCAGCGGCGGCGTCGATACGTTGCAGGCGTGCCGCAAGTTGCGCCAGCGCAACGCGGTCCAGACCCTTAAACAGGTCGATGGTCGCGAGCAGCTCTGCCTGATCGAGGCTGATGATCTGGCTTATCGCGGCACCGCTCCCAAGCTAACGATGGCTTATCGTAATACGACATCATGTCCAAGGGTTTCGGGGCTTTTTGGCTACGGCAGGTTGCCCACCACCTGCACCGTCGTCGGTGAATTAGTCGCTCGGGCCCAAACCAGACCTTCTGGCGCGGGTTACGTGCCCGTGGCCGTCGTTCGCCGCCCCGCTTGCCTACCCTTGTCGGATGCAAGAGCGCTTGCTAGAGGAAATCTCTTTCAATGCTTGGCCGGCGCTGCAGACCGTCCTTTATGACGGATGGGTTATCCGTTTTTCACGCGGATATACACGGCGAGCGAACAGCGTTACCTGGATGCGGACCTCATGGCTGTGGAACTCGGCCCGGCAACGCGGCTGACCGTGCCCGGGAGCGATAGCCTGTGAATCGGTTTATCTTCGGGACGCGCTTTTCGCTCAGGCGCGGCGCGGACGAGGAAGGTTTCGTCGTGGACCACGTCGCGCCGGACAAGAAGACCTTGGTGGCCCGGTCCCTCCGGTTCGGCCACGAAGTTCCGTTCGTTCGCCACGAACTCGACGAGGCGTTCGTCGACGGCCGCCTGCTTTTCGAGATCGTTGGCCGGCACGCGAAGAATCCGCGCGATGGACAGCTGATCGCGACGGAAGCGACGGAACCTGACTTCTCGCCGCCGCGTCAGGAGGATCTACCGTGGGTCGCTTAGAGATTCGCCCATCCCCTCTGCTCTTCTGTCTGGTCGGCATCTTGGTCTCTTGCGGTGGGTCCGCAGCGCCAACGAGCAGTGCAGCTTCGCCCAGCACGGCCACCGTTACGGCCAAGCCAGCCAGCACCGAGCCAGCGGCTTCCACCTCCGCAGCGGCGAAGCCGGCAGCGTCGGCTCAGACAGCGGAGCCATCCAGGCCGAGCGGCGCAGCCTCGGCCACGGCGAGCGGACCCGCTTCCGTGGCAGCGCGCTGGCTCGACGTCTCGAACAACCTTGATCGGAGTGCCATCCCGGCCCTGTTCACGGATGCTGCCGTATTCATCGACGGCCCACCGTGCGTTCTGACCTCCATGTTGTGCAAAGGCCCTGCCGCGATAGCGAAGCGCCTCGACACTGTCCAGGCGGGCCACGGGAAGCTGGCACCGGCAGGACCGCCATTTGTAGTGGGCAACTTCGTATCGATGCGCACCGAGGGCAGGAGCGACAACTCGCAAAAGGCGGGGATCGAACGGCAGATCGTGCTGAGCAATGTCGTCGTCCAAGGAGACAGGATTGCAGCCTACGTGGAGCAGGCGGACCTAAGCGACGACCAAACCGGAAGTATCAGCTCTTTAATGTTCAAGCGCAGGCCAGCTCCTCATCCGCCCCTGCAAGTGCTAAAACCGATCCTGCTGCTGTCGCAATGGGATGGTATTCCGGAATCAACGGCGGCGATGCCGCGGCTACGGCCAACGCATTCACCGAGAACGCAGTGCTCATAACCAGCGGCCCTTGCGCTCCCACCACTCCCTGCGTGGGCCGCGACGTTATCCTGCAGCGCGTCCAGGCTGTGATCGCCAACCACGCTAAGCCCACACCCGTCGGGTCCCCATTTGTCGCCGGCAATCTGGTCGAGATCCGCCAGGAAACCAGCGGAGACGCCCAGAAGCAGGCCGGCATCGAGCGTATCGTCGTATTTGCGGTCGAAACGGTGCAAGAGGACAAGATCAGTGCGCGTGTCGAGTTCCCTGACCTGAGCGACGCTCAGACGGCTCGGTACCAGGAATACCAGCAGGCGCAAGCAGCGTCGGCGGCAGCCAAGCCGGCGGCGTCGATCGGGGCCAGACCTAGAGCTTCCGCAAGGTAGTCCCGACTAGCAACTGCCCTCGCCGGCCAGTACTTGCAGCGGATCAGCAGCGGCCCACCACCACGACACCACAACATGAACGGCTTAGGTGTAGCAAGGAAGCTGCACCTAAGAAAAAATAGAACAGACGTTCGGTTAGACTTGGCGCGTGCGCATCCACCGTATTGAGGCGCGCAACTTCCTCTCGTTTGACGAGTTCGTATGGGAAGGTGTTTCGCCCGGGCTGAACGTGCTGATCGGGCCGAACGGCGGCGGCAAGAGCAACCTGCTCCTAGCGTTTCGCGCCATGCGTGATGCGCTCAGCTTCCAGCCCACGGCCGCTCTGTCGGATCTCCAGCATCACAGGAAGCGCGGCCGGGCAACAAGGCTGAGTGTCGACCTGACCTTCGACGGAAGGTGGGAACAGGCCGTTCTCTCTGCGTTTGTCGCTGCTGCATTCTGCGACGAACAGGCGTTGACCAGCGCTAACGACCAACAGCTGATGGAGCCGGCGCTGACGGAGCGACTGTCCGACTGGCTGGTCCAGGAATGCACACCGGACCAGCTCCAGGGGCTGTTCCACGGCCGGCTGGTTGTCGGCTTTGACGGTCGCGACAGTCGCTGGATCTACTACCACAGCCTTGATGATCGGACTCCCTACTTTTTCCTGGACATCACGGGTCCGGGCAACGACTCCACCCTCTACGGTTCGCTGGAGTCGCAGACGGCCCGACGCACCGAGACCACTGCCCGCGCGTGGCTGGCTGCCCTGGATGGCGAAGAAGCGCAGCAGCGCTGGCGAGAATATTTCGCGGGCAAGGGTAACGAGCCTCCCCCGCAGTTTGACCCGTTCTCGATCAGTGCCCGCGCAACCTGCGGTATCAACCTCAACGTGCGTCGTCCGCAGCGCACTCAACTACCGACGCACCGGCAGTTCGCCAATCTGCTGGAGATGGAACTCGATGATAGCAGCAGGTATTACAACGCGTGGTTCCTGTTCGAGCGGCTCCTTTCGCACGGACTGGTGCTCTCGGATAACGTTCATGAGTTTCCGCGCGAGGAAGTGACGGCGGAGCAGCTCGTTGACAGCAGCCCGATAGACATCGCGACGGGCCGGGATCTTGGTCTCCACCTATTTCGCCTGAAGAACCGCGGCGGGCGCGACGCGTTCGAGCGCATCCAGCGAACATTCAGCGACGTGACATTCGGCTGTTCCTTTGATGTGCAGACGGTTCAGCTGCCGAAATCGGATGACACCCACAGCGGTATCGGCCTTCGGATTTTCATCGGCAACGGTGCGGGCCCGGAAGTGCCGCTGCGATATGCGGGTGCAGGACGGTGGGAGGCGCTCTTCTGCAGCACGTTGATCGAATCAGGTGCCGACCGCGTTCTCCTGTTGGACGAGCCGGCAACACACACGCATGCACCCGTGCAGGAACGCATCATTGAGCGCCTGCGGCGGATCCCGAACCAGGTGTTCATCGCAACGCATGCCCCATCGCTTCTGCCCGTGGACGAACTGGAGCGCGTCTCCCGCTTTCAGCTAAAAGGCGGAGCCACAGTCCGGGCGGCACTCGATGGCCTAGACGCGAAGACGCTTTCGCAACTGAAGAAGGAACTGCGTCAGTCGCTCGGGGCCAGGGTCATGTTGATGAGCCGACACGTCATCCTGACCGAAGGCGGGACTGAACTGGGCGCGCTCCCGATATGGTTCGCCAACCGACGGAAGGGAGAGTGGGAACACGCCGATCTGTCCATTTTCAGCGTGGATGGCGACCCTCGGTTCGGGTTCTTCGTCCGCTATCTGAACGCTCTCGATGTTCGATGGACCATCGTCTGCGATGGTCCGGTTATCGGGCCGTGTGCGGGACGCGCGCAGTACATCGACTACCAGCTCGTCTCGGCGGGCATCGAGGACGTGCCAGATCTCAGCTCCATGGATTTCTCACATCGCGTTGACGCGCTCGAGCGGTGCGGCGTCTTCACGGTGGCAAAACAGGCGACCGACGAATTCGAGGATGCGGTGCCGGTGCTTCGCGAATGGTCGCGCGATCGAACCAGGCACAAACCCAGAATCGGCTACGAGTGCGCGGTCGAAAACCCGGACTGCCCGGATGAGATCGCGCGATTACAGGATCGGATCGCGACCCACTTCGCTGCGCTTGATGCATAGCGGAGATGCGGCGCGCGACTTCACGTGATCGGCTCACTGCGCGAGCTGTTCCAGGCGTTGGAGGCCGGAGACTTCGACGCGCTGCAGCGAACGCCCGAATCTGAGTGGCTGGATTTCAAGAGCCAGCCGTACCTCCTAGACCACGAGCACCAGAAGCTCGAACTCGCGAAGGATCTCACGGCGTTCGCTAACCACGTCGGCGGAGTGATATTGGTCGGTATCTCCACGACACGGCAACCGGATACGAGTTGGGAGGTGGCCGGCGAGTTACGACCGATCCCAAAGGCCATGGTGTCCTTCGACCGGTATCGCGCGAGCGTCGAAGAGCTGACGTACCCGCCGTTGCGAAGCATTGATCTGCACTGGTATTTCGAGAGCGCGACGCATGGGGTTCTCTGCGTCTACGTACCCGCTGCGGGGCCTGAAACACGACCCATCCTCGTCAGGCGCGTCGTCGATGAAGCCGCGCACAGGCAGATCCTGGTGGGGCTGTTTCAGCGCACGAATGATCGGGTAGCGACCATGTCGGCCGAGCAACTCCACGCCCAAATCCAGTTGGGGCAGCTCGCGCAGCTCGGTGTTCTCCCGTCCGCGTTCGCCGACATGCGGGCTCAGGCTGGACCTTCGTCGGAAGAACTCGACGAACGGCTTGCCGCAGAACTCGATGCTGCCGAACTCGCCACCGCACGTCATTACTGGCTGCAAGCCTGGCCTGCTGCGACCACCATGGTGCGCGACCTCCACGTGCGGGATCCCCAAGGGCTGCGGCAGATGCTCGCGCGACCACCCAGCATACGAGAAGGCGGGTTCAACCTCCAGATGGCAGCGTATGCTCCAGACCTGCTTCCCGGCGGCGGCCTCAGGATCATCGATCCTGATCGGCAGGCGCTCAGCATCACTCCCAGCGGCATCCTGACGTGGGCGTGCAGCATCGGCCCTGAATACCTCGGCTGGGCCATCGAACAGTACCGAAGGGGCGGCATCAACCCCATCGCAATTGTCGAATCCACGATGGAGTTCTGCCGCTTCCTAATCGGGCAGGTTGTCTCCCGAGCGGATGTTGATCTGTCCGCCTGGAGGGTTCGCGGCGGGATGGCTCAGCTGCACGATGGGCATGCGCGAGCTGCTCTTGTCCCAGGACGCCCGCGAACGCCGTTTCCGCACACATGGACCGAGAGTCCTGCCGATGGGTACACGTTCGAACCGATGCCCCTCACCGCCTCGGCGGGACAGGCCGCGTTCGCGCTGCTCCGGCTTGTCTACCTCCAGTTCGGTCTCGACGCAAGCGCGATTCCGTTCAGCGACGGCGACGCGGTTAGCGAAGACCTCATCCGCCACGCGCGCTGACTACAGCGCCATCGTAAAGCCGACAACCCATCGCTGACGGCGGCATTACCCGCTGCTGGCGACGCTAGCCGGCACAGTCTCCTAGGCGGGTTGTTGCTTTTGTGTATTTTGTAGAGTTTGTACCCTTGGCAGAGCATTTGGTGACGTGATCTGCTGGAACGTCTACCGCTTTATGGACGCGTTCAAGTCAGCGCACCCGGAGGAATACGAGGACGTGCGGACCCTGGCGAACGACCTGGGACCGACTGATCTGGTGCCGCGAACCCCCAAAAGCTTGAAGCTGCTGGTGTAAGGTCAGCGCACCCCATCGTTTCAGACGGGACCGGCGACGCACGATTCGCGCTACTTACCAATCAGGCTCGTTCGTCGTCGGGAGGGCGCAGGAGTTCCCAAGGCTCACACTCGAGGGCGGTCGCTAGAGCACAGATAATCAGAAGACTGGGATTCCGCTCGCCACGTTCCAGCTGCGCGACGTAGCTGACATGTAGGGCCGCACGTGCCGCCACTCCCTCCTGGGTCAGTTCCAGTTCTTGCCGACGCTTGCGGATGGCGCTTCCAAGAGTGTGTTGAATCTGTTTTTTGTGCTCCTCAGTACGTTGGAAGAGAGGTTCGGATGCCCTGAGCACAACTGCCCGAATGTCGGGCTTCTGTGCAAATAAGTCCAGAGACTATTAGTACAGCAGTAATTCACCACATTAACATCGTGAAATTCTTTCCAAGAACGTACTTGACATGACTTTATTGATGCCGTAGGATTACCGGCATGCTGCTACGCGACCTGGCGGTCATTTCTCAGGGAATGACCACCTCTGGCAAGGGATCCGGTGCTCGGCAAGGTGGCTGGAGGCTCAGCGTGGTCGAGAGCAGCGACATCGAGGGCGATGCGATTCGGAGGGAGGGGCTGCGAACCATCGAGGTCGAGCAGAACGCCTGGACCGAAAAGCACCTTTTGCGGCCGTATGACGTGCTGGTTACGGCCAGGTCGCAGGCGGTGAAGGTTGCACTCGTTCCGCCAGAGACCAGCAGGACGGTAGCGGCCTCTACGCTCTTGGTCGTCCGGCCTTTCGAACCCGAGGCGGGCATGAGCCACTTCCTTTGGTACTACCTCACCTCCAAACAGGGCAGGGCCGCTGTCGCGGGTCGCGTGGTCGCGGGAGCCACCATTCCGACGCTGTCTGGCGCGGCGCTGGGGGAACTCGACCTGCCAGACCTGCCGGCCCACCAGCTCGACACGCTCGCCCGGTTCATCGAAGCGTCAGAGGACGCTTATCGCGCTTCAGTTGAAGCTGCGCGCATTGGCCGGGACATCTTGCGCGATGCCATCGTTGCGGAACTCGCCGTCGGGGCGAACTTGGAATAGGGAGAAGACTCAGACATGTCGCTAACCGCTCAGGAGCTGGAACGGAAGCTGTGGCAAGCCGCGGATATTCTGCGGGGCCAGATCGACTCCGCCGACTACAAGAACTACATCTTTTCGATGCTCTTCCTCAAGCGGCTTTCGGACCGCTTCGAGGAGGAAATCGAGAAGGCCGTGGCGGCTGGGGTGCCACGCGATACAGCGGAGCGAGATCCTGACGAGCACGAGTTCTTCGTTCCGCCGAGCGCCCGGTGGGCAGCGATCACCGGCCGGGGCATGGACATCGGAGACGCCCTCAACGCCGCCAGCTTTGAGATCGAGGCAGCCAACGCTCCCAGACTTGATAACGTCCTGCGGTCCACCAACTGGAGCGACGAATCGAAGCTCGGCTCGCCGATGAACCGCGAGCGGATCATCCGCAGCCTGCTTGCGCACTTCGGCGACGTCAACCTGCGCGACGACAACCTGCGGCAGGATGGCGAGGACGGCGTGCGCAACGTTTTGGGCGACGCCTACGAGTACCTGATCAACCAGTTTGCGGACGACGCCGGTAAGAAGGGTGGCGAATTCTACACGCCACGATCGGTGGTGCGGCTGATTGTGGAGCTGCTGCAGCCGCGGGAGGGCATGCGCATATGCGACCCGACGATGGGGTCGGGCGGAATGCTGATCTACACGGCGCAGTACGTTCAGGAGAAAGGTGGCGACCCCGGCAACCTGGTGCTGCACGGCCAGGAGCGCAACCTGGGCACGCTGGGCATCGGCAAGCTCAATCTGCTGCTCCACGGGCTACGTTCGGCCCGTGTCGAGGCAGGTGACATCATCGCCGAGCCGCAGCTCGTGGACGGGGAGGGCCGGCTGCTGTCATACGACCGTGTGATCGCTAATCCG
>Ga0070738_10001580_pt1 | contig 43834 bp, 40 predicted proteins | sample Coa_R2_2_FD_66446 | JGI IMG/M metagenome (GOLD analysis project Ga0070738, IMG submission 66446) | Surface soil microbial communities from Centralia Pennsylvania, which are recovering from an underground coalmine fire - Coalmine... | ecosystem: Environmental > Terrestrial > Soil > Unclassified ...
TTGGACCCGCCCTCCTTTACCAGGAACCGCGCCTCAGTCCCGGACGCGCTGAGGGGATACAAGGAAATCCATTTGCGGGCGCTGAAACTGCTCAAACCGGGCGGCACCCTGGCAACGTTTTGCTGCTCGCACCACGTCGATGCGGGTCTGTTCCAGGACACCGTGCTGTCCGCTGCATACGACGCGCGAAAAATATTGCGGAGAACTGCGATTTACTCGCAAGCGCCTGACCATCCAATTATCCCGATGATCCCTGAAACCGAGTATCTAAAGGGGTTCGCTTTTGAGTTGGTGCGCTGAACCGGCAGGGGCGACTGCAACGGGATGGGAGTTGCCCGAAAGGAGGTCTCTTTGCCAGGACATCAGTTCAGAGACGTGTGCGTCCCAGTCATGGGCGAGATCGGATAACGTGGCGCGGCTGGCGATGAGGGTCGGATCGATATCCAGGTCGGCGGCACGCGCGTCCCGATGTTTTTGAAGTTCCATGAACTTCTTGCGTTGAAGATCGCTGGGCCGCCGAACGATCGGCCTAAGGATCTTCGGATGTTTGTCAGGGGGGATTCCCAAACCGCGAGCAATTGCCCTGGCAACGCCGGACCGGCGGCGTTCCGAAAAGTGCTTCGGAAACAGTGCATTAATCGGCCGATGCGAAACGGCAGCCGCCGCGATCGCAACCAGCAGTTCATGGCTTAGGATGAAAAAGGGCGGACGATTTGCGGCTACGGCTTCCGTCTCGCGCCATTGCCACAGCTCTTTCAAGACCGCCAGGCCAGCCCGGCCCAATGCGTGGCTGCCGCGCAACCGCCAGATTGAATCCATGTCGATAACCCGCGGCTGAGCAGAGTCGGCAATAAGGCGGGCACACGATTCGCGATGCCATTCCAGCCGGCCTTTGGCTTCCAACTCTCCTTTGAGCTTGTCCGAAAGAGCCTTCAGGTAATGAGTGTCGTTCCGCGCGTAACGTTCCATCCGCTCAGTTAAAGGGCGCACTGCCCAATTGGCTTTTTGTGGCCCCTTCTCGAGCTTCACGCCCAGGTAGGCATCTACCAGGTGGCTGAGACTGAATTGGCGCAGACCCAGCAAACGCGCAGCCAACATGGTATCAAAGATGGCGCTGGGCACAAACTCGTGATGCTTGCGCAGCAAGCGCAAATCGTAATCCGCGCCGTGCATAATAAGTTCGTGCCCGCCCAAAGCTTCAAGCACCGGGTCCAACACCATTTCTGCCAAAGGATCAATGAGCGTGTCCCGGTCTATAGTGCTGATTTGAATCAAACAGACCTTCTCAGGATAGGCATGAAGGCTGTCCGCCTCGGTATCCACAGCCACCCAGGTCGCGTTTCTCAGTGTCGGAAGAAATTCTTGGAGCTTCTGTTCGTTATCTACCACTGGTCGGAAATATATTTGTAAATACGCAAAGGGCCAAACCTAAAAAGGTTATAGGGCAGCCGGGCCCCCTGCCCGAATCGCCTCACAGATTAACCCGCGAAATCCACTTCATTATCAGTGACGCGGGTTCGGCCATCGCCCCGCCTTGATTCGGCGTGAAGCTTCTTCGTATGATTTTCAAAGATGAATTTAGCCTCTGCTTTCGGTGCCTCCGTCAAAAAACGGCCGCAAAAGACCGCGTTGTTCTGGGGTGACCGCGAATATACCTACAGCGATTTGTGGGACCAGGCAAACCACGTTTCCGAACGGCTAAGGTCCGAATTTGGCGTGAAGAGCGGCGACCGAGTCGGGTTATGGCTGAAGAATTGCCCGGAATTCGTGGGCGGATTATTCGGCATTCTTCATGCCGGCGCCGTTGCGGTGCCCATCAACAACTTTCTCAAGCCAGATGAAGTCAATTTCATAGTGGCTGACGCTGACATTGACGTGCTCATAACGGATACCGAACTCGGCTCGCATTGCCGGTCTCTTTTGGCGGTCCGGCCTGGCCTTAGGCTTCTGAACGTGGAAGCACTGGAGGAACCAAAGAGTAATCAGGAACAAACCGGGCATTCCCATCACCGCGTTCATGCTTCCCCGGATGATCTTGCGGTCCTGATTTACACTTCCGGCACAACGGGACGCCCCAAAGGAGCGATGCTGACGCACGCCAACCTCCTCCACAATGTCGAGAGTTGCCGGATCGTGCTTCAGACAGTTGAGCTGGATCGGTTTGTCGTTCTGTTGCCGCTATTTCATAGCTACATGCTTACGGTGGGCTTGCTGCTCCCCTTTTTGGTTGGTGGCTCGATAGTCCTGGTCAAGTCGCTCCATCCGGTCCGCAATGTCTTGCAGGAAATCCTGCAGCGCCAAGCCACGGTGCTGCCGGCCATCCCTCAGTTTTACAGGAGCATGGTCAATGCGCAGATCCCAGTGCCGCTTCCCTTGCGCTTGTGCGTCAGCGGCGCGGCGCCTCTGCCCGTCCAGGTGCTTCGCGAATTCGAGGAAAAATTCCATATACCGCTTATCGAAGGCTACGGCTTGAGCGAGGCCAGCCCTGTGGTAACGAAGAATCCATTGGATGGCACCAGGAAACCCGGCTCCATCGGCCTGCCGATTGCCCACGTGGAGGTCAGTATCCAGGACGAATCCGGGCGCTTGCTCGGGCCCGGCGAGATTGGCGAGCTGTGCGTTCGCGGAGGCAATGTGATGCGCGGTTACTGGAAACAACCCGAGGAGACCGCCAAGGCTATCCGGAATGGATGGCTTCTGACCGGGGACATCGGTTACCGCGATGAACAGGGTTACTATTTTATTACGGACCGCAAAAAGGACATGATCCTGGTCAATGGCATCAATGTCTATCCCCGGGAAATAGAGGAAGTGATGTACGAATTCCCCGGAATAAAAGAGGCGGCAGTCGTCGGCAAGCCGGACTCCAGAAAAGGAGAGCAACCGGTCGGCTTTGTGTCCCCCAATGACGGCCAGAACGTGGATGAAGGCGCTTTGCGGCAATTCCTCCGCAAACATCTGGCAGATTACAAGGTTCCCCGAACCATCGTCGTTATGGCGTCCTTGCCCAGAAACGCCACGGGTAAAATCCTAAAAACCACCCTCCGACAAATGCCCGTAGACGTGTAATACGTTCGAGACTCTTCTCCCTTGGATCGAAAGAAACCAGTTTGGGTTTCCTTACTGCGCGGACGCCGGCCATACCCGTTTTTCCCTAAAGGGCCGGTTTTCCAGGCTAGTACTCACGAGGGATCTCAGACCGGAGTCCAGCTTGCCAATGTTAAGTTTATAACCTATTTATTACGAGCCACATACATAATTATTGAAGTTGCTTTAAAATCGGCCCTTTAAGCGGCCGAATCCCAAAACTGCCCTTTACGAGTTGACGGTGGGGTGAGCCGCTGCCTAAGCTGGTGTCACTGCCGTGGCGCATGAAGCGTCAGGCAGCAAATTTTTTATGCCCGAAGGATACTGCGTCAAATGTAAGGCTAAGAAGGAAATAATCGATGCGGTCGAAGAAACGATGAAAAACGGGCGCAAAGCCATCAAAGGCAAGTGTCCAACCTGCGGGACAGTAATGTTTAAGATTTTGGGAGGGAAAGCTACGGCGGCCGCGGCTCCGGCCGAGCCGGCGACGCCGCAGTCGGGCAAGCCCTCGTCGACACGTTAAGGATATGGCCCAACAACTCGCATACGTCATCATAACTCCGTATTCGCTGCATAAGTCGCGCACGGGCGGGATTTTGAGCCGGCTGATAACCCGCACGGGTTTGGACCTCGTCGGAGCCAGAATGTTCGCGCCGAGCGCGGAGCTGGTGAAAAAGTATTCCGAAGAAACGATTTCGGCCAACGACCCCCAGGATCGGCGGATTCAGGAGCTGATCTACAACTACATTTTGCAGAATTTCTCGCCGGACGCGAAATCCGGGCGCAAGCGCAGAGTGATGATGCTGTTGTTCCAGGGCGAGGATGCGGTGCGCAAGACGCGGTCGGTGGTGGGCAACATCACCACCGAAAGGCGCGGCGGGGAAACCATTCGCGACACGTATGGCGACCTGATCCAGGACGAGAACGGCCAAGTCCGCTATTTCGAGCCTGCCGTTTTGGCTGCTCCGACGCCCGAAGAAGCCGAGTCCAAGCTTCGCCTGTGGGCCCAATACTCCGACTCGGACGGGGGCGTTTTGGAAAACGTCATCGGTTACCAGCCGAATGAAAGGCCGCAGCGCACGTTGGTGCTTATCAAACCGGAAAACTTCCGGTTTCCGACCGGCCGCCCGGGCAACATGATCGACTTCTTCTCACGCACGGGTCTTTTCATCGTGGCCGTGAAAGTCCACCGGATGAGCGTGGTTCAGGCCCTCGAATTTTACGGGCCGGTGAGGGAAGTCCTGCGGTCGAAGCTCAAGGACATGGTGGCGTCGAAAGCCAAAGGATTGCTCGAAAAGGAATTTGGATTCAAGCTCGGTCCAACCGAAGAGCAGCAGCTGGGCAACGTGCTGGGACCGGTTTTCGGCGACAGCCAGTTCGAAAACATCGTCAAGTTTATGTCCGGCCGCGCGCCGTCCGAAACCGCCCCGGAGGATCAAAAAAAGCCGGGTACCGAAAAGTGCATCGCCCTGGTGTATGAAGGCGTTGAGGCAGTCGGCAAGATCCGGGACGTGCTCGGGCCGACGGATCCATCCAAGGCGCCTCCGGGCTCGATCCGCAGAGAATTCGGCCAGACCATCATGGTCAATGCGGCCCATGCCAGCGACTCCGAAGAAAACGCGAAGCGCGAAATGGGGATAGTGAACGTTGGGGAAAACACGTTCCGCCAGATTGTCGAGCAGTTCTACGGAAAAGTGAAGTAGCGCGCTGCGGAATGCCTGTCGCGAAGTCAGGGCTCCACTCCCTGGGCAAGCCATCGCAACCTCGAGACCCGTCACCGGGGAGGTGCGCCACCCTACTCTGCTGCCCAAATTTGCATATCCCTGCTCAACCGGTCGAGTAACCGCGCATCCGCGGGCGGAAATGTATAGTTGTTTAATTGCTCGCGCGTTACCCATCTGAGGTCGGCGCAACCGACGGCTCGAGGCTCACCTTGTTTTAAAGAGCAGCGAAAGAACTTCAAGCGAACGGTTTTTTGCGGGTAATTATAGGTCAAATCCTCCAGCAACTCCCCCGCTGTCACTTCGATTCCCAATTCCTCGACCAACTCGCGTCGCAGGCATTGCTCGAACGATTCACCCTCCTCCCGCTTGCCGCCCGGGAATTCCCATAAGCCCCCCAGGTGCGCTTGGGCAGGGCGCTGGGTGATGAGCAATTGACCGCGCCTGAAAACTAGGCCGGCGGCGACATCGATGATTTCAGCGCCCAACGCTTTTGTAAATAAAGCCGAGTCGCTCCATTTCGGCCGGATCGAAAAGGTTTCGTCCGTCGAACATGATCGGGTGAGTCAGGCTTTTGCGCACTTTTTCGAGGTCCAGCTTCTTGAACTCTTCCCACTCGGTTGCGATAACAATAGCGTCACAACCTTCGGCCACGGCGTTCATGTCCTGGACAAAAGTAACGTTATTCAGCACCGCTCGCGCCTTATCCATGGCTTTGGGATCGTAAACATTCAGGGTAGCGCCTTCTTTCTGCAGCCGATGGCACAATTCAATTGCCGGGGACATGCGCACGTCATCGGTGTTTTGTTTGAACGCCAGGCCCAGCACACCGATTTTCTTGTCCTTCAACACCCATAGAGTCTCGACGATTTTCTTGATGAACCGGTTCATCTGCTCGGAGTTGATCTTCTGCACCTCTTTGAGCAGACCAAAGTCATAGCCGACCTGCTCGGCAATTTTGATGAAGGCGCTCAAGTCCTTGGGGAAGCAACTGCCGCCAAAGCCAAGAGAGGCGTTCAGGAACCGCTTGCCAATCCGGTCGTCCATCCCCATCCCGTGCGCCACTTCCTGCACATTGGCCCCCGTGGCTTCGCACAGCACGGAGATGGCGTTGATATAAGAAATCTTCAGCGCCAGAAATGAGTTCGAGGCGTGCTTAATCAGTTCGGCAGAATTGATGTCTGTAACGATTAGGGGTGCCTTGAAGGGCGCATAAACCTCCTTGAGCGCTGGAACGGGCCGTTGCGATTTGACTCCAATAACAATGCGGTCCGGCTTCATAAGATCCTCTACCGCAAACCCTTCTCTCAAGAATTCAGGGTTGCTGACGACGTCGAACTCCACCTTAGCTTTGCAATAACGTTTGATCGTTTCAGCAACTTTATCGCCGGTCTTGACGGGAACCGTGCTCTTGTCGACCACGATTTTGTAGATGGTCATTGCGCCGGCGATCTCGCGGGCGACTTTTTCGATAAAGCTCAGATCGACCGAACCGTCGTCTTGCGGCGGAGTCGGCACAGCAATAAAAATAATATCCGAGTTCCCGACGCCCTCAGCGGTGCTTGTGGTAAAGCTCAACCGTCCTGCGGCGGTATTCTTCCGGACCAACTCTTCAAGACCCGGCTCGTAGATGGGAATGCCCCCTGCCTGAAGGGTTTTAACTTTAGCGGCATCGTTATCGACACAAATAACGCGGTGCCCCACTTCAGCAAAGCAAGTCCCGGTAACGAGGCCTACATAACCGGTGCCGATAAGAGTCAGGTTCATACGAAATCAACCGCAACGAGACAGACGGTTTCAGCCGAAACCTGCCGGAACCCCGAGCAGGGCTAAAAGGGAACCACCGGGAAAGTACCACCCGCGCTCCATTTGCGGCGACTACTTTTTCTGGAGCAAGGGCGCCAGGTTGGTCATGGAGGTTGTGGCAGGCGGCGGAGGGGGAGCGGGCGCAAGACTTGGATTCCTGGCAATAAGCTCTTCCAGGCGCACACCGGCTTCATTGCCCAAGGTGGAAAGGGGAGCTGCTCGCTCGACTTCCTGGTAAAGGTCGCGGGCTTGTTCCACCTTGTTTTGGGAGGCGTACAGCCGGGCCAGGGAAAACTTGGCTTGTGGAACGAAGCTCTCGTTGGGGTGGCGGGTCACCAAGTCCTTGTAGGCGCTGATAGCTTGGTCGACTTTGCCCTGAGCATCCAGGCAAGCCGCCACTCCAAGCAGCGCTTCTCCCATAAATGGGCCGCCTTGGTACTCCCGGGTGAACCGTTCAAATTGCGTTTGCGCCTCCGAATACTTGCCCTGCGTAAAGAGGCTGCCGGAAGCCAGCAAAAGGGCCCGGGCGCCGGAAATGGATTTGGGATACGTTTGGGCGACCTTGAGGTAGGCATCGGCGGCTTCAGCGCGGGTGCTGGCGCCATCCAACTGGCCCGCAGCGACCTGCGACAACGCAATTCCAGCATCAATCTGCTTCTGTTCGCGTTGCCAAAGAACGAACCAAATCACCAGGCCAAGGACAACCGCCGCCACAATCCCGAGAACGATCTGCCGCTTATTCGTATCGAACCAGAGCCATAGCCGATCACTCATCGGCAGTTCCGCCACATTCGCATCCATATTCTTTTCCAAGATAGAGTTGGTCATGATCCGCGGAGCGCTTTAAAAGGCAAGTGTGAAGTGGGCATTTTCGAGATTGCGCGGCCCGAGGTCTCACCCTTTATCGGACTCTCGGATCGGGATCAATGGTGCTGACGGCGTTTGACTTTAAGCTGCGCCAAGGAGTGAGAAAGCGCGGCGCTAACAACGGCGCTTTCCTCATCGTCAAGATGCTCAGCCAGCCGCGTTTCGGCTCTGCGCCGGGCTTCCTCTGCTTTTGCCTCATCGATATTCTCCGCCCGGATCGCCATGTCGGCCATAATCGCTACCCGCTCGCCTGTTACCTCGACGAACCCTTCGCCAACGGCCAGAAAACATTCCCGGCCATCTTTTCGCGCGATTACTTCGCCGGGCACAATTTGGGTCAGCAACGGCACGTGCTGCGGATAGATCCCCATCTCGCCTTCAATCCCGGGCAAGGTGACCATCTCCACGTCTTCCGAATAGGCCTGGGAATCTGGAGTAACAATCTCGAGTCGGAGCGTATTCGCCATGGCTAAGCCTGGTTGATTTCCTCGATCCCGCCCTTCATGTAGAAGTTGCCTTCGCCAACGTCGTCATGTTTGCCTTCCAGGATTTCCTTGAACCCGCGCACCGTCTCCGCCACGGGCACTTGTTTGCCTGGACGCCCCGTGAAAACTTCCGCCACGCTGAACGGCTGGCTGAGGAAGCGCTGGATCTTGCGGGCGCGAAACACGGTCAATTTGTCGTCAGGAGACAATTCATCCATGCCCAGAATCGCGATGATGTCCTGGAGATCCTTGTAACGCTGGAGCACGCGTTGGACGCCGCGAGCCACATCGTAGTGATCTTTGCCCACAATTTCAGGCGCCAGCGCCCTTGAGGTTGAGGCAAGCGGATCGACGGCAGGGTAGATCCCCAATTCGGCGATCGATCGTTCAAGCACGATCGTAGCGTCCAGGTGCGCAAAGGTTGTGGCCGGGGCCGGGTCGGTCAAATCGTCGGCCGGCACGTAAACCGCCTGGAAGGAGGTGATTGAACCTTTCTTGGTCGACGTGATGCGTTCCTGGAGATCGCCCATCTCGGCGGCCAGCGTGGGCTGGTAACCTACGGCGCTGGGCGTGCGGCCCAGCAGCGCCGACACTTCCGAACCCGCTTGCGAGAACCGGAAAATGTTATCAATAAACAGCAGCACGTCCTGATTCTTCTCGTCGCGGAAGTATTCCGTGATCGCCAAACCGGACAATGCCACGCGCAAGCGCGCGCCGGGTGGCTCGTTCATTTGGCCATAGACCAGGGCGATCTTGGATTCGCTGAGATTTTTCTGCTTGATCACCCCCGCTTCGGACATTTCGGTGTAAAGATCGTTGCCCTCGCGCGTTCGCTCGCCGACACCCGCGAACACCGAGACACCGCCGTGCAGCTTGGCGATGTTGTTGATCAATTCCATGATCACAACCGTCTTGCCGACGCCCGCGCCACCGAACGCGCCCACTTTGCCGCCCTTGAGAAACGGACAGATCAGGTCGATGACTTTGATCCCGGTGGTCAGCACCTGGGGCGAAGTCGATTGGTCGACCAGCGGCGGCGCCGGGCGATGAATCGGGTAAAACTTCTCCGCGTTGACCGGTCCGCGCTCGTCGACCGGATTTCCCGTCACGTCGAAGACACGGCCCATGACGGCATCTCCGACGGGCATGGAAATCGGTTTCTCGGTGTCGATAACCTCGAACCCGCGCTTGAGCCCTTCGGTGCTGGACATGGCCACCGTGCGAACCCACTTGTCGCCCAGGTGTTGCTGAACTTCGAGGGTCAGGCGCGAGGGCTGATCCTGGACCTTGTAGTCCACGGTAAGCGCGCCATAAATCTCCGGAACTCTTCCCGGAAATTCAACGTCGACCACGGGGCCGATGACTTGAACGATTTTGCCTTTATTCATGTGAGGTGTTGAAAAGTTATCCGAGTGCCACGGCGGCGCTGGCGATTTCCAAAAGTTCCTTGGTGATGCTTGCCTGGCGCATCTTGTTGTATTCGAGCGTCAGGTCTTTGATCAGTTGATTGGCGTTGTCGGTGGCATTCTTCATGGCCACCATCTTCGCGCTTTGTTCGCTGGCCTTGGCTTCCAAAAGAATTTGGTAGACCTGGAAGTTGAGGCTGTGAGGCAGGAGCGCTGCCAAGACATCGTCCGCGCTGGGCTCAAAAATGAATTCGGTCGAGCCGTGCAACAACTGTTCCTCCTTTTTATCGGTGGACATACCCGCGTTCACGGCCTTGATGTCGCCAATCGGAAGGAAAGGCCGCAGCTCCGGTCTTTGGGAAAGCGTGGAAATAAAGGTCGTAAAGAGGATATCGACCCGATCGACATCTCCTTTGAGGAACAGTTCGCGCGCAAACTTGGAGACCGCCCGGGCTTCGCTGAAAAGCGGCGCGTCTTTGTAGGTGAACTCCGCCGCCAGATTTCGCCGGGCGCGAGTCACAAACTGGGCCGCTTTGCGTCCGGCCGTGATGTAAACTGTGTTGGCCTTGTCGAACTTAGCAGCTTCCCGCATAAGGTTGCTGTTGAGAGCGCCGCACAGGCCTTTGTCGGTCGCCACCAAGATGACAGCCCGTTTGGGGCCGTCGCGTTTCTCCATCAGCGGATGGGTGAAATCACCGGCATGGTAGGTCACATTGCCGAGCACCTGGTTCATGAGCGAGGCGTAAGGGCGCCCCGCCAGGGCGGCCTGCTGCGCCCGGCGCATCTTCGAGGCCGCGACCATCTGCATGGCCTTGGTGATCTTGGCCGTGTTCTTGACCGAGTTGATTCGGCGTCGTATGTCGCGTGTGCTGGGCATGCCGCGGGCGGTTGCAGGTTGAACTTATCGGGTTATCAGGTCCAAGCGCCTTAAGCAGGTTTGTACGTTTGCTTGAACTCGGTGACCACCGATTTAAGATCGCCAGCCAGGGCGTCGCTAATTGCCTTTTCCTTGCTGATCCGGCCCATCAAATCGGCTTTCCGGCTGGTCAGGTATTCCGTCAGCTTGGTCTGAAAATCCTTCACCTTCTCCACAGCGACGTCGTCCATATACCCATTTTGCACAGTCCAAAGGATGGCGACCTGGACCTCAACCGCAATCGGGTTGTATTGCGGCTGCTTGAAGACTTCGATAATGCGCTTGCCGCGCTCGATCTGAGCCTGGGTTTTGGCATCCAGGTCCGAGCCGAATTGAGCAAACGCAGCCAATTCACGGAATTGGGCCAGATCGCCTTTGAGCCGGCCGGCGACCTGCTTCATCGCCTTGATTTGCGCGGCCGAACCCACACGCGAAACGGACAAGCCGACCGAAATGGCAGGACGCACGCCCTGGTAGAACAAGTCGGTTTCCAGGTAAATCTGGCCGTCGGTAATCGAGATGACGTTGGTGGGAATATATGCCGAGACGTCCCCGGCCTGGGTTTCAATGATCGGGAGACCCGTCAAGGAGCCGTTGCCGTATTTCTCGCTGACGCGGGCGCAACGCTCGAGCAGGCGGCTATGCAGGTAAAAAACGTCACCGGGGTAAGCTTCGCGGCCAGACGGCCGTTTGAGGACGAGCGAGACCTGGCGATAGGCGACCGCGTGCTTGGACAAGTCGTCAAAAATGATCAAGGCGTCCATTCCATTATCCATGAACCACTCACCCATGGCGGCCCCGGCGAATGGGGCGAGGTACTGGTTGGTGGCCGAATCGGACGCCGCGGCGGCGACGATGATGGTGTAAGGCATTGCGCCGGCCTCTTCCAACACGCTGATCACCCGGGCGATGTTCGATTGTTTCTGGCCAATCGCGACATAGATGCTGTACAGCGGACGATATTCCTTGTCGCCGGCGGCTTCTGCCGCCTTATTCATGCGCGCCTGGTTGATGATCGTATCGACGCCAATCGTCGTTTTGCCGGTCGAACGATCGCCGATGATCAATTCACGCTGACCTCGGCCAATCGGAATCATGGCATCGATCGCCATAATCCCTGTCTGCACCGGTTGACTGACCGAGCGGCGGCGGATGATGCCCGGGGCAATTTTCTCAACGGGGTACGCGGTTTCGGCCTTTACCGGGCCCTTGCCGTCGACGGGTTGGCCCAGAGAATTGACAACGCGCCCCAACAAGCCCTTTCCCGCAGGTACTTGAAGAAGTTTCCCCGTCGTTCGGACCTCCTGCCCTTCCCGGATACTGGTGTAATCACCCAGGATAATCGCGCCGACTTCGGTTTCTTCCAGATTCAGGGCGAGACCCGTGACGCCGTTGCCGAAATCGAGCATCTCGTTGAGCATGGCGTCGGTCAGGCCTTCAATTTTGGCAACACCGTCGCCGATTTCCCGCACGGTCCCCACGTTTTGTTTTGAGGCGGTGTTTTTAACGCCCGCGATTTGGGCTTCAATTTCCTGTAATAAGGTACTCATGATTCTCGGTTGCTGGTTGAGTCGAGAGCGGCCTGGCTCTCTCAAGATTCAATTCTAAAAACTTTCCTGCAGGGCGGCGAGCCTGGCCTGAACGCTGCCATCATAAACGTCGCTCCCTACTTTGATCCGCATTCCGCCAATCAGGGCGGGATTTTGCACAAAAGCCGTACTGAGCCCCGGCCCATACACCCCGGTTAGGGACGCCTGCACCGATGCCTGCAGATCGGCAGACAACGGCAATGCGCTTTCAATCCGGGCAGTTCGCCGTTCAATGTCCAGTTTCACCAGGCGGTGAAAGTGAGACAATATGGCGATGTACCCCCGGGGCTTGCTCGCCAGGACCTGTTTCACGGCTTGGCGGACCTTTTCGTCATCGAGCAATCCGTTTTGCAGGCAACTCAGGAACAATTCCTTGGCGTCGCGCCGGGCCTGTTTGGAAATCTTCATTGGTTCAGGAGACCTGGCGCGCGGTTTCTTCGGCCAGGCGGCGCTGGTCTTCCGGTGTCAAAATCTTGCCGGTGACGGTCGCGGTGGTCTGCACCACGAGCCGGCCCACTTCGCGTTTGAGTTCGGCCAGCATGCGCGCGTGGTCCGCCGCAGCGGCCTCGCGGGCTTTGGCGATGATTTGTTCGGCAGCAGCGATAGCTTTTTGAGTTTCCTGCTCCTGCACCTTGGCGGCGGCGGCGCGGGCCTCTTCGATAAGCCGGGTAGCTTGAGTGTTTGCCTGTGAAAGGACCTCGAGCCGCTGCGCTTCGGCCCGGGCGAGCTCCGCTTTAATTTTTTCCGCATTGGCCAGCCCCTCGGCGATTCGCTGCCGCCGCTCTTCGAGCATCGTCAGAACCCGCTTATAAGCAAAAAAATACAGCAGGATACAGACGATGATAAAACTGACGATTTGCGCGAACAGGTGCGGCCAATCGACCCCGAACGTATTCGCGATTTCTTTGACTTGATCCATAAGGACTTGATGTTGCGGAGAAGGGCGCGAGCCACAGTGACTCGCGCCCTCTCAGTAACTCTTCACTGGCCGTTGAATTTAGCGAGGAACAGAGCGTAGAACACGATCGCTTCGGCGAAGGCAATGGCCAGAATCGACTGGACCAGGATCTTCGTCGCGGCCCCGGGATTGCGTCCCACCGCTTCGGAAGCTTTCATGCCGATGAAACCCACGCCCAGAGCCGCACCAAGCGCGGCCAGCCCGACGTGCACGTTTCCGTTCAACTCTGCCAGCATTGGCATTAACGACATATACTTTTTCCTTTCTTTCTGTGGCTCGCCGACTCCCGCGATTGAACACGGTCAAATCGGCGAAATTCTTGCAACTCAATGATGCGCCGCTTCGTGGCCTTCGTCGTGCTGGCAAATCAGCATTGTGAAGACCGCTGTGAGCAGCATGAAGACCATGGCTTGAACAAACCCGACCAGCAGTTCCATGAAGTAAAACGGAATGGGCAGCAGCCACCCGAAACCCGGCACCAGCTTGGACATCGCTTCGAGCATGTTCTCGCCCGCAAAGATGTTTCCGTAAAGACGAAAACTCAGCGACACCGGCCGGAACAAAATCGAAAACACTTCAAGGCAACCAACGGCGAAAAACACCACCACCATGAGCGCTTTCAAAAAGCCGCTCGTTTCTCCCTTGGGCGCAAAAACGTGCATCAAAAACCCAACCGGACCGATCTCACGCAGCGCCCAGTAAACCCAGCAAACGAAAAACACCAGCGCCATCGCCAGTGTCATGTTCAAATCGGCATTTGCGCCCCGGAAAAACGGCTGGTCGATCTCGAAACCCTGCGGGGTTTTATGCCCCCACCCGACCGTTCCCAGGCCCGGCAATAGCCCCAGCCAGTTGCAGAACAAAATGAAAATGAACACGGTCGCGAAAAACCAAAAGGTGCGCTTCACCAGGTGCTGCCCTATGATCCCCTCCAGGAAATCATGCAGACTTTCCACCATCCATTCCCAGAAGTTTTGAGCCCCGTCGGGAATTTCCTTCATGTTCCGGGTGGCAATCTGGGCAAAGACGATTAGGCCGATGGCGACAACCCAGGTCACAACCATCGAATTGGTGATCGGGAAACCCAGCGGCCGAGCTATCTGCACGGCGCTCTGCGAGAGCCCGTGCTCCTCAGCTTTGCCCGCTTGCTCAGCGGCCGGCGCTTCCGCGCAAAAAGCCGCCAGGGGCAAAACCGCCCATAGCACAAACACTAAAATAGGTTTCAGTAATCTCATCTGCTTTTGGACCGCGGTTCCAAGCGACACCAAGCCCTTCGGTGTCAAACCGCCGTCTTGAGGTCGAAGCCCGCAAAAGCTGCCTGAATGAAAATATTTTAACAAGGGTTTTTTTCAAGCAAACGCAAGGGAATTTATGAATGGTTATCCCAACTAGAAGCAGAGCGCATGAAGGGCCCAAAACCGTGGCCTGCTTACCCGGCAGCGGCGCACGAACCGGGCCTGGATCCAGCGGGTGCAAGGGCAAATCGCGGTAATCAGGGCCGGTTCAGAGAAGCCGCGGTTTGCTGAATCAGTTCCCAGCCGCGCCGGACATGTTCGGCTTCCGTATGAGTCTGGCCGACGCAAAATCTCAGGCAGTAACGGCCACCCAGAACGCAGTGAGTTATGTACATTTGACCCCCTTGATTGATCCGTTCCAGCAGCCTCCTGTTAAACTCGTTCCCGGCCTTGTGAGCGAAGCAGACGAGGTTCAAGGGGGCGGGTGCGGTCATTTCAAAATCCCGCGATTCCTCGACCCACCGCGCGAACACCTGCGCGAGCTCGACATGGCGCCGGATGTGATAACGCAAGCCTTCCAAACCGTAATGCCGGATCACAAACCACAACTTGAGGGCGCGGAATCGGCGTCCCAACGGGATATGCCAGTCCCGGTAATCGATCACCGCACCCGATTCAGTCGCCTGGTTCCGTAAGTATTCAGGCAAGACGCTTAGGGTTTTGATCAACACAGCCCGATCCGCAACGTAGAAGCAGTCGCAGTCGAAATTGGTGAACATCCATTTATGCGGATTGAACGCGTAGGAATCGGCGGCCTCAACACCCCGCTGCAAATGGCGAAATTCGGGGCAAACTGCCGCCGGCCCAAACATTGCCCCATCAACGTGCAACCACAGGTTCTCGCGGCGACAGACCTGTGAGATTTCGGGCAGCGGATCGAATGCGCTCGAAGACGTCGTGCCGAGGGTAGCGCTCACGAAAAACGGATGCAGGCCGGCGGCGCGATCCGCTTGGACCTGGTTCGCCAACAGGTCCGGCCGCATTGCGTATGCGGAATCGGCCTCAATCAGCCTGAGCTGACGCCTTCCAAGGCCGGCGACTTTCACCGCCTTTTCGACGGAGGAATGCGCGTGAACGGAAGTATAGGCAACGAGCTTGCCGTCGCAGCCGTGCTCGTTGGTTTGGAAACCGGTCGCGCCCTCGCGTGCGGCCAGCAGAGCGCAAAGCACCGCGCTCGAGGCGCTGTCCTGAATGACACCGCCTCCCGGCCCGGCTGATTTGAAATTATCCGGCAGCCCGACCATGTCCGCCATCCAATCGAGCACATGCGTTTCCAGTTCCGTGCAGGCCGGACTGGTCGCCCAGAGCATCCCCTGCACTCCCAGCCCGGCGGACAAAAGTTCGCCAAGAATCGACGGCCCCGAGGTGTTGGCGGGAAAGTACGCAAAGAAGTTGGGTGATTGCCAGTGGGTGATGCCAGGCAAAATCAGGCGGTCGATGTCCTCTAAAATCGATTTGAAAGGCTCGCCGTGTTCGGGCGCTTTGGACGGAAGGCGCTTCCTGAGTTCACCTGGATTGGACCTGGAAAGAACGGGAAAGGTTTCAATCCGCTTTTGGTAGTCGGCGATCCAATCGACCACCGAGTGGCCCCACTTGCGAAATTCTTCCGGAGGCATGTGGAAGTTCCGGGCTTCTGACATGCCGGCAGGATAGGCTCCCGGAAAGGAATCTGAAATGCGAAACTGATTCGGGTCTTCGCCTTCGACTTCTTACGCGAACCCCGTTCCGTAACCCCGATATTACAATTGTCATGTTTACACCGTCGACAAACGCGCCGATAACTTCGTGGGGATAGCCAGGAAAGTAAGGGACAACAGACAGTAGGATGGGGCAAGCGCCGGCAGAACATGCCGGCGCTTTGTTTTTGAATGCCGGCCTCACCGAATTCCTGCTCGCCAATGCGGAGTCTGCTGGCCACACTGCGCGGCTCATATGCGTTGGTCACAGACACTCATTCCGACATTGAAAGAAACGCCTGCGGAGGCCGAGATTATCTCGCACAAACTCCTGTTGCGGGCGGGCCTGATTCGAAAGCTGACCGGCGGATTGTACACGTTCCTGCCGCTGGGCTTGCGCGCGCTGCGAAAAGTCGAGCAAATCGTGCGTGAAGAAATGAACCGGGCCGGGGCGCTGGAAGTGCTCATGCCGGCTTTGCAACCTCCGGATATCTGGCAGCAGAGCGGCCGCTACGAGGCTGCGCAGGATGTCCTGTTTAAAGTGCGGGACCGCGCGAAAAAAGAATGGGTTCTCGGGCCGACACATGAGGAAGTCATCACCTCGCTGGTCGCCGGCGAAATCAGTTCCTACCGGCAGATGCCCAAAAACTTTTACCAGATCCAAACAAAATTCAGAGATGAAATCCGACCCCGGTTCGGCCTGATGCGGGCCAAAGAGTTCATCATGAAAGATGCGTACAGCTTTGATGCCACCGACGAGCTGGCCCAGGATAGTTACCGCAAGATGTACGACGCTTACGCCCGCATTTTTCAGCGGTGCGGCCTCAAAACGATCGCTGTTGAGGCCGATACGGGCGTGATGGGCGGAAAGTTTTCGCACGAATTCATGGTCCCGGCCGAAACCGGGGAAAATGAGGTGGTCTTTTGCGAAGGCTGCGGCTATGCGGCCAATGTTGAAAAGGCGACCAGCGGCGCGGCCAAGGCCGCCGCGACCGCCGGGGAGCAACCCAAACCCGAGAAGTTTGCGACACCGGGTGTCGTCACGATCGAGGCGCTGACGCGGCCGCCGCACAACGTTTCGGGGGACAAGCAGATTAAGACGCTGGTGTATATCGCCGACAGCAAAGTAGTGCTGGTGTTGTTGCGGGGCGATGACCAGCTCAATGAAGCCAAGCTGGCGGGCGCATTGGGGACTGCAACCTTTAGACCGGCAGAACCGGCTGAGATTTTCAACGCTCTGGGCGCCCATCCAGGCAGCCTCGGCGCGGTCGACGTAAAAGCGCACCCGGTTTATGCCGATGAACGACTGCGCGACGCCTCCGGCATGACTACCGGCGCCAACCAGGACGGCTTCCACCTGCGAAACGTTGTCATCAGCCGGGACATCGTCGTGAACCATTGGGCTGAACTGCGCGTGGTCCAAGCCGGCGAGCCCTGTTCCAAATGCGGGCAGCCCTTGAAAGTCCAGCGGGCAATCGAAGTCGGTCACGTTTTCAAGCTCGGAACCAAATACAGCATCGCCCTCAAGGCTTTGTTCCTGGATGAATCGGGGAAGCAACAGCCCGCAATCATGGGCTGTTACGGGATAGGTGTGACTCGCACGCTGCAAGCCGTCATCGAACAGAGCCACGATGACAACGGGATCGTCTGGCCCCTGAGCGTGGCTCCGTATGCGGTCTGTATCACGCCGCTCAACGTGGCCGCCGACAGTGAAGTCATGAAACGCGCCGAAAGCATTTACAAAGAACTCACGCAACGAGGGGTCGATGTCATCCTGGATGACCGCAACGAAAGACCCGGTGTGAAGTTCAAGGATTCCGAACTGGTTGGTTTTCCGATCCGGGTGGGCGTTGGGGAAAAATCCCTGGCCAAAGGTGAAATTGAGATAAAACCGAGGGCGGGAGCGCTCATTCCGGTCAAAGTTGAAGAGGCCGTCGAGCGAATCATCGCACTCATGAACGCGGGAACGCAGGCAAAGGGCCAGGGGTAAAACACAGGCCCCGACAGCCATGGAGAACCGGAAGCCCTCCAGGATAAGCCTATCGGGCTTGTGGAGCATTCCCGCAACCAGAGCCCTGGTGGCGTTGTTGTTCGTGTTCCTGCTGGGCTGGATTTTCAACGCGCAAGGAGCCTTCTTTAAAGTCGGCACACATAGGGATGCACTGAGGCAAGCTTCTGTCTATGGCATACTGGCTTGCGGCATGACGCTGGTCATCATGAGCGGCGGGATTGACCTGGCCGTGGGAAGTGTGCTGGCGCTCATCGCTGTGGCGTTCTCGCTGATGACCATTCACTGGGGGTGGTCACCATGGGTTTCACTGCCGTTGTCCCTTGGAGCAGGTTTGGTTTGCGGCGCTGTGTCCGGCCTGGTTACCGCTTCCTGGGGAATTCAGCCATTCATTGCGACCCTGGCGATGATGGTCTTCGCGCGAGGTCTCGCCAAAACCATGTCCGGTGGAATGAAGATTTCTACCGCCGTAAAAAACCCGGACGGCACCTATCGCTATGTGGACGTGCCGGCAATGTTCCGATTTGTTGACAGCCGTGTTTTGCACGGCCACCTGGCAGTCGTCACCGTCATCTTTCTGCTCTGCGCCGCCGCCGGCTGGGTGCTCCTGTCGAGGCACTGCCTGGGAAGATACCTTTACGCGATCGGCGGCAATGAAGAAGCCGCGCGCTTGTCGGGGGTTCCTGTCAAAAGGACAAAAGTCCTGGCCTATTCGGCCAGCGGGTTGATGGCGGCGGTCGCGGGGATTTGCCAGGCAGCACAGGAGCAACAGGGCGACCCCGAAGCGGGCGCGGGTTACGAACTGACGGCCATTGCCATTGTCGTCATCGGTGGCACGACCCTCAGCGGCGGCCGCGGCGGCATGGGCCTCACACTTCTCGGCACGCTCACTATCGGGTACCTCGACAAAATTCTAAGCATCAATGCCGTGCCCGAAGCGAGCCGATTGATGCTCACCGGCGCCATCATTATTGTGGCGGTTCTCGCCCAAAGACGGCGGAAAAGCTGATTTCCAAAAATCCTTTTCAACGCCGTACCAAGCCGCTATGAAATGCGGACCTATGCGACTCTTCAATCGCGCCACCCTTCTTTCATTGCTTTTCGCCGTTTCAGCACTGCTTTTGGCTGGATGCGGGCAATCCGAGTCCAATTCGTCCGGCGGCGCCAATGCCGTCGCCGCCAAGAAGCCAAAGTCCACCTACACCATCGGGATGAGCCAATGCAACCTGGGCGAACCCTGGCGGGTTGAAATGAACGCGCAAATCAAGGCCGCAGCTGACAAGCATCCGAACCTGCAGGTCGTCTTCAAGGATGCGCAGAATGACACCCTCAAGCAGAGGGCCCACGTCGAGGAGTTCGTCAGCGCAGGTGTGGATTTGATACTGATCAGCCCCAAAGAAGCTCAACCCCTGACCGAACCGGTGGCAAAAGCGATGGACGCGGGAATACCGGTCATCGTGTTGGACCGCGCGGTTCTCGGGGACAAATACACCTGCTTCATCGGCGCCGACAACAAAAAGATTGGCCACGCCGCCGGCGAATGGATTGTCAAAAAGCTCGGCGGCAAAGGAAAAGTGGTTGAACTGAAAGGGCTGATGACCTCGATTCCCGGCCAGGACCGCAACAGCGGTTTTCGCGACGCCATAGCTGGAACAGCCATTGAAGTCATATTCGACGCGGATATGAAATGGCTCGAGCCCAATGCGCGCCAGGAAATGGAAAGCGCCCTGGCCAGATTCAACAAAATCGATTGTGTTTACGCCCACAATGATCCGGGCGCGCATGGAGCCTACTTGGCGGCAAAGGCCGCCGGTCGCGAAAAAGAAATGATTTTCGTGGGCATCGACGCTCTGCCCCAGGAGGGCGTGGCCTACGTCCAGCAAGGGATTCTCGATGCGACCTTCCAATACCCGACCGGCGGGGCCGAGGCCATTGACGCCGCTTTGAAGATCCTGCAAGGCCAAACGGTGCCTAAAAAGATTGTCCTAGGGTCCAGAGTCTTCGACAAAGAAACGGTCGCCCAGGGCGGCCGGCCTTTGGAGTAATTTTATGAAATTATCATCGGCCTTCTGGTCTGCCGCCCTTTGCGCTGGGCTTATCGCCGGTCATGCGGCGGCGGAAACACTTTCTTACGTTGATCTCGTATCGCGTATCACTGACCTCGAATACCTGGCTACCCTTCCCCACCCGGGCGATCGATGCGCCCAATGGTCGAGCTACGACCGAAAAAGCCGCTACGATGCAGCAACCGATACTTACATCGACTGGGATGCCAACGGCGACGGCGGTGGAATCATTCGCAAAGAGGGCGACAAGGAAGTGCTCGCTGAGATGGACGGTCCCGGGTGCATTTGGCGGATTTGGTCCGCGTTGCCGCAGGCGGGCCATGTTCGAATCTATCTCGACGGCGCCAGCGACCCGGCGGTCGACTTGGCGTTCGAAGATTATTTCAATGGAAAGAACGAACCATTCACGCGCAGGACATTGGTCCACACCGTCGCCCGCGGTTGGAATAATTACACCCCCATTCCGTATCAAAAGTCGTGCAAAGTTGTGGCAGACAAGGGTTGGGGGTCCTACTACCACTTCGTTTATGAGACCTTCCCCACGGGCACCCAAGTACCCACTTTTCGACGCGAATTGGAGGCCGACGCGTTGGCAGCCCTGGACCGCGCGGATACGATCCTGAAGAATTGCGAACCCGTAAAACCCAGCACCGGTTCCAAAACACTTGAGCGAACAGTTGAACTCGGCGCCGGACGCAAAAACGCGATAGCCACTCTGAAAGGCCCGGCAGCGATTACGGGCATCAGGATCAAACTCGATTTGCCGCCCTCCCCCGCCGACCGCGACTTGCTTCGGGAACTCTGTTTGCAGATCACCTGGGATGGAGAGAAATCACCGAGTGTTTGGGCTCCCTTGGGCGACTTCTTCGGCACTGCACCGGGGGCAAATCCGTATCAATCGTATCCGCTCGGCCTGACTCGAGACGGCTGGTGGTATTGCAACTGGTATATGCCCTTCTCCAACGGCGCCCGGCTGGAGTTAGTCAACGACGGCAACTCCAAGCATCGAGTTCAGACTCAACTCACCTACGCGCCGCTTTCGCGTCCCGCTTCTCGGTTCGCGCGGTTCCATGCCAAATGGCACCGGGACGCGCTGCTCCCGGCCAGGGCGGATCGCAAAATCGATTGGACAGTGCTGCAAACAGGAGGGGCCGGACGCTTTGTAGGCATGATGCTGCATATCTGGAACCCGCGCGGCGGCTGGTGGGGCGAAGGCGATGAGAAATTCTTTGTTGATGGCGAGAAGTTTCCCTCGACGTTCGGCACAGGTTCAGAAGACTACTTTGGTTACGCCTGGTCGGACCCGGGTTTTTTCGAGCACCCTCTGCATAACCAGACTCATAACGACGGGAACAGCCGAGGGCACATTTCGGTAAACCGATGGCATATTCCTGACAATGTTCCCTTTCATACGGGATTCGAAGGCAGCATCGAGAAGTATTATTCGAATGAACGCCCGGCGCTGTACGCGGCCATGGCGTATTGGTATTTAGGCAGCGGCGGCAGCGACCCGTATCACGCAATACCTCTCAATCAGCGCGTCGGTTACTGGGTGCCAGTGCAAAGCGCAAAGGCCAAAGGCGCCATCGAAGCCGAGAGCCTTCAAGTCCTCTCCAAAACCGGGGGCGAGGCGCAGGAACAGGACATGACCGGGTTTGGCGATTCCTGGAGCAACGACGCCCATCTGTGGTGGATTAACGCGCACCCCGGAGACAAGTTGGTCCTGGCGTTACCCGTGGAAACAACGGGGAATTATGAACTCGGCATGCAACTGACCAAGGCGCCGGATTATGGCATCATCCAGTTTTACCTCGACGGAGACAAGCTCGGCGACCCTGTGGATCTATACCATTCGTCGGTGATCGCAACCGGCTTGATGAAGTTTGGCAGGCGCCAACTAACTGCGGGCCGGCATCAGCTGGCGGTTGAAGTGCTCGGCACCAACCCCAAGGCAGTCAAAAATTACATGTCGGGCATCGATTACATAAAATTGGAACCGGTGCCCAAATGAAAAACTCCGTCACATTCTCGACCGAGAGCATTTCCCGCAGGGAATTCGCTTTGGGTATTGCCCGCGGCTCGGTCGGCCTCGCGGCGATAGGCACCCGCGCGCTTTCCTCCATCGCCGCTGAAGGCATCCCTCAGCCCATTGTCATTTTTAGCAAGGCGTACCAACCCCTCAAAATGACCTTCGACCGGGCAGCCGAGTTTACAGCCGAAGCTGGGCTGGACGGCGTAGACAGTCCTGTGCGTCCGGATGGTGAAATCAAACCGGAAAACGCCGTGGAAGAACTTCCGATGTATGTCGAGGCGCTGCGCAAGCGAGGCTTGAACATGCCTTACATAACGACGGCTATAACCTCGCCGGACAGCCCGCATGCGGAGGCATTGCTGACCAAGGCGAAGGACCTGGGAATCACGCGTTACAGGCTCGGGTTCATGGAACGGCGGGATGACGCAGGTTGGCCCAAACAGCTGGCCGAAGTAAGGGCTCGTCTGAAAGATCTCGCGGGGCTGAACAAACAACTTGGGATCGGGGCTGTCCTGCAAAACCACTCGCCCTCAGGCCACGCCTATGTCGGAGGTAACCTCGATGAACTGGCCGAGCTCGTTGAAGGCTTTGATCCTGCACAGCTCGGAATTGCGTTCGACATTGCGCACGCGCTCAACGTCCATGGGCCGGAATGGCGCCGGAAACTCGATAAGCTCCAACCCCACCTCGCGTTGGTTTACCTCAAAGACACCAACGCGGCTAAACAGTTCGTCCCTTTGGGAGAAGGACTGGTCGGAGCGACAGGTTATTTTGCAGTTTTAAAGAAGCTAAAGTACCGCGCGCCTATCTCGTTGCACATCGAATATAGCGCCTCGCCCTCGTCTCAGCCCGAAACCCGCGCCGAGCTGATGCAAGCCGTCCGGCAAAGCCTCAAGATTCTCAAACAGTGGTTGGCGTAAAGCCAAACCGCGCGCGCACAACTAAAACTAGGGATTCCCGGTCGAGAGACCTCAGCAAGCAGGCGCGACCCAACAAGAACCAGTTCCCATCGTACGTTGCAAGTTGCAGGTTTGCCAAGACCGCTTATCCTTCGGCGCATGCTTGAGCTGACACTGGGTCACTCTCCCGACCCTGACGACGCATTCATGTTTTATGGACTGGCCAAAGGCTTGATCCCGACCGGCGGTTTGGCGTTCAAGCACATTCTCCAGGACATCCAGACGTTGAATGAACGCGCCACGCGTGGAGAACTCGATATCACCGCCATCAGCATCCACGCGTATGCCTATGTCAGCGACAAGTACGCGTTTTTGCCCAGCGGCGCCAGCATGGGCGATGGCTACGGGCCAATGCTGGTTGCCAATGAAAAACTTTCTCGCGAACAGATCGTCACACGGCGTATCGCTGTTCCTGGAAGAATGACCAGCGCTTTCCTCGCCATGCAGCTTTGGCTGGAGCGTCCCGCCTCCGAACTCGACATCGTCGTGGTTCCGTTTGACCAAATATTTAAGATCGTACGATCGGGAAAAGCGGAGGTCGGGCTCATTATCCACGAGGGTCAATTAACTTACCAAAATGAGGGACTGGAGCTGTGCCAGGATTTAGGCGTTTGGTGGGGACAAACCAATGAAGGCCTGCCGTTGCCGCTCGGTGGCAATGTCATTCACAAGCGCTTTGACCCGATTACCCGAAGGAAAGTGTCCGATATTCTGACGGCCAGTATTCGTTTCAGCCTCGAGCATCGCGCCGAAGCGGTTCAGCACGCTCTCCAATATGCCCGGGACATGGGGACACCCTTGGCAGACAAGTTCGTGGGGATGTACGTCAACGATTGGACGCTCGATTACGGCGAACGCGGCCGTGAATCCATCCGCCGCTTTCTGGACCGCGGGTTTAAAGCGGGCCTGGTCGCGCATCGCCAGGAACTCGAGTTCGTAAGCTAAATTCGAATTCGGAGGCCTTTTTAGACGCCACCGGCAGATCATTACCCCATAGCTTCAACACGCGGAGTCAGCGAGTCTCTTACCGCAGATTCAAAGGCCCTTTCAACATGCGCGCACTTGTCAGAGTGCGCTTTTTTTTAGAGAAACGGCGCGACGCCTCGCCGCATCCCGACTCCGAGTACAAAGCTGGCCCGGCATTTGCTAAAGAGCGGCGGGACCATACGAGACAGGCGAATCAACAGGTTTATGAGGGTTTGCTGAAACGAATGTCCCGGCGTGTGCGAACGATGTCCGGTTTCAGGACAATCCTGATCATACCCAGCAAGTCGATGTAAAAACGGGATTATGAATGCTTTTGGGATTTGGCACTACCTGGCGCTTCTACTGGAACTTTGCGTCCCTTCCTATGCGCTGAGATTGGTCCGGCGATTTGGTGCGCAGCAGGTTGGAGGTTTTCTCATCATCGCGTTTTTTTCGCTCGCAGTCATTCACGGGATTAACCCCTTCAAAGCTTCGCCAGGCTCAGGAACAGCGCTCGCTGTGTTGTACGCGGGGGCGTCGATTCTGCTGCTGATTGGGATGGGCCACACAGAGACCCTGTGCGTTCAACGTCAGCAAGCCCGATTGGAAGAGGAAAAGCTGCGCGAAAAGCTGGATGCCGAGGCCCGCGAACGGGCGGATGATCTCCTCAAGATCAGACAGGAAATGGCCCAGGAGATTGTAAGGTTGCAACAACAACTCGAGACGATTTCCGTTTCTGAACGGCAGTACCGGCTGCTCTTTACGCAAAGCCCGCATCCGATGTGGATTTTTGATCTGCGCAGCGGCCGCATCCTGGCGGGCAACCTGGCAGCCCTGGAACAGTATGGCTTTACCCAGCAGGAATTCACTTCGCTGGCGGCAAAGGACCTGGTCGCGCGCGACTCCGTTCAAGCGTTCCAGGCGGACGCCGCCAAGCCTTGCGTCGCAGGCGAATCGCGGGGGATCTGGCAGCATCGGCGCAAAGACCGAACTATGCTCCAGGCGGAAGTCATGGCCATGGACATGCGGTTCGGGGATTGCCCGGCCCGGTTGATCTTCGCAGAAGACATTGCGCCACGCATCGCCCGGGAAACGGCTTTGTGCGAATCAGAGCGAATGCGCGTCCTGCGGCGGGTGGCGGAGGGCGTTGCCTATCACTTCGGCCATATTCTAAGCGTGGTCGAAGGCCAGGCCGGTTTGTTAATGGGTGGACCTGAGTCAATCGCATCCAGCGACCACGTTTCGCAGGTTTTGGCGGAAACCAAGAGAGGCACCGCCCTGGTCCGCCAATTACTCGCGGTGGCCGGCTGCGACAGCATCCAAACCGAGCCCGTCGAGCTCAACTCTTATATCTTGCAGAAACAAGCCTTGCTGGCGCGCCTGATCCCACAGCGCATTCGGCTGGAACTGCGTTTGGCCGAAAATCTCCCGCCCGCATTGGCCGATTTGCGATTATTGGAGCAAATTCTCCTGAACCTGGTGCTCAACGCCAAAACCGCTGTGCCCGAGTGCGGCACGATCGACATCGAGACCGGCGCGATTTGGATCGACAACCTTCCAGCGCGGGGACGGCCCAGTATCACCGCCAAATCCGGACACTTTATTCGCCTGACAGTTCGAGACAATGGCTCCGGCATGTCTCGCGAGGTGCGGCAGCATCTGTACGAACCTTTTTTCACGACGAGGGAAGATGGCCGGGCCATGGGGCTGGGGTTGGCAACCGTCCACGGCGCTGTAAAGCAGCTCGGCGGCTGGGTTGAGTGCGCAACCGAACTGCATCACGGCACGGAATTCAACGTTTATCTGCCGGCAGCGCCGCTCAAACCTTATTCGGCCACAAAAGCGGAAGCGGCCATCCCTCCGGAAACGCGAGAGACGATTCTGCTTATCGAGACCAATGACCAGGTTCGCGACCTGGCCAGGCACATCCTCCAGCGCAACGGCTACAAGGTAATTGAAGCCGATAGCCCCCAGACAGCGGCATTGCTCCTCGAAGCCCAGGCGCAAAACGTCGAGGTGCTTCTGACCGATCTCAACTTTCCCGACGGAACAACCGGTACCGAATTGGCCGAGCAAATCCGCCGAGTCAATCCTCAGCTCAAAGTGGTCTACTCTAGCGGAGCTCTATCTCCGGATGACACCGAGCCGGGAATACTGACCGATGCGAAGCTGTTGATGAAACCCTACACGCCGGACAGGTTACTTCAGGCTGTGGCGAGTTGCCTGAAGAATTAGACGAGAGCGCGTCTACCGGACTTCGTTTTCAAGCCCAGGTAGTCGCGGGTCATTTCACCGTATTCACCAACGGTGCCAGCCCGTGGACTCTGACCTCGAGCCGATCGCCCGATTCAATGGGTCCTACCCCGCTGGGAGTGCCGGTCAGAATGACGTCGCCGGGAAGCAAGGTCATGTTGGTCGAGATAAAACTGACCAGCTGAAAACAATTGAAAATGAGCTGTCGGGTATTTGAGTTCTGACGCAACTGGCCGTTCTGGAATAGCTGGATGGTTAAATCGTGCGGGTCGATCTTGGTTTCCACAAATGGGCCAAGCGGCGTGAACGTGTCGAACGACTTGGCCCGGGTCCATTGGCTTTCCCCGTTTTGAATTGTGCGGTCGCTGATATCCTGGGCGGCGGTATAGCCATAGATGTACCGGGGCGCGGCAGCGGGCGTCACGTTGCGAACGCGACGGCCGATGACAACGGCAAGCTCGGCCTCAAAATCGGTTCTATGGTTGGGAAACGGCACCTCAATTTTGCCGCCATCGGACAGCAGCGAGGTCGTCGCTTTGATCCAGAACAAGGGCTCCTTCGGAAGCGGCTTGTTCGATTCGCGCGCGTGGTCAGCATAATTGAGCCCGACCGCGATGATCTTCGTCGGTGCAACAGGCGTGAGTGTGCGCACACCCTTCAATTTGGTCGGTTTCTTTTCAAATGAAGGCGAGCCAAACGGGTCTCCAATAAGCCTGAAAACCTCCCCATCGACAACTTTGCCGAAAAAGATCTCGTCGCCTTTCTGAAATCGACCAATGGCTGCCTTAGGCACCAGAGGTGTAACAAATTGACCCCGGGTGTCGCAAGGTGAAAGCGCTTGACGTTCGAGGAGCTAAAATGAGTACTGCTTCCGAACCGAGCCGCGCCGGCCCCGGGAACCACACCCTTTAGCGACTTCCCCTCGCCTGGTTCGGTTTTTTTCGGCGGCAAAGAAGCCGTTTATAACCCAGCAACAGCGGTTACGCCGGTAAGCCGATGGATCAGCCACTCTGGCGCGCAACCAAGTACAATCACAGTTAGAGCAACCACGGCCAGGACTACTTGTTGCAACAGCGGTGTTCTGAAATGGATCTCTTTCTCTGCGGAAGCAGGCACTACGAAGATTTGCTTGAGCACCTGGAGATAGTAGTAAAGCGAGACAGCACTTAGAGCGACGGCCATCGCGACCAGCCACAGGGCTTTCATCCCGGGAGCGCTGCCCTGAAGGACCGCGCTGAAAATGTAGAACTTGCCGAAGAATCCAGCCAGCGGAGGAATCCCGGCCAAAGACAGGATGAACACCATCATACAAACCGCAAGGCCTGGCGAGCGCCTTGCCAGCCCGGCGAAATCCGTCAATCGGTCATCCCCGGTTTGCTGCTGCACGATTGCGACAACTCCGAATGCGCCGAGCGTCGTCAAAGCATAGGTAATAACGTAATACACAAGGGATGCCGTCGCGGGCGTGCCCTGCGCAATCACCCCAAGGAGCATGTAGCCGGCATGGGCGATCGCTGAATATGCCAGCAACCGTCGCACTCGGGTTTGGACAATGGCCGCAAAGTTTCCCAGCACCATCGATACAGCGGCAAGAATGGCCAATAATGACGCCCACACCGGCCACCCCGCAGGCAGGGCTTGGTTGGGCAGTTGACCGGCAAACCCGGTACTTACCACCCGCGCCGTGATGAAGAAACCGGCCACCTTCGAACCGGATGCGATGAACGCCGCGCTGGGTAATGGAGCGCCCTGATAAACATCCGGGGCCCAAAGATGAAATGGCGCGGCCGCGACTTTGAATCCGAATCCGACTAAAGTCATGACGATGCCCAATACCACCAGTGGGTCCAACCCGGCGGAACGCACCGCGACTGCTATTTCTGCCAGGTTGGTCGAGTGCGCCAAGCCATACAAAAGGCTCAACCCGAAAAGGGTAAAGGCAGCCGACATCCCGCCGAACAGGAAATACTTGATCGCCGCCTCCGCAGACTGCTCCTGTCCTTTGTTGAACGCCGCCAGCACGTAAAGGCAAAGGCTCGTCAGTTCGAGAGAGACGAAGATGAAGAGAATATCTTCCGAGCTTACCAGGAACATCATTCCCGCCGCAGCCATGAGAATGAGCGCGAAATATTCCCCAACATGTTTGGTGAAGTCGCTGTCCTGAGAGATAAGCAGGGCCAGGATTGTCAGGGTCAGCAGGGCGATTTTCACAACCTGGATGACGGAATCCACGACGAAAATGCCGCCGAGCAGGTCTGTGTGTTGCGGCAGCGCCACCATCCAGCCAATGGCCGCAGTGCAACCAACGCATCCGATCATGACCTCGATCAGGCGGCGGATTGCTGGCTCGACATCGCGCATCGCGAAGAGGCCCACCGCCAGGACAGCAAAAGCCGCCAGGACAACCATCGTTTCCGGGGCGGCGGCGCTGAGAAGTTCGACGTAGTTCATCGGTCAACTCCAACTGGAACCCACACACTTTCTTAAACCGTCGAACAGCGGGGAGCCAAAGCTCGGCCCAATCAAATCCAGCAACAAACGCGGATACAAACCAATCAATAAGGAGGCCAGAACCAGAATCGTCGCGCCAATGCGTTCGGGAGTTGAAATTGGCGACAGTTCCAGGTGCTGAAGGCCTGAATTTGGGACCGTCTGGTCGGAAGCGGGTTGGTCGCTAAAAAAAGCCTTTAGCAGCGCGCGCAATGAGTATGCAATGCCGATGAGCACGCCGACGCCAGTCAATATGGACAACGCGGGATAGGCATGCCAGGCGCCCACCAGGACCTGCAGTTCCGCGACAAAGCCGCTAAACCCGGGCAACCCCATGGAAGCGATGCTTGCCAGGGTGAATGTAGCCGCCGCGAATGGCAGGGCCGTGTTCAGGCTCATCCCTTCTAGTTGGGCCAACTCCCGGGTGTGGGTTCGGTCATAGACCATTCGGCCGACAACGGCGAACAAAAGCCCCGCAATCACCCCGTGCGAGAACATCTGGAGAACTGAGCCCATTAAACCAAACGGATTGAGCGTCATCAAACCCAGCAACACGAATCCCATGTGGCTTACGCTGGAGTACCCTATGACAAATTTAAAATCTCTTTGCACCAGCGCCACGGTCGCCCCGTAAACAATGCCGATAACGGCGAGCAGGCTCAGGACATCTCTCCAGGAGCCAAGGCCCAAAACCGTCCAACCCCACGGATCCAGGCCTTGAGGAAACAGGGTCATGGCAACCCGCAAGCAACCGTAAGCTCCCAGTTTCATGACCACACCGGCCAACAACATGGAAGCCGCAGTCGGCGCGGCCACATGGCCCGTCGGGGCCCAGGTATGGAATGGCCAAAGCCCAGCCAAAATCCCGAACCCAACGAACACCAGCGGAAAAGCCCAAAGTTGGAAACTGTGCGGGAAAGGAAATTTTGCGAGTTCGAGGAGGCTCATGCTTTTGGCGCCGGAGAGAACGAAGGCGGCGATTAACCCTACCAGCACCATCGCGCTGCCTGCAAACGAATAGAGCGCCAGCTTCATGGCGCCATACTCGCGCCTGGTTGAGCCCCAAATCGCGATGATGAAGTACTTGGGGATAATCGCGATCTCATAAAACACAAACAGAAGAAACACGTCGAAGCTCAGGAACACGCCATAAACGCCGCCGATGAGCGACAGGTAAAAAGCGAAGAATTCGTTCGTTCTCGTTTCGATATTCCACGAGAACAAAATACCGGCAACGGCGGCCAGCCCGGTCAGCAATAGCAATGTCAGGCTGATGCCGTCGACCGCGAGGTAATACTCGATGCCCAGCGACGGAATCCACCGGGTCCGCGCGACCGTCGCGATCGCCCCGGGATGAAACCTCAAGGTGCCGCAGAATGCGCAAGCCAGACCTGCGAGGGCGGTGACCAGCGCGAAGCCCCGGACTAGGCGAGGCTCGTCTTTCGGCAGCAAAAGCAAAACTCCCGCGCCAATGAACGACAGGTAAATTGTCCAGGCTAGAATGCTCAAATTGTAAATCGTTCCACCATGCGCACCACGGTGCCGTTGATCGCGCCTACCAAAGCCTGAGGATAAATCCCTAGAACAAACATCAAGGCGATGGCGGGAAAGGCCAGCAAACGCTCACGTTGCGTCAGGTCGGGCCACGCGCTCCAACGCGTGTTCAATGGCCCGTTAAAAACACGCTGCAAAATGCCCAGGATGAAAATCGCGGTGATTAGCAATCCAATGACCGCCAGGGCCGCGGCCCAGGAGGCCAGCGGGAAGACTCCCTTAAAAATGAGGAATTCACCGACGAACCCGTTTAGCCCGGGCAAGCCGAGCGAGGAAAACAAAGCTATTCCCATCAGCCCGCAAAACACGGGCGCCACTTTGCGCAACCCTCCGAAATCGTCGATGCCTCTCAGCCCCCTGCCCCGCTGCTCGAGGAGTCCCGCAAACCAAAACAGGGCGGCGGCCGTCAGCCCGTGATTGAACATCTGGAGAATGACGCCATTTAACGCCGCAACGCGCTCAGTTGCCGGGGCCACGGAAGCAGCGGCGGGAGTGGCCACGGCGAAGATGCCCAACAAGCAATAACCGAGATGGTTAATTGAAGAGTATCCGAACAGTCGTTTGAGATCGCGCTGGGCAAACGCCGCACCGGCCGAAAAAACGATCGAGATCACCGTAAGCCAGAGCAGCGGGGTGAGCACCCAGCGAATTTCCTCCGGAAAAATCGGCAGAAGGATCCTGAGAAAGCCGTACACCCCCATTTTCGACATCAATCCGGTCAGCAGCATCGTGGTTCCCGTCGGAGCCTCGGCGTAGGCGCTCGGGAGCCACGTATGGAACGGCACCAGCGGGACTTTGACGGCCAGGCCAAGAAAGATGCCGGCAAAAGCCATGCGCACGACGGTTTTGGGATCAACCGATGAAACCTTGCCGGCAAAAGAGGCGGCCAATCCGCCGGGACCTAATTTCGCAAGCTCGTTGAAATCAAATTCGTTGGTCGCCAGAAAAATCGCCAGGAACCCGAGCAACATCGCGATACTGCCGGCCATGGTGTAGATGAAGAATTGTGTTGCCGCCCCGGACCGGAGCGGTCCACCCCAGAATTTGATCAGGAAAAAGGCCGGAATCAGGCTCAGCTCCCAAAAGAGGAACCAGTGGAAGAAATTGAGGGCCGTGAAGGTTCCAAACAACCCGGCTTCGAGCAAGAGCACCAGGCCAAAATAAAACGGAACACGGTCTTCAATATTCCAACTGGCGAACAAGGCTAATGGGACCACGAGGGCCGTGAGCAACACCATCACCAAACCAAGTCCGTCCACCGCCAGGTGGTAGCGCACGCCGAGACTGGGGATCCATTGGTGAGATTCCTCGAATTGGAACCCGCCGGAAGCGCTCTTAAAAGCACCCCACAATAACAAGACGATCAGCAATGAAACAGTGCTCGCGCCGATGCCAAGGTTGCGCGCAAAGGCTTTGCGCTCGGGCCCGACGCAGAGCAGGAGTATGCCGCACGCGAGGGGTATCAGGGTGAGAATGGTGAGCCAGGGCATATTGATCACGAGGAGCGGCATCCCCAAATCAGCAACAGCACCAGCAAAGCTGCCGCCAGGCAAAGGGCACGCAGATAACTCTGCACCCGACCGTTTTGTGAGCGGGAAATCAGGGTGCCACCCCTGGATATTCCGCGGCAGGATTCATCGAACCCGCGGTTGACCACCTGCTCGTCCAGGACACGGTCGACCCACGCCAAGCCCACAACCAAGGCTGCTACCAGTTGAACGACAGCTTCCCAAACCCATTTGTCGAGCCAGACGCAAGCTCTCGACCACCACGCGTTCAGCCCCACGAAGGTGTACTCATACACTTCATCGATGTAATACTTTCGCCGAAGCAGGGTGAAAAGATTGGGCCACCACCGTTCCAGCACGTCCGGTTGCTGCGAGTCCAGGGGGCGCCGACCGTACAGCCAGTAACCCAGCCCGATGCCAGCCAGGGCCACAATGGTCGAAGTCAGCATCACTGAAGCGATCGAAGCATCCCGCAATAAGGAGAGGTCCAGGCGCGCCGGTTCCCCTTCGATAAAATGCTGAATCCACGGCCAGGCAGGAGTGCCAAAGAAGCCGAGAATCACAGTGAAACAAGCGAGGATCATTAGCGGCGCGAGCATCCTGCCGGGGCTCTCATGCGGTTCGGCGGGCAGTTCCACGTGGGGGTGTTCGCGCGCGGGTTGTCCCGCATGCGCCACGGAATGCTGTTCTGAGGACGTGGTCTTCCCGAGTGCCAGCCGGCAACTGCCAAAAAAGACAAAACACATTTGGCGTGTCATGTAAAAGGCCGTCAGCAACGCTCCGAAAAGGGAAAGGTAAAACGGCCAATGGGACAGTTCCCAACTCCGCGCGGCATGGAGGATCTCGTCTTTGCTCCAAAATCCTGAAAAGAAAACTGGCACACCGCTTAAGGCCATCATCCCGATCGCATACGTGGCGAATGTCACCGGCATGAACTTTCTCAACCCTCCCATACAGCGAACATCCTGCTCCTCATGACAGCCATGGATGACAGACCCTGCGCCGAGGAACAGAAGCGCTTTGAAAAAAGCGTGGGTCAACAGGTGAAACATCCCCACGGCCACACCTCCCACGCCCAGGCCGACCATCATGAAACCGAGTTGCGAGACCGTCGAATAGGCGAGGATTCTTTTGATGTCCGTCTGAGCGACAGCGATGCTCGCGGCAAAAACGGCCGTGAGAGCCCCCACCCAGGCGATGACGGTCAGAGCAGTCGAGGGGCCATGCACGCCGGGAGGCGTCAAGGCCATGAGCGGATAAACCCGCGCCACAAGAAACACGCCGGCCGCGACCATGGTGGCGGCGTGAATCAACGCGCTCACCGGGGTTGGGCCTTCCATGGCGTCGGGAAGCCAAACGTGCAAAGGCAACTGACCGGATTTGCCAACGGCCCCGCAGAAGATCAAAAGACCGATGCCAGTGGAGACGGCCATGCCGCCTGCCGTGACCTTCGAAGCGAGGCCGCCCAGAACGGGCTGCTCGAGGCAACCCTGGCCGTTGTCGTAGAAAAGAAGCGTGCCGCCTTGAGCGTAGAGCCACACGATTCCCAGCAGGAATGCCAGATCTCCAATGCGCGTCGTGATGAATGCCTTTTTCGCGGCCGCCGCCGCCGCGGGTTTGTGGAACCAAAAACCAATCAGCAGATAGGAAGTCAGCCCGACGATTTCCCAGCAGATAAAAAAGAGCAGCAGGCTGTTGGCGATGATCAACCCCAGCATTGCGGAGGCGAACAAAGACAAAAAGCAAAAGAACCTGGTGAAGTTCTCGTCGTGCGCCATGTAACCCGTGCTGTAGATGAAAATCAGCAGGCCGACGAAGCAGACCATCACCAGCATTATTGCGGTCAGCGGGTCCAGAACCCAACCCAGCCTGACCCAGCCGTCGCCGAGTTGGAACCATCGAAAGTTGACTACCTGTCGTGTCAGCCCGGATGTCGCATGGGACATTGCGGACCCGAACGCGATCAAGGACAGCCCAAGCGAGGCGAGCATGGCTCCAATGGCAAGGCCGGCTGCCAGCCGGCGACGCGCCCGTTTGGCAAGAGACGTCACCCCGGCCGCAACCAGCGGCAAAAGCGGAATTAACCAGAGGTTTTTTGCGGCAAAATCCATCTAGCCTTTTAAGGAATCCATCTGTTCGACATCCGTTGTTTTGCGATGCCGATAAATCGAAATGATCAATGCCAGCCCGACCGCGGCTTCCGCGGCCGCGATTGCAATCGAGAACAGCACGAAAACCACGCCGGACAACGCCTCGGGGTTCGGGCTGAATCGCCAGAAGGCGATGAAATTCAGGTTTGCCGCGTTGAGCATGAGTTCGATTCCAATCAACACGATAATGGCGTTTCGCCTGGTAACGGCGCCGGCCAGGCCGATCGAGAACAGTATCGCCGAGACCAGAAGGTAGCCTGCCAGGGGAATCATTGGTGTCCTCCGGGTTTCGCGGGCCGGTTCTCTTGAATCGCGAGGATAACAGCCCCAATCGTGGCGGCCGTCAGGAGCAATCCCAGCACTTCGAGCGGCAGGACATAACGCGTCATAAGCTGGTCGCCAATGCGGCGGACAGAAGGTTCGAACGCCGCAGCTTCGACGTGAGCCGATACGGTTTTGCTGCTAAGAATCGTTCCGCCCAGGACTGCCATTACAATGACCGCGACGACCACTCCCGCCAGCCAGCGGCTGGAATAGATCGGTTGAGTTTCCGGGCCGCTTCCGCGGGTCAGCAGGATTGCGAACACGATCAGAATGGCCACCGCGCCGACGTACACCAGGAGCTGGGCGAACCCGACGAATTGCGCCTGCAACTGGAGGTACAGAGCGGCCAGGCCGGCAAAGGTGATTGCGAGCGACAGGGCGCAATGGACCAGGTGACGGAGCGTCATGGCAGCAATCGCGCTAGCGATGGTCACTGCGCCGATGATGGCAAAAGAGAGAGTCATCCTGGGGACTTGAAAGAAACCATATGAGCACTGGACCGTGCCTTGCACGCTCGACTATAGGCAGCGTTGTTACTCCGCATAGCGGTAAACACGTTTGGCAACGCGGTTGTGCTCAATCAATCCTCGGGCCAGAAGCACGTATGGGCCGGCCACGAGCAGGAGGCAAATGAGCCACCGAATCACGCCGGGCGGAGTAAAATGCCAGATGCCCGCCGCGGCGATATTGATCAAAGCCATCGGCAGCATGAATTTCCAGGCGAACCCCATCAACTGGTCCATGCGCAAGCGGGGCAGCGTGCCGCGCACCCAGATGGCCAGAGCGATCAAGCTCAGCAACTTGCCGAAAAACCAAACGTACGACGGGATCCAGTCCAGGAATTCCAGCGGGGGCCGCCAGCCGCCAAGGAACAGCGTGATGGCCAGTCCGCAAACAGCGAACATCCCGATGTATTCTCCCAGAAAAAAGAGCGCGAATTTGAACCCGGAATACTCGATATAATATCCCGCAATGATTTCGGATTCGCCTTCCGGCAAATCGAACGGAGAGCGATTGGACTCCGCGGCCGCGGCAATCAGGAAAAGGATAAAACCCGCCAACCCCCACGGGGTAAGGACGAACCAATGGGGCAGCCAGCCCGAGAAGCCGGCCTGGGCTTCAACGATCTTCTCGGGTGAGAGCGAGCCCGCAATCATAATGACGCCGACCGACGAGAGAATCAGGGGAACTTCGTAGCTAATCATCTGCGCGATGGCCCGCATCGCGCCGAGCATCGAATACTTGTTGCGGCTCGACCAGCCCGCCATAAATACGGACAACTCGGTCGCGGCGCCGACTGCAAAGAAGAACAGAACGCCGGCGTCCAAATCCACCGCAGCCATGTTTCGGCCCATCGGCAGAACCGCCAGGGCAAGGAAGGCCGGCACCACCAGCACCAGGGGAGCCAGGTAATGCACTACGGCATCGGCGTCGCGCGGAACCAGGTCTTCTTTGGTGAGTGCTTTGAGACCATCGGCGGCAGGTTGCAGAAGCCCAAAGGGACCAACCCGGTTTGGTCCGTATCGATTCTGAATTCGGCCCAGCCCTTTGCGCTCGAGGATGGTTGTGAGGGCGAACAAGGAAGCGAAGGCCGCAATGATCGCGGCCACGCTCACAACACCGGAAACGAAAGGCTGCAGCGAGGCCGGTGCGAGGTTCACCAGCCAGCCTTTCAGCAGCACAAAAACTTGATCGATCATCTCGGTTTCTCAGCACCCCGGATGACACGCCCTCGCCGGGGTTGGATTTGCTTGGGGGCGAAGCATTGCCGGGATTGAATCTCGCCGCAAGCAATTACAAACGGAAAACGCGGGGGCGCCCCGCTGTGGCACCGGCTGCCTTCTTCACTTCGCGCCAACGGCCGCCGGTTGCGGCGCAGCCGCAGCTTTGGGAGCGGCGGCCGCTTTGGCCGCGGCAGCTGCTTTAGCTTCGGCATCAGCTTTGGCCTTGGCGTCGGCTTTGGCTTTTTCGGCCGCGAGCCTCCCATCGACTTCCCCTGCTTCCGTGGGATGGATCTTCTGATAATAATGATTCGATTTGGCAAGGTCGTCTTTGTGGAGCAACAGCTGGCCAAAACGGTCATGGGTGCTCAGTTCGTATTCGACGTCCATTTTAATGGCGTCAAAGGGACATACCTCGACACAGATCTGACAACTCATGCAAACGGACACATCGATATCGAATACTTTAGGTTGGAATTGAAGTTTGCCGATGTAATCCGGCTTCTTGGCGGTGTCCTTAACGATGTAAATGCACTTGGGCGGGCATTCCTTTTCACAAATCTGGCAGGCCACGCACCGGAGACCTTTTTGCCAGTCTTCCCCGTCATAGACCAGGAACGGAAAATTGCGCGTGGCTTCCTTTTGCGGCAAGCGCTCCTCCGGGTATTGGACGGTGACCAGCCGATCCGGATCGACGTAACTGCCCACAAAGTTACGCGCCGTCTCAGCCATTCCTTTTATAATGCCTTCACCTAACATATCGATTGAACGGAATTCAAAATCCTGCGGCCGTAATTCGCCAGGCCGCTTTCACCGGTCCACCTCCCCGAGCACGATGTCGACGCTGCCGAGAATGATGACCACATCCGCAACGTGCTGACCGAGACACATGTCTTCAAGGATGGTTAAATTGATAAAGCTCGGCGGGCGCACCCGGTACCGGTACGGGTTTGGCGAACCGTCGCTGATGAGGTAAAAGCCCAACTCCCCTTTGGGCGCCTCGATCCGGCCATAAGCTTCGCCCACTTTGGGCCTGAACCCGCGCAGCTTGGCCTTTGGATCGACAATCGGTCCGGCCGGGATGTCGCGCAGCGCCGCTTCGAGAATCTTCAAAGACTCGCGCATTTCCAGCACGCGAATCATGTAACGGTCGTAAACATCTCCATGATCCCCCAGCGGCACCCGAAACTGGAACCGGTCATAAATCCCGTAGTGATCTACCTTTCGCAAGTCATAATTGACGCCGGTGGCGCGCAACATGGGGCCCGTGATTCCCGCGTTTACCGCCAGTGCCGCGGGCAGGACGCCCACGCCCTGGGTCCTCGCCATTAGAATCTCGTTTTCATTGAGAAGCCGCTCGAACTCGTCGAGAAATCCGGGAAATTCCGCGACCACCGAGCGAGCCTGGTCCAACCAGCCCGCGGGAAGATCGCAGCGGCAACCCCCAAACCGCATGTAGTTGCACATCATCCGTGCTCCCGTCAGCGACTCGAACAGATCCAGGATTTTCTCCCGCTCCCTGAAAGCGTACATCAGGGGAGTCCCGGTGGCGCCCATGTCTTGCAGCAAAAATCCGCCGAGGCACGTGTGGTTTTGCAGCCGGGTCAATTCAGCCGTAATGACGCGGATGTACTCCGCACGCTCGGGCACCTGCAATCCAGCAAGTTTTTCAACCGAAAGACAGTACGCCCAGTTGTTGGTGAGCGAACAGAAGTAATCAAGCCGATCGGTGTACGGGATGGAGGCCAGGTAAGTCGTGCCTTCAGCAATCTTCTCGTGATTGCGATGAAGATATCCGAAAATGGGTTTCAGCTTGACCACTCGCTCCCCCTCGAGCACGACGTCCATGCGAAACACGCCGTGCGTGGACGGGTGCTGCGGTCCCATCGAGATTTCAAGCAGGTCTGAGGGTAGTTCGCCATTTCCGCCCGGCTTTGGACGCACTTCGTAGTGGCTCGCCGCGGGCTGGGGATTTGTTTCGACGGCTTCGCTCATTTCGGCCAGTGCTGTTTGGCTTTTTCGAGCACCTCATCGTGGGGAGTCGGCTCGTATTCGTAATCGTCCGGCTCGACGTAATCCTTGCGCATGGGGTGGTCCTTGAACTCGTCCCACATGAGAATCCGGCGTAAATCGGGGTGCCCCTCAAAAACGATTCCGTATAGATCGAACGCCTCGCGCTCCTGGAATTCGGCGCTCCGCCAGACCGGGGTGAGCGAGGCGACACGGCTCTCCGCTCCGCGGCCAGCAGTGCGCTGGCGCAAGATCACCGGACCCTGTTTGAGCTCCATGGAGTACAGGTGGTAGACCACTTCGAGGTAGCCCGGTATTTTTTGCTCGGTTGTTTGCTCGATGTCGCGTTCCACGCCGTCGATGACCTGCCTGGACTTCGTGGTCTGTTTGACCACCGTGTCCAGCCAGTCCACGCCGGTTACATTCGAAGCGTAATCGAGGCGCAACGCGGGATCGTCCCGCAGGAACCGGGCAACCTCCAACGCATGCTCACTGCGGGCCAGCAGCGAGTGCTGTTCGGAAGGACTCCCATTGCGGATAATCTCCAGGCGCGCGCCGGGAACTGCGGCTTCGGCGCGCGCCTTAATCTGTTCGAGCGTTTCCACTATGCCTAATGTACAAGCGGCCGCGCGGATCGCCAGCTTTCTTGCTAATAGTGCACATTAAACGGCAGCGTTCCTCCCGGACCGAGATGTTCGGTGAAACCGAAGCCGGATTACCCGGCAACGGTCGTCGCCGGGGCTTTCCACACGTCCGGATTTTTCGAAGGCACCAGGTCGTGCTCGCCGAATTGTGGGACTGGGAAATCGGCGGGCTGATCGGCTACCATGTGGCGGGGCCGTCCGGGACCGGTGAGGACCTGGGCGTCGATCCGCTCCTGAAGCGTCATGAGGGCGTGGACGAGAGCCTCGGGCCGCGGCGGACAACCGGGGATATGGATGTCCACGGGGATAAAGCGGTCGATCCCTTTTAAGACATTGTAACCTTGCTTGAATGGTCCGCCTGAAATCGCGCAAGCGCCCATCGCAATGACGTATTTAGGCTCCGGCATTTGGTTGTACAACCGCACCACCTGCGGCGCCATTTTCTTGGTTACCGTTCCAGCAACGATCATCAGGTCGGCCTGCCGGGGTGACGGGCGAAAAACCTCGGCGCCGAACCGGGCCAGGTCGTACCGCGCCATGGACGTGGCGATCATTTCTATCGCGCAGCAAGCCAGCCCAAACCCCAGGGGCCACAGCGAATTCTTCCTTCCCCAGTTATAGAGTTCTTCCAGGGTCGTGGTAAAAATCCCCTGCTTGCTCAACTCGCTGCGCAGTCCTTCATCCATAGCACCAAATCAAGAATCTCTGAACCATTACCTCCAGGTCAGCACGCCTTTCTTCCACGCCCAAACCAGGCCTTCGACGAGCAGGAGCAAAAAGATCATCATTGCCACGAACGCCCCGGCTGTTAGCCCAGTGAATGACACGGCAAACGGCAAAAGGAATACGGTCTCGACGTCAAAGATCAGGAAGAGAATCGCGTAAAGATAATATTCCGACCGGAACTGTACCCAGGCGTCCCCTTTGGACTCAAGGCCGCATTCGTAGATGGCGTTTTTGTCCTTGCCGGGTTTGGCAGGAGCGAACTTCCACGCCCAAAGGCGCGCGAGCAGGAGCGGCCCCAGAGCGAACAACACGGCGCCGGCAAAAAGCAACAAAAGGGTGAGATAAGAAGCAGGCTGAGGCGACATGGTTCAGCACTTCAGATCAATTCGAAAGCTGGTCTGGGGTGGGTTTCTTTGGGTCATGCCGCTGCAGGCCGACTGAATGGGCGATATCTTCAAACTCGGTGGGGCTGACATCCTCAAGTTGTTTGCCCTTTGCGGAAAGCTTCTCGTTGATCTTAATGACTTTCTCGGTCATGACCTCATGAGTTTCTTCAGAGCCGCCTACCAGGAGGAAGTTAGGCCCATTGGTCAGCCGTTTGTGGCCGTCTGAATCCAAACCCACTCCCAACATGACAGCTTTGCGCGGTCGCTTCGGCTTGCTCGATTTCGACATCGTCCAAGGCTACGGCTGAGCCTGCCCGGCGTCAACCCCGGGCACTTCCAATTGTTTGCCGTTGTCCGCAGGACCAAGCTCAAGCAGAAACGGAACCGCGCGGGCAGCCCAATCCGCTGGCGAAATGTATTCGGCAGCAGAGCTTCCAAACGCGCTTTGGAGCATTTCGGTATTGATGATGCCCGGGTTCAACGAGACCGCCGCCATTCCCGCCGGCAACTCCTGGGCCAGCGCCAGGGTAAGCCCTTCGATCGCCCATTTGCTGGCGCAATACGGGGCCACTTCCGCATCGGTCGACCGCCCCCATCCCGAACTGAAGTTCACAATGACGCCGCGCCGCGCTTTGACCATTGCCGGCGCAAAGTGCCGAATGATGTTGGCGAACCCTTTGACATTTACGTCGATCACTTCCGAGAACTCACGCGCACTGATTTCCCACAAAGACGCGTTCTTGTTAATCACGCCCGCATTGTTCAGCACCAGGTCCGGCACACCGCGTGAACTCAGCAGCAGACTGGCCCAGGACTTGACCTCGTCATCCGAAGAGATGTCGACGGCGTAGAAATCGTGCGGCATCGAAAACTTCCGGTGCAGGCCGTCGATCTCCTTCCGGGAACGTCCGCAACCCAGGACCGTGTGTCCGCGGGCGACAAACTCATCGACCATCGCGCGGCCCAATCCGCGCGTCGCTCCAGTAATGACGACGAGTCGTCCAGCCATATGCGTGTGTTTCGGGAGAAATGCTTCACCAAACCGAGGCGTGGCGCAACCTCAAACAAAGAAAACCCACACAGGACGCCGGCTACCCGCATAAATGGGGGACATGGAGGTCTTAAGCGGTTCTAAATGTCGCTTGATTTTGTAATGGTTTTCCTTGTAAAGCGCGCCATTGTAGTCATGAATTATGCAGGAGCAGGTCTGTATGCATTATCAGAAGATCATATGAACCCTTTCCCTAAAAAAACATACTCATTGGGTTTGAATCCATTGGCTTCGCGCCTGTGCGCCACGACATGCCTTAGCCTGGCCCTGCTGGTGCCGGCCGGAAGGGCAAGAGCGGCAGCCCCCGAGGAGGGTGTGGCCGTGGCAATTATTTACGACACCTCCGGCAGTATGAAGGAACCCGTGATGGACGCTTTCGGCGGCACTGCGCCGAAATATCAAATTGCGAACCGCGCATTGAAGTCGGTAGTGGGGCAACTCGAAGCGTTCGCGACCAACAACTCGGGCCACAAACAGCTCGAGGCGGGGCTGTTCGTGTTTCAAGGTGAGCGCGGCCGCGAAGCCGTAAAGCTCGGCCCCCTGGATGCCGAAGCTCTGCGGCAATTCGCCGATTCGTTTTCGCGTCCACAAGGGAACACGCCCCTGGGGAATACTGTTGCCGCGGCGGCACGCGCGCTCTTGAGTTCACCGCTGGCACACAAACACATGCTGGTCATCACCGACGGCCTCAACACAGCCGGGCCGGCGCCCGACTCAGTTCTGCCCCGGCTCAAAGCGGAGGCCGGCCGGCAAAATGCCAGCCTCAATTTCCATTTCGTGGCGTTCGATGTGGATGCGCGCCAATTTGCCGCGGTCAAGCGGCAGGGCGCAACCGTCGTGGGCGCCATGGACGAAAAACAGTTAAACCTGCAGCTTCAGTTCATCTTGCGGCAAAAGATCCTCCTGGAGGATGAAGAAACCCCAAAAAAACCCTAACTCGATAAAACCTATGTTTAGAGCCATCAAGCGACTGTTCATTTGGATGGGATTGATTGCGGAGAAAGCAACCGAAACCGATGCCATAAACCAGGCCGTTGTCGAGCGGGGCATACGCGATTCGCGGGCCAAAGCCGACAAGGCCCACTATGCCAACGGACAACTGGCCGGGCAAATCGCCCTGCTGCGTGACCAAATCAGGCGCCAGGACAAACAAAGACAGGATTTGCAGGGTCTGCTGCAAGCCGCGGCCGCCGCCAACGACGAAGCCAACGGCGCCCATTACGCCGAGGAACTGTCCACGCTCGAGCAGGATCTCAATGAGAACAAATCACAGGCCGACAACCTGGAACAACTCTACAAACAGAACACCGAGATCATCGCCGAAAGCTTGAGAGAGATTCAAAGGTTCCAGCGGGAATTCGAGTCGGTCAAAGCGAGAGTCGCCATCGGCAGGTCGCTCGAAGGGCTGGCCGCGATGATGAAAAGCTCGATCACGGAGTTGCAAGGGATGATCGGGGGAGAGATGGGCCAATCGATGCAGCAATTGCGCCAGTCGGCAGCGGCCGGGGAAGGCCAGATGCGGGCGACGCTGGACCTTGCGCGGGAAATGGGCTCGGGAATCGCCCGGCAACAAGAGGCGCGCAAGGCCCGGGGCGCGATGCTCTTCCAGGAATACAAGAAGAAGATGGGCATGGTTCAACCCGAGGTCGCGATCTCGGCTCAGCCGGCTGAGCGGCAGAAAATCGCGGAGAAATAAGTCTCACCGAATCACGAATTGATCTCATAACGCAAAGGACCAGGCATATGACAATACGAGGAAAAGTCGTTTTAACGATCCTGTTTTTGGGAGTGGTTGGTTTTGGAGTCTACCGTTGGTGGGACAAAATTGCTCCCAAAACAAAACCCGTGGTGCGGGCGGTAGATGTGGACCAGGTGCGCAAGGAACTCAAAGCGGCTAAGGAGGTCCCGGCGGACATCCCGCTGCTGATCGGGACCAATGCCGCCAGCCTGGTGGAACGCTCAGGCATCCCGGCTGTTAGCGGCGTGAGCGATTATGCCAAGACGACCAAAGACGGGAAACTGGTCGTGGAATTTCCAATCAACGTCTGGCCGGGGTGGGCGCCGATCATTGTCGCCAATGCCGGCATGGAGCCGAATGACCAGAGTGTGTTCGCCAAAAAGTACGGGTTCTATGTTCGGCTGAACATCGTCGATGACCCTGTGAAAGCGCGCGATTTGTTCGCCAGCGGCCAAAGCCATGTGCTTTGGGGCACGCTCGACATGATCGCCTTGTTTTCTCCGGAACTGGTCAAGGACAGCCGCACCGTGCCGGTGGTTTGCCAGCAGATCGACTTTTCATCCGGCGGCGACGGCATTGTGGCGCGCGGAGAAATCCGCAGCATTAACGACTTTCGGATGCGGGACGGCAAACGCAAGAAAGTGGTTCTAGCACAGAATTCCCCAAGCCATTACCTGATCCTCTCGTTGTTGATCGATGCCGGTATCGATCCCAATGACATTGATTTCAAGTGGGCGGCCGACGCGCCGTCGGCGGCAAAGATCTTCGTTCAAGATTCGAGCTTCGACGCCTTTGTCGGCTGGTCCCCCGATATCTACATGGTGACCGATAAACTCAAAGGCACGCGGCTGGTGGTGACCACCGGCACGGCCAACCACCTGGTGGCCGACGTTTGGGCTGTGCGAAATGATTTCTACCGCGATCATCCCGACATTGTCGCGGGTCTGACCAGGGGGATCTTTGAAGGGATGGACGCCGTTCGCAAAGATCCCAAGACAGCCGCCAAGGCACTGTCCATGGCGTTTAAAATCCCGGAAGAAGATTGCGCCAAGATGATTGGAAGCGACGGCAGCATTGCCGAAGGCGACGCGCACCTGACCAATTACCGCGAAAATGCCAAATTCTTCCTGGACCCGTTCAATCCGGCGAACTTCGAAGTCGTTTGGAACAGCGCCTCGACGATCTACAAATCGTTAAGTACGATCAGCGCCAGCGTGCCGGCGGCGACGGTCAAGGCGTCCTCCGTGCTGGCGACTATGTCCGAGGCTTACAAGGATGTTCGGGATCTTTCCCAGCCCACATTCAAACCTGACGCGCTAACCCGGCTCAGCGCGGAAGCCGGCTCCGGGCAGGTGCTCACCAAGGCGGTGATGATTTCATTTGAGCCGAACAAATCGGTGCTCAACGCCGAATACGACGGCACCATCCCGGGCACCCTGGAG
>Ga0070738_10001581_pt1 | contig 43816 bp, 33 predicted proteins | sample Coa_R2_2_FD_66446 | JGI IMG/M metagenome (GOLD analysis project Ga0070738, IMG submission 66446) | Surface soil microbial communities from Centralia Pennsylvania, which are recovering from an underground coalmine fire - Coalmine... | ecosystem: Environmental > Terrestrial > Soil > Unclassified ...
TCGTCGTGTCACCACGCGACGTCACAATGGTCGGGTGCGCCACGATCCCGCCGCGCCGAGGCTGCCGCTCGTGTTCCGCGAGGCGGGAGGCGCCCCTGCCGTTCCCGTTCCCGGTGCCGTCGACGCGGACCGGGAAGGGGGCGACGCCGCGCCCCCCGCTGACGCCGCGCCCCCCGCTGACGTCGCGCCCCCCGCTGACGTCGCCTCCCCCGCTCCGCCCGCGTCCCCCGCTCCTGCGGAGCGCGACGCCACTGCCAGCGGGCCGCATGGGACCCCGGTGCCGCCTGGTGCCGAGGTCGCCGGCGCTCCGCGACCGCCGGAGGTGGTGGTGCGCGCCAGCCGCCGGCGCCGCAAGACGGCCACTGCGTTCTGGGAGGGCGGGCGCATCGTGGTGGTCGTGCCCACCCATGTCCGCGGCAGCGCCCGCCAGGAGCTGGTCGACTGGCTGGTGGAGCGGGCCCGGGCCAGGAGGCCGGGCGCGGAGGGTTCCGACGAGGCGCTCGTGGCGCGGGCCGCGGAGCTTGCCGACCGGTACCTCGGCGGCGTGCGCCCGGCGTCCATCCGCTGGGTGACCAACCAGTCGAAGCGGTGGGCATCGTGCACCGCCGGCTCCGGGGAGATCCGCCTGTCACACCGCCTGCAGCACGTGCCGGGCTGGGTGCTCGACGCGGTCGTCGTCCACGAGCTCGCGCACCTCGTCGAGCCGAACCACTCCCCCGGCTTCCACCGCCTGGCCAACCGCTACCCGAAACAGCGCGAGGCGTCGCTGTTCCTCGAGGGCTTCCAGCTCGGGCTCGACCAGCGCGCCTGAGGCGCGCCCCTCAGGCCCCGCCCGGCGCCGCCAGCTGTGCCTTGAGCTCCCCCAGCACCGGCACGGGCCCCGGGTCGATCCCCTCGCGCCCGGCCAGGTGCAACGACACGAAGTCGCCGGTCAGCACCAGGTCGAAGAACTGGGCCAGGTCGCCCTGACCCTGCGCCCTCACCTCCACCACGTCGGCCACGACCTCGCGCATGAGCTCGGTGACCAGCGCGTAGCGGCGGGCCACCTGGGGATGCTCGCCGTCGTGGCGCAAGGTGACGAGGGTGAGCACCTGGCGCGTGACGTCGCCCGACTGACCCCAGCCCGCCACCTCGTTGTGGCACAGCTCGGGGTGCTGGGACCAAAAGGCCGGCGCCTTGGCGTTCTCGTTCACCTGGGTCTTCCATCGCTGCGCGGCCACCGCCGGCAGCCCGGGCGACCCGTGGACGAGGGGGAACGTGCGGCCGATCCGCCGTGCCACCACCTCGGCCGGGCTGCCGGCCCGCACCAGCTGGTCGCGCCGGCGCGCCAGCTGGGCCGCTGCCGCCTCGAGGCGCGGGCGCTGGTCGTCGAGGAGGCCCATGCGCCCGAGCAGCACCAGGGGGGGCACGCTCATCGCGCCGAACGCTGCCCGGGGCTGGGGGATATCGGCGGGAACGGGCACCACGACGGCGCCAGCGCGCTCGGCCCGGCGGGCCAGTGCCCCACCGCCGGCCACGACCACCACGGTGGCGCCGGCTTCCCACGCGGCCTCGGCCGCCGCCACGGTCTCCTCGGTGTCCCCCGAGCACGACACCGCGAAGACGAGCGAGCCGGGGCCGACGGCGGCGGGCAGCTCGTAGGACTTCACCACCGTGCAGGGAACGCGCAGGCTGCCGGCGGAGGCCGCGGCCAGCACGTCGCCGGCGATGCCGCTGCCTCCCATGCCGATGGCGACCACGTGGCGCACGCTTCCCGCATCCGGCAGGGGGGCATCCGCGCCGGCCGCGATCGCCGCCGCCACCTGCTCGGGCAGGGAGGCCGCCAGGTCCCACATACCGAGCGAGTCGACCGGCAGCGGTGAGCCCGAGGCCTGCGCGGATGCGGTGGCGTTCACGGCCGCTCGCCGCCCGCCCCGCCACGACCGGCGGTGCCCGTCCACGGCGTGCCCTCGCTCGCCGCCTTGGCGCTCAGGCGGTCGTGCTCGGCCTCGTCCACCTCGGTCGACTCCTCGACGAGCATGACCGGGATGCCCTCGCGCACCTCGTAGCGGCGACGAAGCCGCGGGTTGTACAGCACGCCCTCGTCCTCGAACCACAGGAGCGGGCCCTTGTCGACCGGGCACGCGAGCACCTCTACCAGCAGGGGGTCCAGGGCCATCGCTCCTCCTGTGTCGCTCGCGCTCGACTGGTCGCCGCTAGGACAGCGACGCCCGGCAGACCCGGTCCACGAGCTCGAGGACCTCGCCGACGCGGCGCTCGCACTCCTCGACGGTCCGCGCCTCGACGTTGAGGCGCAAGAGCGGCTCGGTGTTCGACGGGCGCAGGTTGTACCACCAGCCGGGGTGCTCGACGGTCAGCCCGTCGAGGCGGTCGACGGCGTTGCCGGCGGCGGCCTCATAGGCCGCCACCGCCTCGACGGCCGCCGCCGGGTCGGGCACCTCGGTGTTGATCTCGCCGGAGTCCGCGTAGCGCTCGTAGGGAGCGAGGAGCTCCGACAGGGGCCGGCCGCTCGTGCTCAACAGCTCGAGGACCAGCAGGGCGGTGATGATCCCCGAATCTGCGCGGTAGTTGTCGCGGAAGTAGTAGTGGCCGGAGTGCTCGCCGCCGAAGACGGCGCCGGTCTCGGCCATCACCTGCTTGATGAACGAGTGGCCGACCCGGGTCCGGATGCCGGTCCCCCCGTGCTCGGCGATCACCTCGCGCACGACGTGCGAGCAGATGAGGTTGTAGAGGATGGTGGCGCCCGGGTGCTTGGCCAGCATGGCCACGGCCACGAGCGCGGTGGTGAGCGAGCCCGACACGGGCCTCGCCCGCTCGTCGACGAGGAAGACCCGGTCGGCGTCGCCGTCGAAGGCGAGCCCCAGGTCGGCGCCCTCGGCCAGCACGGTCGCCTTCAGGTCGGCCAGGTTCTCGGGCTGGATGGGATCCGCGGGGTGGTTGGGGAACGTGCCGTCGAGCTCGGGGTAGAGGAGGCGGAGCTCGAAGGGAAGGCCGTCGAGCACCTTGGGCACCACCAGGCCGCCCATGCCGTTCGCGGTGTCGGCCACCACCTTGAGGGGTCGCAACGCGCCGACGTCGACGAACGAGCGGACGTGGGCCGCCCACTCGTCGAGGAGGTCCGCACGGTCCATCGGCGCCAGCGGGCCGGGCGCAGGCGGGTGCTCGAGGAACGAGAGGGTCATGGCCTCGATGTCGGCGAGCCCCGTGTCGCGCCCGATGGGGCGCGCCCCCGCCAGGCAGAGCTTGATCCCGTTGTAGGCGGCCGGGTTGTGCGACGCCGTGAACATGGCCCCGGGCGCGTCGAGATGGCCCGACGCGAAGTAGAGGAAGTCCGTTGATGCAAGGCCGAGGTCGGTGACGGCGACGCCCTCGGCCCGTGCCCCCTCGGCGAAGGCCCGGCTCAGCTCCACGCCCGAGGGCCGCATGTCGCGGGCCACGAGGAGCCGGCTCGCCCCGGTGAAACGGGCCATGGCCGCGCCCACGGCCCGGCAGAGCCCGGCGTCGAGCTGGTCGGGCACGGTGCCCCGGATGTCGTAGGCCTTGAAGACGACGCTCGGGTCCGCCATGGCGGCGTCAGCCTACTGCCCGCCACGCCTGCCGCCGGTGCCTGCTTGGCCTGCGGCGCCGGGCGCGCAACCCCGGTCGAGCCGCGGTGCCGGCCAGCGCCAGCACCCCGGCCACGGTCAGCGCGTCGCCGAGCCGCTCGGCGCCGGTCGCGCCGTAGGTGAGGGTCACCTCGTGGCTCGTGGGCACCACGACCATGAGGTTCGGCGTCACCCGGAAGGGCCCCTCGGCCCCCCTCGCGTGCCAGTTCGGGAAGAAGGACACCTTGACGAGCACCGGCGTCCCGATACGCGACACGTGGAACCGCAACGACTCCGGCTCGGCGCGCACCGCCGACACGGCGGTGGCCGGCACAGGCACCCGCGGCGGCGACGCTGCCCCCGAGGCCGCCGGTCGCACGCGGGGCCAGGAGGCAGGCCCCCCGGCAGCCAGCTCGACGGGCCACGCGGCAGGGTCGTCGTACCACGCGAGCGACACGGGCAGCCAGCTCGACTGGGCCTGGCCGACCCCCTCGAGCACGGCCGGCTCGTAGGCGAGCGGCACCACGAGGGGCGCGTCGCGGACCTCGAAGACGTCCCAGGTGGTGGTCACGAGCTGGCTCCCGTACGGCGACGTGAAGGGGCCGGCGGTCGCGACCAGCCGCAGCGAGGGGTCGGCCGCCGCCTGCTGTCGGACCTCGGGGCTCGAGGCCAGGAAGTAGCGGACCCCGAGCAGCTGGAGGTGCTCCACCCCGAGGGGGACGTCGACGCCCGTGTAGGGCAGGCCGCCCATCGGGTCCGAGGGGGTCGCCGACAGCTCGGCCTGGTCGATGAAGTGGTAGGGGGTGGTGGCGGAGGACTCGAACAGCAGGCCCTCCATCGAGTCGATGCAGCCCCCAGTCCAGTACGGCAGGAGCATGAGTGACTCGGGCGTGCCGAACCTGTTGAGGTCGGGACTGTACTCCCACATCGCCCTGCCGCAGCCGTCCTGGCGCCCGACCCGCCGCATGGTGTCGATCAGCGCGCGGTACTCGGGGTAGGCCGGCTTGCCCTCGTAGCCCGAGTAGTTCCACGCGGCCCAGGCGCTCACCTGGTCGGGGCCGATCGTCACCGGCAGGAAGGAGGCGGGCACCACGAAGGGAGGCACCACCACCGCGCACGACCCGAGAGCGGCGGCCAGCGCGCCCCCGACGGCGCCTGGCGACCACCGCGCCGCCCGCGGCGGGCGCGCCGTCGATCCACGCATTGCCGACCACGACCACGACGCCATGCGGAGGTGGCGCCACCAGCGGGCCGTGGCGGCTGCGGCGACGGCGAAGAGCCACCCGGCGAGCAGGTACACGCAGAGGAACCACAGCGGCAGCAGCCGCACGTTGTAGAGCTTCCCCTGGGGGTCGACCACGATCCCGAGCGCGCAGAGCCCGCCCAGCGCCGCCACCACCACTGCGAACCGGCTGCGCACGGCCAAGGCCACCACGCAGGCGGCCCCGGCGAGCACGAGAGCCCACAGATCCGCGCGCGGGAACAGGATCGCCACGAACGTGCGCACGTTGGCGTAGTTCATGGACGTCGCGTACGGCTGGCGGACGCCGAAGGGGACCAGCCACCAGGCGCACAGGAGCAGGCCGATCCCCGTCGTCGAGAGGGCCCACCACAGCGCCTGGCGGCGGGGGCGCGGTCGGTCGCCGAGCCCGGCCGTCGCGCCCGCCGACGTCGGAGCGCCGTCGTGGAGGGCGAGGCGCGCCGGCAGCAGCTCGATCGCGGTGAGGAGCGCCGCGCCGGCCAGCGCCAGCAGGCCCGGCACGATGTGGGCGAGCACGCAGCACGCGAGGACGAGCGCCGTCCACCCTCGGTGGCGGCCGGAGCGCAGGCCGCGGGCGAACAGGCCGAGGAACAGCACGGCCAGCGCCAGGCTCAACGAGTAGGAGTACTCGCCCGCCAGCGTCGAGAACAGGTTCCCCCCGTCGATGTGCCACGTGTAGTCGAACAGGAACGGCAACGTGGCCGCAGCCAGGGCGGCCGGCCCGGGGGGGCGGAGCCGGAAGAGCCGCCCGCACGCCCACGCCGCAACGGGCAGGGCCAGGGAGCCGAGCACCGTGGCCCACTTGAACACGAGGTCGTACGCCAGCACCTTGGCGGCCAGGGCCACGAGGAGGTCGGGCAGCACGAAGTAGAAGGTGTAGATCGGGTAGCCGTTGTACCACGAGGGGTCCCAGCCCCTGACCTGCCCCGCCCCGAGGAGCGACTGCAGGAAGCGCGGCATGGCGAAGTGGGCGCCGGTGTCGCCGCCGGTCGTGGTGGTGGCCCGAAGGAGCAGCTCGGGGTGCAGCTGGGAGAGGGTGACGGCCCAGACCACGACCACGACCGTGGCCGTGGCAGCGGCCGGCACCCAGCGCGCCGCGCCGCGGCGCCCGGAGCGGGGGGGTGCCGGCGGAGCGGGAAGTCGGGCGCCGCCGCCCGGCGCGGCGCCCGGCGGCTGCACCTCGGGACGGGCGAGGGCCGATGCCTGCGGCCGCTCGGCCCCACGGGTGGGGATGCCCACGCCGACCGGCCCTTCGACCTCGGTCAGTGGACGACGCCCCGGCTCAGCTCGACGGACACCACGGCCAGCAGGTTGAAGGTGGCGTGGGCGACCATGTTCATGCCCTGGCGCCCGGTCCGGTACGACACGTACGCCAGCGCCGCGCCGAACAGCGCCAGGCCGGCGAACTGCTCGACCTCGCCGTGCGCGAGGCCGAAGAGGAGCGCGTCGAGCACCACTGCGCCGACCAGTCCCAGCCTCCGGGCCGCCTGGCGCTCGGCGCCCACCGGCACGAGCAGCCTGAGCAGCCCGCGGAGGAGCAGCCCGCGGAAGAAGAGCTCCTCCATGAAGGGCGCGCCGACCACGGTGAGCACCGCGACCAGAAGGAACCCGGCGCCGTGGGCGCCACCGGTCAGCCGGTTCGTTGGACCCTCGAAATTGTGGAGGTGGTTCACGAAGGGCGCGTACAGCGCCGACACGACGACCTGCCCGCCGGCCCCGACGACCACCCCCACCAGGTCGACAGGGCGGAAGCGGACGCCAAGGTCGGCCGCGGGGCGCCCCGTCCCGCGCACGCGGCTCGCCAGCCAGGGCGCGCCGAAGAAGCCGACCCAGAGCCCCACGAGGCTCGACGCCACGTACCACACCGGCGGTGCCGACATCGTGGCGATCTGCCCGAGGCGCGCCGAGTCGCCGAGGCCGGCCGCCACCACCTCCAGGAGGAACAGGGCGGCCACCTGCCCGACGACGAAGCCGACGACGGCGATGACGAGCCAGGCGCCCGCGTCGCGCGGCGTGACCGGCGGGGTGGGGCCCATGCCCGGCGGGCCGGCCCCCCGCCCCGGTTGCGGCCAACCGGGCGGTTGCCAGCCGGCAGAAGGGCCCGACGGCGCCGGGGGTGCGTGGGGAGCGGGCAAAGGAGGCGGGGGCCAAGCCCCCCGGGGGGGCGAGGGCCAACCACGGGGCGGGCGCGGCGAAGGCGAGGGTGGCTCGTCGCGCTCGGGGGGCCCCATCGCCACGACCCTACCGCCAGCCCCTTCCCGCCCAGGGGCACCGGCGGGCTCCTCCGGCGGGAGCCTGCCGCGCGTCCGTCGCCCCGATGCCACCGGCCTGCCGCCGGTAAATCTCTGGTAAATCCCTCTCGCCAGGCCCCGGTCCTCACCGGTGCCGGGCACCGGCGGCCGGGGGACGGCGCATAGCATGGTCCAGTGAGCCCGCCCCGGCCAGACCGCCCGATCCCGCGCCCGCAGGGTGGCGGCGGCCCCAACGCGGGCGGGGGCGGTCCTGGCGAGCAGAACTGGCGCTGGATCTGGACCGTGCTCATCGTGGCCGTCCTGGCGCTCTTCGTCGTGCCCTCGCTTGTCGGGCACTCCTCGGCGCAGTCCCTCAGCTACTCGAAGTTCCTGTCCGACGTCCGCGCCCACCAGGTGGCCTCGGCGACGATCAACAACACGACCGGGGTGATCACCGGCAAGCTCAAGGACGGCACCGACTACACCACCACGGGCCTGAACCCGCCGCTGCCGTCGGACGTGACCACCATGCGGAACGACGGCGTCCAGGTGAACGCGGCCAACCCGCCCAGCTTCACCTTCGCCAACGTCTTGCCCTACGTGTTCCTGATCGGCGGGTTCGTGCTGCTGCTGTGGTTCATCGGCCGCCAGACGAGGGGGCAGATGTCGGGGATCATGTCGATCGGCCGCTCCAAGGCCCGCCTGTTCAGCTCCGATCGCCCGTCGACGACGTTCGCCGACGTGGCCGGCTACGCCGGCGTGAAGCAGGAGATCAGCGAGGTCGTCGACTTCCTCAAGACGCCGGCCCGCTTCCGGGAGATCGGGGCGAAGATCCCCAAGGGGGTCCTGCTCGTCGGCCCGCCGGGCACCGGCAAGACGCTGCTCGCCCGGGCCGTGGCCGGCGAGGCAGGGGTGCCGTTCCTGTCGGTGACCGGCTCGGACTTCATGGAGATGTTCGTCGGCGTCGGCGCCAGCAGGGTCCGCGACCTCTTCCAGACCGCCCGCAAGCAGGCCCCGGCCATCATCTTCGTCGACGAGATCGACTCCATCGGCCGCAAGCGCGGCGCAGGGCTCGGCGGCGGCCACGACGAGCGTGAGCAGACCCTCAACCAGATGCTCTCGGAGATGGACGGGTTCGACCCGACCGAGGGCGTCGTCATCATCGCCGCCACCAATCGGCCGGACATCCTCGACCCGGCCCTGCTGCGTCCGGGGCGCTTCGACCGCCAGATCGTGGTGCCCCTGCCGGACCTCGAAGAGCGCCTCCCCATCCTGCAGGTCCACTGCCGGGGCAAGCGCATCGCGCCCGACGTCGACCTCGAGGTCGTCGCCCGGGGCACGCCGGGCATGAGCGGCGCCGACCTGGCGAACCTGGTCAACGAGGCGGCGCTCCACGCCGTTCGCCGCGGCAGCCCGAGCATCGCCATGGTGGACTTCGAGTCCTCCCGCGACCGGGTGCTCATGGGCCAGCGGCGCGAGAGCCTGGTCCTCTCCGACGAGGAGAAGGAGCGGGTCGCCTACCACGAGGCCGGCCACGCCGTGCTGGCCTACGTCCTCGACCACGCCGACCCCGTCCACAAGGTGACGATCCTGCCCACCGGCATGGCTCTCGGCGTCACCCAGCAGCTCCCGATGGAGGAGCGCCACATCCACCCGCGCAGCTACATCGAGGACACCCTGTGCGTACGCATGGGGGGACGGGTGGCGGAGCTCCTCGTGTACGGCGACCTGTCGACCGGCGCCGCCAACGACCTGGTCGGCAACACCGAGCTGGCCCGCAAGATGGTGCGGGAGTGGGGCATGAGCGAGGAGATCGGGCCCCTGGCCTGGGGGTCCCAGGGGCAGGTGTTCCTCGGCGAGGACCTCATGCACACCCGCGACTACTCCGAGGACACGAGCCGGGTCATCGACGACGAGGTCGAGCGCATCCTGCGCGCCGAAGAGGAACGGGCGATGGAGGTGCTCACCCGCCACCGCCCCGGGCTCGAGGCCGTGGCCCGCACGCTGCTAGCCCAGGAGACCATCGACGGCGAGGAGGTCCGGCGACTGGTGGACGACGCCTTCGGCCGCCCGGTGCACACGTCGGGCGCCAAGGCGGTCCCGAGCTTCAACGGCCACGGCAACGGCGCCCGCAGCAAGGCGGGCGACGGCAAGGCGGGCGACGGCAAGCGTCTGGCCGAGCAGACCGGGACCGCACCCGGCCACGCCGGCCCGCCGGCGGGGCCGGCTCCCGCCGAGCCCCCCTGGCACGACGCTACCTGGGCCGGCGGGCAGTGGCGGCAGCCCGGCGAGTGGCCTCCACCGCAATGGCCACCTCCACCTCCACCCCCGCCCCATCCGGGAGCCTCCCCTGGCGGCGACCCCCCTCGAACGCGCTAGGACGAGCTGGCGGGCGCGGCCCCCGCCGTCCTCCCACGCGTGCCAGGGCTAGGGCGAGCCGGCGGGTGGCGCCAACGGCACCGCAACCAGGGGAACGACACCCGGGCTCCCAGGCACCTCGTCGAGCATGGCCGCGATCGGGCCGGACCCGACGACGAGGAGTGGACGGCCGCCTGCGCGCCCCAGCACCTGCGGCAGCACCACCGTGAAGCCGTGGGCCGGCAGACGCAGGGTCGCCACAGTGACCCGGGTCCGCCCCGCCAGGGCCAGCAGGCGGACCGACACCGGCCCGCCGAGCGAGCTCAGCCCGAGGCGCGGCGGAGAGGAGCCCGGTCCGACCGGTCCGGGCAGCGCCCAGACGAGTAGCCCGGGGACCGCCGCCGCGGCCGGCACCGATCCCCACCCCGGTGCACCGGCACCAGCACTGGCAGCGGAGCCGGCACCGGCATTGGCGCCGCCCGTGCTGCCCGTGCTCGACACGACGCGGTCGACGACCACCCCGCCCCCGGCGCCTCGTGTGCTGACGTGCACGGTGAAGGGTTGTGCGGCCGGGATGCGCCGGGCGCTGCTCGTCTCGAGCTGCCACACGTCGCCGGGGCCGACCACCTGGTCGAAGGGGGCAGCGGGGCCCGTCTCGAGCTGGACGTCGACCTGGACCTCTTCTGCCCGCGAGGTCGGGTTGAGCACGGCCAGCGAGCTCGAGCCGGCGGCCGGGTCCTCGATCCCCGGGAGGCTCCACGACGGCCGCGGGGCCGGCACGCCGAGCCGCAACGACAGGCCGGCCACCACGCCCTGCCGGGCCTCGACCTCGTCGGCCACCACGGCACCAGAGCGGGCGCTGACCGTGGTGGCCACGAGCGGCTCGTCCTGGACGTAGGTCCCGACGTCCGCCACCACCACCTGGCCCGGGGCCACCACGACACCCTCGAAGGGAGCGGGCTGGCTCATCTTCCCGCCGGCGGTGGCAAAGGTGGTGTCGACGACCGCCGGCGTGGTGGTCGGGTTGAACAGCGCCAGGAGCAGCCGCGAGCCCGGGGCCGTCGACCCGGAGGCGAAGTACCAGGTCGGTGACGCGGTGCTGGCGCACGGCGCGACCGCCCACGCCGACGCTGGCCCCATTGTCTGGGTCGCCACGACGCCTCCCCGGTCGAGGTCCACCCGTGCCGCCAGCCAGGCGCCCCTGGCCAGCTGGCCCGGCACCACCGCCACCTGCCCCCCTGGGGGGACCTCCACGCGCGACGTGGCCGCCGTGCCCGACTCGTTGCCCACCGTGACGGTGCCCGCGACCGGTGTCCTCGTGGTGTTGGTCAGGTACACCGTGGCCCCGGGCACCCCGTTGCCACCCCCGCTGCCGCCCGCGCAGTACCATGACGACGACTCGGAGGGCGCCGGTGCCGCCTCGGCGGCCAGTGGTACCGCTGCAGGCGCCGGCGCCGTGCGGGCGATGCCCCGGTCGAGCACTGCCAGCCCGGCCAAGACGACGACGACCATCCCGAGGAGCGCCCACCGGCGCATGCCGGCCGCCGGCGCGGCGAGGCCGGTCGGGACCGGCCGGTGCGGGCTCACTGGCGATCCTGCGCCGCGCCGCGGGACCGGGCCGCCTGCGGCACGCGCTCGCGGCGTGCTGGCATGCCGGCAACCGGCGCGCTCGCCGCTGCCGGCGCCGTGCCGGCGTCCGCGGGCGCGGCGGCTGGCGTGGTGTCGGCCCCACCCCGCTCGCCCGCTGCCGGCGCGCTCGCTTGCGCCCCGCCGGCGTCGACCAGCGCGGCGCTGGGCCAGTCGGCACGTCCGCCCCCGCGGTCCCGGCGCCTGCGCCGGCCGGCCAGGAGCCAGCCGGCGAGCCCCAGCCACGCTGCCACCTCTGCCGAGGCGGCCAACGGCACGAGAGCGGAGGTGGAGACCGACAGGCGCCCGGCACCCCGCGCTGCCCGCGGGAACTGCGCAGCCCATCCGAACGCCGGCGCCTCGTGCTGGGTGCGCCCGTCGACCGTCAGGTGCCACCGTCCGGCCGGTGCGAACGAGGCGAAGACCGTGCCGCCCGGCAGCGGACCTGCGTAGACCGATCCGCCCGGCGGTCCGGCCAGGACTGGCCGCCACCCGCCTCCACTGCCGGACGAGGCTGCGCCGGCCGGAGCCGGCTGCCGGCTCCGTGCCGTAGCTTCCGCCCCGAGGGGCGGGCCCCGCCGCACCGCCCGCTCGGGCAGGGCCTCGGTGTTCTCGAAGACGCTGAACCCCTGCACGCCCGGGACTGCCCGCAGGTCCCCCTGCCCCGTCAGCGCAGCGAGCAGGGCCGGCGGCGCCGGCTCACTGCTGGTGCTGCCCGGCGCGATGCCGGAGGTGACCACGATGTAGCGCACGGCAGCCGGTGCGAGGAGACGGCCCAGGTGCGCCGTCTCCCCCCGCAGGGCCAGGGCGACGGCATCGGCCAGCCGGCTTGCCGGTCCCGAGCCCGCAGGGGCCCACACCTCGGCAGCCGTGGGCAGGCCTCCTTCGGAGGTGCCGTACGCGACGCCGCGACCGTCCGCCCACCCGCCGAGGGGCAGCGTGCGGGGATCGCCCAGCCACAGCACCCGGTAACCGCCCGGCGAGGGGCCCATGAAGGCGAGTGGTCCCTCATAGCCGGTGCTCGACAGGCCCCACCGGCCGTCGAACGACCAGGCGAGAACCGGGAGCATCCCGAGGCCGAGGGACCCTGCGGCCAGGAGGCTCGCCCCCTGGCGCCAGCCGAAGCGGAACCCGGCCAGGTCGAGCTCGAAGGCGGCCACGCCGAGCCCGACGCACGCCGCCAGCGAGGCCGCGGCCGGAGCGAGCAGCACGTCGAGGCTGGGCGCGAACGAGCCCGCCCAGCCTCGCGACGTCACGAGGGCGAGGGCCCAGGCCATCATGGCCACCGCGGTGAACCGGCCGGCCCATGCCAGCCTGGCCTCGCGGGCTACCAGAAGGGGAAGGAGGGCGGCGGCCGGCAGCAGCCAGCTGAGGGGGGAGTCCCCGATCGGGCCGACGGCGAAGCGGAGGAGGCCACCCAGGGCCGGCGTCGTCGACGCCGCCGCAGGCAGCCCGAAGACCCCGACTGCCTGGCTGCCGGCCAGAGCGGTGCCCACGACCCAGGGGCCGCAGAGCACCGCAGCGACCACGGTGCCGGCCACCGCCTCGGCAAGCGGGCGCAGGCACCGCCGGCCGCCTGCGCGCGCGAAGGAGCCGGCGGTGATCCCGAGCCCGCACAGCAGGACGGCCACGGCCACGCCGGGAGCGAAGGCGACGCCCACGGCCTCGACGAGCCCGAGGAGAGCGACCCGGCGGAGGGTGGCCCGCCGCTGACCGGTCCCGTCGGCGGCGGGGCCGGCCCCCTCGGCAGCCGCCGCAGCAACGCCCTCGACCGGCACAGCCATGCGCTCGACCGGCACAGCCCTGTCGGCAGCCGCCGAAGCCGAAGCCCGCCCGCCGGCACGTACGGCGTCGACCAGGCTGCCGAGCACGAACGGCATCACGGCGTAGGCGACGAGACCGTCCCATCGCCCCGTGGCCAGGGCGTCGTAGGCGAGCGGGAGGAGCAGGTACGCAAGGGCGGCAGCGAGCCGCGCCCGAGGTGGCGCCAGCCTGCGCATGAGGCGCGACATCCCCCAGGCACCGACCGGGATGCAACCGAGGACGAGCACCTTGTGGGCGAGCCCCATCCCCCCGAGCGCCAGCGTCCCGACCAGGCCGACGATGCCGTAGGCAGGGGTCGCCGGGGCCGTGGTGCCCAAGCCCGCCGGCTGCCAGCCGGCGAAGAGCTGGTGCCACGTCGACGCCCACCCCTGGAGCGGGGCGAACTGGCCGATGACGGGGAGGGGGCCGCCGAGCAGGCCCCGGCTGCCGAAGAGCACGACGAGCCCCGCGACCGTGGCGGCAAGCAACCGGGACCGGCGGCTGGCGAGGATGCGCCGGGGGAGCCGGCGGCCGAAGCGGTCCCTCCCTGACCGGCGCCCGAGGTCGTCGAGGTCGTCGAAATCGGCATCCTCGGAGAAGGCGAGCCCGACGCTGCCCGTGAGGACCGGCTCGGTCCCGTCCCCCACGACCGGCTCCCCGGGCACGGCTCGCTCCTGGCGCGCGGGCACCAGCCCGTGGGCGACGTCGAAGCCCTGGTAGAGCAGGCGGGAAGCGTAGGTGGCCAGGCGGGCACTGCCCCGGAGCTGCTGGCGGCGTACCACCGAGTCGGGCAGGACCCGCTGCCGGCGCACGGCGGCTCGCAGGGAGCGCAGCTCGCGAGTACGGCGAAGGTTCCAGCGCCACGCCCCGAGCACCGCGTTGGCCCTGGCCCGGTCGCGGGCCACGAGGGCGGCAAGCACCTCGGCGGCGGCCAGCACGGCGAGCTGGGGCAGCACCCTGACGAGGTGGAGCCCGCTGTAGCACTTGAGCACCGTGCGGAGCTCGTTCCGCCGCTGGAGCTGTTGCAAGGTGGGCGGCGCGGGATCGCCCGCCGACGGCGCCACGGGGCGCAGCCCGCCGGCCACCGCCTGGAGATGGCGGGCCCGGGCCTCGGGCGCCACCACGACCCGGGCGCCGGCCAACTGGGCCCGCCAGCTGAGGTCGAGGTCCTCGCCCATGGCCCGGATGCCGGCGTCGTAGCCGCCGATCGCCTGCAGCAGGTCGGCGCGCACCAGGGTGCAGCCGCCCGGGGCCACGAACACGTCACGCGCCGCGTCGTGCTGACCGTGGTCGACCTCGCCGGGCCTCACGCGTCCGACCACGGCACCGGTCTTGTCGGCGTTCAAGCCGACGTGGAGGAGCACCGAGGGGTCGTCCCAGCGGACCATCTTGGGCGACACCACCCCGGCGTTGGACCGGAACGACTCCTCGACCAGCCGGTGGACGGCATCGGGGTCGGGCGCGCAGTCGTCGTGGCAGAGGAGGAAGAAGGCGGCGCCCTCCACCATGGCCATGGCCTCGTTCACCGCCGCCCCGAAGCCCCGGTCCTCGGGAAGGCGGCGGACGAAGGCGTGAGGCAGGTGGCGCGCCACCCGCTCGGTCGGATCCTCCTCCCCCCCCGACACGAGCACGAGGACCGACAGCTCGCTGTAGTCCTGGCCGGCGAGCGCGGCCAGCGTCTCGTCGAACCAGGGGCCGGGATCCCGGGTGACCAGAACGGCCACGACCGCCGGCGCTCTGGCGTCCATCAGGGGCTAGAGGCTACCCCCTCGCGGTGGGCCGGGCCCGAAGAGCCGGTCGGGCCGGCCGGCGCGACAACCCGCCCGCCGCCGGGCTGTCCGGTCCTCTACGATCCCTGCCAGCTTCGACTGGAGGTGTCCCCATGCCCGACGGCACGCCCGGAGACCGGCCGGCTCTCGCCACCCTGGCCCAGGAGGCCGTCGACCTGGCCAAGGAAGCGGTCTACCTGGCCGTCGGCTTCGGCCTGCTCGGGATGAACCGTGCCCAGGCCCGCCGGCGGGAGCTGCAGGCGCAGTGGCAGCGCGAGCTGCTCCGCCAGCAGCAGGGCCAGCTGCGCGAGCGCCTCGCGGACCTGTCGTCGCCGGCCCTCGAGGCTCGCCTGCACGAGCTCATGGCCGACGAGCGCGTCCAGGCGCTGCGGGCAGAGGTGCTCCGCCAGGCCCAGCAGCTCGACGGCCTGGTCGACGAAGCTGTCCAGCTGGTGGAGGCCTCGCTCGAACCCCTGCAGGAGCGGCTCCCGGCACCGGCGCGCGATCTCGCCCGGCTGGCCGCCAGCGGCACCCGGCAGCTCGGTGCACGCCTGCAGGAGCTGATCGGCAGGGCGGCCTGACGATCCCGCGGCCCGGGCACTCGACCGGACCCGCTGCCGGCACGACGGGCTCCTCGCGGAGCTCCGCCGCTCGCCGCCCTCGTCAGTCGGCCGCCAGGGGCTCTTCGGCGGTGGACGGCGGTCCCACGCCGAGCCGCTCCTGCCACCACGACAGCACGTCGCGCAGGGTCTCGTCGAGGGAGATGGCCGGCGACCAGCCCGTGGTCGCCCGCAGGGCGCTGTTGTCGCCCTCGAGGACCGGGATCTCGGCTGGGCGCAACAGCGAGGGGTCGGTCACCAGCTCGAGGCGTGTCCCCGACAGCTCGAGCAGCCTCTGCACCACGTCGGCAATGGCCACGGCACGCCCCGAGCAGACGTTGTAGACGCTCCCGGGACGACCCCGGGTGACGAGCAGGCGGTAGGCGCGCACCACGTCGCGGACGTCGGTGAAGTCGCGGCTCGTGTCGAGCGACCCCACCGACAGCGACGTGGCACCGGCGCGGCGCGCCTCGACGATCCGGCGCGCCAGTGCCGAGACGGCGAACGCCGGCGCCTGACCTGGCCCGACGTGGTTGAACGGCCGGGCGACGACGACCGGTTGGCCGAAGCCGCGCCATGCCTGCAGTGCCACGTGCTCGGCGGCGGCCTTGCTCGCCGCGTACGGCGTGAGCGGCGCGAGCTCGGTCGACTCACCGATGGGCAGCCGGGCCGGGTCCACGGCTCCGTACACCTCGGCCGAGCTCACCACGAGCACGACCGGCGCCCGCGGCAAAGACCGGGCCGCGGCCAGCACCTCGGCCGTGCCGAGCACGTTCACCCGCAGGACCTCGGCCGGCTCGTCCCAGCTCCGGCCCACGTGCGTGAGCGCGGCCAGGTGGTAGATGGCGTCGGGGGACGCGTCGGCCACCGCCTGGCGGAGTGCCGGGCCGTCGGCCACGTCGATCTCGCGGTCGATCTCGACCACGTCGTCGCCGGCCGAGCGCAGGTGCGCCGACAACCACGTGCCCACGAAGCCGCCGGCACCGGTGACGAGCGCGCGCACAGCGCACCATAGCCAACCCGCAGGGAGGGTCCGGAGGTCGCGGTCGGCTGGCGGGTCGGGTGACCGGGTCGGCTGGCGGGTCCGGTGACCGGGTCCGGTGACCGGGTCGGGTGGCGGGTCCGGTGACCGGGTCGGGTGACCGGGTCGGGTGGCGGGTCCGGTGACCGGGTCCGGAGGTCGCGGTCGGCTGGCGGGTCGGGTGACCGGGTCGGCTGGCACTCAGCAGGGGTTGCCGAGCGGGTCGAGGTAGTCCTCGGCGAGGATCTTGTCGGCGCGGTAGCGCTCGAGCTCCTCGTCGGAGACCTCGAGGATCTCCTTGTAGACGTAGTCGTTGTCCTCGCCGAGGACCGGGGACCCGCGGCGCCAGACCTGGGGGACGCCACCGAACGCGAGCCCGGGGTGGAGATGGGTGCCGACGTCGAGGCTGCGCAGCGGCTGGAGCCAGTGCCGAGCGGCGACCTGGGGATCGGCCACGAACAACTCGTCGTCGAGCAGCGGACCGGCCGCCACGCCGGCGCGCTGGAGGGCATGGAAGGCCTCGAGGACGTCGTGGTCGGTCGCCCACGCGCCGATGAGCTCGTCGAGCTCGTCGTGGTGGGCCTGCCTGCCGGCGGCGTCGCCGAAGCGCGGATCATCCCCGAGCTCGGGCCTGCCGAGCACCGACGCGAGGGCGCGCCACGAGTCGTCGTCGTCGACCGAGATCGCGAGCCACCGGCCGCCGCGGCAGCGGTAGAGGCCCTGGGGGGCCTGCCAGCGGTCGCGGTTGCCGAGCCGCTCGGGCGCGACGCCCAGCTCGCAGTCGACGTACACGTCCCCGAGGTGGTTGATGACGTTCTCGCTCTGGCTGAGCTCGACCACCTGGCCTCGCCCGGTGGCCGCGCGGTAGCGCAGGGCGGCGATGGTTGCGAACGCCCCCGCCGGGCCCGAGGCTCCGTCCATGTAGGTGGTGGCCGGGCTGGTCGTGAGGTCAGAGCCCCGGTGCCCGCACAGCGAGAGCAGGCCGGTGAGGCCGTCGAACTGCGCCCCGAAGCCCGTGTAGCCCGACCAGTCGCCGGTCGTGCCCGCCGGCGGCAGCCGCACGACGACGAGGCGCGGGTTGCGCGCCTGGAGCTCGCTCACGTGGATGCCCATGTTGGCGAGCCCCTTGGCCTTGAAGTTCTCGATGAACACGTCCGAGCGCTCCACCAGGCGCATGAGCAGCTCGAGGCCCTCGGGCCGGCGCGTGTCGATCGTGCACGACAGCTTGTTGCGCGCGAGCGAGTTGTTCATCGCGTGGCGGTTCCACGGCCGGTCGGGTTGCCCGGGAGCGGGGGGGCCGTAGAGGGAGCCGAGGAACCCGGGGTTCGTCAGCACCGGGCGGGCCTGGTAGCCCTTGGTGGTCGGCGGCAGCACCCAGGGGTTCTCGACCCGGATGACCTCGGCACCCAGGTCGGCCAGGAACATGGTGGCATACGGCCCCGCCCACACCGTGGTGAGGTCCACCACCCGTACCCCCTCGAGCGGCGGGCGGAGCACGGTGGCGGGAGGTCGCTGGCCCCGACGGCCATCCCCGGGGCTCGGCCCCCCGGCCCCGGCACTGCGCTCGGCAGCGGCCGAGGCTCCCTCCCTGGCAGCCGAGGCACGCTCGGCGGCCAGCTCGGCCTCGAGCTCGGCCTGGTGCTGGCCCAGGCCCGGCGCCAGGCGCCGCAGCGACCAACCGCCCTCGGCGAAGCGGTGCGGGGGCCCGGGCAGGTCGAGGGAGCCGGCGACTGGGTCGTCGGCATGCACCCAGAAGCCGCGCTGGTGGAGGTGGTCGGCGGCGAGGACCTCCTCGGGGCTGTTGACCCCGGCGAGCGGCCACCCCACCGCCTGGGCTGCCGCGGTCGCTTCGGCGCGCGTGCGCGCCAGGAGCCACGGGTACACGGCGGCGTCCACCGCCTCCTTGGTCTCGCCGCGCTCGAAGGCGTCAGGGCGGGCGAAAGCGGCCTTCAGGTTGTCGTCGTCGAGCACCTCGAGCATCTCGTTCAGCTGCTGGGGGGTCGACATCATGGCCATGTAGCCGTCCGCGCAGGGGAAGACGCCGGTCGGGATGAGGGTGTCGCGGGCCGCTGCCAGGGCGCCGGCCACGGGCTGGCATCCCCGGTAGTGGTAGGCGAGCAGCGGCGCCTGGCGCGCCGGCAGGGTGGCGAGCGCCTCCACGGCGGCGCAGTCGACGAAGCAGCCACCGGCGCCGGCCTCCCCGAGCATGGCCGCCGACAAGCCGCCCAGGGCGGCCACGGCGCCCACGAAGTAGAGCCCGAGGTGGGCGGGGAGCCGGAGCGGCTCCTGGTCCGGGTGGCCCTGCAGCAGCAGGGCCCCGCTCGTCGCCTGGACGACGATGTCGTCCCAGCGGTAGTCGGCATAGGGCCCCGTGGCCCCGAACCCGCTGATGTGCACCACCGACAGGCCGGGCACCCGCTCGTGGAGCTCCTCGAAGGAGATGCCGTAGCGCGCCAGGCAGCCCTGGTGGCGCACCTCGACCACCAGCCGTGCGCGCTCGAGCAGGCGCCACAGCCGCTCGCGGGCATCGGGGTCCGCAGGGTCCACCACCACGCTCCGCTTGTTGGTGTTGAGGTGCAAGAAGGCGCCGCTTCGTCGCGTGCCGTCCGGGGCTGCGGGACCCTCGCCTCGGCGGCGCAGCACGTCGCCGCGGGCGGTCTCGACCTTCACGACGTCCGCCCCGAGATCGGCGAACAGCTTCCCGCAGTAGCTGCCGGCGATGCCCTCGGCCAGCTCCACGACCACGATCCCGCTCAGCGCCTGCCGCAACCGCCCACCTCCCCTGCGCCGGAGACGCCCGTCGCGGGCGGCCCTCCGGCGCTCAGCGCGTGCCCGACGCCGGCGACACGAGCGCCGGCGCCCGGATCCTACTGCCCGGGTGCTGCGGCCAGGGCCGTCGCGGCGTCGGGCGTGACCGCTCGGGGTCCCGACGGGCCGACCGCCGCGGCGAGGCCTTGCGGTTCGACCCGCCCACCAGTAGAACGGGCCCGTGACCGACGACGCGCTCGTCGCTGCGGTCGGCGCCGGCTCGCTGACCGAGGCCGACGTCCGCCGCATCGTGTCCGAAGAGCTCGCACGCGCCCTGCGCACCGACCCCGCCTCGAAGCGCGCCGTCATCATCGCCTCCAAGGGGACCCTCGACTGGGCGTACCCGCCGCTCATCCTCGCCAGCGCGGCAGCAGCGTCGAACATGGAGGCGTCGATCTTCTTCACCTTCTACGGCCTCAACATCGTGCGGCGCGACTTCGCGGCGACCGCGATGGTCTCCCCCACCGGCAACCCCGCGATGCCGATGCCCGTGCCCATGGCGGACCTGTTCACCGGGCTGCCGGGGATGAGATCGGTGGCGACGGCCATGATGAAGTCCAGGTTCAAGAAGAAGGGCGTGGCCGGCCTGCAGGAGCTCATCGACGCCTGCCGCGAGCTGGGGGTGCACCTGATGGCGTGCACCATGACCATGGAGGTCTTCGGCTTCTCGCCGGACGACTTCATCGACGGCGTGGAGCTGACGGGCGCCGGCGCCTTCTTGTCCCAGGCGCGCCGTGCCCACCTGACCCTGTTCGTGTGACCAACGAGCCGACTGCCTGAGGCCACCCGACCGAGCATCACCCGACTGCCCGCCTGACCGAGAAGGGTCCCCATGCCAGAGCCCCACGCCGACCGGTTGCTCGACTGCCGCAGGACGCTGTGCCCCATGCCGGTGGTGCGGACGAGCCAGGAGATGCGCACCCTCGCGCCGGGGCAGGTCCTGAAGGTGCTGGCGACCGACCGGGGAGCGATCGTCGACATCCCGGCCTGGGCGAACGACACCGGCAACGAGCTGGTCGACTGGCACGAGGACGGCCAGGACCTCGTCTTTCTCATCCGCAAGGGCGAAGAGGCCTGAGCCTCCCCCCGAAGGCCGAACGCCGCTCAGTGGGCGTGCGCGGACCAGGTGGCGTACATCTCGGCGAAGCGGCCGCCCGCCTCGAGCAGGTCCAGCGGCGAGCCGACCTCGGCGACCCGGCCGCCCTCGACCACCACGATCCGGTCGGCCCGCATGGCTGTCGACAGCCGGTGCGCGATGAGCACCGCCGTGCGGTCCTCGAGCAGCACGTCGAGCGCAGCTTCGATCTTGGTCTCCGACTGCAGGTCGAGGTTCGAGGTTGCCTCGTCGAGGACGAGCACCCGGGGCCGGGCCAAGAAGGCTCTCGCCAGCGCCAGGAGCTGGCGCTCTCCCGACGACAGCGACTGGCCCCGCTCGTGGACCACGGTGTCGATGCCGTCGGGCAGGCGCTCGACGACGTCGAGCATGCCCACGGCCCCGAGCGCCTCCCAGACCTCGTCGTCGCCGGCGTCGGGCCGCGCGAAGGCCACGTTGTCGCGGATCGTGCCGGCGAAGAGGAACGGCTCCTGGGGCACGACGCCGAGCTGGCGCCGGAGCGAGTGGAGGGTCACCCGCCGCAGGTCGTAGCCATCGATGAGGACCCGTCCAGCGAGCGGGTCGTAGAAGCGTGTGACCAGCTTGGCGAGGGTCGACTTGCCCGCTCCCGTCGGCCCGACGAAGGCCACCGTCTCGCCCGGCGCGATGCGCAGGTCGACGTCGCGCACCACCGGCTCGCCGGAGCCGTAGGCGAAGGTCACCGAGTCGAAGACGATCTCGCCCTCGATCGGTGGCAGCTCGACGGCGTCGGGGGCGTCGACGACCGAGGGCTCGGTCGCGAGCAGGGTGCGCAGCTTGAGGATCGAGGCCTGGCCCTGCTGGAACGTGTTGTACTGCTGGGCCAGGAGCTGGATGGGCTGGAAGAACCGGTTCAGGTACAAGAAGAACGAGATGAGGGCCCCGATGCTGAGCGAGTGGTGGAGGACCATGACGCCTCCGATGCCGAGCAGCGCAGCCTGGCCCAGGTAGCCGACCAGCTGGGTGCCCGGCCCGTAGACGGCGGCGATCTGGGCCGTGAAATTGTTGGCGGCCCGGTAGTCCCCCACCACGTTGCGGTGGTGGACGACGTTGTGGCGCTGGCGGTTGTGCGCCGTCACCACCCGGACCCCGTGGAGGCTCTCGGACAGGTCGGCCAGCACGTTGGCGATGCCGTCGCGTACCCGCACGTAGCCGATCTCGGACTCTCGGCGGAACCACACGGTGAGCACGACGGTCACCGGCAGGACCAAGAGGACGGTCACCAGCGCCAGGCGGACGTTGAGGACGAACAGCACCGCCGTGATCACCGCCATGGTCAGCGCCTGCAGGCTGATCTGGGCCAGCCCATCCTGGAGCAGCTGCTGGAGGTTCTCGATGTCGCTCGTCATCCTGCTCATGACGACGCCGGCCTTCTCCGCCGTGAAGAAGTCGAGGGACAGCCGCTGGAGGTGGACGAAGACCTTCACCCGCAGGTCGTTCATGACCCAGGCGGCGAGCCGGCCCGTCACCTTGACCTGGGCCCGCTGTGCGAGGGCAGCTGCCACGGTGCTCGCCAGGTAGAGCCCGGCGACGACGCCCACCACCAACATGCTCCGGTGACCCGGCACCATGCCGTGGTTGACGGCGATGCCGGTCAGCAGGGGCCCGGCCTGCTGGGCGAGCCCGACCAGCACCACGGTCACCATGGCCCCGGCGAGCATCCCGGGGTAGCGGGTCAAGAGGCCCCACAGGGTGAGCGGCCGCCGCTCCTCGGCCGTCGGGCGGGGGGTGAAGGTGGCTGCCGGTTCGCCGTGGTCCGGTTCGCCCGCGAGCAGGCGGTCCACCCCGGCCTGCAGCTCCGATGGGATCCCGCCGAAGGGCAACCCGTCGACCGGCCGGCCCGCCGGCCCCGTGGCGCCGCCGATGGGGGCGCCACCGCCCATGCCACCCCAGGCCATCAGCGAGCCCTCCCGGGGAGCTCTCCTTGCCAGCCGACGCCGGTGCCGGTCACGCGGCCAGGACCCTTCGAGCGAGGCCCGGTGGGCGTCCGGCCGTTGCCGGAAGCGCCGCGCCCACCGACGGCTCCGGCCGCTGCTGCCTCGGCCGCTGCTGCCTCGGCCGCTGCTGCCTCGGCCGCTGCTGCCTCGGCTGCTGCTGCCTCGGCCTGAGCCAGCACCTCGGCGTAGAGGGGAACCGACTCGAGCAGCTCCTGATGGGTCCCGTCGGCGACCACTCGGCCGCCGTCGAGCAGGACGACCCGGTCGGCCAGGCTGATGGTCGAGAGGCGGTGGGCGATGACGAGCGTGGTCCGCCCCTCCATCAGCGTCCGCAGGGCGGCGTGGATCTCCTGCTCGACGTGCACGTCGATCGAGCTGGTGGCGTCGTCGAGGACGAGGATGGGCGGGTTGACGAGGAGCGTGCGGGCGATCGCGATGCGCTGGCGCTGGCCGCCCGACAGGGTGTAGCCCCGCTCCCCCACCACCGTGTCGTAGCCGTCGGGCAGCTCGCGGATGAAGCCGTCTGCCGCCGCCGCCGCGGCCGCCGCCTGCACCTCGGCCAGGTCGGCATGGGGCCGGCCGTAAGCGATGTTGTCGCGGATCGACATTGAGAAGAGGAACGGCTCGTCGAGGACGATCCCGATGTGCGAGCGCAGGCTCGCCAGCGTCAGGTCGCGCACGTCGTGCCCGTCGACGAGGACCGCGCCGTCGTCGACGTCGTAGAAGCGGGCCAGGAGTCGGGCGACGGTCGACTTGCCCGAGCCGGTCCGCCCGACGAGTGCCACCGTCTCACCGGGCCGGACGTGGAGATCGAACCCGTGCAGCACGGGGACCCGCCCACCGCCGGGTGCCCCGGCTGCCGGGGGCGCCGCGTAGGCGAACGACACCGACTCGAAGCGGACATCACCCCGGCACGCCACGAGGTCGACTGCGCCGGGGCGGTCGACGATGGTCGGTCGCTCGTCGAGGATCTCGTAGATCCGGCCGGCCGAGGCGGCGGCCCGCTGGCCCATCATGATGAGCATCCCGAGCATCATGAAGGGGACCTGGAGCATGAGCAGGTAGGCGTTGAAGGCCAGGATGGCTCCCACCCCGAGGCGGCCCTGGATGACCATGGAGCCGCCGAAGAGCAGCACCATCGCCAGCCCGACCTGCGGCAGGCTCTGGATGGCGGGCGTCCACGCGGCACGGATGTCGGCGTCTTTGATGTAGCTCCACTGCAGGCGGTCCGCCGCCCGAGCCAGCGCGCGCACCTGCTGGCGCTCGGCTGCGAACGAGCGCACGACCCGCACCCCGTTGACGTTCTCGTCGACGATGGTGGCGACGTCCGCCAGTCTCGACTGGATGAGCCACGACACCGGGAACATCGACCGCCGCATGCGCACGCCGACGAAGTAGACGAGGGGCATCGTGGCCATGGCGATGAACGCCAGCGGCACGTCGATCGACAGCATGTAACCGAAGGCCACCGCGGCGATGCTGCACTGCACGAGGATCGAGGGCGCGAAGGTCATGTACATCTGCACCGAGCGGATGTCCGAGTTGGCCCGTGAGATCAGCTGGCCCGTCTGCACCCGGTCGTAGAAGGGGAAGGACAGGCGCGTCAGGTGCTCGTAGATGATGTTGCGGAGGTCGAACTCGATGTTGTAGGCGGTCTGGTAGAGGAAGAGGCGAGAGAAGAACGAGGCGACGCCGCCGACGAGGGCGAACGCCACCACCCACCACACGTAGTGGGAGAGCGGCACCGTGCGTGCCACGATCGAGTTGTCGATGGCCCGGTTGAGCAGGTTGGGGATCTGCACCTGCAGGACGAGGTTGACGAACGACAGCCCGAGCGCGGCCAGGAACACGGCCTTGTGGGCGGCCAGGATGGGCAGGGCGCGACGCAGCCAGGACTTGGACCGGTCCGGGTCGACCGAGGCCCGCGGCGCCTCGTAGCGGGGGCCGACGGCCACCGGCACGAAGGGCGACGCACCGAGCGCCTCGGGCGCGGGCAGGTCCCTCGCCTGTGCACCGACGCCGAGCCTCATGGCCTCACTGCGGCATCACCTCGGGCCTCGGTGCTCGCCAGGCGCGCCTGGCGGTGGGCGGCCATCGCATGGAGCCACAGGCGCAGGGCGTCGAAGGCCTGGGCCTCGAGGGCGGGCTCGCCGAGGCTGCCCGCGATCTCGCGCAGGCGGGCCTCGACCCCGCGGTCCGCCTGCGACAGCACGCGGCGACCCTCGGCGGTGAGCTCGTGGGAGACCGTGCGCCGGTCGGTGTCGGCGTGGCGCCGCTGGATCAGCCCGCGCGCCACGAGCCCGTCAGTGAGGCCGGTCACGCTCGGTGGCCGGACCGCCAGTCGGCGTGCCATGGCCGAGGAGCTGGCCGACCCCTCCGACAGCAGGATCAGCATGCGGTACTGGGGGAGCGAGAGGCCGACCTCGCCCAGCCCGAGCTCCACCTGCTTGGCCAGCCACGCGGCGGCCCGGCCAGGGTGGGTGGCCGTCCGCGCGACGACCCCGGACATTTCGGTGCTCACATCATTAGGTTACCTTACGAGGGCGCGCTGCGGCCGCCCGCCCCGCTGGCCCATGACCGGCGGGCCTGGGGGCCGCCTGGCCCGCCCGCCACAGGCGGCCCCGGGGGGCCACCCGACCTCCGGGCAGAGCCGCGCCTCGGCGGGAGCTGGCCCCTCACGAGCTACCCGCGGCCTGGCGGTACGCGGCCACGTGGCGCGCGGCACTCTCGTCCCAGGTCCGCCTCCCGGCCGCGGCGAGCCCCCGGCGGCGCCGCTCGTCGCGGGCGGCTCCCTCTGCCTCGAGGGCGGCCCCGATGGCCTCGGCGAGGGCGTCGACGTCGCCGGGCGGCGTGAGCAGCGCCGCGCCGTCGGCCAGCTCGGCCATGGCCGTGCCCGAAGTGGTGACCAAGGCTGCCCCGCATGCCAGCGCCTCGAGGGCCGGGAGCCCGTACCCCTCCTCGACCGCGGGGTAGGCGACGACCGCGGCCCGCCGGAGCAGGGCGGGCACGGAGGCGTCAGGGACGTAGCCGGTCCGCCTGACCCGGTCGCCATGGCGAGCGGCAGCGAGGGCGCGCTCCACCTCGTCGAGGCCCCATCCGGGCTGGCCCGCCAGCACGAGCTCCACGTCGGAGTGCGTCGTCGCCACACGGTCGAACGCCCGCACCAGCCCCGCCACCCCCTTGCGAGGCTCGAGGGTGCCGACGAACACCACCATCGGGCGACCCGGATCGAGGCCGAGCGAACGCAACGCGGCCTCGTCGTGGCCGGGAGCCGGCTCGTCGGGGCGGAACGTGACCAGGTCCACCCCGTGCGGGGCCACGACGACGGGCACCGACACCGGGCAGACCTGCGCCAGGCGTTCGGCCGTGCGCGCCGACACGCACACCACCACCGCCGCCCGGCGGCACGCCCGCCTGATGGCGCGCCGGAACAGCCACACCTTCGAGCGCTCGTGCCACTCGGGATGGTCGAAGAACGTGAGGTCGTGGACCGTCACCACGACCGGCACCCGCGCTCGCTCGGGCATCGTGTAGTGCGGGCCGTGGTGCACCGCCGGCCCGAGCCCGTCGAGGAGGCCGGGCAGCGCGAGCTGCTCCCAGGCCAGCCTGGCCGGACGCGTGCGCGGTGCCACCTCGACCACCTCGATGCCGTCTGCCCCTGCGGCGCGCGAGGCGGTGCCGTCGGGGCGCGGGGTGGCGCCGGCGGCGCGCGAGGCGACGCCGGCGAGGCCGCGCCAGCGGGCAGCGTCGCCCCGGCGGGCAACGGCCACGAGCTCGACGTCTCCACGGCGGGCCAGCGCGCGGGCGAGCTCGGTCGTGTACCGGCCCGCGCCGGCCGGCGACGGCGGCACGGCGCTCACGTCGAGGCTCACCCGCAGAGGGACGGTCCCCGCGGGCTCGCCGGGGAGGACCGGGCCGGTCATGCCAGGGACTCCCACACGGCGACGTGGCCTGCCGCCGCCTGCCGCCAGGAGCGCGTGGCGGCCAGCTCCTTGCCGGCCTGCCCGAGGCGTGCCCGGGTCGCGGGGTCGGTGCACGCCTGCACCAGAGCCTCGGCGATGGCCTCGACGGCGTCCGGCGCCACCCGGAGAGCGGCCGCCGGCGCTCCCGGGGCGGGGGTGACGCTCGGCACGGCGGTGGACGTGACGACGGGCACCCCGAAGGACATCGCCTCGAGCGGGGGCAACCCGAAGCCCTCGGCCAGGGGGACGTAGGCGAACGCCCGGGCCGAGGCGTACAGACCGGCGAGCACGCCGTCGGGCACCGGCCCGACCACCGCCACCCCTGTGGGGCCCGCGACCCCGCGGCCGACGCCGGCATCGCCCCAACCTCGTGGCCCGACCACCACGAGCGGCCACGGCTCGTCGAGCGCCGGCCGGGCCAGCTCGTAGGCCGCCACCAGGCGACCCAGGTTCTTGCGTGGCTCGAGGGTGCCGACGGTCAGCAGGTAGCCGCCGCGCACGCCGTGGCGACCGAGGAGCGCCGCTGCAGCCTCGTGGTCGGGCTCAGGAAGGTGGTCGCAGCCTTCGGGCACCACCGACACCGCGCCGGGCGACGCGCCGGCACCGATCAGCTCTGCCGCCACGGGCTCGGAGGGGACCACGAACGCGGTGGCCAGGCGCAGGGCGCGGCCGAGCGCCGCCTCGTGCCAGTGGCGCCCCCGCCAGGTGGTCGCCTCGGGGTGCTGGCGCCACGCCAGGTCGTGGACGGTCACGACGAGGGACGCCCGACCGCCCGCGGTACCACCCCGTGGCCGGGGAAAGGCGAGAGAGCTGGCGTGGAGGACGTCGAAGCGTCCACGAGCCCCGAGCACCCCGAGGTCCCAGGCAGCGGTGAGGAGGGTGCCGGGCAGCGGCGACAACCGGAGCGGGAGCCCGAAGCACCGGAGCGGGTCGTCGTGCCGGCCGGGCGGTGCCGCCGGCCGCGAGCGACCAGCGCGGCTGGCGAGGAGCTCCACGGCCACCCCCCGGCCAGCGCCGAGGGCGGCCAGGCCCAGCAGGAGCCCGCGGGTGTAGGTGCCCACCCCCCCCGGGACGGGCCGGCGAAGCTGCTGGGCGACGAGGCCCACCCGCAGCGCCGAGGCAGTAGCGGCCCGGCCACCCGCGGTCATCGCCACCGCCCTCGCGCCGTGCCCGCGCCAGCTGCGTCGCAGTACAGCCCGACCAGGCCCTCGGCGCACCGCTCCCAGCTGAACGCGGCGGCGCGGGCCGACCCCCGGGCCACGAGTGCCCGGCGGTGCTCCTCGGAGGCGAGGACCGCTCCGAGGGCGTCGGCGAGCGCGTCGCGGTCGCCGGCCGTCACGAGCTCGGCCCCGTCGCCGAGCACCTCGGGCAGGGCACCCGCCCGGGTGGCGACGACCGGCACCCCTGCGGCCATGGCCTGCAGGGGCGGGAAACCGAAGCCCTCGTAGCGCGAGGGGAAGGCGAGGACGGCCGCCCCCCGAAGCAGCGCCCACAGCCGGTGGTCGTCCACCCAGCCCGTCCGCACGATGCGCGACCGTGCCGGCGATGCCTCGACGGCCTCGGCCAGGTCCCGCTCCCCCCACCCCACCGGGCCGGTCAGCACCAGCGCCACGTCGCGGTGCTCGCCGGCAAGGCGTGTGAACGCCTCGACCAGGCCAGGCAGGTCCTTTCGGGGCTCGGCCGTGCCGACGGCCAGCACGTAGCGATCCGTGCCCGCCGGGAGGGTGACCGGGGAAGGGCCGCCTGCGGCGCGCGGCGGCGCCGGCACGCCCGAGTGCACCGCCCGGACCCGTGCCGGATCGACGCCGAAGGCCTCGACCACTTCTGCAGCCACGAACGACGAGGGCGTGTGGACCCATGCGCCCCGGTGGAGTGCGCGCTCGATGAGCTCGGGGTAGACCAGGGTGGCCCGGTCGCACAGCTCGGGGAAGTGAAGGGTGGTCAGATCGTGGACGGTCACCACCGCCGCGGCCCGCCTGGTCGGCGGCACCACGAAGTTGGTGCCGTGGACCACGTCACAGCGTCCGACGAACCACTCCACCGGCGGCCCTGGCACCCGGCGCCACAGGGCGTGCAGCGGCCTCGCCGGCATGGGCCGCTGCCGGCTGCCCACACCGTCGGGCAGCGCGCCGACGAGGCGATGGCGACGGCGCCAGCTGACCGCGAAGGCCTCGATCGACACGTCACCCCGGCGGGCCAGGGCGCCCAGCAGGCTGCGGCAGAACACCCCGACACCGGTCGGCGGGGCGAGCAGCGGCGTGGCGTCGACCCGCACGGTCAGCCGGCTCCCGACGGCCGCCGGACCGGGATCCGCGCTCACCACCGGTCCCCTGCCCCACGGGCCTCGGCGAGCACCTCGTCGGACAGCGCCGGCCACGCGTCGGCGGCCCAGGAGCCGAAGGGCCGGTCGGTCAGGACCCCCAGGGCCACGTGCTCGGCGGGATCCACCCAGAGGAAGCAGCCGGAGGCGCCGAAGTGGCCGAAGGTGGCCGGGCTGTTGGCCGACCCCGTCCAGTGGGGGTGCTTGGCGTCGCGCAGCTCGAAGCCGAGCCCCCAGTCGCAGGGGTCCTGCAGGCCGAACCCCGGGAGCATGCCCGCCAGCCCGGCGAAAGCGACCTCGGTGGCCTGCCGGAGGGTGCCGGGATGCACCAGCCGGGGCACCAGCAGCTCCTCGGCCAGGCGGGCGAGGTCCCCAACCGTGCCCGCCAGGTCCCTCGCCGGCGACCGGCCGCCGACCCAGCGCGCCCGGCTCATCGAGAGCGGCCGGCAGACCGCCTGGTCGACGTAGTCCGCGAACGGCATGGACGCCTGCCGGCCGACGTGGGCGCCCAGCTCGTCGAACCCTGCACTCGAGTAGATCCGCCGCCGGCCCGGCGGCGCCAGCACGACCGGGGCGTCCGGCGCCAGGCCCGACGCGTGCGCCAGGAGGTGGGCGACCGTCGAGCCGGGGGGCCCCGCCGGGTCCTCGAGGCGCACCGTTCCCTCCTCGACGGCCACGAGCACGGCCAGGGTGCTGCACAGCTTGGTGACCGACGCCCACCCGAACACGTGGTCGGCGTCGCCGGCGACGACGCTGCGGAGGGCCGCCGGGCGGCCGGGCTCGGCCGCCACCGCCACCGCCGCCCAGGCGCCGACGCCCCACGCCGCAATGCTGCCGAGCGCCCGCATGCCGGGGCGAGCGTACTGCACGGCCCCGCGCACGGCCCGGGCCCGGCGGGCCCCGGCCAGCCGCTCCGGAGCACGTCGGCCGGGGCCGACGCGGGCAGTCGCCCGGGCCACAGCTCCTCGCGCGCCGACGGGCGCCCGGGCCAAGAGCCCCAGGCGCCCGTCGAGCGCTGCATCGATCCCCGCCACCACGGCGCCGCGACAGGGCGCCGGGTGCCAGTCGGTCAGAACGTGAGCTTCGTGCCGCAGAACTTGCCGCCCGGAGCCCCCGCCGCCGGGGTGAACTGGCCGTTCTTCATCTGCAGCAGGTAGTAGCACATGGTCGGGGGGAACATCTTGGGCGTGCCGAAGTTGGTGAACGAGGTCGGGCTCGACAAGAGGTCACCGGGGTTGAAGTTCGACACCGTCCGGAAGTTCTTGATGAACGACGCCCGGGTCGGGTTCTTGCCGGCGGCCTGCAGGCCCTTGATCATCGTCTCGGTCGCCAGGTAGGAGCCGAGGAGCCCGAAGTCGGGCAGGCCGCCCTTGTACCCGCGGGCGTACTTCCTCAGGTTGGCGAACATGGTGGCGACCGCCGGGTTCGACGGCGTCAGGTACTCCTGGCTCAAGATGTAGTCGCCGTCGAGCGCTGCGACGGCCGACGGGCTCGACAGCACGTTCTGGTCGTAGCCGGTGTAGTACAGCTGCCTGCCCGTGAAGCCAGCCTGCTTCAGGGCCGTGGCCAGCGCGATGTCCGAGGCGTCGACGAACGAACCGATGACCCCGTTGCACCCGGCTGCTTTGATCTGCAGGACGTCAGAGGTGAAGTCGACCCCGCCGAAGGGCACCGAGAGGTTCTCGTAGCAGACCGAGATGCCGACCTTCTTGGCGGCAGCCTCGGCGGCCTTCACGCTCGCCTGCGAGGACGGCGAGATGCCGTAGGCCAGCACCCCCAGCTTGGTCACGCCCATGGCCTTCAGCATCTTGCCGAGGAGCGTGTAGGTGTAGAAGGTGTTGTTCTGCTCGGCCGACACCGAGAAGGCGTCGTTGAACATGTTGGAGTAGGGCTGGTCGTACCACTCGTACCCGTCGAACGCGTTGCCCACGACCGGGATGCCCTGCTGCTGGAAGTAGCGGACGCCGCCGAAGGTGAACGACGAGAATGGGATGACGGCAAAGACGTTCTTGTTCAAGACGAGGTCCTGCGCGGCGGTGAGGAATTGGGCCGGGCTGGACTGGTCGTCGGCCGAGACCACCTCGATCTTGCGGCCGTCCACCCCGCCCTTGGCGTTCTGGGCGTCGACCGCCGCCAGCACGCCCTGCTCGCCATCGGCAAAGGTCGACGAGGCGACGCCGGTCACGGAGGTGATGTAGCCGATCTTGATCGTCTTGGCGGTGACGCCCGGGGCGAAAGTGGCGCCCTGCGCGACGCCCCCTGCGGCGACGACGGCCGTCGACGCGATCGTGGCCGACGCCAGCGCCGCCAGCATCCGTGCCATCCGGTGCTTCCTCATCCTCATTCGGCTCCTCACCTTGTTCCGGCTCCTGCACTTCATCGGCTCAGCTGCTCCGTCCGCCCGCGACTGCTCCGTCCGCCCGCGACTGCTCCGTCCGCCCGCGACTGCTCCGTCCGCCCGCAGCTGCTCCGTCCGCCCGCGACCCCACCCACCACAGTGTTGCGTGGGGAAGACAGACAGGCGCCGAAGATTACGAATGGGCGTCGCTGCTGTCAAAGTAGCCCGAAGGGCCCTGCAAGCTCCTCTTGCGATCGGGAAGCCCTAGGCTGGGCCGGTGCTCGTGGCCCTTGCAGGAGGAGTGGGGGCAGCGCGGCTGCTGTCGGGCCTGGTGCAGGTGGTCGACCCGGCGTCGATCACGGCGATCGTGAACACCGGCGACGACCTCGTGCTCCACGGCCTGCACGTGAGCCCCGACGTCGACACAATCACCTACACGCTGGCGGGCGTCGCGAACCCCGACACGGGATGGGGTCTGGCCGCCGAGAGCTGGACGGTCATGGAAGAGCTCGGCCAGCTCGGCGGGGAGGACTGGTTCCGCCTGGGCGATCGCGACCTCGCCACGCACCTCTACCGCACCCAGCGCCTGGCAGAGGGCGCCACGCTGACCGAGGTGACGAGCGAGCTCGCCATGCGCCGCCGGGTCGGCGTCCGGATCCTGCCGATGTCCGACGATCCCGTCCGCACCCGGCTCACCCTGGCCGCCGAACCTGACGGCAACGGCCAGGGCGACGTGGCGGCGGCCCCGGCGGCCGAGCCGGGCGGGGCTCGGCAGGCAAGCCGGGAGGTGGCGTTCCAGGACTACTTCGTCCGGCTGCGCCACGGCGTGCCCGTGGAGTCGGTGCGCTTCGAGGGGGCGGCGGCCGCCCGCCCGGCCCCCGGTGTCCTCGATGCGATCGCGGCCGCCGAGCTCGTCGTCGGGTGCCCGTCGAACCCGATCGTCTCCCTCGGGCCGATCCTGGCCGTGCCGGGTGTGCGCCAGGCGCTCTCGGCGAGGCGGCGCGACGTGGTGGCGGTGTCCCCCATCGTGGCCGGCGCCGCCCTCAAGGGCCCCGCCGACCGCCTGCTCGAGGAATTGGGCCACGAGCGCTCGGTGGTGGGCGTGGCGCGGCTGTACGCGGACTGGGCAGGCACGCTCGTCGTCGACGAGGCCGACGCCGAGCTCGCCCCGGCCGTCGAGGCGGCCGGGGTCCGCTGCGTGGTCGCCCCGACGATCATGTCGACACCGGCGCGAGCGGCCGCCCTCGCCAAGGTGGTCCTCGATGCCGCTGCCTGAGCGTCGCGGCGGGGACCCTCCCGCGGGCGGTCTGGTGGTGCTGCCCGTGGCGGGCATCGGCGAGGTCGCACCCGGCGATGACCTGGTCGCGCTGGTGTGCGGCGCGCTGTGGCCGGCGAGCCCCGAGGGGCCGGCGCTGCGCGACGCCGACGTGCTCGTCGTGACCCAGAAGGTCGTCTCCAAGGCCGAAGGGCGCCTCGTCGCGGTCGACGACGACCGGCCGGAGGCCAAGGCACAGCTGGTCGAGCGCGAGGCCGTCAGGGTCCTGCGGCGCCGGGGCGAGCTGCTCGTCACCGAGACGTCGCACGGGTTCGTGTGCGCCAACGCAGGCGTGGACCTCTCCAACGTGGCGAGCGGCACCGCGGCGCTGCTGCCCGTGGACCCCGACCGCTCGGCGCGGCGAGTGCAGGCCGGCCTGCGGCGCCGGCTCGGCGTCGAGGTCGGGGTGATCGTGTCCGACACCTTCGGCCGGGCCTGGCGGCGGGGGGTGACCGACGTGGCGATCGGGGTGGCCGGGGTGGCCGGGGTCGTCGACCTCCGGGGCACGACCGACGCCCTCGGCCGCGAGCTCGTGGCGACCGAGGTCTGCGTGGCCGACGAGATCGCCGGTGCCGCCGAGCTCGTGATGGGCAAGGACCGCAACGTGCCGGTCGCCGTCGTGCGGGGCGTGGACCCCAGGTGGCTCCGCCCAGGGTCGGTGGCCGCCGAGATCGTGCGCCCCCCCGCCGAGGACCTGTTCCGCTGACGCGGGCGGGCAGGTCGACGCGGCTGGAGAACAGGGGCGGGAGAACAGGGGCTGGAGAACAGGGGCGGGAGAACAGGGGCGGGAGAACAGGGGCGGCGGGGCGGGCGTCAGGGCATGGTCCCCGGCGCCCTCTGGCGTGACCGGACGTGATCGAGCACCGCCCGGGTGCCGTCGGCCAGGTCCGTCCACGGCCGCCAGCCGAGGTGGATCTCGGCCCGCCCCACGTCGAGGCTCGAGCGAAGCAGCTCGCCGGGCCGCGCGGGGGCGTAGGTGGGAGCCCGGTCGACCCCGGCCTGCGCCGCCATCACGGCGTAGAGCTCGTTGACCGACGTCTCCCGCCCCGTTCCGATGTTGCACACGAGCCCCCCGCCGCGGGCGGCAGCCCGCACGAAGGCGTCGACCACGTCGTCGACGAACACGAAGTCGCGGGTCTGCGCACCGTCGCCGTAGATGACGACCGGCGATCCCCGGACGAGGCGCTCGGCGAAGATGGCCACCACCCCCGCCTCGCCGTGGGGGTCCTGGCGGGGCCCGTACACGTTGCCGAGGGCCAGGGCCACGAACTCGAGCGCGTGGAGCTCGCGGTAGGCGACGAGGTAGTCCAGCACGACTTTCTTCGACACCCCGTAGGGAGAGAGGGGCCGATGGGGGTGCGACTCCTTCACCGGCAGGTCCGCCTCACCGGGCTCGCCGTAGAGGGTGCCGCCGCTGGCGGCGAACACCACCCGCTCGGAACCGGCGGCCCGCGCCCCCTCGAGGACGTTGAGCGACCCGAGGATGTTGACCTCCGCATCGAACACCGGCTGGTTCACCGACACCCGCACGTCGGCCTGGGCGGCGAGGTGGAAGACGACATCGGGGCGCCGCCGCGCCACCACGTCGACCAGCTCGGGCGCCCGGACGTCGAGCTGATGGATGGTGAGCCGGCCCTTGAAGCCGCCCCGCGCCGCGGCCAGGTTCGACAGCGACCCCGTCGACAGGTTGTCCACCACGTCGACCTCGTGCCCCTCGGCGAGCAGGCGGTCGACGAGCGTGGAGCCGATGAAGCCCGCGCCGCCGGTCACCAGCGTCCGCACCGGCCACCCTCCTCCGCACCCCGGGCCCGCAGCGCGCGGCGCGGCGCGGGCCTTCCCACCGGGCTCCGCCCCGCCGGTCGCACGCCGAGCGGGCTCATGCCGGAACCCGTCGACCGTCGAGCACCGTGCCGGGCGCGACCACGGCCTCCGCGCCGACGACGGACAGCCCCCGCACGACCGCACCCGCGCCGACGGTGGCGCGCGGCCCGATGATGGAGCCGTCGACCTCGGCGCCCGCCTCCACGCGGGCGCCGTCGAGGACCACGGACTCGATCACGGCGGCACCAGCCTCGACCACCGAACCGGGCCCCAGGACGCCACGGCGCACGGCGGCCCCTGCCGCCACCCGAGCCCCGTCGCCGACCCAGCAGCTCTGGTCGACGGCTCCGTCGACCAGCGGCGAGCCCACCGTCCACGCGCCACCCGGCCCGCGCCTTGCCCCCGGCGAAGGCGGCTCCCCTCGGCGACCCTCCAGCAGGTCGCGGCATGCCTGCACGTAGGCGGCGGGAGTCCCCAGGTCGAGCCAGTAGGCGCCGCCGTCGTCCATCGCGAACAGCGAGCCGTCCGCCACCATGGCCGGGAACGTCTCACGCTCGATGGACACCGCCCGGCCGGTCGGGATCCGTGCGAGCACCGACGGCTCGAGGACGTAGGTGCCGGCGTTGACGAGGTCGGTGGGCGCTTCCTCGCGCCGGGGTTTCTCCACGAACGCGGTCACCCGCCCGTGCTCGTCTGTGGGCACCACCCCGAAGGCAGACGGGTCCGGCACGGGGTGCAAGGCGATGGTCCCCTCGGCGCCGTGCTTGCGGTGGAACGCGACGAGCGCGCTCACGTCGAGGTCGGTCACGACGTCGCCGTTCACCACCACGAACGTGTCGTCGACACCCCCCGCGCGGGCGGCGAACCGGACCGCGCCGGCCGTGTCGAGGGGCTCGGGCTCCACCGCGTACACCAGGTGCACGCCCGCCACCTCGCCGTCGGGATAGGCGCGCACGAAGGCGTCGGGGAGGTACCCGAGCGACAGGACCGCCTCGTCGATCCCGTGCACCGCCAGGGCACCGAGCACCCGCTCGATCATCGGCACGCCGACCACGGGCAGCATCTGCTTGGGGACGGTCAGGGTGAGCGGACGGAGGCGGGTCCCCTCCCCACCGACCAACACGACGGCCTGCACCGCTCAGGAAGGGCTCGGGCGCACGGTCACTTCTTGGAGCCGGGTGCCGTGGTGGTCGGCGCGGTCGTGGGCGCGGACGTGGTCGGGGTCGTGGTCGGGGCGGTGGAGCTCGACCCTGGCGTCGAGGGGGACGTCGAGGAGGCAGTGGCCGCCCGCAGCACGGCCAGCTCCACGGTGCTCGACTTGGTCGCCGCCTCGCCCTTCGGGCCGAACACCACGGTCACAAAGGAGTTCGGCTTCCACTTGAGCGAAGGCGGGTCGCTCACGACCTGTGACGTCTTGGCGGTCAGGTTGGGCCAGAAGTGGACCTGGACGACGGCGCGCCTGCCGGCGTCGGGCGTGCCGGCCGGGCAGGCCTCGCCATTGCGATAGACGGGCTTGCCGGGGTACCGCAGCGACGTGGCCGTGATCGACAGGCCGGGGTACGACGACACGAAGCGGCCCAGCGTGGCGTTGTCGCCCGCCTCGGCGGCCTTCTTGGGCGAGATGACGACCACGCCGTCCCCCGACGTGCTGAGGCCGACCTGGGAGGCGTTGGTGCTCGCCGGCAGGGAGGGCAGGGCGCTGCCGCACACCTGGAAGTCCAGCCCCGCGTACCACGTGGTGCCCACCGTGGGCGCCACAGCCGACGCCGAGGCGGGGTGCTGGTACTCGTAACGGGCGTAGACGAGCGACGCCAGCCCGAGGACGACGATGATCACGAGCGCGGCATACCAGTTGGTCGGGACCTGGCCCCGGTAGGTCCGTCCGCCGCCGGTGGACGCGGCCCGCTGCACCCACTTGCCGGTGGACTGTCGTGGCATTGCGGCGCAAACCGTAGCCGAAGACCGACGACGCTCGGCCCTCGCCGCCGCCTGCCGAGGCGGCAGCTCGCGTCACGGCGGCGGGGCGCCCACCCCTGCGAGCGGCCCGGCGCGGTGGCGGGCCAACGACCGGTAGAGGGCGACGGTGTCGGGGTGGACGGCAGCCAGGGCGCGCCGCGCCGTGCCGCTCGGGGCGCTCGCCCGCACCACCTCCTCGCCCGACACCAGGCGCACGAGCTCCCACATGGTCGACTCCACCCCTGCCGGGTTCCCCTGGGCGTCTGCGGCCCGGAGCAGCACCCGGTAGAGACGCTCGTCGTACGGGCTGGCACGGAGGCCCCGCCGGGCCGCCCATGCCGCCTCGGTGGCGTCCCCCGCCGCCATGCGTCGATCGGCAAGTCGCAGCGCCAGGGCGACCACCGCCTCTTCCACGCCGGCGGCCAGCCCCTCGAGCACGGTCCAATCAGGGCTGCGGAGTCCGTCGAAGGGCCTCCCGCGCACCAGGGCCAGCGCCGCCCGCCAGCTCGAGGGGTCGCCGGCTGCCGCGGCGGCCTCGAACCGCTGCCAGTCGCTCGCCACCGTCGGGGCCAGGCGAAGCCGGCCGTGACCGTGGGGCAGGTGGTCGCGCCCGTCGCTGCCCCGTCCGAGCGAGCGCCGCGCTGCAGACGCGGTGGAATGCAGGGTCGGCCGCGCCATCACCCGGTCCGGCCACAACGCGGTCGACCAGGCCTCGGTCGTGGCCCCCTGCCGGTGCATGGCCAGGTAGACCACCAGGTCCAGGCTGTAGGCCCGGCTGAAGGGCCGGGCGGCTCCCCGGACCTCCACCGGCCCGAGGACGGCCACCTCCACCTCGGCGGCGCCGGCGTGCGGGGGCGCCAGGACCGGTGCACGGGGTGCGGTCGCCATGCCCGCTCCTGCCGCTTCCGCCATCGCCCGATCCTCCGTGCCACGTCGCCACTCCGGTCGACGACGGCACCACCCCGCCGCTCCCGGTCTGCGCAACGGAACGGTCGGGACGTGCGCCACGTGCGCCGCGCGGCGGTCGAGGCCGGCGCGCCCCGCCCACCTGTGGACGGTCGCGCTGGCGGCACCAGCGGGCTCCGCTGGCCAGGGACCTGGTCAGGGTCTGGTCAGGGTCCGGTCAGGCGGCCTGTCAGGGTCTGCTCTGGCGGCCTCTCAGGTCTGGTCTGGACCTGGTCAGGCTGGTCAGGCGGCCTGGCGCGTGCCGCCGGAGCGCTGCCAGCCGCCCCCTCGGGGCGGGATGCCAGCCCCCGCGCTCCCCCTGCTGCGCCGGAGCGCCGACTCGACGGTCGACAGGTACAGGACGCCGACCACCCGGCCGGCGTCTGAGACGGCCAGCACCTCGCGCTGCGACGAGGCGAAGGCATCGACGGCGTCGGGCACGACGGGCAGTTGGGCCTCGATCACCGGCGTCCGGCGGTCGCACAGCGGGCCGACGGGCGCGTCGGGATGGGACCCCACCAGGTCGGACATCGAGATCGTGCCCAGGAAGGGGCCGTCCTCCCACTCGACGACGGGCAGGACGCGGCCCGGGAATCCGGCGAGCCACGGCGCGAGCTGACCGGCGGTGACCGCGGCCTGCACCGGCACGGGCTCAGGGACCATGAGATCGCGAACCCGCACGCCTTCGAAGGCGGCGCGGACGGCCGCGTTGCGCCGTTCGCCCGAGGCGCCGGCCATCACGAAGGCCCCGATGAAGAGCAGCCACCAGTCGATCCACAACCCGACGACGATCATGGCGACCCCGATGCCGTACGACACGTCGGCGGCGATGGCGGTGGCACGCACCGGGCCGCGGCGCCTGGCGAGCAGCGCGCGCAGCACCCGCCCGCCGTCCATCGGGATGGCCGGCAGGAGGTTGAACCCGGCGAGGACCACGTTCATCCAGCCGAGGCGCGCGAGCCACGAGCCACTCACGAGCGTCGGAGGCCACACACCCATCCCGAGGGCGAGTGCCAGGCCGACGAGCAGGGCCCCGAGAGCGAGGCTCGTCAGGGGGCCGACGATGGCGACCCGCAGCTCCTCGGAGGGCACCGGCGACATGCGCTCGATCTCCGACATGCCCCCGATCGGCAGCAGCACGATGTCCTTCACCGTCATGCCGAGGCGCTTGGCCACGATGCTGTGGGCGAGCTCGTGGACCGTCACGGACGCGAACAGGGCCACGATCCAGAGCCCGAGCACCACTGCCGCCGAGGTGCCGCCACCGGCCGCGACGATGAGCAGGGCGAGCAGGAGGAAGGACCAGTGGACGCGGATCGGCACGCCGGCGACGGTCCCGATCTTGAGCGAGCCCTTCATCTGCCGATCACGTCCCTTCCGCTGCCCGGCTCCTCACGGGTCTCCCCACGGGATGCGTGAGGCCCACTCGGCGGCTCGGCCGTGGCGAAGGCCGCCCACCGGTACCTGCTCAGCCACGCTACCTGCCGAAGCTGCCACTCACCGCCCAGGGCCTTGGCGCCTCGCCGCCCGCCGGACCTCACCCCGGCCGCCACCGGGGCGGAGGGGACGTGGCGTCGACGACGCGGCTCGACGGTCCGTGGCCCGGGCGACCGCCGCCCCGCGTGCCGACGGGCCGCACCGCGGTGCGGGCGCCCTCCAGCTGCGCCGCCAGGGCACGGAGCCGCTCCAGCCGGGCGTCGAGCTCGCCCAGGAAGGCGTCGATCTTGGCGACCTTGGCGACCACCTTGGCCCGCAGGTCCTCCTGGATCGCCAGTCCCTCCGCGAGGAGCTGCGCCTGGCGAGCGGGGTCGGCGGCACCGGCACGGTACTCCCGACGCAGCTCCTCGAGGCGGTCCTCGTTGGCGAGGATGGTCCGGATCTCGTCGAGGTTGAACCCGAGCAGGTCGCGCAGCTCCTTGATCCGGGCCACCCGGGCGAGGTCTGCCTGGGCATAGTGCCGGGTGCGGCCCGGCGTGCGGCCAGCCGGCCTGAGGAGACCGATCTCCTCGTAGTAGCGCAGGGTGCGCTCCGACACCCCGAGGAGCGCCGCCGCCCGGCCGATCGGCAGGGTCGCCTCGCTCGGCTCGGCCGCCTCGGCGGCAGGCCCGGCAGAGGCGGCAGCTGCTGGCCGGCCCCCCGGTGGCATGCTCGAGCCAGGGCTGCCCCGCTGGCGGCTGGGAGCGACGTCGGCGGTCACCATGGCGGCTCCCCCTCGGTCGCCCGGCTGCCGGTCGCCCGCGTGCCGGCCGTCCCTCCGCCCGGGGCCGGTCCGGCAGGGCCCCCCCTTCCGGCCACCCGCCCGTCGGGAGCCGGTCCGACGGGGGCCGGCCCGGCCCGGCCACGATCGCCAGCGCGCGTCACCGCCGCCTTGGCCCCCGCGCCCGCCCGAACCGGGGCCCGGACCTCGCGCTCCACGCCGGGGAGCCCGTTCCCCTCGGGCGGTCCCGCGGCCGCCACGGCATGCCCGCCGCCGATGGCCGGCGCCGGTTCGGCCTCGCCCTCCCCGTAGACGAACCGCCGCCCGCGGAGCCACGAGGCCACGGCCGCCAGCAGGCACGCAGCCAGGGCGAAGTCGAGCGCCGTCCGCAGCCCGCTCATGAAGGGGGGCGCGATCAGGTGGGGGAAGAACGTCCGGCCGGTCAGCAGGTGCTGGTGAGCCTGCGAGAGGTGTGGCAGCACGGGGCGGAGCAGGATCGCCATCGGGTTGTAGCCGAGGAAGGCGGCGAACAGGCTGCTCACGGCGGGAAGGTGGGAGATGCGAGCCGCGTCGGCCACCGGCACGCCCTGGGCCACCAGGCCGCGGTCGAGCGAGTGCGGGAGGCTCGAGGACAGCCCGACGATGATGAGCGTGAAGAAGATGCCGATCGACAGCACCATCGAGGAGTTCTGGAACGTGGCCGCCATCCCCGAGCCTGCGCCCCTCTGGCTCGGGGGCAGGCTGTTCATGATCCCGGCCTGGTTGGGCGAGGAGAAGAGCCCCGACGCCAGGCCGTAGCCGAAGAGCAGCAGGGCGAACCACACGTACTGGAAGTCGGCGGGCAGCGTCTGGAGGAGCGCGAACATCACCGCTGCCGCCACCATGCCCCCGGTGGCGAACGGTCGGGCGCCGAAGCGGTCGGACAGCGAGCCGGCGATCGGCCCGGCCACGAGGAACCCCACGGTCATGGGGACCATGTAGATGCCGGCCCACAGGGGGGTCGAGGCGAAGCTGTACCCGTGCAGCGGCAGCCAGATGCCCTGCAACCAGATGATGAGGATGAACATCATCCCACCCCGGGCCAGCGAGGACAGGAGGCTGGCGATGTTGCCGGCGGTGAAGGGCCGGATCCGGAAGAGGCGCAGGCGGAACATCGGCTGGTCGACCCGGGTCTCGATCCAGGCGAACACGACGAGCACGGCCAGGCCGCCCAAGAGCGCGCCGAGCACCCTCGGGTTGGTCCACCCCATCAGGTGGTGCCCGTAGGGCAGGACCCCGTAGGTGATGCCGACCAGCACGGCCACCAGCCCGACGGCGAAGGTCACGTTGCCCCACCAGTCGATCCTCGACGGCAGGCGCACGCCCGTGTCGCGCAGCTTGAGGTACGCCCACACGGTGCCGAAGAGCCCGACGGGAACCGAGATCAGGAACACGAGGCGCCACGAGACCGGGCCCAGGAGGCCGCCCAGGATGAGCCCGATGAAGGACCCGGCGATGGCAGCCACGGTGTTGATGCCCAAGGCGAGCCCTCGCTGGTTCTCGGGGAAGGCGTCGGTGAGGATGGCGCTCGAGTTCGCGAACAGCAACGCCCCGCCGACTCCCTGCAGCACGCGCATCACCACCATGTAGAGCGCCCCGGCGGCACCGTGCAGCCACGTGACCGACAGCAGGATCGAGAAGGCCGTGAAGACGGCGAAGCCCAGGTTGTACATCCGCACGCGGCCGTACATGTCGCCGATCCGGCCGAAGGTGACGACGAGCACGGCAGTCGCCACCATGAAGCCCATCAGCATCCACAAGAAGTACGGGGTGTTGCCGGCGGCCAGCGGGTCGAGGTGGATCCCGCGGAAGATGTCGGGGAGAGCGATGAGGACGATCGATGAGTTGATCGTCACCATCAAGACGCCGATGGTGGTGTTGGACAGGGCGATCCACTTGTAGCGAGGACCGTGGGGGGCCGAGGTCCCCGCCATTGCGTCGGCGTGTCGTGCTGGGCTCGTCACCGTGGTCGTCGGCTCCCGTACCTAACGTGAACGTAAGATCCGACCCACACTACCGTCCCCGGCTCGCAGCCGTCGCGCCGCGCGCTGCGCGCTGCGCGCTGCGCACGTCGCCCCCGGCGGGCACCACCGGCGAGCTCGCCCTCGTCGACCCCGCGTTGGCAAAGCAGGGGGATGGCGGCGCCATGACATGACGACGCCATGACGTGACGAGACGTGAGTGGGGACGGAGGGAGTCGAACCCTCACTGCGGGCGGTTTAAGCGCCCTGCCTCTGCCGGTTGGGCTACGTCCCCGGCACGGCGATGCCGCTCGCAGGTGAGTGAGGCCCGAGCCCACCCGTTCACGCGGCGCCACCTCGGCGCGTGCACCCTACCTGCCCGTGGGCAGGCGAGACTGAGAGGGTGCGGCCGGTCGCCCTGTTCGATCTCGACAACACCCTCGTCGACCGCCAGGGCGCCTGGCGCCGGTGGAGCGAGACGTTCACGGCTGAGCTCGGCCTCGGCCTCGGTGCCGTCGAGTTGCTCGAGCGGCTGGACGGCGACGGCTTCGCACCCCGTGAGCACGTCTTCGCCGGGCTGAGGGAGCACTACGGCCTCGCCTGCTCCGTGCAGGAGCTGATCGCCCGCTACCGGGCGAGCTATCCCGCCTGCTTCGCCCCCGACCCCGCCGTCGACGACGCCCTGCGGGCCCTTCGCGGCGCCGGCTGGTTGGTTGGCGTCGTCACCAACGGCCCGCCGAGCCAGGTCGAGAAGCTGCGCCGCACCGGGCTCGACTTGCTGGTGGACGGGTGGTGGATCTCCGAGGTGGTCGGGGTCGCCAAGCCCGACCGCCGGATCTTCGACCTGGCCGTCGAGGACCTGCGCGGCGGGCGAGCCCCACGCCATCCGCCGGATCGCCCACCCATCGGCGCCGCAAGCGGCTGGCGGGGTGCGACGTGGATGGTCGGGGACTCCCCGCTGCACGACGTGGCAGGCGCCCGGGGCGCAGGGCTCCGGACCGTCTGGATGCACCGCGGGCGGCGGTGGGCGCTCGATGGGCTGCGGCCCGACGCCCAGGCCGGCTCGATCCCCGAGGCAGTGGCACGCGTGCTCGAAGCAGCGTGACCGCCCCAGGGCCCCTCGGGCCCCCCTTGCCACACGCAGGGACCCTTCGGTAGCCTTCTTGCCTGGTGGCGGGACCATTTCGGCGGGTGGTGCATCGCGGCCTGGCGCGCCGTGCGGCGGGCATGGCGATCCTGGCGGGTTCTGTCGTCGCGCCCGGGATCGCCGAGACGCACCCAGCCGCCGCCGTCCCCACCCAGTCGCAGGTCGACGCCACCCAGGCGGAGCTGCTCTCCCTCGAGCAGACGATCAGCCAGCAGCAGGCGCAGGGCGCCGTGCTCGACCAGCACTACGACGCGGCCGTCCAGCAGGTCCACGACCTCCAGGCGCAGCTCGCGGCCATCGACGCCCAGATCGCCTCGACCAGGCAGCACCTGGCCGCGGTCCGGGCGCAGCTCGTTCGGGCCGCTCTCAACGCCTACGTGTACGGCACGCCGCTCAACGCCACAACTGCGCTCTTCACGTCGCCGGCCACCAACGCCGACGCCCGCACCATGTACGAGGACGCCGTGGTGGGCGACCTCACCGGCGTTGCCAGGACCTACGCCACGCTCCAGAGCCACCTGCAGGCCGAGCAGGCGCGCCAGCAGGCCCAGCAGCAGCAGGCGACGGCCACCCTGGCCGAGGTGCAGTCGCTGCGCGCGGCCAACGAGGCGGCGACCCAGCAGGCCCAGGCCACTCTCACCAGCGTGCAGGGCCAGCTGGCCCAGCAGCTGGCGCAGGTGGCCGTGGCCAAGGCCCAGCAGGAGGCAGCAGCGGCGGCGGCGGCGCAGGACCCTGCCAGCGCCCAGGCAGCGGCGGCAGCAGCAGCCGGCGCGGCGTCGGTGGCCTCGACGTTCGGCGACAGCGGCGAGGCGGCTGCGGCAGCAGCAGCGGCCAACCAGGCCGCGGCGGCCGCCCGCTCGGGCCCGCCCGTGCCAGTCGCCGGGTCCGCGACCGGCAGCCCTGCCGGGGCGGCGGCGGTGGCGGCGGCGGTGTCCCAGCTCGGCGTCCCCTACGTTTGGGGCGGCGACAGCCCCTCGACGGGGTTCGACTGCTCGGGGCTCACCCAGTGGGCGTGGGCCCAGGCGCACGTGGCGATCCCCCGGGTGGCCGCCGACCAGTGGGCGGCGCTCCCCCACGTGTCGCTGTCGGCTCTGCAGCCCGGTGACCTGCTCTTCTACTACAACCTCGACGGCGACCTGACCGTCGACCACGTCGTGATGTACGTCGGCACCGGCCCCTACGGCTCGCTCACCGTCATCCAGGCGCCCCACACCGGTGCCACCGTGTCGTACTCGCCGCTGTACGTCGGCGGGCTGATCGGGGCCGCCCGGCCGTGACCGGCCACCCCGGTGCCGCCTGGCCGTGACCGGCCACCCCGGCCGGCCCCGTCCCCGGGCGAGTGAGGCCCCGGCGGCGAGGGCGTGCCCGGCCCGGGCGAGGGCGTGCCCGGCCCGGGCGAAGGCCTGACGTCGAGCTGCCCGATGGTCAATGCCACCCCGGCCGGCCCCGGCCCGGGCAAGGGCGTGACCCCGAAGGGGACCCGGCGGCGGCGAGGGTTCGCCCGGCATGGACGTGCAGCGGGGCGGGATGTGCCGGCCACGGCAGTACCCCCGGCACGGAGCACGCCGGGGCGGGGGTGCCTTGACTCCGCGGCACGGCCACGTGAGGCTGGGGCGCCGCCACGGAGGCTGTCGTGGGGCGAGGGGAGAGACGTGATGGTCCGGCGGGCTCGGGACGTCCCGGCAG